>Ga0163150_10000097_pt1 | contig 153828 bp, 126 predicted proteins | sample OliLakLV19P2IB_FD_148628 | JGI IMG/M metagenome (GOLD analysis project Ga0163150, IMG submission 148628) | Freshwater microbial mat bacterial communities from Lake Vanda, McMurdo Dry Valleys, Antarctica - Oligotrophic Lake LV.19.P2.IB | ecosystem: Environmental > Aquatic > Freshwater > Lake >... | reverse complement strand
TGGGGGCTATGAAACTCCTATAAGCATATTAGGAAGCAAAATATTATCATAGGAACGGTATCAAAAAGAGCAGAGCAAAGACGATCAGCAAAAGTATCGAGACATACTTCCACCGATTCGATCGGAAAGAAGTATGTTTATAGTCAGCAAATTCCTCGGCTAAAAACTCATCGTAGTCGAAGTCATCCTCGGCAACATCGTGACCACCGTAGACGGATGCATGGTGGGAATCGGCATCGTCGAACTCAAGCAAAGGGTGCAGGGCCTGCTCACGACGGCAATGATGACACCGTTTCGCTGTCTTGGCGATGCGTTTTCCGCAGTTTTGGCAATCGATGAATTCAAGCTGCGGCATACGTTCTGGCACGACTCCTTGAATAGATTATAACACTCGGGTTGCCTCTTTGTGGCCTTTGTTCGGATTAGGAGAATTTGTCATGCATGTCCTCGAAAAAAATCGAATGATTACCGAAAGGTATAGCTTTATAGACACCGTCGTACGAAGCATATTTCTTCCATGCGTTCCGCTCATCCTTAGTCTGCTCCTGGTCGGTTGCGGTCGTGAGTCAGTCTCGACAGTCGTCCAATTAAATGACTCTCAACCGACGAGCGTGTCCGAAGACGTTTCGGCGGTTCAGAAATCTGACAGCGATTCAGGGAGCAAGTCGATTGCCGTTGCCGAAGTCGTGGCTATCGAGGCGCCAACCGCGACCGAACAATCGAAAGCTAAAGTACTACCGAAGGCGAAGGATGTTGCGAAATTAGTTCCGGTGATTCCCGTGAAAGCCGTTGAACCTACGCCAGATCAATTGAGTCGATGGACTCCTTCGCCATTCGAGCCATTGCAACTTTTAGCTTGTCGCGATTCGGCAAGAATTGGATTTGTTTCCTGCATGGTTTCTCTTTCAGACGGGCAGCAATTCGTATTGGCCGGAACAAAGGTTACGCTCTGGTCGATTTCCAGCGAAGCACCGGAGCACGTTTTTCTTGATCTTGAAGGCGCAGAAAAGGATCGCTTTATTAAATCGCTTGCGATTTCGCCCGATGGAAAATGGCTTGCTGCCGGCGATTCTGAAGGGCTCCTTCGCATCTGGAATGTTGCCGATCGAACTGAGCTTATTTCGAAACAGCTTTATCCAACCGGAATCACACAGATTGCTTTTTCGCTCGATGCGGAAGAGATTGCAACGACTACCTATTTGGACGAAGTAACGGTATCGAATGCTCAATCGCTAGAGCAAAAGATCCGCTTTAAAGTCAACGACAATGGATTGCAGCGAATTTTGTATATTGCTCCGAATCAATTGGTTGCAGCCGCCGAGAAGATGACACTTTGGAATTCGAGCTTGGGAAAACTCGAGGAAACGATCTCGCCAGGACGCTACAACTTTACGCTTACTCGGTCGCTCGACAATCAATGGTTTGCCTATGGCGACAAGGAAGGGCTGCATTTTTGGAAGATCGCCGAGGGGAAAAATCTTTCAAAAATCGACGGCGATTATACGCCAGAGCAACTTGCTGAATTCTCGCCCGATGGGAAATATCTCGCGCTCGCAGGCGGTTCAGATATACGAATTCTCGATGCCCACAGCCATCGGACGGTACAAGTCATTGACCATGGCGGATGGGCGATGGTTGGAATCGAATGGTTGCCGAAAACGAATCTACTCGTCGTCGCTTCTGAAATCGGTCGAACTCGAATTTGGGGCACGCCACAAGCCGGAGAATCCTTTAACCTCAAGCCGATGCATGTCGCCGTAGAGATGCCAGATAGCTCATCTCACGATCCGGCGTCGGCAACTCAGTTGTTGAACGCCATCGATTTGAGAGTGTTTCCAAAATTGCCGGGCGGTAGGCCGAGTGCGTATGGCTCAACGGACCTCAGCTACACTGCACCGGTTCAGATCGAAGAAGCCAAGTTGTACTACCGTTACATGCTTGGGAAAGCAGGTTGGGCGGAACTGCCCCTCAACCCGCTCATTCCCGACCAGTTAGAATTTCGCAAGAATAGTTTCATGCTGTGGGTCTCGTTTTATAAGGCGGACGAATCCAACACGAATATCAGCTTGGTTAGCTCCGGGAATTACAATGTACGATGGGCATCAAAATTCGACGCAGCGCCTATCGAAGTAACGTTCGAAAACGATTCGACGTCGATGTATAGCACTGAAGCCGAACTGCTTCAAATTGAAACCAACTTGCTTCGGAAAATGCATCAGGCAGGCTGGACTGCTTACACCAGGCTTCACGCTTCCCATAACGAAGAACCAGATGCGCGGAATTTGGAGTTTGTTCGCAATAGCAGCATCTTGAGTATCTCGATCGGAAAATTCCCAGTGAAGCCGTCTAGCTATATCGTGCAATATGGAAAGCGCATGACGATTTATTCGCTGCCCATCCCTGGCGATTCGGGCTTCGTCGAATTCGACGGCGTGACCGAACCCTATATGGTCGCAACAACCAAGATGAGCTTGAAGGAGACGAGCGAATTCTACGACAAAGAGATGGTCGCCCAAGGATGGCTTCCTCGCGAAATGGGACGTAGCATAAAAGATGACCATCACTGGTTAGCCTACATTCGAGGTCAACGCGACGTTTCGATCGGACTGGTAAAACAGGACAACGGCCGAACGCTCATTCGAGTCGGTAAGGATCTTGAAAAATCTTCGTGGCAACTCGCGAAGGAGAAGACCCCCGACGATTCCAATGCGAAAATAGTTGGCATTGAAGCGGTCGATTTCCCAATTTTGGAAAAATCCAAACCGCCGAGCTTTGATGCAAATGCGAAGAGTCTTGAGATTCAAGTCGATGCAACGCCCTTAATAAACGTCGGCGAACAATATACGAAACTGCTTGAGACATTGGGGTGGAAGAAAAAGAGCGAAGGCATTATGGCCGATGACTATGTCTTCCTGACCTTTGGCAAAGAGCGTTCAGAGATCGACTTGCGAGCTCGATTAAAAGATGGGAATGCCGTTGCCAACATTCAGGGTAGCGGATTGCTCTGGACCAAGCCACTTCCGGGTGGTCAAAAACGCATTTCTTATGAAGCTTGGTTGCGTCTCCATCGAAAGCCTGCAAGTTTAGATTGGCTGGACGAATATGAAACCGAAATGCAAAAGATCAAGTAGATTGGCTTTGCTAAGCCCGCCACAATTATCGATCGCTTGCCAGATATTGGCTCAATATCCCGAGGTTCTGTATAAAAGCTTTGGATTCGATGATTTTCGCCGATTCGCTTTTGCTGTCTTGGGATTGCAGTTTTCCTGATTGGACCCATGCGCCACGTTCATCAAGTCCTTCGATAACTTTGCGGACCGTCTTCTCGTCGGGGCGATCAATTGGCCTCGGAAGGTTTAGTCGCGCCGCGTATTCTGAGAGCTTCGACGGACTGAGTGCAGCAAGTTTTTTATAACGATCGTCGAGTTTCTTCAAACTGCTGCTGATGACGAATCCATAATGAGTGGGAACATCTTTGTCATCGTATGCTAGTTTATAGTCCTTCGTGAAGTAGAGCGGTCGATTCGATTGCAACTCGTAAAATCGTACCAAGTTACCGTCCGGGCGAATCGATTTTTGCAGATAGTCGAGGGCGCGTTTAGCGGATTCGAGAAAACGGCTATCGCTAGTGTTCTGGTACATCGTCAGCAAGATATCGATCACTTTTTGCGATTCGCCGCCGGAAACCGACGGTGGCTCGAAACGCCGTGCCCAAGCCGGTTGCATTTCGGCATTGTATTGTTGAGCCCACGCCGGCTGCGGATCAGGCATTTGAGCGAGCAGCAAAAACTCGGCGCCTTTGATCGCAGATTCTTTGTAGCGCTTATCGCCGTAAATGTCGAAGGCCAAGAACATCATTTTCAAGGTGTCGACATGCGTGTTGTCGTTGAGCGTGTAGTAGCCTTTATAATCAACATTCGGATGCGTTCGTGACCAACTCGACGGATAGCTTGCCTTGACAATCGGAAAATCCTCTCGATTCGGAGCTTGCGAAAAGCCTTGCGGCCATCCGCCATTGGGGTACTGCGCTTCGAGAAGTGCCTCCAAGACATACTGGGTCGCTTGGTGGATTCTTTCATCCGAGAATTTGAGCTCTTGATCGAGCCCCATCATAAACTTTACGCAGGCCTGGGTCTTATTATCATCGAGCGTCGTCACGTTTCTCGCCTTGCTACGAATTGGTCCATCGACTCGATAAGCATTCTTTAGTCGTTCGTCCTTGTCGAATTCGATACCATTCGACCAACCGCCACTATGAAGCTGACCTCGAATCAAACATTCAGCCGCATCCTTGGCAGCGGCCAGGCATTCTTGGTTTCCTGTTCTTTGAAAGGCTTCGAGCATCGCCATGGCGACCGCCGGAGTAGAAGGCGGCTCGATCCAGACCGTCGACTTACCCGTCTTCACTTCGCCCTCCTGGAACGTCAAATCGGACGAGTATCGGAAGACGTAGCCTCCCTCGATCGCGACGGTTTGATGAAAGAACGTAGCGGCTTTGTTCAGAGCAAGCTGAGCAGTTGCGCGCAGCAAATCATCGGCAACGGCGTTCCTTAAATACAGGGTCGCGCCCAGAAGCATGATCGCTGCGATAAGGATCGAGCGTCGAAAACGTCGCCATGAACAAAAAGATAGCGTCATAGAATCAATGCTTAGGTGGGATAGGGAGGCGGGGTCTGTCAAGCGAAATTGTATCGTATCAGAAAGCGTTACGCATTGCTGCGGAGCCGTCGGTGTTAGCCGCGATTAACCTAATCGACGATCGAAGAACCGGTGGCTAGCCTGGATTATTCATCAGCCGGCGTGCGTCAGCACCGGTTCGCTAGTACTGTCAGCACAAAAAAGCGATCGAATTGTGAACTTGTTGACAGCCAAGTGCCGCTGCTCTAAAGTTAGCATAATTATCCTGCATATTTATGCAGCCTTGCTGGCTTGGCGATCGATGCCATGGCCCAATATCCTTCGAGGTACGTCCACATGATAACACGCATGCTCAACAGCTTTCAAATCTACCATGCAGAGCTGCAATCGCGAGGTCGAGCAATGTTCACACGAGGCGGTTATCTTTGGCGATGCTGGTTGCTATTGCTGATCGCAGGGGCGACCAGTTGTTCCAATCCAGGCGACTCTCGACGGCGGTCCGACGGTCAGGAAAAAGCAATTCGTGTGGGCGTGTCGTTTCAAGAACTCGACAATCCCTACTTCGTCGTGATGAAAGAATCGCTCGATGTGGCAACGCGTTCGATCGGTGCCGAGCTGTATATTGCCGACGCTCGACACGATGTAACCAAGCAGATCAACGACATCGAAGATCTAATTCAAAAGGGGATCGATATTTTGCTTGTCAATCCAACCGATTCGGTAGGTATCGCAACGGCAGTTCGCTCGGCCAAGCAAGCTGGTGTTGTTGTCGTTGCCTTGGATGCGCAAGCCGACGGGCCGATCGATTGCTTTGTCGGTTCTAAAAATTTTGACGCCGGATATCAAGCCGGCGAAGAACTCTCTCGGCTACTCAATGGCAGAGGCAATGTAGCCATCTTGGATGGTATTCCGGTCGTTCCTATTCTCGAACGTGTCCGCGGATTCAAGGAAGCGATTGCAAAATCTCCAGGCATTGAAATTGTGGATATGCAAAATGGAAAGCAAGAACGGAGCACGGCACTTTCGGTCACCGAGAATATCATTCAGTCGCATCCGGATCTCGATGGCCTGTTCAGTGTCAACGATGGAGGCGCGTTGGGGGCGTTGTCGGCTATCGAAGCGTCCGGCAAAGAGATAAAACTTGTAAGTGTTGATGGACTTGCGGAAGTTGTTTCCTCAATTCTCAAAGGCGGTCCTTTTCGGGCCACGGTGGCTCAGTACCCACGAGATCAAGCGAGAGTCGCGCTGGGTATCGCCTTGGCCAAACATTGGGGAGCCAATGTTCCGAAAATTATCCCGATGGAAGTAAAACTCCTTACGGCCGAAAATGCTCAGGGGTTTTCTTGGTAGCGATTCTGTGTTCTTACCATTTACCAATAACTTTGATTTCGATGTCGGCAGACTTACTTGAACTTCGATCGATTACCAAACGTTTTTCCGGAATCGTCGCCCTGCAAGATGTCAATCTATCGTTGCGGTCTGGGGAAATCCTGGCTTTGGTCGGCGAAAACGGGGCTGGTAAGTCGACATTGATGAAAATTTTGTCAGGAGTCTATCAACCCGATAGCGGCGAGATTTTGCTGGACGGAGAAAAGGTTGCCTTACGGAACCCGGTCGATGCTCAGGCTCGCGGGATCAGTATCATCTATCAGGAGTTCAGTCTCGTTCCATCGTTTAGCGTCGTCGACAACTTGTTCTTGGGATGCGAACGAACCAATCGTTTCGGGATTTCTTCTGCTGCCGAAATGCGTCGTGAATCCCAGGACATCCTCAAGCGACTGGGAGCGACGTTTTCAATCGATACGCCAGTCGAACTGTTGAGCGTTGCCGAACAGCAGTTTGTTGAAATCGCTAAGGCTCTGCTGCGGAGATCTCGGGTGCTCATCATGGATGAACCCACAGCGACGCTCACCGGGCAGGAGGTCGAGCGACTTTTGGCCATCGTGCGTGAATTGGTCCAGCAAGGCATTGCGATCATTTTCATTTCGCATCATCTCAACGAAGTTTTTGAGATTGCCGATTCCATTGTTTGCCTTCGCGATGGTCAACGAGTCGGCCAGCTCAAACCGAGCGATTGCTCGCAACACGATCTCATTCGCATGATGGTCGGACGCGACGTATCGCAGACTTTTCCTGATCGTCCTGCAAGTGGGACTAAGCCAATTGTCTTGAATGTTCGGCAGCTTCAGCGGAAGCCGCACCTTCCTGCCACCTCGTTTCAACTTTGCGCCGGAGAGATCTTAGGGATTGCAGGGCTGGTTGGAGCTGGTCGAACGAAAATGGTCCGTGCCCTTATCGGTGCAGACAGCGCTTTTCGGCAGGAGCTCTTGTTGGACGGCAAGTGCATACGACTTCGGAGTCCAGCCGACGCCCGAGCGATGGGAATCGGTCTGGTGCCCGAGAATCGACAACAACAAGGCTTAGTGATCGATGCGTCAGTACACGACAACGTTTTGCTGGCTAGTCTTCGTCGATTTTGCCATCCACGCTGGGGTTGGCTTCAACGATCGATAGCGAAAAATGCTTCGCGCGAACAGCTTGAAAAGCTCGATGTGAAAGCGTCTTCCGTTCATCAACCGGTCAGAACATTCAGCGGCGGCAATCAGCAAAAGATTGTTTTAGCAAAATGGCTCTTGGTAGATTGCCGCATTTTGATTCTCGATGAGCCGACGCGAGGCATCGATGTCGGTGCCAAGGGAGAAATCTACCGACTGATACGACAGCTCGCCGATCGAGGCGTCGCCATCCTTCTCATTTCGTCGGAGCTTGCCGAGGTCATCGGATTGAGCGATCGAGTCATGGTAATGCGAGCTCAGAAAATCGAACATGTCTTCCATTCAAACGAATCGGTTTCGGAAGAAGCAATCATGAGTTTTGCCGCTGGAGGTAATCGTGGCTAGCGAAATGAACCGCCACTGGCGTCGAGCGATTGAAAATCCAACCGTGCTTGCTCTGATTGGACTGATCATTCTCTGCCTAGCCATGACCTGTGTTTCCGATCGTTTCGCGACCTTGGACAATTTCAGCAATGTGGCGCGGCAAGTTTCGATCAATGCGATCATTGCGGCCGGAATGACTATCGTCATTCTGACCGGCGGTATCGACTTGTCCGTCGGGTCAGTAATGGCGTTAAGCATGACGTTTTGCACGGGAGCCATGTTGGCGCATGTTCCAATTCCCATCGCGGTTTTGATTGGCTTGCTCACCGGCCTTTTTTTCGGTGCCATCAATGGCGTCTTAATCGCCTACGCTCGACTACCAGCAATCATTGTCACTTTAGCGACGATGGAAATTCCGCGAGGCTTGGCGTTACTCTACACCGGTGGTTACCCGCAATCAGGATTGCCCGCGAGCTTTGCTTGGATTGGTCAAGGTGAGTTTATCGGCTTACCAATACCGATCATCGTGATGCTTGGCGTGTTCGGTATTCTCTTTGCGTTGCTGCGTTATTTTCCAACCGGTCGCTATTTCTTCGCAATGGGAGGCAATGAAGAAGCCGCTCGGCTATCGGGCGTTTCCGTCGAGAGCAACAAAGTTCTCGCGTACGCCATATGCGGACTCACCGCCGCCATCAGCGGGATCGTCCTTTCATCGCGGCTCATGTCTGGGCAACCCAACGCCGGAACCGGTTTTGAACTCGACGCCATTGCCGCCGTGGTGCTCGGAGGAACGGCCATTCGAGGTGGTCGAGGTTCGATCGTTGGAACCTTGATCGGTGCCATGACCTTAGGTGTACTCAATAACGGATTGAACTTGATGAGCGTTTCACCTTACACACAAAAAGTATTAAAGGGAGTCATTATTCTGTTTGCGATTTACGCAGGATCGGCCAGACGCAATCGATCATGACGAAAAAAGCATTACCCGTCGAGAACTCGGACTCCAACGAACAGTTGGCACTGATCGCTCGACTTTACTACGTCGATGGTTTGGGGCAAAGCGAAGTCGCCAAGCTTGCTGGTGTTTCTCAAGCCAAGATTTCGCGATTGCTATCGCTCGCTAAAGAACGAGGTATCGTGCGGATCTCGGTAACGGAATATGAACCTCGCGTACAGTCACTGGAAGCAGAACTAAAAAAGCGATTCTCGTTAGACCCTGCGATCGTGATCAAGGTGCCGGAGGGGAATCAGGATGATAAGCTGCGTGAAACGGTAGGATATTTTGGTGCTCCGGTTATCCATGGGCAATTGTTAGCGAACCCGGTCGTCGCGATTGCTGGTGGTCGAACTATGGAAGCGTTAATTCGAAACTTGCCCACCACTGAAGCAGAGTCGATGTCGGTGGTGCAAGCGATGGGGAATGTCGATTCAATCCTTTTGCCTTTCGACGCTCAGGAAATCGGACGCGTCACGGCGCAACGCATGGGTGGCACTTTTGTGTCGCTGAATACCCCAGCTTTTATTTCAGAAAAGCGAACCCGCGACGCGTTGCTCAATCTCGAACAGGTTCAAAACGTTCAAGAAACTTGGAGTCGATCAAAAATCGCTTTGGTCGGAATCGGCACACTTGACAATTCCGTCTTCGTCGAAAGAGGTACGTTGACAAGAAGCATGCATCGCGAACTACTCAACGCCGGTGCTGTTGGCGAGCTCTGCGGCCGATTTATCGATGCCAACGGTAAAGAGATCCAAACGCAGTGGCGAGACTGTGTTGTGAGTATCGCCATCGAGCAGATAAAGAAAATCCCGCTTGTTTTGGCCGTCGTTTCCGGTAGTGATCGCTCGGAGGCAATTCATGCAGCCATTCGAGGAGAGCTTATCCAAGGCCTTCTCATCGATGAGCATGGTGCTCGATCGCTTCTCGAATTCGATCGAACCATGGTCGCCACCAACAAGACTTCCGCTATCCCGAATCGGCCAGCCAGAAAAAAGGCTACGCGATGACGTTTTCTTTAGATCACCTATTGAGCGAAGAGCTAGCTGCGCAATTATCGCAAATTTCGCATGTCGCACTCGATATGGATGGCACGATCTACCATGGCGAAACGTTGTTGAGTTGCACGTTGCCGTTTCTCGAGCAACTCGACGATCTCGGTATTCGCCATACCTTTGTTACCAACAATCCTTCTAAAGGTCTCGACGATTATGTCGCGAAGTTACGTCGAATGGGGATTCCAGTAGAAGCCGATGAAATCTATACATCGGCATTGGCAACGATCGATTTTCTTCGACGCGATTTTCCAAAAGTGCGACGGATTTTCGCACTGGGAACACCGAGTATGCTCGCCGAATTCGAAGCGGCTGGTTTTGAACTTACGGATGATGATGCTAACGACGTTCCCGATGCGGTAGTGATCGGTTTTGATCTGACGCTGACCTATTCACGACTCTGCCGGTCGGCCTGGTGGATTCGTCAAGGCAAAATCTATATTGCAACAAATCCTGATTGGGTTTGCCCAACCGAACTACCGACCGTCCTAGTCGACTGCGGATCGATCTGCGCTCTACTGGAGAAAGCGACTGGCCGATCACCCGACAAGGTGCTAGGCAAACCGGATCCGGCGATGATCGGGGGGATCATCGAGCGATACGAATTGCGAAACGACCAGATCGTGATGGTAGGCGATCGAATCTACACCGATATCTTGATGGCGCATCGAGCCAACATCTTGAGTGTGCTGGTCCTTACTGGTGAATGTACCGAACAAGACGCCGCCACGGCCGGTCCAGCCCCACATATCGTGGTCCCTAGTCTGGCAGAGTTCGGATTACTGCTCGAAAAATCGAGAAAGATGTGATGCAGTTGATTCAATATTCCAAATTGACTCTCGATCAAGCTTTATCGGCTGCTCGCGATACAAAAGGGCTGGCTATCGGACAGCAGATTCTTCCGCAGTCGGCGAAGCTTTTTCAACGGCACTTTGGCGAACAGCCAGCCGTGATCGTCACGGACAAGAATACATACGAAGCTGCCGGAAAAACAATTGCCAAGGCATTTGAAGACGCCGATCGAAAGCTGACGTCGCCGTTTATTTTTGACGACGAAGATCTCTTTGCTGAGCATACCTATGTCGAGCAACTTGAAGAGTTTCTTAGTCAGCATCGTTCGACTCCGATCGCTGTCGGTTCGGGAACGATCAATGACCTAGTTAAACTAGCGGCCCATCGGATGGGACGGAAATATTTTTGCGTCGCGACAGCCGCATCGATGGATGGCTACACGGCCTACGGAGCATCGATTACCTACCAAGGTTCCAAGCAGACATTTGACTGCCCAGCCCCTTTGGTCGTGCTTGCAGATCTCGATGTCATTGCAGCCGCCCCACCTGCCATGAAAGCTTGGGGGTATGCTGATTTGTTGGCGAAGATTACGGCAGGTGCCGATTGGATTCTTGCCGATGCGTTAGGCATCGAACCGATCGATCCGCTCGCGTGGTCGATTGTCCAAGGTGGATTGCGCGATGCGATTGCGAATCCAGAAAACATTCGTTCGGGCGACGCCAATGCACTTGGCAAATTGGTCGAAGGCTTAATGCTTAGCGGATTTGCCATGCAAGCCATGCGTTCAAGCCGACCTGCGTCGGGCGCCGAACATCAATTCAGTCACCTCTGGGACATGCAGCATCACACGCACCAGGGTTATGCTCCTTCTCATGGAGAGAAAGTAGGCATCGGGACACTCGCGGTTACCGAATTATACGAAAGAATTCTGGCAAATGCAGAGTTGCCAATCGTTCCATCATCGATCGTTGCTCGTTGGCCTTCCCAACAAGCTTGGATTGAATCAGCCAAGCAACTCTTTGCCGACGAGGAGTTGCAGGTAGTGGCGACGCGCGAGATTGCCGCTAAGTATATCGACCGAGAAACGCTGTTAAAGCAACTTGAATTCCTTCACGAGAATTGGCGAGAACTTCGACAACAGCTCCAAACGCAGTTGATTCCTCTTGGAACGCTGCGATCTATGCTCGCAACGGTGGGAGCACCGATCGAGTCCGAGCAGATCGGTATATCGAAGGATCGATTGCGCCGAAGTTACCGTGAAGCCTACTTTATTCGCCGTCGCTATACGGTGCTCGATTTCGCGACGAAGCTAGGCTTGCTCGAATGATTCAACGACCAAAATTGACGCTGTTCAATCATTTTCGATATCGACTATCGGTCTTTACCTAGCACCGCTACGATCGCATGACCATCCGTTGACAGAATTTGCGTGTTGGTCAATGCGTTACCAAATTGCTCGAAGTCTTGAAATTTCCAGACGACATTTTTTTCACGATCGACCTCAATGATCTGGGGGTTATTGTTTCCGGCATGACAATTGCCGATCACGATATTCCCCGACGGCAATTGCTGGAGGGTCGTTACCCAAGCTAATTCAATTCCCTTGAGATCCTTCGATTGGAGTTGCCAAACGATCTTGCGGTCCGGCGTGATCTCGATGACTTGATGTCCGTTTCCGGTCGCAATTAAAGTATTGCCGTTCTCCAATCGCAGTGCCGAAAAGCATTGATTGCCGAAGCCTTCAACGCCGTGCCCAGGAGCGGGACTTCGATCGAAAAGTGGAACCGCATACTCCCACGCGATTTCTCCCTGTGACGAGTATTCGCGAACGATCCCTTCGCCTTCTTGGCACACTAAGTAATTGCCCGATTCGAGTTTTCGAACTAAACGAGTATCGCGATGGGGGTGCGGGGAGGTAACCTTAAGGGCCACTTCATGAACGACCTTGCCATGCACGTCGACTTCGAGAATGCGGCTTGTGCCACTTTCAACAATCATGGTGTTCCCATTTCCCAAGCGTTGAAAGGCATGCACTTCCAGTTTCTTGCCACGGTTTCCATGCGACGTCGAAGCATCATACTCCCAAATAGTCTTTCCCGATTTTGGATCGATTTCGGCAATATGAGTCCAACTTGTTTGGAGTAATACGTGCCCATTGTCTAGCATGTGCAAATCGTGCAATGGACCGATCTTCATTTCCCACTCGGTGTTTCCGACTTCGTCGATAATCGCAATCCGATTTTTAGACGAATCTGCCGTCAACAACCGGTGTTGGGGCGAAGCCGCATCGATCAAGTTGACTGATGAAAGGAAAGTGACTAGAAGAAAGCACCATGACGCAAATTTCATTTTCTTATTCGATCCTATCAAAGATTGCTCGTTAGACATGTATTTCACGCATTCTCTTGGAATCGGTCCGCAATAGCAAGCGTCGCAAGTACCTAGATTATTCATTAGCCGGCGTGCGTTAGCACCGGTTCGCTGGAATTGCTGGGAAACCGGACGCTAACGCGTTCCGGCTGATTTTGCAGACGGCTTTTTCCTCGATCATTTACTCCCCTTTTTTGAAAGTGCCAAAGCACTATGCTTGTCGTTCGATCCAAACCACTTTTTTCGCTTTTAATCGAGAATCATCGTTGACGACTCCTATTCGCATCGTGGTCCGGCCCAAAGGCCGTGGCGCAGTCATGTCTGGTCACCCTTGGGTGATGGCCGATTCATTGGTGTTGCCATCGGAAGCCATTCCCGCAGGTACGAAGGTCGAGCTTACGATGCCCGATGGTTCGTTCTTGGCCAAAGGACTATTTAATCCGGCTAGTCGCATCGCGGTGCGGACGTATTCTCAAAAGGGTGATCAGACGCTTGATTCAGCGTTCTTTAAGCAACGGCTGGATCAAGCTCTCCGGCTTCGTGAATCGCACTACTTCGATGCTTCTCGCTCGGCCGTTCGCTTGGTTTTTAGCGAAGCCGATCATTTGTGTGGTTTAATCGTCGATCGATATGGCGACTACATTGTCGTTCAACAGACTGCAGCGGCGCTGACGAGCGTGATGCCCGAAATGATCGAGCATCTTCGCGAGCGACTGCATCCCAAAGGCATCCTTTGGATGGTCGATGCCTCGACGGCTAAGCTTGAAGGAATCGAAGGCTTCCATCGTTGGGTGGTAGGAACCGAACCGACCGAACCGATACAGATCATCGAGAACGATCTTCGTTTTGATGTCGATTTGCAATCGGGGCAGAAGACAGGTTACTATCTCGATCAGCGCGACAATCGCGCGGCAGCCGCGCGATGGATTCCACCCAACTCGAAAGTCTTAGATGTATGTTGTTACGTCGGCGGTTTTGCGTTAACGATAGCTAGACATTGTGAACGGAGCGAAGTTCTGGGCATCGATACGAGTTCAAGGGCAATCGAGATTGCAAAACGTTATGCGGCGATCAATGAACTAGGAAATGTTCAGTTCGAAGTCGGCGATTTCTTGAAATCGCTTGAAGCCAAGCAAGCGGCTGGCGAGCTTTTTGATGCCATCGTGCTCGATCCACCCAAACTTGCAGGCTCTCGCGATTCGATCGAACGAGCTTTGCGAGCCTATCATCGCTTAAATTATTCAGCCGTGCGATTGCTTCGGCCTGGCGGATTGCTGGTTACTTGCAGTTGCTCGGGGCGAGTCAGTCGCGACGATTTTTATCGAGTCCTGCGCGGTGTCAGCAAACAATCGCGTCGATCGATACAGATTTTAGAACAGCGAGGAGCGGCAGCCGATCACCCTGTTTCCACCGCCTGCCCGGAAACGGATTACCTCAAGTGTTTCATTTGTCGAGTGGGTGAGTAACCGACTCGATTTGTATCCGTTTTATTTCTTTTGCCCCGAAAAAATAGTAGATCCCCCCAATCACTGCAACGACGATCAATTCAAAGCGAAACATGACGGCTACGATTAATCCCTTGAAGCCAGCTGGAAGAATCGGCAATTCTTCGATCAGTTTCGCAACGGCCATTTCTTGCACACCGACACCGCCAGGCGTCAGCGGTAAGGCGGCGGCGGCGAAAGCTGGCGGTACCGTAAGAAAGTGCTCTGCCAGTGAAGGCGTTTCGGCATAGAGCGAAATTGAAATCAGATACATTCCAACGGTAAGCAGCGAATGCACCATAGCGGTCATGCCCAACAAGATACCGACCAAAGCTGGCCGACCTTCGAACAGCATTCCCGCCGAAGCCATGCGATGGAGGGTGTGTCCAAACATCGGGATTCTGTTGAGTAACTTAATCGGTAAATGATGGCCCGCAAAAGTTACAAGAGCTAGGCAAATGGTTCCGATAACGGAACCGATCAGTGTTCCTCGGCGAATCCAATCCAGCGTCACCGACAGGCTGTTGGAATAAAGCTGAAGGCTAATCGCGGTCACATAGATCAGTCCCAGCAGGCCGACAATGCGGTCAACTAAAACCGACGCGATTACTTCGGGACGTTTCTTTCCTGCTTTGAGAGCCGCCGCGATGGCTCGAAACAAGTCGCCACCTATAGAACCGAGTGAAACAAAATTAAAGAGATTGCCGAGAAAGCCAAACTTGATGGCTTCGGTCATGCTGATCGGAATTTGCAGTGCATGGACGAAAACGTACCATCGCAAATAGCTGATAACGTGTGCCACCAGGACTGCGACCAATGACGCGGCCAGCAAGCCCCAATTCTTCTCTTGTTGTACCAGCGTGTTCCAATCGTCGCGGTTGATCGACGCGCAGATCCAAACAAGAACCAAGACAAGGATCGTAAGTTTGACTGCGATAAGTAAGTTTTTTCGCAATGAAAGCAGTCCGTGCTATCGGTCAAAAAACTTCTTGATGGCATAAACCGTCACGGCTCGCCCCGCACGAGCAATCGAAGTCGTCAATGGAATCTGTTTCGGACAGACGGCCACACAGTTTTGTGCATTCCCGCAGGCCTGGATGCCGCCGGGTTGCTTCAAGGCTTCCAAGCGTTCGTTCGCCATGTTTTTTCCGACCGGATGGCTATTGAACAGCATCGCTTGAGAAATTGCGTGAGCGCCGACAAACGCTTGATCGAAAGCTGTATTCTTGCGAGTTTGCAGTTCTTCCTCGGATTCGCCAGGTTGCAACTGTAGCTCGATTTTATTAAACTGAGGACAGGCATCGAGACAGCAACCACAGCTCATACACTGACTCAACGGATAATCGCGTTCTTGGTCTTCTCGCGAAATTCTCGGGCCGGCTCCCATGTCGTAGTAGCCATCGACCGGCACCCATGCTTTGACGCGTTCCAGGGAGTGAAAGAGTCGATTGCGATCGACCATGAGGTCTCGAATGACTGGGAATTTGGTCATTGGTCGCAATTCGATTTCAATCGGATTGGCTTCTAACAAACGATCGACCAATGCAGAACAGCTTTGTCGGACTCGGCCGTTGATCACCATTGTGCAGGAACCGCAAACCTCTTCCAGGCAACCGCAATCCCAACTAACCGGTGCGACCGCCCGACCCTCGCTGGTGTTGCTTTGCGCCGCAACTTTCTGAAGGATGCTAATAACGTTCATGTCGGGTTCATAGCCGACTTGATGGCGTTCCCAATAGCTAGGCAACCCGGGTCCATCTTGTCGCAGAATATGTACGTTGATTTTTTCGGGGCGACGGCGATGTTTGGTTGCTTCAGGAGTCGAGGCAATCATAAAAGCTTTCGTTGATGGATCTAGATTGGAAAAAGGTTAGTAACTCGATAAATGCTTTGAGTCAATCGCGGCTTCGCTTTCGCGATTAACCGACGGGTGAAGGATTGCGCCGTTCAGAAGCGACTTCTTGATGCTGATTTTTGTTCTTAGTTCGTTCATTCCATACTTGTTCGATAGCCTCTGCTCCGACCAGTCCATACAGTCGAGGACGAGGTGGGATGAGTGAAGTATCGACGGCTTCGTATTGAATTTCGGGCTCAGGAGCTTTCCAAGTAGCGATGGATGATTTGAGGAATCGGCTATTGTTTTCTTCGAATCGATCGCACCAGACTTCCGCTTCTTTACGTCGTTCAGTCGGGTCTTGAGATGAAAGACTCTTGGGGGCGAAAGCTGGCTTGAAGTGAGCGCCGCGGCACTCGTCTCGCATCAAAGCACCTTTGAGAATGCACAAAGCGACCGGCAGCATGTCTTGGAAAGCCTTGGTGAAAATGACGTTCTGGTTGGACCAGTTTCCGGTATCGGTCAGGGTGCAGCGTTTGGATCGCTCTTGAATCAAAAGTGCTCGATCGTAGGCTTCTTGAAGTTGCCGGTTTTCTCGAACAACCGTGGCCGCCCGCGTCATGACATCGCCAAGCTCCTGATGGAGCAAATACGGATTCTCGTTGCCGGACTGATTGGCAAGTAACGCTTTATGTCGCGCTTGATGGCGTGCAACGGCGCTTTCGAAAACGGACGACGACGTAGCATCGGTCGATTTCTTCGATTGCATCCCGCTAACAATTCCAGGTGCTGTAATCAAGCCGCTAAAGATGCAACTCAACAGTGAATTCGCACCCAATCGATTAGCACCGTGATATTGGTAATCGCATTCACCGATTGCATAGAGCCCTGAAATATTTGTCATCTGGTTCTTGGGCGACCCGATCAGCAAACCACCGTCGGCAGATTTCTCATAGTCGACCCACAACCCACCCATGCTGTAGTGGACGGCTGGGAATATTTTCATCGGCTCTTCGCGAGGATCCACGCCTTGAAATTTTTCGTAGATTTCAAGGATGCCACTGAGTTTACGGTCAAGCTCGGCGCGAGGGATGTGTGTTAAATCGAGATAGACACACATCCGCGATGGATCGACGGAGAGTCCTTCGCTGACACAGATGTTGAAAATCTCGCGCGTTGCAATGTCGCGAGGCACGAGGTTACCGTACTTGGGAAAGCGTTCCTCCAAAAAGTAGTAGCGTTCCGATTCGGGAATTTCTTTCGGGTAACGAGTATCGTTAGGACGGCGTGGCACCCAAACTCGGCCTCCTTCGCCGCGAGCCGATTCGCTCATCAATCGAAGTTTATCAGCACCTGGAATTGCCGTCGGGTGCACCTGGATAAACTCGGCATTCCCGAACCTACCACCGACTTGAAAACAGCGACTGGCCGCGCTTCCGTTGCAGAATACCGACATCGTCGAGCGTCCGTAGATCAGACCGTTGCCACCGGTTGCAACGATCACCGCTTCGGCGGGAAACGATCGAATTTCCATCGAAACCATATCTTGCGCGACGGCTCCGACACACTGACCGTTTTCATCGAGTACAGGACCAAGGAAATCCCAAAATTCGAATTTCTTAATCATTCCTTCCGATTCGCGACGGCGTACTTGCTCGTCGAGCGCATAGAGCAACTGCTGTCCCGTTGTTGCACCTGCGAAAGCTGTGCGGCGATAGAGCGTGCCACCAAAACGTCGGCGATCAATAAAGCCTTCCGGCGTACGATTGAAGGTAACGCCTAACCGATCCATCAGATCGATTACCTTCGGCGCCCAATACGACATCTCTTTCACCGGCGGCTGGTGCTGCAAAAAGTCGCCACCGTAAATCGTATCGTCGAAGTGCTTCCATTCGTTATCGCCTTCTTGCCGAGTCAAGTCGCTGACGCTGTTGATGCCTCCCTGGGCGCATACGCTGTGGGATCGTTTGACTGGAGTCAAGCTGATCATATCGACGGCTACACCTAGCTCAGCCAGTTTCATCGAAGCGGCTAAACCTGCTAGCCCGCCGCCGACGACTACTACGCGTTTACCAGCCATTGTTTCAAAAATTCCTTAGTGGACGTGAGGGTTTATTCAGGAACAATCGGGTCGTTATTTTGTGCATTTCGATGCCCGACTTCCGGGGCGGTTTCGGAATGCGGATGAGCTCCCGATCGCTTGTGCGGCTCGTCGTTGATCTCGCCCGACTCGAGTCGCATTCGATACGTCGCATCCTCAATTTGGATCGCTTTCTCGATATCGGTTGTTTTCGCGGCCCACAACGAGCTTAGACCAACGAAGGACAGCAGAACGCCGAAAACACTACAGGCGACCGTCGCGCGACGTTGTGCTGCGGGACTGATCCATGCTCCCCATGTGATTCCGGCTGTCCAAACTCCATTTGCTAAATGGTAGCAACAGGCCAAGACCCCTGCCGCATAAAAGATCGGCCATGCCGTACCAGACAAAGCGCTCGCTAAGGTGCTCGCCGCGTTATACGGACGGAACCGAGCCATACCCAACGGTTCAGCCACCGATTTCAGCCACCATTCGGCATGAAACCAACCATGCAAATGAAAAACATGGGTAAAAATAAAGACGAAGGCCAAGTAGCCCGTCAGCCGCTGCCACGAGTATCGTCGGTTGGCAGTAAACGGATACTGCTGCGTATTCGAATGGCCCGAAGTGGCGATCCAAACGCCAGCGACCGCATGGAAAATGAGCGGAATAAAGATAAAAAGCCATTCGACCAACGGAAGGGCCGGCCCAAGATTATGGATCAAATTGACGTTGGCTTGGAATCGACCGGGACCGTTGAGCAAGCTTGCATTGGTCAGCAAATGGACACACATGTAGGCCCCGATCGGTACCAAACCGCTCAGGGAATGGAGTCGGCGGATCAGGAATTCGTGCCGTACGAGGAAGGAAACCGAGCTTGGCAGCGACGATGGGACGCTCATAGTAGTTCTGAAAATGGGGTCGGCAAAGAGAAAAATGGGTGAAAAAAGGCAAAAGCCCGCCGAATTCGATGCACGCGGTGCGGCTGGCTTTACTGTCCCCAACAGGATATCCGAGTCGTAGTTGATTACCAATGCCACTCGAAAACCAGCAATTTTTGAAGTTTCGTTGACACTCTCTTTTTTCGGCAACTATACTGGGGGAGGGTGCATAATTGAGGTCGGTCGAACCAATTTGGATCGATCTGGGATAGCGTTCCGCGTAAAGTGTTGAGGAGTCACGTTAATGACCCTGCTCGGCAAGGTTTTCATGTTTATCATCCTGCTATTAAGCGGGATTTTCTTTTCATTGGCATTAGCTATCAACGCTAGTCATACGAACTGGCGCGACGCTGCGACGGGGCCTAACGGCTACCAGGCTCAGATTAAGAAGCTCAGTGTTACTATTACCGAGCTCAAAGCGGCTATCGAGAAATCGCAAAATGAATTGGCGACCGAGCAAGCCGCACGACGCGTCGCGCTGGCCTCGCTTCAAACCCAGTTAGCAGAATCGCAACGCGACTTGGCGGACAAGGAACGCAACCTTCTCGATCTTCGTAGCTCGCTATCGAATTTGACGTATACCCAAAAAACGACAACGGATGAAATCAGTCGACTGACCAACGAAAATGATAAGATCAAAAAGTTAATCGATTCGACGATTCAGGATCGTAACGCACAACGAGCTCGCGTCATCGTGTTAACCGACGAATTCAACAGCTTGCAATCGAACTTAGTTGATGCAATAGACCAATTAGAATTGCTACAAGAATCGCATACCAACCTCGAAGCTCGCAATAGCATCATGCGATCGACGCTGGTCAAAGCTGGACTTAATGAAGATCCCGAGGATGCACCACCGGCAGATTTGAAGGGATTGGTCTTAGCGGTCGGTCGCGACAATATGGTCGAAATCTCGGTAGGTCGCGACGACGGAGTAAAGAACAATCACGAATTCGATATTGTTCGCGGGGCTCAATACCTCGGAAAAGTCCGAGTCCTTCGTGCCGACGATGATAAGTCGATCGCTTACATCGTTCCTGCATTTCGCAAAGGTGCCATTCAACAAGGAGACAAGGTCGCGGCTAAAATCCGATAGTCGATCTTTCTACGATGAATCCTCCAAAACAACCGTTGAATGTCTATTTTGTGATGCTGGTCGCTTCAGCCGTTCTTATGCTGCTGGCTTGCATCCTGATGTTTGTCGAATTCTACCGTTATGGAAACCCGTGGGAAAAATCGGGGATACCCCAACGCGTGATGACGAGTGTTGAAAACCCATGGCAACATTGGGACTAAGTCGTCTTCCCAACGTAAATTTGCGTTTGGTACTCGGGGCGCCCCGCCCGCGAGATCTTCACTTAAGCTTGTCGGAATCGTTATAACCGACAAAGCTTCATCTCCTCAGATGCCTTCCTGTTTGAATCCAATGGGTCGGCTGTCACTCTTCGTATTCCGTGAGCTAACCTTTTCACGTGGATTCTGGATTGGTGGAATCGATCCGTCGCGACAGGTTGTCGACGGGAAATAGAACCAGCGCCGCATGCCCGCCTTGCATTGGAATGGTAGAAAATGGAAACGGCCCATCTTACGGAACTGAAGGATCTTGAATCGACCTATTGGTGGCACGTTGCAAAGAGAAGTTTGGCAACTTCGCTCCTATCGCAATACACTACTCCATCAGCTCGGATCGTTGAAGGCGGTATTGGTGCAGGAGGCAATCTCCGCTTCTGGCAGTCGCAAGGTTTTGAAGTTCACGGCCTAGATATTATGCCCGAGTCGGTGGCCTACGCTCGACAATGTGGCCTTGAAAATGTTCACCAGCACGATCTTCATGATCCATGGCCAGTGCCAGCTCAATCGGCAGAAGCCGTCGTTTTGTTGGACGTCCTCGAGCATGTGCGAGATCCCGTGAAGGCACTCCAAAACGCGGCCCAAACGCTCGTTGAAAACGGTTCGATTATTTTTACCGTACCTGCCCATCCCTGGCTGTTCTCCGAATGGGATGAGCGATTGGGACACTTTCGTCGTTATACACAGTCAATGATTCGCGAGCAGGTCGAACAAGCGGGGCTGCGAATCGTCGAACTCCGCCCTTGGAATGCGATTAGTCTGCCAATCGCCGTGATGCTACGAACCTTTCGACGCGTCTTTCCGAAACACACAGGGGCTGAGTTTCCACGGGTCAGCCAGCGCTTGAATCGATGGCTCATTCAAATACAAGAATGCGAACGTCACTGGTCTTCTCGATTCACGGTGCCGTTCGGACTTTCGTATGTCGGAGTTATCTCGAAATGAATTCACGGCCTGCCGTTCAAGACGCGACGATTTCGTTGGTACTACCGCTACTCAACGAAGAAGCGGTATTGCCACGCTTGCTCGGTGAGCTAAAGCGAGTGCTGACGGAGATTGGCTGTCGCTGGAACATCGTGTTGGTCAACGACGGCTCGACCGATGGCAGCGTTGAGTTGATCGATGCGATGGCTTACGCTGATCGCCGGCTGAAGGTCGTTCATCTTTCAAGAAATTTTGGTCAACAAGCCGCAGTGCAGGCAGGGCTAGCTCACGCACACGGCGATGCCGTCGTCTTTATGGATAGCGACGGCCAAGATGATCCAGCCGCACTTCGAGAGATGGTCCAGCGTTGGCTGGCAGGTGACGACGTGATCTACGCAGTTCGCTTCGGTCGCAAAGAAGGACTGATCAAACGTTTTCTTTTCAAAGCCTTTTATGGTTTACTCCATCGCTTTGCTTCGATCGCCATACCGCGTGATGCGGGGAACTATAGTCTAGTCGATCGACGCGTTGCCGATCTGCTGATGACGATGGATGAAAGCGATCGCTACTTGCCAGGTTTGCGAAGTTGGGTCGGCTTCCGTCAGTCGGCCGTGCCAGTCGAACGCTTTGCACGACATGACAAGCGACCGCGAGTCACCCTGGCTGGCCTATGTGGACTTGCTAAAAACGCGATGTTCGGATTCTCACGCGTTCCACTACAAGCATTCTACGGCATTGCACTTCTCGCCGGATTGGTGAGTATCGGTTGTATCGGCTTCGCTGTTTTCCATCGCTTGGTAACTGGAGCCGCCATCCCGGGCTGGGCATCGATTACCAGCATTACGGCTTTCTTTGGTGCGATCAACGCGCTTGGAATCGCTATCTTGGGTGAGTACGTCTCGCGAATTTACGACCAAGTTCGTCGTCGACCGGCCTATGTCGTCGATCGAACGTGCAATGTCCAAGGGAACGATCGAGATCAAGATCTGCAGATCGGTCACGACATCCAGTCGATACTGCGTGAATTGAATCAATTGAGCCAAGAAGCCGAAGTTGTCGCTTCTGAAACGTCGCCACGTCAGCACGTCGAGAGCCTGTCTACATGGCAGTAGGCGATTTAAACAGCGTAAGCGAGAGCGGAATGACGCTAGTCCAATGCCGCTCACTTTCGCGATTTTGGTGTCGATTTTGTAGCGGTGCGGCGCTAGCCACCGGTGCTCCGAAAAAATCGCCGCTTGAAAACCAGCCGCAAGCACCCCGCGTCTCACGATACATATGGATCGCTCGCTTCCGATGTCTACGATCGCCTGTTGCTTGGCTACTCCTCGTTACCGCACTGTTAGCCTGGCCAGCCATTTTCTCGACGTTCGCATTGTACGACGACGAAGGTTACGTCATGATGACCCTCGCGACCTATATGCAAGGTCACAGGTTATACGGCGAGACGCACACTCAATACGGTCCAGCCTTTTATTATTTGACTGCCCCGTTGCACTCGATTCTCGATTGGCCGCTGACGCAGACAGGCGTTCGCATCAAGACGCTTTTCATTTGGACGATCGCGGTTTGGTTTTGCTTCTCGATCGTCAGGAGAATGAGCCATTCCAATTTCGCAGCGATCGTAACTGGAGTTTTTGCGGCGTTACACTTAGACAAACTGTCGCTTGAACCCGGACACCCACAAGAGCTTGCGCTACTCGGTACGCTTGGCATCTTAATGCTGATTGCCCGATCGATGTACGTCACAACGAACGTTGCTCCGACGCTATTTTCGCATTCAAGCTGGCTGACTGTGGGATTCGTGGCAGGCATTGTCGGTTTAGTAAAATTGAATTGCGGGCTCGTGACTGCGATTCCGCTGATCGTCGTTGCAGCGATACAAATGCCATGGGCGAGGAAAATTCGCTGGGGTCTTTTGGCTCTGGTCGCCGTGCCATCGGTCATGGTAGCGTGGACGGCACGTTCAGAACCGACGATTTCGTTTTGGGCGCTCTGGATCGGTCTGAGCTCGGTCGTTCTTCTTTATTCAGCCATTCCTGAAAAACACTCGTTCGCGTTCCCAAGTGTTTCACCTTTGATCGCCATCGTCACCGGTGGCGGATCAGCAATCGCGTTGATCGCGACAATTTCGCTCTCCGAGGGGATCACGGTTAGCGAGCTCTGGTTTGGTTTGATTGGCCAACACGCCGATTTCGCCAACTGCTTTTTTGTTCCCATCGATTTCCCGTTGATGGCACTGATCGGTTTAGCAACGGCGGTCGGTTGCTTGCTTTACAAGAACTCGAAGCGTTTTCATGACCACGCCAAGCCGGCGATTTGGTGTTGGATAGCGTTATCGATCTCGCTTACTTCTTGCTTACCACTTCAGCATGGCCTGATCCCCAGAGGTGCTGGCTTGTTGCTCGCCTGGGCAGCTCCGGGTTGGATTTTATGGTTCTGGAGGCACGACGTCGCAACATCGCCGAAAAAACTCACGATCGGATTGATTGCCATCCTTTCACCCCTGATCGCTTTTCCGGTTTCCGGTACCCAGGTATCGATTGGAACTTTACCAGCGTTGATCGTCATTGGGATTTTATCGGGTGAGTCGCTCGTTGAACGAGCAAGACTTGTTTCGTCGAATGGTTCCAGCGAATGGTTATCGCCGGTGCGGCTGTCACGATTGGTCGGTTTTTGTACGGCAATCGTCTTGGTGTTGAGCACGTCGGCACACTGGGCAAGGTATCTTAGTGGCCAGCCGCTCGATTTGCCTGGTACCTACTGCCTTCGATTGCCTGCAACAGTCGTTAGGGAACAGCGAGCAATCGTCGAGGCGATAAAAAAATGCGAAACGTCGAATTTGCTTTTCGAAGGAAACAATCACAATCGCTTCTACTTTTGGACAGGCATGCGTCCACTTACGACGGCCAACCCAACTTTTTGGCCGCTAATGTTATGCGAAAGCGAACAACAACAATTGGCCAAGGCCATTGATGGCCAAACACGACTCTGCGTAGTGCGCGTTCCAAAATACGAATGGCTTTACTTTGATCGAGTCAAACCGATACGCGAGCGACTTGATGCTCGCTGGCAACACCAAGAGTCTGTCGGCGATTGGGAAATCGGGGTCGTCGAGCAATAAAAATGAGTGAGTGAGCCGCTGATCAACCCTCGTCGACGATTTGCATCAATCGATCGACGATCTGATTACCGATTTCAAGCGAAGCGGTAGCGGCAGGACTTGGTGCATTGAGGACATGCAGCATGTGGCCTTCCCGATGCACGATAAAATCATCGACGATTTTCCCGTCACGACTGACCGCTTGAGCTCGAACGCCCGAGGGGGCTTTCGTGAGATGCTCGCTTCGTATTTCCGGAATCAATCGCTGCAATGCTTTGACGAAAGTGGCTTTCGAAAGCGATCGTCCGATTTCATGAGCGCCCATCCGCCAATAGCGAGCGGCGAGTTTCAGAAAACCGGGATAGCATAATGTCGCCATGAGTTCATCAATGCGTACTGTTCGCCAGTCGTAGCCTTCTCGCGCTAGAGCCAGGACTGCGTTCGGGCCACACTCAACGCCGCCGTGAATCATGCGTGTGAAATGTACACCGAGGAATGGGAAGTTCGGATCCGGAACGGGATAAATGAGGTTTCGGCAAAGCGACCAGACGCTTTTTTCTAACGTGAAATACTCGCCTCGAAACGGAACAATGCGAATCGGTGGCGTCAATCCACAGTCCACCATAACTCGATCGCAATAGAGGCCTGCGCAATTGACAAAGTATCTGGCTTCGATCTTTTCATTGTCGAACTGAGCGATGATGCGATCATTGTGGCTTGTTACTCGTCTCAACCGACTTCCTAGCAATACCGTCCCGTTGCCGGATTCTATTTCGCTTGCAAGTTTGCGAGAAACGCCGATGTAATCGACGATCCCAGTCTCGGGCACGAAAAGGGCGGCGATTCCGCTGGCGTGCGGTTCGATCTGCTTGAGTTCATATGAATCGATTCGACGGCATTCGACACCGTTTGCTTCGCCGCGCTGTTGGATGCGGACGAGTGCTGCTAACTCGCTGTCGTCAACTGCGACGATCGTTTTGCCGCAGCGTTCCCAAGCAACCGAGTGCAACTGGCAAAATTCCTCCAACGCTTGCTTGCCGCGACGACAAGTAATAGCTTTCATCGAACCAGGCGTATAGTAGATCCCAGAATGCAGGACGCCCGAATTTCGGCCGGTCTGGTGGAACGCAACGGTCGGCTCTTTTTCGATCACCGTTACGTGCAGCGCTGGCTGACGCTTTGTCAACTGATAGGCAGTGGCCAAGCCGACAATTCCGGCTCCGACGACGAGTACGTCGGTAGTTGAAGGCAATTGGTTCATCAGAACGGTTTGAACCTTGCTAACCATTTCGTAAACCAGCCTCGCGAATAGCCGTCGCGGACGTGACCTTGATCGCGTTTCTTGACTTGCAATTCAAAAATATCGCGGCTGAGGATGACGTTATCCGGTCCAACATCCTGCGCGCGGCAAACGCCAGACAACGAAGCTTCCCAAATGTTGTCGTTCAATTCGACCGATTTGCGAGCCGATAAAACGAGCGTCCCATTCGGTCGAATATCCGCGATCTCGGCGGCTATATTGAACTTCATCTGCTCACTGGTTAACAAGTTAGACGAAGCGCGATAGACTTCATTTTGTTGGCCTTGTACGCGGGGATCACCGTCGGCTTGCTTCGATGGCTTCACCGTATCGATACCGACCAACTCGATCCAATCGTTCAGGCGGGCATCATAAAGTCCAGTCTTTCGTGACTGCGCATTCCCCTGTGCAGTCGTCGTCGAGATTTCATCGACTCGAATGGAAACGATGTCGTGGATTTTAAGCGATCGAGCCGGTTGGGCAGGCACGGCCGTCCACGAAGCGGCTTGGAGCGGATGGTTCGGCCCCCATTGTCCGTTCGAAGGCGGCAAGATGAGCCCGGCTGCATTGGGAGAGGCCACTGGCGGCGGAAGTTGTTCGGTTCTTTGAGCACGTGGGTCGTCTGCTCCATCCGGTCCACGAAATAAGCTGCCTGATTGGCCGAAAGCCATTGTGCAACTCATCGCACAGCAAGCGATGAAATACGGAGAGAACAAGAAACCAAATCGCTGAAGCATGGTCATCGAGCTATCGCCTCCACAACGTTTCCACCGACTATGCGTGCGGCTAGTCGCTTCTTGTTCCCTTCGACTTCGACTTCAATCACTTCATCGAGCCCACCCGATTGAAGCGCTCGACCAGTTGTCTGAGCAATGATCGCTCCGGCAATCACGTGAATTTCAACGAGATCGCGAGTATGAATGATTCGCGGAGGGCCTGTGTCAGCAAGTAGTATCGGTTGTCCGGTACTGATGGCTCGTCGAAGTTCTTTTCCGATCAACTCGGCCGAATCGCTAAAACAGTCGACATCCTTTGCCTTCATGGCCGTTGTCAAACGGACAAGTTTCAAATCGTTTTCAACAAGGACATGTCCCTTAGCCAACGGTCCGGTCGCTCCCCATACCATCGACGGGACGCTTACATTGGCGACGATTTCGATCGGTTGATCGCCTTGTGGAGTTTGGAGCAACAGCGTAAATCGCTGTTCACCTGTCCAAGGCTCCTGGCCACCGGCAATTCCTTTAATCAATCTCTTCTGCAATAGCGTCTTGATATGTTCGGCTGGCACAATGGGCTTGATGGTCCAAGACGCTGCGTCGCTCGATTTCGCAACAAGGTAGTTGGATACGACGCTCGCAACGGTACGTTCTGCCATGGAGCCAGATTGAGTTGCGAGATTGGTCGTCGTAAACTCGATCGGCGATATGTAGTCTGAACTAGCGTCCTGACGCGAAACTAAGCACGAACTTTCTCCCCCCCATCGAATATTCTTTTCATCGATCCCTCGAAGCTTGAGGAGTTGTAGAACGTCGGATTGAGTCCACGTTTGTCGGCTGCCAGCAATGGGAGCCGGTCCGAGCGGTAGATCTCGGATTGCTTGCAAGATTGCTTCCGAGCCTGAAAGATCAGCAATATCATCGAGCTCAACAATGTTTTTCTCACACACCGCATTCGGTTTCAAAGCTAAGCGAACCGTTGCGAGACTATCCGAGTTCGTTGGTCCTCGCGGTTTTTGCCAGGCGGGGACCTGCTGTGCGTAGACCGGTGCCGAGACGAAAACTCCAAGGAAGCAGCGTCCTACCGCCTTCCATGCAGAGTCAATCGTGTTAGACGAACGGTTATTCATCGATGCGCACCTTGATTATCCACGCCGAAGATTGGCAATTTGTTGCAGCAGTTGATCGCCCGCTTGAATGGCTTGTGAATTGAGTTCGAAGCCGCGCTGGGTAGTGATCAGATCGATCAGCTCTTTGACCGGCTCGACGTTCGACGCTTCCAAGGCATTTTGGCGAATGACTCCCAGGCCATTCTGACCGGCTGGTCCTAACGTGGCTTGCCCTGAAGCATCGGTTCGCGAGTAAAGATTTTCACCTAGCTTTAGCAGACCATCCGGATTGATAAAACTAGCCAATTGGATCTCGCCCTGTTGCTGCAACTCAGGCGTTCCGGCCGATCGTGTCATGACTTGTCCATTGGCATTGATCACGATCGCAGTAGCTTCCGGCGGAATACTAACAGGTGGATCGAGCAATCTACCCGTTTGCGCCGATCCGATGACCAACTGCCCGTTGGCATTCACATCGAGGTTGCCCGCACGGGTGAAGACTGCTGTTTGCGAGACGGGGTCCGTCACTTGAAGGAATCCCGGTCCTTCGATAGCAATATCGAGACTTCGGCCAGTGTCCTGAATGGTTCCTTGTCGAAAGTCGGACTGCGTGCTTTGCACCCGAGCTCCCAAGCCGATTTCTAAACCTGTTGGAGTAGGTGTTTGCTGCGAGTCAAGAATTCCAGGAAAGACTTCGTTGCGGTAAAGCAAATCTTCAAAGTTAGCACGATCGCGTTTGAACGCAGTTGTATTAATGTTTGCCAGATTATTAGCGATTACATCCAGCTTGGTCTGCATGGCGTCCATGCCGGTCGCAGCCGTATACAGCGTTTGAACACTCATTGAACCATCCTTGTCAAGAATTTCGGCTATACAACACTTGCGGAATCGCCGCCAAGCGGATTTCACCTTTCCTCATACAAGCTGTCGATGGTTGGACGCAATAGAATAAACCAGAGAAAAAGAGGCCTCGGTGTCGATTCGCAAAAATGCCTTTAAAAGTCCGGTCTTGGATTTATAGGGCACAATCGGCTAGTATAGGGTGCGAAGGAATTTTCCGGGACCGATGATCCGGCTCCATTTTATAGGGAAACAGCCCTTAAGATGCCTTCCAGTTACTATTAAAAGGTATGGTCGTATGTCTAACTGTCTTAGATTGCCTACATTATTTTTATTCAGCAACCTTGTTTTCATCGCCTCGACGGCAGTCGCGCAGGACGCCAACCCGTCAGCCGTTACCACTCCGGTGGACTCGCCGGAATCGAGCAACGATAGCCCTAAGCCCGACGAGAAGAACGCTGGGCAGGACGATCTCAATGCCGCCATCGAATTGAAAATGGATGCCAACGACATCGACAAATGCACGAAGGTGATCGATTTGATTGAAAAAGCGATCGCAAAGGGATTGCTAAAATCCGATTTACCGCTTGCCAATCAGCTTCTCGGATCAGCCGCCATGGATCGGGCGAAGATGCAACTTCAGGAGATGATCAAGGCGCGTGTCAGCGATACGATGGCTCGTCGCGTTCAGCGAAAAGTTCTGAGCGATCTTGAACTGGCGACGAAAAGTGATCCTACGCTCGGTGAAGCTTATCTTTTGATCGCAAAACTTTCGGCCCGTTCAGACAGCATCAAAGCCAAGGAAGCTCTCGACAACGCAATTAACAATCTCGGCCACGATGCAGAGAAACGAGGCGATGCCTATGCCATGCGTTCGCTCTTTCAAGAAGACGATGAGGCGAAACTCGCCGACCTACGGAACGCTATGAAAGAGCTTCCGCAGAGTGTTGAAGTGCAACGAACCTTGTTTGCTCTACTTATTGACAAGGATCGATTCGAGGACGTTTATGAAGTTGGCATGGAACTATTAAAATCCAACGCGAAAAACCCACTTGCGATTCAAGCGACCATTACGGCTTTGCTCGAGTTAGATCGAAAAGACGAAGCGATCAAAGTCCTCGACCAACGGGTTGAAGATGACGAAAGCGATATCGCCAGTCGAGCTATTCGCGCCAATGTCTATCTGACGCTCGACAAGTACGAAGAAGCGATCGCCGATGCCACGAAGATCATTGAACTAAAATCCGATGAGGTCGAAGGGTATTTTGTTCGATGCAAGGCTTATCTTCAGCGATCGGAACTCGATAGAGGCAATCCAAATTCCGACGACCTCACTAATGCCCGTCGCGATATCGAAAGCGCATTAGATCTCAAACCGAACTCAGTGGAAGGTATTCGGTTGCGGGCGTTGGTGTCGAGTCAACAAAAGCGTTATGACGAAGCGATCCAAGACATGACTTTGTTGGCTAAGAATTCTCCCAAAGAACCTGTTTGGCTGCTACAGTTAGCCACTCTTTATCAGCTCAACGATCAGCCAACGCTAGCCGCGAAGGTAGCGGATTCTTTGATTGCCATGGATAAGAAAAATTGGCAAGCATATCGGATTCGCGGTGATGCCAAACTGAGCACCGGCGACCAAAGCGGTGCTTCTATCGACTACAAGAAAGCCCTCGACAACTTAAAGGAGGGTGATTCGGATCGTTCGGCATTGCTGAATAATCTTGCCTGGATTCTCGCGACTTCACCCGACGATAGTTTGCGCGATGGAAAGAGGTCGATTGCCTTAGGTACGGAAGCATGCGAGCTGACGGAATACAAGAGGGCTCATATCTTAAGCACGTTAGCGGCAGGCTACGCAGAGGCCGGTGATTTCGACCAAGCTATCCATTGGTCGTCGAAAGCAGTCGAATTAGGTGGCCAAGAAGATCACGAGCAGCTCGAACAACTTGAAAAGGAATTAAAGTCATATCAAGACAAGCAACCTTGGCGAGAAAAGCAAGAAGTCAAGGAGAACAAACCGCCGCTGATCAAGCCAGAAGATACCATCGAAACTTAATTCGTAACCGTTACCTTGATACTCCCTGATTTTCGATCGACGTTGACTTCTGTATATCTGTGACCTGAAAGCGAAAGTTGATGGAGCAACTTAGCAATGCGTAATGCGGTTTCTAATATCAGCGACTACATCGTTTACGTGGCGTTGCGCATCGTCATTTGCATCGTTCAACTGATGCCACTCGAACGATGTGAACGCGGGTGTTCGTTGCTGGCGATCGTATTGCACCGATGGGTTGGTTTGCGTAACGATCTCGTTCTGGAGAATCTTCATCGCGTTTTTCCCGATTGGACGCCGCATCAAGCCCATCAAACGACGGGTGCGATGTGGAAGCATCTTTTTCTCATGATCTGTGAAATTGCCCATGCACCGAAAAAAATCCGTCGCACTAACTGGTACGAACACTTTCTATTCTCCGATCAGAAGCTCATTCTAAAAACGCTCTTCGATGCGCGGGCAAAAATTGTTGTAACAGGCCATTTCGGGAATTTCGAAATGGCAGGCTACGTCAGCGGGCTCTTTGGGCTTCCGTCGACGACACTCGCCAGACCGCTCGATAATGTTTATGTCCACAATTATATTACGCGATTCCGTTCGCTTGGCGGCCAACATTTTTTATCCAAAGATGGAGTTGCTCCCGAGATCCAACGGCTTTTAGAAGGAGGCGGAACACTTGGATTATTGGCCGATCAAAACGCTGGTAACCGAGGTTGCTGGGTAAAGTTTTTGGGGCATCCCACCTCCTGCCACAAAGCTTTAGCCTTGTTTACGCTAAGCAATCAAGCACCGATGATGGTTTGCTATAATCGTCGAATGGATCAGCCGTTGCGATTCGAAATGGTTGTAACGGGAGTCGCAGACCCGCTGGTGCCAGAAAAGCACCTCGATAATGTGCAAAGTTTGACGCAATGGTATAACGATTGTTTGGAATTGGCGATTAGGAAGTATCCTGATCAGTATTGGTGGATTCATCGACGTTGGCGTCAACCGCCCTCGCGATTGAAGCGAGCGTCCGAGCGAATGAATCCTGATTCGCAAAAGATCGAAGCTTCCGCTTCATCGATCGACGATGAGACTGCGACGAACGAAAGCCAAGAGCGAGCTGCTTAGGTTCGGTATGTGATAATGACGTTAGATACTTCAGAAGCGTTTACAAGTACCGAAGACGATTTGCGTCGCCAATATCATGAATTGGCGGAACTCGCTGGTTCGTTAGCCCATGAAATTAAGAACCCGCTCTCGGTCATTCATATGAATGTCGATCTTTTGAGCGAGGAGCTCGACGAAAGCGAATGGTCTGGCAAGCGACGGGCAGGAATCAAAGTGGATATCATTCGCGAGCAGTGCGGTCGCATGGAGAATCTGCTTCGCGATTTTCTTCGCTTTGCCCGACTGCGTGATCTCGACATGACCCCAGGCAGTCTCAATGATCAGGTACTGGTTGTCCTACGATTCTTTCAGGCCCAAACCGATAAAGTAGGGGTCAATGTCGTCAAGTATCTCGATCCTGACTTACCGAGCATTATGTTGCATAGCGACTCGATACAAGCGGCGCTCATAAATCTTGTTAAGAATGCAATCGAAGCGATGTCCGATGGCGGCGAACTGATGGTGCGAAGCTATTCTATCCCCCGTGGTGTCGCTCTCGACTTGATCGATACAGGAATCGGTATGGATGACACAACCGCCATGAAAATGTTCGAACCATTCTTTTCAACCAAACATGGTGGCTCGGGTTTGGGATTACCAACCGCTCGAAAAATCATTGAAGCTCATGGAGGAAGGATTGCCGTGCAAAGCGAAGTCGGACGTGGAACGAAATTTGTGATCGAGTTCCCAACACCAGTACGACTGCGGTAAGTGAAAGCAAAAGTGGGGTAAGCTTCCAGCTTGCCGAAGGACTCTGTCAAATTTCGAAAATTGTGAAATATGCAAGAATGTGTGAGCCGACGGGGCTAGCCTGGACTATTCATAACCCGAAGCGTTAGCGAGCGACAAGCTTGAAATCCCTCGTTAACGCTTCGGGCTACGAAGGTGATTACTTCGCAAAACCTAGAATTGCAGGGTTTTATTAGCGGCGTGGCCGCCTGAAGGCGGAACTACAATCGTTATTGGATCGTATTGTTCAAAAGGCGTAGTTTCTTATATGCATCGACTAAGACAGCGGCGGCAGACTCGATTTCATGCGGCTCGTTAAATCGACCGAGTCCAAATCGCAAGGAACATCGAGCTTGCTCAACGCTTAGTCCAATCGCTTGCAAGACATGGCTTGGGGCTGGATTGGCGCTCGTGCAGGCACTGCCGCTGCTTATGCAAAGATCGGGGCAAGCCAGCATCAACGATTGCCCTTCGACATGATTCCAATGGCAATTCAGATTTCGGGTGAGTCGCGATGGAGAATCAAGAGCGGGCCCATTCAGCGTAACTTCACCTCGCGTTGCCGTTTCGATCATCGCCCAAAGTTGATTTCGCATCCGTTCAATATTTGGACGCTCGGACTCGGCATGCCTGGAACAAATGTCGAGGGCGACCGACATTCCGACGATCCCAGGACTATTCAATGTTCCCGAGCGACGATTGTCTTGTTGACCTCCGCCGACGATCTGTGGAGATAGTTTTACGCGACGCTCGCGATGGCGAACGAATAAACCGCCGACACCTTTAGGGCCGTAGAATTTATGACCCGAAAAACTCATTAGGTCGACATCGAGCTGATCGACATCGACGTCGAAATGACCGATTGCTTGGGTTGCATCGGAATGTAGCGGAACATCCCAGCGGCGGCAGAGCTTCACGATATCCGATATTGGTTGAATCACGCCGATCTCGTTGTTAGCCAACAAGACACTTACTAGCGCCGTCGATTCGTCGATCTTGTCACGGGCTTGATCCAAATCGATTTGCCCGCATTGCGGATGACCCTGGGGAAAGACTGGAAGCAAGCATACTTCGAAACCAATTTTTTGAAGTCGTTCCAACGGATCGAGGACGGCTCGATGCTCGGTTTGCGTGCTGACAATCCGACGCCGTTTTTGGCGTGGATGGAGACAGACTCCCATGAGCGCCAGGTTGTTCGATTCCGTCGCTCCACTGGTCATGACCAGCTCATCTGGTGAGGCATGAAGGTGCTTCGCCAGATTTGCGATTGCAACAGCGACTTGCTCGGCTACGGCTCGGCCTGCCGCGTGAGTAACGCTTCCAGAATTTGCGTACTCGTCAGCCGACATGCGATGAACAGCGTCCATCGCAGCCGGATCGATACGCGTCGTCGCGTGATTATCGAGATAGATCCTTGCCAAAGTACGTTACCGGGTAATTCACCGCAAGCTGGAAGCTTACGCCACGCTTGCAGGTCCTTAATCTTGAACGATCTTGGTTGGCACCGCCGTCGACTCGGGTTTAATCGGTGTCGCGGGTGTTGGAATAGTTCCAATGGCGGTGGCAAAGTCGATTTCACGTCCGAGCGACTGATGTTCGAGCTTTTGTTGCAGGTATTGCATCGTCTCGTCGATGGCGTCCGCTTGCATGACCACCAATTCGCCTGGTTGGATCATCGCTAACGCTTGATCGACGGCCTTTTTCCAACCTGGTACCGCAAAGACTTCTTTGACTCGTCCGCCAGCATCGAGACCTTGGCGGAAGAGCCGAGTGATCTCGCCCGGCTCGCGACCACGAAGATAGGCATCTTCGTAGAGTACGACTCGATCGAACGCACCGGCTAAGATTTCTCCTTGCCGAATCATGTCGATGTCCCGTCGATCGCCGGCGGCCGAATAAATCACGGTTCGCCGAGCGTGTGGAAAATGCGAAATCGCTTGCACGATCGCCTGGAGGCTAGATGGATTGTGACCGTAATCGACGATAATCGTCGCGCCATTCAACTCGACAAGATTGAATCGACCGGGGACTTTGTCCATATGAGCAGAAAAGCTCTCCAAGCCGATTCGTATCTGCTCACAAGGCATTCCGAGCGTCCAGCAAGCAGCCGTTGCGGCCAGAACGTTTTCGACTTGGAAGTCGATGCGACCATGATGAGTGAGCGGGATGCGATCGAGGCTCAGGAGTGGAAATTCATTTTGCCCTTCGGCTAGCATTACAGCGTTATCGCGAACGAACGCAACTCGACCACCTTCGGCGCGTTTCTTCAAGAGAAGCTCGTGTTCACCATCGATTGCAAAAAAGGCCACACCGCCACGGCACTTGTCCGCCATTTCAGAAACCCATGGATCATCGGCCTTAAGAACCGCGTGTCCCGTTTTGGCTACGGCTTCTACAACGCAACACTTTACCTTGGCAAGCTGTTCAACTGTTTCGATATCACCGATCCCGAGATGGTCGCCTTCGCCAATATTCGTGACGACGCCAACATCGCAATAATCGTAGCCGAGTCCTTCGCGAAGAATGCCTCCGCGAGCTGTTTCGAATACGGCGGCCTCGACCAATGGATTCATCAATACGGATCGAGCCGATTGTGGACCACTGCAATCACCGGAGTCGATTCGTCGTCCTCCGACATAGATTCCATCCGTACAAGTCATACCGACTTTTTTGTTGGTGCTCGCGATGATATGCGCGATCAACCGAGTTGTGGTCGTTTTTCCGTTAACGCCGGTCACACCGACAATTGGAATTCGACCGTTCGATTTGTCGGGAAACATCATCTCGACGATCGACTCACCCACCGGTCGACCTTTGCCGACTGACGGTTCAATATGCATTCTCAATCCCGGTCCGGCATTGATTTCGACGACGACAGCTCGCTGACCTTGCAGCGGTTGCGTTATGTCTTGAGCAACAATATCGACGCCTGCGATATCTAGACCAATAACGCGAGCTGCTTCGACTGCTTGTCGAGCAACGTCGGGATGTACAAGATCAGTGACGTCGGTCGCCGTACCACCAGTACTGAGATTCGCATTGCGTCGAATGAGAACGCGTCGCTCGACGGCAGGAACGCAGTCTGGCGAGAGCCCTTGTTCGGCGAGGACGCCTAGGGCGACCGAGTCGATACTGATTTTGCTCAATACCGTGCTGTGGCCTTCACTTCGACGCGGATCAGAATTGACGATATTGATCAACTGCTGGACAGTTGAAATCCCATCGCCGATAACGTGAGCCGGTTCGCGGCGCGCAACGGCAACAAGTTTGCCACCGATTACGAGCAACCGATAATCGTCTCCTGGAGCATGGCTTTCAACAATAATCGATTGGCTCTCTTCGCAAGCTGCGGCGTAGGCGGCGATTACTTGTTCTTTATTTTGAAGATTCGTGGCGACACCGCGACCGTGGTTTCCATACTGCGGCTTCAAGACTACGGGAAATCCAATATCTTCGGCTGCTTCACAAGCATCTTCGACCGATTCGACAGGACGCCCTTCCGGGGTCGGGACTCCGATCGCTCGCAGCAACTTTCGCGTTAGGTCTTTATCTTGAGCGATCGCTTCGGCAATCGCGCTCGTCGTATCGGACTCGGCAGTACAAATACGACGTTGTTTGCATCCGTGTCCTAATTGAACCAAGCTTCCTTCGTTAAGGCGCTTCCATGGAATGTTCTGAGCCTTCGCAGCATTAACAATCGCTTGAGTGCTTGGGCCGAGGCAAACATCGTGCGCGAGATCACGAAGTTTTGTTACTACTGCTTCAATATCGTATGGCGAATCTTGAATTGCTGCTTGTATCAGTTCAAAACCGGCATCGATGCAAGCCAAGCCGAGTTGTTCGTCTTCATATTCCACCGCGACTTTATAGACACCATGAACATTCGATGCTCGAGCTTTGCCGTAACCGACATTGACGCCTGCCAACGTCTGCAATTCAATCGCGACGTGCTCGAGGATATGAGCCATATATGTTCCGCGGGTAAGTCTTGTAAAAAAACCACCGCGTTCACCAACGCTACATCGATGCTCGATCATCGACGGCAGCCAGCTCGTCAGCCGTGCGTTGAATCCAGGAATCATATCAGAAGAGATCTCTTGCATCTCCTCTAAATCAACCCATGCCTCAAGCACGGGAAAGTTAGCCCATATATTAGGTCCACGAAGCTTGTTAACCTTCAGAATCCGCATTGGTGCCTCAATGAAATTGAGCTTGCTAAAGAGCTCAGTTGGGAAAGGAGTAAGTGCCTGGAGGGAGGGATTTTTAAATTCGCTTAAATCGATTTTTCGCGCGATCCATCGAATCATTCAGTAAGCTAGGTAATCCATTGCTCAAGCACTTGGGCTGATACGCCCAGATTAGCGATCCTTCATTTACGCATTTCCCGGACCGCTTCGCAAATATTTTACTCCAAAGCAGGCTATTAAGGAATAAAAACCGACGCAATCCGCGGATTTGACGATCGAGTATTTCCACAAGAAAGTCGCCGGGGTATGCTTGAATGGTAGGTGATTGACGTCGTTTTGATGTCAAGGTGTGTCTTTTAAGGTACACGGCAAGGGTGTTTTTTACGTAGAGGTAGAGTAAGTATTACAGTGCTTATGATCGGTTGCCGACTCAAAAATTGTAAGAAAATTTTCCAGCCCGAACCGAGATGCGACTAATGGAATCGGTGGATCAGCTCCAACAGCGTGCGACGAACCACACCGATGCTGGCGAATTTCAGGCTGCAATCCAGCTTCTTGAAGCCGCAGTCATGATGGAGCCGTATCGTCCGGATGCAGGCTTTCATCTTGCCTTGCTCTACCACCGTCAAAGTTCATGGGAAGCAGCCGCCACTTGCTATGAGCGTGTCGTGTCAGTCCAGCCTGATTTTACGGAGGCTCTCAACAATCTTGGTTGTGTTTTGCTGCGTCTGGGGCGGCATGAAACGGCCCTGGGTTATCTTGAGCGAGCCCAAGTGCTTTCACCCAATATTGCCGAAATTCATCTCAACATTGGCAACGTTCAAATTCAGCAAGGTCGATACGAGCTCGCATTGGACAGCTACCAAACGGCGTTGTTGCATCGTCCCGACTATGCTGACGCATTTACCAGCCTCGGAAATGTTTTTAAAGAACAATGTAAGCTGGACGAGGCATTTGAAGCGTATCTTCGAGCAATGCAACTTAAGCCAACCGATGTTCAATGCTACGCGAACCTTGGCAGTATCTTGCAGGAGCAGAGTCGCTTTGACGAGGCTCTTCAAACGTATCGTAGGGCGTTGCAATTAAAGCCCGATGCGATGGAACTGATCGCGGCCGTTGTCTACCTTCAGCAGTTGCTTTGCCAATGGAACGATTTGAACACTCTCGCACAGCAGCTAATCGATGGCGTGGAGCATCCGAGCGACAGGCCATCGTTGATTCCGCCATTCCTGATGGTTGGCTTGGCACTGGAAACAACTCCCGAGCAGCAAGCGAGTTGTGCTCGCTCTTGGGCCGATAGTCTTTACCGGTATATTCCTCGGCGAAAGCACGAACCGGTCGCTGCACGCATTGCAACGCCCGAGCCTCGTTTGCGCATCGGCTACCTGTCGGGAGATTTTCGAAGACATTCGGTTGCCTATATGATTCCCGAGTTATTTGAACGTCATTGTCGCGATCGATTTGAAATCTATGCCTACTCGATCTGTCCCGATGACGGGAGCGACATCCGAAAGCGGATCATCAACGGCGTCGATGTTTTTCGCGATATTCGTGCACTGTCGTTCCGCGCTTCATCCGAACTCATTGCCGACGATGGCATCGATATCTTGGTCGATCTGCAAGGTTATACGACACTCAGCCGAACCGAGATTGTCGCTTATCGTCCTGCTCCGATCCAAGTCAGCTACCTTGGGTATCCTGGAACAATGGGGGCGGATTTTTACGACTATATCCTAGCCGACGACTTTGTTGCCCCGCTCGACCAAGCCGCCAGCTTTAACGAAAAACTGGTTCATCTTCCAGTGAGTTATCAGGTCAATGATCGCTTTCATGGCATCGCAGCGTATGCTCCAAGCCGCGTCGAGTGTGATCTACCGGAAGACGCCTTTGTCTTTTGCTCGTTCAACAATAGTTATAAGATCACGCCGAATATATTCGATGTGTGGATGCGACTGCTGCGTGATGTCCCGAAAAGTGTCTTATGGATTGCCGGACGCGATGAATTGGTGAACACGAATCTGGTTCGTGAAGCGAAGTCGCGCGGAATATCCAGCGATCGATTGCGGTTTGCAAAATCGCTGCCCCTCGAAGAACATCTAGCCAGGCAGCCGCTAGCCGATCTTTTTCTCGATTCGTTCCCATACAATGGCCACGCGACGAGCAGCATTGCCCTTCGCATGGGCGTGCCAATTGTCACACTGGCTGGTCGTTCGTTTGCTTCGCGAGTATCAGGGAGCTTGCTTCGTGCACTCGGTCTCACTGAATTGATCACGCATAGCCTTGAGGAATACGAAACACGAGCGCGGCAATTGGCTCGCGACCCGATCCAATTTTCTGCCATTCGAGCGAAGCTTGCCAGAAATATCGAGAATGCTCCGCTGTTCGACGGTGCCGTTTTTGCCAGCGACGTCGAAAAGGCATACCGAGCAATGTGGGAAGGCTATACTCGCGGCGAAGCGCCAAAATCGATTTTGGTATCGGTCAGTAAATAAGCAATTTCTTATCACTTCGTCGCAAGCGAACAAGCTACGTCACGCATTACGGATCGCGCAACACATAAAGATTCGAGGGCGCATAGGTTCTGGCATACCAATCTCGCCATGCTTTCTCGTCGTACCCGAACGGCTGGTTATTACTTATTTCCTGAAGCGCGCTCAAGACTCCTTGGTTTTGGATTTGTACAACCTCAGGCTTCTTCTGTCCCGTTCCAAAACTTGCGTTGTTCGCGTTAGGCAAATTGCTGTTGGTCGTCATGCCGGCCTGATAGGAAGGCTGAGTCGGGGCGGCTCGAAGGTGCTTGGTGACCAGACAGTCCATGAGTCGCGGAATGCAACGTTCGTCACCGAGCATAACCAAGGCCTCGCCAACGCGGTCGTATAGTTCCGGCTGATCCTTATCTGGTTTTCTATTAGTCAACAGCCCCAGCATCGACTGCACAGCCATTTCAGAACCAAACTCTGACAATTTTGAAACACATTCAGCGCGGATCGATCGATCAGGGTCGTACACTGCAGAATCAATCAACGCTAGCACCGAGCCAGATGTGCGAATTCGAGCGATGATTTCGATGAGCAACATACGAAATTGATTATTGCTATTCTTGCGATCATTCTCAAGCAATTCTTTCAAGGGCGCAATCGCGAGTGGATCTTTGAGCTCGGCTAGGTACTGCCTCCCTTCCGCAGCTTTCGGAGAATTGTTTCGAACTTCGTTTATCGCCTTGGTCACACTCTTTTTAACCTGTGCGCTTTGCAGCTTAGCTTGATCGTTCATCTGCTGGATCGCAAGGTCCTGAGCGACGTACCAGCGACCACCTTTCTGTACCAACCCTCGCCGCATCTGAAAAAGATTGCGTCGAATCCATCCGTCCGCCGTGTTGACGTACTCGAGTGCCGCCCAAGCGGTCTTATCCGATGGGTCGAGTTCGACAATACGTTCCCAATGAGCATCGGCCAAAGAGTTCAGACCTTTTTCAAGACACCATCGAACAATACTTTGGTGGACTTTCAACACATCGTCGACCTTGGCGATATTTTCGACGTACTTTTGTTGAACTGCCGACGATGGTCGAAAATCTTTGACATCGCTTCGACTGATCGTGAACGTCAGTCCGGAGTCGGTTTCAATCTGCCATTCCGTCGCGTTTTTGTCTGCCGCATTGAGACAACGGCCTTCGAGAAGCGTCCCATTTTTAAGGAGCAGCGAGTCGGCCTGGAGCTGCGGAGATGTGGTTAGGGCTAAACAAAGCCCAACACCGATCGAAACAGGTTTTCTAAGCGGGTGTTTAGCTGCGATTTCGAACATTATTTAGAGCTCACTTCCGATCTCCTGACAATCGCTCCATCCAATATGGGGCAAGCATACCTAATTATACTGCACTTTTCGCGCCGCGCAACAAACTCTTTCCTTCGTAGTTTCGCCTGCCGTTCGTAGTTCCGCCTTCTGGCGATTGTGGCTACGGAGCTTGCGTGGCTTTGTCCAGCTAGTCATCGAGGGCATTCGGCGATATTCTGGGGGCTTCCGGAGACATCGCCAAAACTGCTGATGTCGAAGATTCCCATGCTTTGAAAGCCCGCGAGAGGATTATGAAACTGTTTGAAGGAAAAAAAGGAATCATTCTTGGGATCGCCAATGACAATTCGATCGCTTGGGCAATAGCTCGCGAAATCATGGAGCATGGCGGTGTATGCGGTTTTTCACATCTTCCGGATCGACCCGACGACGAAAAGAAGAAGAATCGGTTGCGGGTCAGCAAATGCGTAGACCAGTATCCAAAGCAATCGACTTTCCTCGAACCCTTAGACGTTCAAGAAGACGAACAAGTCGAGGCGTTCATGAAGATGGCAGGCGAGAAAATGGGCAAAATCGATTTTCTACTGCATTCGATCGCATTCGCCGATCGAGCCGACCTTGCTCGACCCACCGTTGAAACAGGGCGAGCCGGCTTCAAGCTAGCGATGGACGTGAGCGTCTATAGTTTGATCTCCGTCACCAACTTCGCGCGACCACTCTTCAATCCAGGAGCATCGGTTGTCGCCATGACCTATTATGGCGGCGAGAAGTGTGTGCCGGGTTACAACGTGATGGGAATATGCAAAGCCGCATTGGATTCAACGATCAAGTACTTGGCCTTCGATATGGGACCAGCCGGAGTCCGCGTCAATGCAGTCAGCGCCGGTCCACTCAAGACGCTTGCAGGTTACGCGGCTGGCGTTGGCGAGATGCAAGAATTCTACGGCCACGTCGCACCGCTAGGTCGCAATGTGACCCATGAAGAAGTCGGACGAAGCGGAGCTTACTTGCTAAGTCCTTACAGCGAAGGGATCACCGGGGAAATCCTTCACGTCGACGCCGGTTACAACATCATGGGTAGCCCCGGACGTTTGCTGGAACACATCAAACCCACCAAGTAATGTTGGGTACTACGGAACGGTCAATCGGATTCGCCGTCCGCTCTTCGCGGATTGGTAAATGCCTAAAATAAGTTCGACGCTTCGTCGACCTTCTCCACCTTCGGTCATCGAAGTTTGACCGTTGGCGATTCCCTTTAAAAAATCTTTGAACAGTTCGCGGTGTGCTGCATGGCCAATGGCCGTTGGGTCCGATGCTCCACCACCGGTCTTCGTGTTATTGTGCAGTTGTTCGATAATGCGTTTGTCCTTGGCTTTCTCTTTGGCAAACGTCCATCGAACGATGCTCTCTTCCTCGAGCGTTGCCATTCCGTGAGAACCGGCAATTTCGATGCGTTTGAGCGACCCTGGATAAGCGGCCGTTGACGCTTCGATGACACCCAGCGCTCCGTTTTCAAAACGAATCGACGCAGTGGCTACGTCTTCGACCTCGATGCGTTCATGAGCAAGCGTCGCCGTGTTGGCGGAAATTTCTGCGACGGGTCCCATGATCCACAGCAACAAATCGATGCTGTGGATCGCTTGATTCATCAGGGCACCGCCACCATCCAACTTCCAAGTTCCACGCCAGGCTCCACTATCGTAATATTCCTGCGTTCGAAACCATTTTACGTAGGCGTCGGCGAGTGTGATTTTTCCAAATCGCTTTTGATCGACAGCTTGCTTCAAGACCTTGGCCGACTCATGAAATCGCGACGGGAAAATCGTTCCCAATCGGACTTTTGCTTTATCGCAGGCCGCGATCAAGGCATCGCAACGTTTGAGCGTGACTTCGAGCGGCTTCTCGACCAGAACATGCTTACCGGCCTTGGCGGCCATCACGCCTGGCTCCAAATGGGCACCGCTCGGCGTGCAAATAGTCACAACATCGATATCGGGTCTTGCCAACATCGCATCGAGATCATCGTATGCTTGGCACGGAAATTCAGCCGCGAACTTAGCTGCCTTGTCGAGCGTTCGATTGTGGCAAGCGACAAGTTTCGCCCCGCGTATCTCGGCGATCGCCCGCGCATGAAAGCGAGCAATCATTCCACAACCGATAATCCCAAATCCGATAGTCATTTGTCGAGCTCCTGAAGTTTGATTTTAGCATGACATTAGCTCACCGCCTTCCGAGAAGCAAGTATGGCAGACCCTGAGCCTAGCCATCTGTTCGGAACCTGCCTCCGACGGATGCGTTCTGGAGTACTAGTCGCATAACTTTACCCCCGCGTTCCTCCATTGGTTCGAGACCGCCTCCGTCGTTCTCGAACCGATGGAGCTAAGGTGGCGAACTGCCCTAGAACGCCAAAACAAGCTCGCGACGGGATAAGCCCGTAGCGAGCTATTCGAGAAACTTCCAAGCTGGTCTACGAATGCCCAGTCGTCTATAATCGAAACATGAGTTCTAACCAGCAACAGAATGAGGCGGCATTCCGGTCCGCGACAAATACTCTCAATAAGCAATTTCCCGTCGGACATTTCGTCGCTTTTGATAGAGGAGAATTGATTGCTGATGCTGCGACTTTTGACGAGTTGACCGAAGTGTTGACAGCCAAAGGTGCGGACCGTACCGATATATTCGTTGCTCAAACTGGGATTGAGTACCCAAACGAAGTCTACATCCTCCTTTTAGACTGAGTCGATGCTTCGGATGGAACAGCGAAATATTTATCGTGGCAGTCCTGCTCGAGCGTGGATACGTTTGCAACTGCTTTCTCGGGTAAGCGAAATTGTGGAACTAGAATTTTTGGTCGACACGGGAAATCCTTGTGCGGTCATCATCGACGAATCGACGATGATGGCCAATCGCTGGCGCGAGGCGACGCAGACCGATTCAAATTTCGGATTGTTAACCGGTGGATGGCTGCACATCACAGTTCCTGAAACCGGGTTCGATGCGAAGATGCTGGGCTATTCAAATGACACCGTCGCTAGCGTAGTCAAGCGAAGTGATCCAAATTTTGGTGGATTGGTCGGCTTACCACTCCTAAGATTGTTTGAATACGGCGGCGACGCGGGAACTTTTTGGATTCGATCTTCTTAGATCGCAGTTGGTTGGTACCTTCCAATCCGATGCAACGAGACTCGCGAAATCCGATCTTGAATAATCTGTGTCCCCGACGACCCGGTCGGAGCTCAAGATTGTAGGAATATTGTGTGTACAATGCAGTTTAGAAGATTTTCAAAAGTTGCGTTTTACGAGCACCAGAAATTGTCCAGATTCAACGAAGTCCAATCCTCATGAACTCCTTTGAACTTTCTCGTCGCCAATTGCTTGCGAGCATGTCGACCGGCATTGCCGGAGTAGCGCTATCGCACTTGCTGGAAAGCGAGACGATCGCAGGTACTCGACGCGCGCCGCACTTCTCTGCAAAGGCCAAGCAAGTCTTGCAGATATTTTGTCCAGGTGCCGCTTCGCATGTCGACCTTTGGGACTACAAGCCGATGCTTGAGAAGCTACATGGCACACCGATGCCGGGTGGAGAAACGGAAGTGACGTTTCAAGGCAAGAACGGTAATCTGATGAAGTCGCCCTGGGATTTTGTCTCCTCTGGGCAAAGCGGCAAGATGATCTCGTCGATGATGCCGCACATGGCCAAGCATGTCGACGATATCGCCTTTATCCATAGCATGACATCGCGGACCAATACCCATGGTCCGGGTTGTGTCTATATGAACTCGTGCTTTACTCGCGAAGGCTATCCGAGCGCGGGTTCGTGGGTTAGTTATGGACTTGGCTCGATGAACGAAAACTTACCGACCTATGTAGCGATGCAAGATGTGCGCGGTGAGCCATCGAACGGGAAAGCCAATTGGAGCAACGGTTTTTTGCCTGCTCAGTATCAAGCGGTAGCGATGTCCGCTCAGCAACCACTTCGCAACCTAGCCAGGCCTGCTTCCATATCGGAGAACGAGGAACAAGCGACTCGCGAGTTTTTGAAGTTGATCAACAGCGAACATGCGGTGGTTCATCCAGGCAACGATGAACTTCGGGCTCGCATGGCAGCTTACCAGTTAGCCGCCAAGATGCAGCTTGCCGCTCCTGAGGTCAGCGATATATCTCGGGAGCCTCAGCACATTCATGAACTCTACGGCACCGACGACTCGAACCAGCTTAAAGCAGCGTACGCTCGCAATTGTTTGCTCAGCCGACGATTTCTCGAACAAGGAGTACGCTATGTCAGTCTCTATTGTGCATCGCGAGCCAGCTCGGTGGATGGGTTGCTCAACTGGGATGCGCACAAGACGTTGAAAGCCGATTATGAACGACATCTACCGATCTTCGATCAACCGACGGCGGCATTGCTTACCGATCTCAAGCAACGGGGGATGCTGAAGGATGTGCTTGTTATCTGGTGTACTGAATTCGGTCGCATGCCAACCCATCAAGAAGGAACCAGTGGACGCGATCACAATCCCGATGCGTTTACAACGTGGATGATGGGGGCAGGCGTAAAGGGAGGCGTGAGCTTTGGTGAGACCGACGAATTCGGTCGTCGCGCTGCAATCGATGTCGCAACAGCCTACGATTTCTACGCGACAATCCTTCATCTCTTGGGCCTGGACCATGAAAAGCTGACCTACTATCACAACGGTGCCAATCGTCGACTTACGGATGTTCATGGTCACGTAATCAAGAAGGTGCTCGCGTAATGCACCTCAAAAAAAAATCGCAATCAAAGGAGCGCCAATTGCTATTCGACGCTTGGTTTCGTTGGCCTTCGGCCGCCATTTTATTACTCGTACTGTTGTTTAAAACGACACCCTCAACGAAAGCTGAAACTCCGCTTGGGAGAGACGAAATTGCTTTTTTTGAACAAAGAATTCGTCCAGTACTCATCGAACACTGTTACGGTTGTCATAGCGCCGCAGCCGAAAAGATCAAGGGGAATCTCTATCTCGATTCGCAAGCCGGTTGGAAAAAAGGAGGAGACACCGGCGAGCCCGCGATGGTGCCTGGAAAACCCGAAGAGAGCTTGCTCATTCGAAGCATTCAGCATCTTGAAGCAGGGCTCGAAATGCCCCCCGAGAAACCCAAGCTTCCCGATGCGGTCATCGCGGATCTTGTGACATGGGTGAAAATGGGAGCACCCGATCCTCGCGACGATGTCAAGGTAGAAGCGAAACGGGGTGACAAAAGTTGGTGGTCGCTTCAACCGTTGAATAGACGCTTCAAGCATGACTCCATCGATGGCTTTGTTCGCGAAAAGCTGGCCGAGAAGAGCCTGGCGTTGAATCCGCCCGCCGATCCGCGATCTTTGATTCGGCGTATGAGCTATGACTTACACGGCTTGCCACCGACGCTCGAAGAAGTCAAAGCCTTCGAAGAAGCCTTTCAACGAGACGCTCCATCAGCGACCGAAGGCTTTGTCGATCGTCTACTTGCTTCGCCTCGCTACGGTGAGCGTTGGGGCCGACATTGGCTGGATGTGATTCGTTTCGGCGAATCCATCGGCTTCGAAAAAAACATTGTCATCGACGATCTCTGGCCATTCCGCGATTACGTTATCAAGTCGATCAATAACGACAAACCCTTCAAACAGTTCATCATCGAGCATCTCGCGGGTGATGTAATCGGTAAAGACCAGCCGGAGGTCGAAGTCGGCAGCGCGTTTTTAGTCGCGGGACCGTATGACGATGTGGGCAATCAGGATGTCGTTGCGCAGAAGAACATCCTCGCGGCGACGTTGGACGACATGATTACGGCAACAAGCGGCGCGTTTCTTGGGCTTACCATCCATTGCGCTCGCTGCCACAACCACAAGTTCGACCCGATCCCTACCGAGGACTACTATCGCCTTCGTTCAGCGTTTGAAGGGGTCACGCACGGGCGACGTCCGATTGCGACCGCCGAACAGCGAGCAGCATTCACTGCATCGATGCAACCACTCAACAAGCAGAAGGAGAAACTTACCGCCGAGCGCAAGACTCTTGACAATACTATCAACGCGCGAGCGAAGACCGAATTTGACAAGCACACACCCACGCGCCCGAAGATCGATCCTCAGCTTACGGAGGAAACCTTCGCGCCAGAGGAGGCTCGCTACGTGAAGTTTGTGATTCTAGCAGACACCAGCGCCATGACCAAAGTCTCCTCGGCTCGCTTGACTGAGTTCGAGATCTGGAGTGACGACTCGGAACCTCGTAATGTTGCGCTCGCCAAGAACGGCGCAGTAGCCGAGGGTGCACGCTCGACCGTCGCCGAGGATTTCCTCGAGGCCTATGGGCCACAGTTCTGCATCGACGGCCAGTTCGGCGAGCAATGGTTAATCGGCGAGCCAGCGGTGCTGACGATCACGTTGGCAAAGCCAGAGATAATTCGCCGCATCGCATTTAGCAACGCCAAGGGAGCGAACATCGAAGACAAGGCGCAGGGATCGACTCCATGCGAATATGAGGTGCAAGTGTCGCTGGATGGCAAGGTGTGGAAGACTGTCGCCAGCGGAGACGATCGCGAACCGTGGACTCCCGAGCATGGCACCGAGCGATCGCGGCGCAAGATCATCACGCCCGAGGAAAACGAGAAACTCGCAGCAATTACTAAGCAGCTCGCACAAGTGCAGGCAAGGATTAACAAAGTGCCCAAGCTCCCCGAGGTCTGGGCCGGCAACTATGCGCAGCCGATGGAATCGACCTTCGTCCACAAGGGGGGCGATCCGATGAAACCCGGCGAGGCCGTCGTGCCCGCGAGCCTCAACGTACTGGAGCAAGTCGTCAAACCATACGAGCTTCAAACGGATACGCCGGAAGGCGAACGCCGCCTAGCACTCGCGCAGTGGATCACGAGCGTCGATAACCCGCTCACACCGCGCGTGCTTGCGAACCGAGTTTGGCAATATCACTTCGGCGCAGGCATCGTCGATACGCCGAGCGACTTCGGCTTTCTCGGAAGCCCGCCGACTCATCCCGAGTTGCTCGATTTTCTCGCAGTGCGATTGGTTACATACGATTGGCAACTGAAACCACTACATCGAGAAATTATGCTTTCGCAGGCGTATCTTCAATCTTCAACCTTTCGCGAGGATGCATCCAGGGAAGATAAAGATGCACGTTGGCTTTGGCGTTTTCCACCTCGTCGGTTAAGTGCCGAGGAACTTCGCGATACAATGTTGAGCGTTGCCGGGAAGTTGCAATTGGAGCCGATGGGTGGCCCTGGATTCCGGCTTTACAAATTTACACGGAATAACGTTTGCACATATTTCCCACTCGACATGCACGGCCCTGAGACCTATCGCCGCGCAGTCTATCATCAGAACGCGCGAGCCAGTGTCGTCGACGTACTCAACGATTTCGATCTTCCCGACATCGCCTTCGCTGCGCCGAAGCGAGCTAACACCACCACACCCTTGCAAGCCCTCACGCTTCTCAATCACAGCTTCACCCTCGACATGGCTAAGGCACTTGCCGCACGGATCGAGAAAGGAGACGCGATAGTCAACGCTTATACTTTCGCGTTCCAACGTCCGCCGACCGATAAAGAACGCGTGGCCGCCGAACAACTCATCTCGCAATACGGCCGCGAATCTTTCTGCCGAGCACTGCTGAACGCAAATGAACTCCTCTACGTCGAGTGATCCACTAAGACGAAATAAAGAACCTTTGTATGCGGCAGCGTTGGCCCGCCTATGTCATCCGTTTCGCTTCCTATAAACCAGCTACATTGAATTCGGGTCGATATTCGCGGCGAAGGAGAGACTGAGCATCCGCAAAATTGGTAATGATCGCTTGTTCGGAATTCCATTCCAGTGTCTGTCCAGGAAAACGATTGGCTAAAACGCCTAACAGGACCGCTTCGGTCAATGGTCCAGCGTATCCGAAATGCGCCGTAGTGGGGGTACCGCCCAGGCACGCATCGACGAAAAGATGGTAGTGATTCCCGTTGGGAGCCATTTGGATTTCGAAATTCGAAAACTGCTCTACAGGCAAAAGGATCGGTGTTGCGATATGAGGAAGCAGCACATACCCACTTTCACCGACAAACATCGATCCCTGTTTAGGCAACTCGACTAGTTTACCTTCGGCATCGGTCCGCTCGGGCCAGGATGTTGTATCCGGCATCAAACCACCATCGCTCCAGGTCAGCAAAAACGACTCTGTCGTATAATCTGTCGGGCCAAAGTAAAATTGAGTCTGATTCTTGAGGCCATACGATTTGAGAGGTGGAACTGGGCTGCTGGAAACGATCTTGCGCGGTGCTCCTAACTTGAGTGCCGAGAAAACCGGGTCCAAGATATGGATCGCCATGTCTCCCATGGTGCCACAACCAAAGTCATACCAGCGGCGCCAATTAGCAGGATGGAAATGCCCCTCGGCGTAGGGTCGCTCAGCCGCCGTACCTAGCCAAAGATTCCAAGCAAGGTGTTCGGGGACTGCGGTTGGTTCTGGATCGGGGCCGTCATACCCCCAGGTCTTGCTGCTCCATGAGTGAACTTCTTTGACTTTGCCAATGGCACCGCTTTGGATTAAATTCACCGCGGTGCGATATGCCGCATGGGAATGAATTTGCGTCCCCATCTGCGTGACCAGATTCCGTTTCTCCGCCGTAAGACGCAACTGTCTCGCTTCGTAAACATCATGTGTCAATGGTTTCTGGCAATAGACGTGCTTACCTTGATTCATCGCCATCATTGTCGCAGGAGCATGCGTATGGTCCGGAGTGGAGACTTGAACAGCATCAATTCGATCGTGCAGTACATTCAACATTTCACGGTAATCTGAAAAAATTGCCGCCGTCGGGTGCTTTTCGTTGGCCATAGCAAGTCGCTGGCTATCGACATCACAAAGCGCAACGATATCGACCTTGTCGTGTGAACTCAGCGATGACAGGTCGGATGCCCCCATCCCTCCAATACCGATACTTGCTATGCGCAAACGACCATTATCCGTTCCCTGTGCGCCGGTTGCTTGATGAATATTCCGCAACCAAGCTGTCGTTGCAAGAATTCCCCCCGTCGCATGCGACACGAACTCTCGTCGCGAAGACGTTGACGGTGCAATAGGAACTGATTGGAAAGTCATGTTCATCTTTCTTGTTATTGAACGTTACCAACGATTTGTATCTTGCGATGACCCGTTGAAGGGTACCGCTATCTTAAATCTCCGACGCCAACTTTATCAACTCTGGCCGATCTCTTCGGGCAATCCACAACGTCTACCTAATCGAACCACCCTGTCCATTGCGTTGCCTGTCCTTTGTGTCCCTTATGTCTTTGTCTCTTTTACGTCTAAATGTCGGCATTCGGATGAAAATGGACCTTTTACGGCATTCTTAGCGGATGGCAGAATTGATTGTGGCTGCTACTTTGATTGCAAGCTAGCGTCGCAGTCACTATATTAGAACTCTCGAAGAAAGTCCCGCCCCAGTTTTCAATTCCCGCCTTCTGCTCTGAAACAACGCACAATTCTATCGTAGCCACGTTCGTTAGAGCGTGCAGAGAAAATTATCGCTGATTTGTAGTTCACCCCATTACAGACACGCGTACTCGACTTGCTCGCTCATGACCTTCGCTCCACGTTCCAACTCTTTTTTGACCCTAGCTTGTACTGGCTTGCTGGCGATCATCGCATTAGCTGGAAGCTCTGCGATGGGAGTCGAAACGCTCGCAAAGACAACGACGTCGCTTGCGGCTCAAACGGAGACCATGGCCCGCAAATTTGAGCTAGACATCCAGCCAATTCTTACAGCTCGGGGTTGTAACTCAGGTGGCTGCCATGGCAAATCGCGTGGGCAAAATGGCTTCGCCCTATCGCTGCTCGGTTTTGATGCCGACATGGATTACAAAGCGATCGCTTTCGAATCACGTGGACGCCGTCTTTCATTATTAGCACCTTCTGAAAGTCTGTTGCTGGTCAAAGCGACGGGCCAAGTCCCGCACGGCGGTGGCGTGCGATTCAAGACGACGGACCAAGAGTATCGGCTATTGATGGAATGGATCGAGTCAGGTTTGTTGCGAGCATCGGACACCGATCCGAAGCTTGTCGGAATCAAGATTACACCGGCACCGCATGCATTGTTGCCTGATGAAAAAGAGATGCTCAGCGTCACCGCTAGCTACAGCGACGGATCGGCACGCGATATCACTCGGATGTGCGCCTTTCTATCGAATGAGCCGGCTATTATATCGGTTGCGGCTGACGGGGGATTGCAAGCAGGCAAACTTGCTGGCGAAGCGACGATCATGGCTCGCTATATGGGGATGATAGCGACCTGGAGCTCGGCTATTCCGCAGCCTGATCCTGTTTCACAAGATCGCTACGATTCGCTTCCAAAGAACAACTTTATCGATGAGCTTGTCTATCAAAAGCTTGCATCGTTAAACATTCTTCCGAGTGCTCCCTGTAGTGATAGTCAGTTTTTGCGTCGACTTTTTCTCGATGCGATTGGGCGTATCCCTACGGCTGACGAAGTCTACTCGTTCTTACACGATACGTCGCCGGACAAGCGATCGCGATGGGTCCAATCGGTGCTCGATCGGCCGGAGTACGTCGATTTCTGGGCAAACAAATGGGCCGATTTGCTCCGTCCGAATCCTTATCGTGTCGGCATCAAAGCGACGTACAGCCTCGATGCGTGGCTTCGAGAGTCCTTTCGCAAGAACTTGCCTTACGACCAATTTGTTCGGCAGCTTGTTACAGCCCAGGGAAGTACGTGGCGCAATGGCGCGGTCACCATCTACCGCGATCGTCGACAACCGGAAGAAATCACGACGATGATCAGCCAGTTGTTTTTGGGAGTACGACTCGAATGCGCAAAATGCCACCAGCATCCTTTCGAGGTTTATAGCCAGGCAGATTTTTTTGGTATGGCCGCTCACTTTGCGCGTGTTGGCTACAAAGGGACGGGAATCTCGCCTCCGATATCGGGCGGCGAAGAAATTGTCTTCGTGAAATCGAAAGGCGATGTGCGACATCCGCTCACCGATCACGTTCTCGAACCGCGGACGCTTTTCGGTGAAGCGAAGGCTGTCGAACCAAACCAAGATCCTCGAATATCGCTCGCCGACTGGATGACATCTCCGGAGAATCCCTATTTCGCGCAAGCGGCCGCCAATCGACTTTGGGCTGAAGTCATGAGCGTTGGGATTGTCGATCCCGTCGATGATCTTCGAGCTACCAATCCCGCAAGCAACCCATTGCTTCTCATGGCGCTGGCCGATCACTTTCGACAGGTCGGTTATGACAATAAGAAGCTTTTGTACACGATTTTTTCCAGTCACGTCTACTCGCTATCTTCAGAGCCGAACGCGTCCAATGCCACCGACAGTCGGAATTTTTCCCGGCATTATCGAAAACGCTTAAGAGCCGAGGTTCTCGCGGATGCGATTTCCGACATTACGCAACGCAGTGAAGATTTTGATGGCATGCCAAAAGGGATGCGGGCCATGCAGCTTTGGACGGCGCGAACGAGCTCCGAATTGCTCGATGCTTTTGGTCGCCCAGATCCTAATCAAGATCCGCCTTGCGAACGTCAAACTTCTGCTACGATGACTCAGACGCTTCATCTGATGAATGCTTCGCACATGCAACAGCGGATCTCGTCGGATGAAGGGCGTTGTCAGCGATTGGCGTCATCTGAAAAGATGCCTTCAGCGATCATCGAAGAGCTCTACTTGACGATCTTCAATCGACCGCCTGACGAACGCGAGTTGTCGGATATCCAAGCGGAATTCGACGCTCCCGATTCAGATCGTCGGCAACTTGTCGAAGACCTTATGTGGTCCATGCTTAATTCACCTGAATTCCTTTACCTCGATTAGAGAGACACGATCGTGAATCGAAGAGGATATTTGAAACTTGGAATCGCCGGACTAGCCGGTGGCAGCTTTATCGATTTGCTTGCGCTTCGAAATGCAACGGCAAAAGAGGATGGGACATCCGAGAAGCCGAAATCGAACTGCATCTTGATTTGGATGGATGGTGGCCCGTCGCATCTGGAGACTTTTGATCTCAAACCCGAGGCGCCTGCGGAGATTCGCGGTGAGTTCCGTCCGATCGATACCAACGTACCTGGGGTTCAAATCTGTGAGCACTTGCCAAAGCTAGCACAGATCGCCGATAAGTACGCGATTATTCGCTCGGTCTGCCATAATCAAGCGAACCACGGTGCCGGAAATCACTACATGATGACCGGCGCACCACCGCGCATTCCGGTCGGATGTGGTGCCTTCGTTAGTTTTCATCCAAGCCTTGGTTCGGTCGCGGCGTATGAACGTCCCGCCCCACATGGCTTGCCGAGTTATTTTTCAATGCCGCAAATGTCGCGTTCAGGGGGCCCCAATTTTCTCGGCGCCAAGTACGCTCCGTTCATTGTTGCCAACGATCCGAACAGCGAAAAATTTCAGGTGCGCGATGTCGAGCTGCCGCGGGAGCTTTCCGAAGATCGCTTTCAATCTCGACGCGATCTTCGAGCATTGGTCGACCGGATGCCCCGATATTCTGATCCACGAGTCGGTGATCCGGTCAATGCATACGATGAAAATTTCCAACAAGGGATCGATCTTGTGATGACTCCAGAAGCTCAGAAAGCCTTCGACATCCAGGACGAACCGGCTTCGATTCGCGACGCATATGGGCGCAACAGTTTTGGACAGCGAGCGCTGCTGGCTCGCCGATTGGTCGAATCGGGCGTGCCATTTGTCACGCTCTACGACGGTGGCTGGGATCATCACTCAGACATCTTTGGCGCATTGAAGAAACGGCTGCCATCCTGGGATCAAACCGTCGCGGCATTGATCAGCGACCTCGACCAACGCGGCTTGCTCGAAACAACCATGGTGATTGCACTCGGCGAGTTCGGCAGGACGCCCAAGATCAGTACACTATCGGGGCAATCCAAAGGTGGTCGCGATCATTGGGCGAGTGCAATGTCGATTCTCTTCGCTGGAGGAGGCAGTCAAGGCGGGCAAATCATCGGAGCCACCGATCGATTGGGCCATTCCGCTGTTCAACGCATCCTATCACCCGAGAACTATGTTTCAACCGTCTATCGCAAGCTTGGAATCGATCCCGGCAAGGTTTACTATACGCCGGCGGGGCGTCCGACCCATTTGGTAAGCGACGACGCCCCGATCACGGAATTGATGTAACAAATAGACAAACAATGATGCTCGAGCGACCTAGTCCACACATGAAAGCCACTTCGCTCAAACAGATCATTTTCAGCCACTTCTTGCTGATCGCAACCACGAAAACGCTCGTTCCTAGGCTCTCGCCTGGGAACGCACTGCTTCGGAGGCTCCGCCTCGTTTACGTTGTGTTGCCACTCTCAAACAATTGTCGTATCTGCAGGCAGAGCCTGTGTTGCAGTGGGTTCCGAGGCAGAGCCTCGGAACCAGATGGTGGCGATCAGCGCAACGTCTCCTTTTTCCTCACTTTGTTGTATCTGCTTCTGTGCAACACAAGCTCGGCTGCTGACAAGCTCGAATGGAGTCGAGTATTTCCGCCGGGCGGTCAAAAAGGAACCGCGATCGAAGTCGAACTGACTGGAAAATTTCCCGATTGGCCCTATCAAGTGTGGTCGGACACCGACACTATTCAGTGGACTTGTTCGAGCGATCGAGGAAAGCTCAAAGCGGAAATCGCTGCCGACGCGACACTCGGACTGCACTGGCTGAGACTCTACAATGAAAACGGCGCGACTGCCGCTCGTCCTTTCCTGGTTGGCGATTCGATCGAACGCAACGAGATTGAACCCAATGATCGCCCCGTCGAAGCGAATGAGATTTCTTCGTATCCGCAGACAATTCACGGCGTCTTGAGCAAGAAGGGCGACGTCGATCTTTTCTCCGTGGTTCTCACGGCGGGACGGCTGCTCGTTGCAACTGTCGACGCCTCGAAGTTACTACAATCGCCAATGGATACCAATTTGCAGATCCTCGACAGCAATGGTTTTGTGCTTGCTGAAAACATCGATCATGTGGGACTCGATCCTTACCTTGAGTTCACCGCCCCCAGCGATGGCCGATACGTGATTCGTGTATTCGCGTTCCCAGAAAAGCCTGATAGTAAAATCGGATTCGCAGGCGGGAGCGACTGGTGCTACCGTTTGCGACTAGAATCGCAAGCCGGAGCCTTCGGGAGTCCAATCGCGATTCCGATGCAAACGGAATTGAACTCCGAGTCGATCGAAGCAATACCGGAAGCACATGTAAGTCAAGCTCAGGCAATGAAGCTATCCCTTCCGGTGAGAATCGATGGAGTTATAGCAAAAGCAAACCAAATCAACTACTTTCAGTTTACCGCCGTCAAGAATGTGCACTATCGCGCGCGTGTACTGGCTCGCGAGTTTGGCTCGATGTTAGATCCGACGATCGCCATATTAGATGCTGCAGGTAAGCAGTTAGCTCAATCCGACGACGTCGCTTCCAATCGAGATCCGCTGCTCCTTTGGAAAGCTCCCAAAGATGGGGAATACTTTTTTACGATTGCAGATTTCCATCGCACCGGTGGGCAAGGATTTCAATTTCAGGCAACTCTTGAAGAGCGGCCGGAAGATTTCACGTTGTCGATCGCAAATGATTGGATTCAAGCCACGGTCGGCAAAGAGACCGAGATTAAAGTGAAAGTGACTCGCGAAAGCGACTTTGCTGGGACAGTCTCCGTTTCGATGGTCGGACTTCCGACCACGATCCATTGTTCTAAAGTAGATTCGATCAACGGCAAAGAATCGTCGAAAACCGTTACCTTAAAACTCAATGGAACATCGACTTATCAAGGCCCCATTCAGATCGTTGCGCATTCGAAAGAACTCGACGAACATGTTCGCACTGCAGTCGCCGAAACCAACAAGCCAATCTGGCTTAGCATTACGAACGATTGACGATGCAATGCTTCAACATCCCGATTTCGTTTGACAGCACATAGCTTCAGGGTTATAATTCGAGGACGTGGGAAGTTGAATACATGGACGAATTCGGGGAATGGTGGAATCACCTGATGGAACAGGAGCAAGACGTTCTGCCATGACAGGACGAAATAAATTTTCTGACTTGAAGAAGAGCATGGGGACAGTTCGTGTTTCCAAGGTCGAGGCTCGTACCAAAACGATGCTGGGTGAAATGCTCCTACCTGAGATTCGAAGACACTCGGGCTTAACCCAACAAGAAGTTGCCGATGTGCTAGGGATAAGCCAGCCGGGCCTTAGCAAGATCGAGCATCAGGACGATATGCAAATCGGTACGTTAAGTAAGCTCATCGAAGCGATGGGCGGTAAGGTCGAGATCATTGCCCATTTCCCTTTTGGTGATTGCAGACTAACTCAATTTGGCGATGCGGCAACGGAGTCGAGAGTGAAACGATAGTGGGCGTCCCCAATCCGCCGTCCCCAATCCGCCGTCCCCAATCCGCTCGCGTGTCCCCAATCAGCTCGCGCGACGCAATCAACTGATGGCGCTATCCAAAAACTTCATCTCGTAACGATTGCAACGCTGGGACTAACGTTAGCGTGCTGTTCACTTTGAATTGTTCTCATAGACTACTTCACCGTCGACGATCGTCTTTCGGATTTGGATATCTTTTAGACGGATGCTGGGAACGGTAAATGGGTTTTCGGCGAGGACCACAAAATCCGCGACCTTTCCAATTTCAATCGAGCCCTTCGTCGTCTCTTCAAAATTTTGCCAAGCGGCGTCCTGCGTCACCGCTCGTAGGGCGGAATAGACATCGATTCGCTGTTCTGCGCCGAGTAACTCTCCGTTTCGCGTTACGCGATTGACAGCGCACCAGACCAAATGCATCGGATCAACGGGCGTTACCGGTGTGTCGTTGTGAATGGTAAATCGCAGACCGACGTTGCGAGCCGACGCCAATGGACTAATTCGCTCGGCGCGCTCCGGACCAAGAAATAAATCGCGATGTCTGTCTCCCCAGTAATAAACGTGTGCCACGAAAAACGATGGCGTGACTCCTAGCTCGCGCATGCGGACTAATTGATCCTCGCGCGGTGTTTGGCAGTGCTCGATTCGGTGTCTCGCATCATTACGCGGAAAAGCAGCTTGAGCTTCTTGATAGGCAACCAAAATTTCATCGATCGCGGCATCGCCATTGCCATGAATCGCGATTTGATAGCCGGCTCGATGATACTTCCCAACCATCTCGACTAGTTTTTCCAGCGATCGAGAAGGGTAACCTGCATAGCCCGTTTTGCCTTCGGGCTGTCGATAGTAAGGGTTGGTGAGAAAACCTGTATAACCTTGCAATGAACCATCATGCAAGAGTTTAACCGCACCGAAGCGAACTCGCTCTGGAATCGGACAAAGCTTAGCAAGCGATTCAAGCGATGGCGGCGTGGCTTGGCTGCCCGAGGACATCGCGATGGCTCGCAGATGCAGCGATCCGAGCTCGCGGGCCTTGATTAAATTGGGGATAATATTTCCCGCACCGCCGGCGATAATCGTTGTAGTGACACCTTTTGAAAGATACTGTCGATCGCAAAAACGGATGACCGCGATTTGCTGTTCCGACGATAGAACCGGCGTCAACTGACTGATCACGGTCAGCTTTTCTTCAAAGATCCCGGTCGGTTCGCCGCTCTTGGCATCCATCCGTATGAGTCCACCTTCGGGCTGCGGCGTATCACGCGTCACCTTGGCTAGTTCGAGCGCCTTGCTATTGGCAACGCCCAAATGCCCTGATGTGTGAACAATCCAAATGGGATGTTCCATCGATGCGCGATCCAAATCGACTCGCGTCGGATGCCGCTGCTCGTCGATCAAGGTATCATCATAGCCGCGGCCTACAATCCATTTCCCAGGGGCTGTTTGCGCTGCGCGATCGCGCAATACCGTCACGATATCCTCGATCGATCGGATCGAACCAATGGGAGGACTGTTCAAGTCGACATCGTAAAGTGCGACGCGACCGATGGAAGGAAAGTGATCATGGGCCGCATAGAAACCGGGCAATAGCGTTGCGCCGCCAAGATCCTCGATCTGGGTTGTCGCGGTCGCAAGTCGTCGAATCGCGTCATTACTGCCAACAGCAACTATCTTGCCGCCCCTGACCGCCACGGCCTCTGCCACTTCCTTGGCATCGACCATCGTGACGACAACTCCGTTCAAAAAAACTTTGTCAGGCCCGATGCTCTGATCGCCTAACGTATCATTCGCAAGCCGGAAAGATAACGCCAGGACTAAAATGATCGGCGCAGTGGAACGCGTGACAAGAAACATGCTTTAACCTATTTCTGCTGTTTTAATTCGGGCTATTTTGGTTCACGATCGCCCGTTTGCCTGCCTCAAGAGTTTGAATGATTTTATCGACATCGTAAACACAACCGCCCCAGGCTCCACCGCCAATCGCCTGGAGGGCTGCCCATAGTCGCGTATCGTCGGGAAGCCGAGGGTCCGAATGGAGGTCGGGATGCGGTGGTCGTTCAGCCAGGATGCGAGCTCCTTCATCGGCAGTGACCCTTTGATCGCGAGTTCCAACAAAATGAACATGTCCTGTCATCCGGTTGCGATCGATTTCGATTTCAATCCAATCGTCATCTTGAAGTCGGCCAATCGGACCACCCGCAAGGGCTTCGGGACCGACGTGTCCGATGCACGCACCGGTGCTCACTCCGGAAAACCTCGCGTCGGTAACCAGTGCGACATGCTTGCCGAATTTGAGATGCTTGAGGGCGCTGGTCACTTGATACGTTTCCTCCATCCCTGAACCTAATGGACCTCGCCCTAACAGTACGATCACGTCGCCGGCGACAATCGCTCGGTCTGTTTGACCTTTGATTGCGGCAATCGCTTGGGGTTCACTGGTGAAGACGCGAGCGGGACCACTCTTTCGGTAGATACCATCGGAGTCAATGACCGTTGGGTCGATCGACGTCGCTTTGATGACCGATCGTTCGGGACAAAGGTTGCCTATTGGAAAACAGATTGTGCTGGTCATACCAACGGACTTCGCTTTGGCAGGCGTGAGAATTACATCATCGGCATCGACTCCATCGCGATCTTTCAGCCACGCACGCAATTCAGTTCGACGCGAAGAGCCTTGCCATGCGTCGAGAATCTCATTCCAGGTCTTTCCTGTAATCGTCCGTTCATCGCATCGAGCGATTCCCATTTCACGAAGATGCCACATGATTTCGGGAACGCCGCCGGCCAAAAAAAGTCGAATCGTCGGATGGAATTGCGGACCATTGGGAAGGCAATCTACGAAACGGCTAACGCTTTGATTTAACTCGATCCATTTGTCGACGGTCGGCCTGGGAAGACCAGCCGCGAAAGCGATAGCCGGAACATGCAGCAAAAGATTCGTCGATCCACCGCAGGCGGCATGCACGGCGATCGCGTTGTGAAAGGAATCCTCCGTCAAGATATCTCGCAGTCGAAGTTTGGATTGATGCATATCCCATAAAGCGCGTGCACTCTGCCTAGCCATATCGAGCCATATCGGTTGTCCGCTCGGTGCCAGAGCGGCATGGGGCACGGTCAGCCCGAGTGCTTCGGCGATGACTTGGCTGGTCGCAGCCGTCCCGAGAAACTGGCATCCTCCGCCAGGCGAACCGCAAGCTCGACAGCCAGCTTCGGCGGCTTCGTCGAGACTCATTTCGCCATGGGTATAGCGGGCACCGATCGTTTGGACCTTACCTAAGTCTTCGGCTGCTCGGGCCGGTAGCGTGACACCACCTGGCACGATCACACTCGGTAAGTCGCTAGCACCGGCCAGCGCGAGCATCATAGCGGGCAATCCTTTGTCGCAAGTCGCAACACCTAAGACACCGCGTCGCGTTGGTAACGAGCGAATCAAACGTCTGAAGACAATGGCCGCGTCATTGCGATAGGGCAACGAGTCGAACATCCCAATGGTTCCTTGTGTTCGACCATCGCAAGGATCGCTTACATAAGCGGCGAAGGGAACTCCGCCAGCTTCGGATAGCGTCTCGGCGGCAGCGCGAACCAAGAGTCCGACTTCCCAATGTCCGGTATGATAGCCGAGCGCAATTGGCTTGCCGTCTTCACCTCGTACTCCACCTTGTGTGCTGAGTAACAGAAATTGTGGGCCCAACATCTTTTGAATATCCCACCCCATTCCGGCGTTCTGCGTCCATCCAAACAGATCGCCGCTCGACCACGTTCGTAGCATCTCGTCGCTAAACGGGAGCTTGCCTTGTGGCCCTTCACCTTGGGTCGCCATACGCCAATTAGAATGATTCGAATCAAAATCGAACCAGTCATTTAGTTGAAAAGCACTCGTCATTGTCCGCTAAGCCTTCGCAATTCCAACGCTTGCCAAACAGGGTTGCTTCCATTCGATCGGACGAACAGTAGATCGTTTGCTAGGGCCGGAATCGCTCGATAGAGATTTGGGGTAAGTTTCGTTTCCCATATTACCGAAAATTGTTGGGCATTGGTATCGAGCAACCATACTCGACCATCGATTCCAATCAAAAGCAACTGAGTTTCCCCGATTGCGATCGTATGGCATATCGGCATCGAATCGCGAGTCCAAGCCACTTCGCCAGTCGCTGGGTTGAGGCATTTATACGATGCGCTACCCATGTCTTCGCGGCCATCCGAGCCGTAAACAAATCCGTTTGAATAAACCGGCGTCGCATATTGGCTGTTGATTTGATCGCCTTGATAGAGTGTTTCGACGGATGTCGGCGATATTCGGAGGAGAACATTTCCGATGCCGTAGCTGGCGGTCAAAAATAATTCGCCTGGTTTGCAAACAATCGGTGTTGCCGCGTTCACCGTCGGCCCGCGTTGACCAAACGCGGTTTCCCAAAGGACTTTTCCCGTTTGCGCGTCGACGCCGATCGTTTTCAATCTCGTCGGGATCACGACCGTCGCATTTTGCGAATTCGACGTTGATACGCCGTAGTTCATCAGGATCGGCGAAGCATAGCTCGCATCGTAGTTCGTCGCATTCCATAAATCTTTACCTTCTGCCAGCGAGACGCACAGTACGCCCGCTTTTTTTCCTCCTACGTTGACGACGACCCTGTCTTCCAATATCAGCGGCGAACTGCCATTTCCAAAGTAGCCGTCGTCGGCATCGAATTCTTTTGTCAGGCTACGAGTCCATCGGACGGAGCCATCGACCGTCGATAAAACGCTCAGGTCGCCGGCGGTCGAATAGACGACCACGGCGTTCTGGGCGATAGAAGGCACGCAGCGCGGCCCCTTATCCGAATCGACCCCGCCGCGATAACGAGCAGGCATCTTGCGTTCCCAAATCAAAGTACCTTGAAAAGCATCGACGTATCGAATGCGGTCTTGATCGCCATCGCGATCGTAGAGCACCGCTTTGCCATCCGCGACGGCGGCACCCGCGTAACCTTGCCCTGCATCGAGTTTCCATTTCGGAGTGAGTAAACTTGCCGGGGGATTGGTAGGCAATTCACGGGTTGATGCCGAATGACCATCGCGATGCTTGCCAAGCAACCCAGGCCAGTCATCAGCGCGTCCGAGTCTTGTTTCAAGAAGCAAAACGCAAAGGCATAGGGTTGGAATTCGAATAGAAGAATTTCGTTGACGAGCGGTATCTGAAATCGGAATCATCATGATTTTTGTTCGTTGGTTAAATCGTGTACGCCTGACGGCATGGCAGTCCGGAGTGAAATGTGAGCGGCACGGCGCTAGCCGCCGGTTCTTCTGTCCGACAATTCGGGGTATCTAAGTGCATTAAGATCCCGTGGCTAGCGCCATCGGCTCACATTCAAAGATTTTAGCAGTTCGGTCAAGCCATGTCTTCTAAACATCGGGGCGTTCGTAAAACTTTGAGATATCTAAACCCTGCTTGGATTCCTCTTCCATGATACGAATGCGAGCTTCCATTCGTTCGAGTCGACGTTGCATTTGCGGCAGGAGGTCGATCGTGTCGTCGATCTTATCAAGTCGTGGGACGCTTGGGTAACCGAGGTGCCGTTGCATGGCGGCGAACAGATACAGAATATCTTTTTTCCGGTTCGCGAATGCGATCCGCCCTTCCTTGTCGCCAAAGAGCACCGGGAAGTCGACGGGCGTCGCGTCCGATCCAAGTTGCTTCGCGCGATACTCGACGAATGCTTCGCTGCGACCGTAAATCAAGTCGGCCAAGTCGACTAAGCCGAGCTGTCGACGGACAATTAATATCCATTCGCTCCAGCCTGCATCATAAGCGGCGTCTTCGGACATCGCTTTCAGGCCGCGGTCGTAATTTAATCGATTCCGACACATCGACTCGAATTGAAAGAAGAAATAGCCTTGGGCATTCTCGCTCTTGCTACGATACTCGGCTTCGGCTTGTAGTATCCGAAAGGCCATGAGCGTGTCAAAACGTCCGCGATCGGTTTCCGATTCTTCGATGAGAAATGTTTGCCAGGGCGAAAAGTAGTGGCTAAGCCGTCGCATGCCACTGGCCATGATTCCATTGTGCTTGAGTTCCGCAACCAAAAATTGGATGGCCATCGGAAGCTTCGTCGTCACCAGCATTTCGTGGTGGACTTGCAAGAGCAAATCTTGCATGGGAATTCCGTCCTTCATTCGCTCGCAGAGTGTGCGAAACAAATAAGCTTGTTCGACATATTCCTCACGCGGCAAGACCATCAACTAAAACGTTTCATTGTCGATAGAATGGAGCGGCGACCGTTCGACTTTAGGTCCCGGCGTGACGGGAGTCACGCTAACTTTGCTGCGTTTTAACTCGTCTATTTGCGCAGCCATTCGCTGCAGCAAATTAGCGATCTCGGTTCCTGCCGATTCACCAACATGGACCGCAAGAGCTTTGCGTGCATTGTAGGACAAGCCAAGATTCGATTGATTCATGATGTTTTTGCTAATGGAGACGAAGAGAGAGAGAGGAGGCGAAAAGTTACTCGACGGTGACACTCTTGGCGAGGTTTCTCGGTTTGTCAACATCGCAGCCTCGCAGCACCGCAATATGATAGGCTAAAAGCTGCAATGGGATTGATGCGACAATTGGTTGGAGGAAGTCTTCGCAGCTCGGAATTTCGATGACATCATCGGCCAAAGATCGAAGTTGGTCGTCGATGTGGTCGACGATCGCGATCACCGGCCCTCCACGCGCTTTGACTTCCTGTAGGTTACTCATGACTTTGTCGTAGACCGAACTTTGCGAGACAATAAACACCGACGGAGTGTGCGCGTCGACCAGGGCGATTGGACCATGTTTCATTTCGGCGGCTGGATAGCCTTCGGCATGGATATAGCTGATTTCTTTCAGCTTCAAGGCTCCTTCGAGCGCCGTCGGGAAATTGTAATTCCGGCCGAGGTACAGGAAGTTCGACGCTTGGTGGTATTTTTCGGCGACGCGACGCACGGCGGCATCGCAACCTAGGGCTGTTTCGACGAGATTTGGGAGGTTCTCAAGTTGATCGATGATGCGCAATCCCGCTTCGAAACTCAGATGCCGCAATCGACCGAAGTGCAATGCTAGCATCGAGAGGACACACAACTGCGACGTAAAGGCTTTCGTCGATGCGACTCCGATTTCGGGCCCCGCGTGGAGATAAATTCCGCCGTCGGCTGCTTGTGCAATACTGCTGCCGATGACATTGCAAATGGCAAGTGTGTGATGACCTTTGCGTTTCATTTCTCGCAACGCAGCTAGCGTATCGGCGGTTTCTCCGCTTTGCGTAATACCGAAAACGAGCGTGTCTCGATCAAGCGGCGGATTTCGATATCGCAGCTCGCTCGCATATTCGACCTCGACCGGAAGTCTTGCAAGTTCTTCGATTAAATACTCACCGACGAGCGCCGAATGCCAACTGGTTCCGCACCCGGTCAAGATGATGCGATCGACATTGCGAAGCTGATTGGCCATCAAATTTAAGCCGCCAAATTTTGCCGTCGCATTTTCGCGATCTAAACGACCTCGCATGGCGTTGCGAAGCGATGTTGGCTGCTCATGAATCTCTTTGAGCATGTAGTGAGCGAAACCTTCGGACGAAACGTCAGCCGTCTGCTCATCCAGAACGCGCACATCGGGACGAATGCGACCTTGATCGCGATGTAAGACTTGGATCGAGTCTTGCGTCATCACCGCCAATTGATGGTCGGCGAGATAGATAATGCGATCGGTATACCCGACCAGCGGCGAAGTATCGCTCGCAATAAACTGTTCGTTGCGTCCAACACCTAAAACCAAAGGACTGCCAAAACGCGCGGCGATCAATAGATCGGGCCGCTCTTTGAACATCACGACTAATCCGTAAGTCCCGCGAAGGAGCGGCAATATCTCGCGAACCGCGTTTAGATAAACAGCGTTAGGCCCTTCGCTTGATACGGCTACTTGGCTTGTTTTCTTCAGCGCATCGGCAACGAGATGTGCGATGACTTCGGTATCGGTTGCCGATTGAAATACGTAACCCTTGACGATCAACGCTTGCTTCAGCACTTCATAGTTTTCGATCACACCATTGTGGACGACGGCTACTTGACCGCGACCACCGGTGTGCGGGTGAGCATTTTCCGTCGTGGCCGCACCGTGCGTTGCCCATCGAGTGTGGCCAATCCCAGTCATTCCTTGAACTGGCGATGCTTCCATGAGATCGGCTAAACGATCGATGCGACCGACCGCTCGTCGAAGCTGAAAGCCGGCAGAAGTCCCCGTCTCTGTGCTGCTGGCGAGCGTAGCAATCCCGGCGCTGTCGTAGCCGCGATACTCCAATCGGCGTAAACCGGTCAACAGGAAAGGGCTTGCCTCATTCTTTCCGACGTAGCCAACGATTCCGCACATGTTTTGTTCTTCTGCTGATTCTGCTGGGCTCCTTGAAAAACCAAGGATTCCTGAAACCCAATCTGCAACGCTAAGTTAGTTCAAAAACAACCGATTTGCATGGCCAAAACCCACGAGCGAGTAGAATAGCTATAAATTCATGAATTCAAATGCGCACCGATAAAATTTGTCGCAAATTGTCTAGCGGTCCTATCGATTATGCATAGTGTTACGCCGACGCTCGTTCTATATTGGCGACTACCGCCGGCAATCGAATGTAAAACGCGGTCCCTTTTCCGACGCTGCTCTCGACGCGAATCTTTCCGCGATGTTCTTCGATAATTTCTCGACAAGCGGACAGTCCCAAACCTGTTCCACCTTTGCCGCTGGCGTCGGGCCCGATCTTGGTCGAAAAGAATGGCTCGAAAATTTTTGGCAGGTTTTCCTTAGCGATTCCTTTACCGCTATCGCGAATCATTAAGACGACATGCTGTTGTTTTGCTTCATAGCTAAGCCGGAGCTTGATCGAGCCCGACTCGCCGATTGCTTGCCGCGCGTTGGTCAAAAGATTGATCAACACCCGCTGAATCTGATTCGCTTCTACGAGTGCCATCGGAACCGCGTCGAACTCGGTCTCGACCATGATTCGATAGCGATGGAGTTCTCGTTCCAACAGAACGAGTGTATCTCGGATTACTGGCTCGAGTGCCGTTGGCTCTTGTACACCACTACGGTTGCGAGCCAATCCAAGAATAGTCTGAGTGACTTTCGCAGCTCGATTCGAGGCGTCCACAATCTTACTGAAAGCTTTGTCGCGAGTCGGCTCATCCTTGTGCCGCATCCCAAGTTTGGCATAGTTCATGATCGTCATTAGCAGATTGTTGAATTCGTGCGTCGTCGTGCTCGTCAATTCGCCAATCGTTGCCAACCGCTGAGTTTGAGAGAGTTGTTTTTGAAGTTGAACAACCAGGTTTTCCAACTCAGCAATTCGTGAGGCGCTAGCCGCAGGTTCTTTACATTCTAAACCGGCGGCTAGCGCCGATCCGCTCACGTCTTTTTTGTTCTGTGTCATGCTGTCAATTCGAATTGCTAGCGGTGAATGCCGACACGACTGACCGTATCGACGAAGCATTTTTTCAATTTCTTCTAGCGTCGAGAACCGACGCTTGTTAATGTCCGATTACTCGTTGTAGGTACAGCAAAAGAACGAAAGGCGTCAAGCGGAGAAAGGGAATTCCAGAATGCTAGACAATTCGGTTGAATTACTTGAACACGCGATCAGTTATGCGAAATCGCATGGTTTTCGCGTCCGATCGGAAGGGCTCGATGGAATACCCGGCGGCTACTGTCGCATCGGAAACAATCCATTTATTTTCCTCGACCAATCCACCACTGCTGCTCAGCAGCTCACCGAAATCATGCGAGTCCTTCAGAGTAATTTGAAAACTTCGCCGAGCATAGAATAAGTCGCAACGCAATGAAGCAATCGTACATTGCTAGCGTTACCGATACAGTCGATCCAATCGTTCCTTTGTCTTGCTTTTTGAAGACAGATTATTGTATACCGCATCGCCAGGAGTGGCCTGGTGTCGTCGATTTGTCCGATCTACTCACAATGACGACGAAGTTTGTCTCGGATTTTTGACAGTTGTAGTAAATTGGATACACAGGCATAGGATTGTCGTTAGCGTATGAGCAAGCGGCTCTTTTTTTCAGTTGGTGAACCAAGCGGTGATCTTCACGCTTCCAATCTCATCCGCGCGCTTCGCGGCGATGATCCGACGTTGACGTTTCGCGGCTTCGGCGGCGTAAAAATGACGCAAGCGGGATTGGACTGTGACTTTGATTTAACTTCGATGGCTGTTGTTGGTTTTACCGAAGTCCTACCGAAGATACGCGAATTCTATCGCATTGCGGATATGGCAGAGGAAGTATTTCAACGCGGCGATTGCGATGGCGTTGTCTTGGTAGATTTCCCCGGATTCAATTGGCATATCGCTCGACGCGCCAAAAAGTATGGTTTGCCGGTCTATTACTATCTACCGCCGCAACTTTGGGCGTGGGGCGGTTGGCGGGTAAAAAAGATAAAGCGCTACGTGGACCGTGTCCTTTGCAATCTTCCGTTTGAAGAAGAATGGTATGAGCGGCGCGGTGTGGCGGTCGATTATGTCGGACATCCTTTTTTTGACGTCGTCGATTCGCAACCCTTATGCGCTCGCTTCTTACGCGAATGGGAGTCGCCTGAAAAACTTCAGGTCGCGGTGTTGCCTGGTTCGCGAGACCACGAAGTCCATCGGATTTGGCCGCTGCAACTTGAAATTATACGCCGATTGCATCCACAGTTCCCCAACGTCCGATTCATGGTAGCGGCGCTCAAGGACCAGCACGCTCTTTGGTGCCGCTCACAGTTGCAAAACGGCGACAAAAATTTACCGATCGAAGTATTCGTCGGCAAGACGAGCGAACTGATCGAGCTTGCCGATTGCGCTTTAATGAAGAGCGGTTCGGTGTCGATGGAGATGATGGCTCGCGAGACTCCTTGTACTGTCTTGTACCATTGCAGTCGGTCGACGTTCATCTTGGCCCGACTGCTGACTCGACTCAAAAGCATAACGCTTCCCAACATGATTGCCGAGAAGACCGTGATGCCCGAGTTCCTTGCGATTGGAAATTCGACGAAAGCGGTTGACCAAGCCACCGATGCGATGCGAAAACTGATCGCCGATCCAGCCGCCCGGACAGAGCAGCGCCGATCTCTACATTCGCTAACCGAAAAATTTGGACAGCCCGGTGCCAGCCAACGCGCCGCAAGTATCATTTCGGAAGATTTGGAACGACGTTCCGGCAGTGAAAAAAAGGCTGCCTCGCGAGCAAACGCCGCTTAATAGTTCGGTCTATCTCGGAAAGCCGTCGCGATTGTACGGAAATGTGCAACTTCAAAACGAGCGAGCGGGGGCGTTCGCAAACGTTGGCTAAGCTATTTTTGGCAATTCAAAACCATGCCGATATTGGCGAGTAAAGAGCTGGTTGGCTTCGGCATCGGTCGCTAGTTCCGTTTTGGGATCGATGGTTAACGTTTTGCCAAGCTTGAATTTGGTAAGTTTGTAATCGATGATGCTCTCGCCGAGATGATGCTCAAAACTAGAGAGCGTTTCGGTGACGTGCTGGTTGTCGCTCAGGAGAGAAGGTCGTGTAGCGTTGGGAACAACCGTGCCGAGCTTGTAGGAAACGTTGCCTAGATGAGCCAGCGCGCTAGATAGGTGTCCATCTTCAATATCGAGATGTAGGTCACGATGATCTCGGCTTCGAATCGCCTTTACAAAGTTAGCGAAGTGAGCTTGGTATTCTCCTGAGGACCACTTACCCAATTCATTGCCGTCGTTGTCATAGGCGACCCCGGACGTGTAATTCGGTGACACGACGTATCCGTCCGTTCCATGCCAAATATTCGCTGCACCGGTGAGCGCTCCAAACTTCAAGTTGTATGTAACGGGCGTTTTGATCGGCAATCCACGCACGTCGGAGATAATCAGAGCGTCATCCCATTGGAAAAGCGTGACTTGGCTATTGGCAACGTCGCCATTATCCAAATAGCCCAAGCGACCGCCGAGACTTACAACTTGCTTGGGCAACTCTTGCTTGCCGATTCCCCATCGTGCTTTATCGAGTTCGTGTGGATTCTGGTTCCCTAAGTCGCCGTTGCCTGTTTCGAATACCCAGTGCCAATCATAATGAAGGCGATTTCGCTTCGGCACAATGTTTGATGCCGGACCACACCAGAGATCGAAATCCATCCCAGGAGGAATCGGAGCTGCGTTATTCGTCAGTCCGATACTATCGCGTCGTCGGTAGCAGATAGCGCGCGCCACCGAGACTTTGCCGATCTTGCCGCTATGCACGAATTCAAGCGTTTGTCGCATGCCGAGCATACTGCGGCTTTGCACGCCCATCTGACAGATCTTTCCAAGCTTGCGCGCCCATTGCGTCATGATTCGACCTTCACTGACGTTGTGGCTACACGGTTTTTCGATATACACATCTTTTCCCGCTTGCATGGCCCAGATGGACATCAGCGCATGCCAATGATTCGGCGTTGCGATCGATACCGCGTCGATGGACTTGTCTTCAAGAAGCTTCCGAATATCTTGGACATACTTCGGCGGATGGCCAAGCTCCTGAAATTTCTTGGCTTGTTTTGCATATGCCGCAGGATCGCAATCGCAGATTGCGACCAGATCGACATCAGGATTGGCGAGCCATTCTTGAACGTGGTTTCCTCCTTGTCCATTAACTCCAATAACGGCAACTCGGAGTTTATCGTTGGGGCTAACGGCCCGAACAGAATTGGTTTCTGCGGCCGTGGTAGTTTTCGAAAAACCAGGTGTCGCGAGAGCTGCTGCGGCAGCGATAATGGAATGTTCGACAAAGTCGCGGCGAGAAAGGGGCATCGACGTATCCTTGGGTTGGATGAGTTTCGATTTCTACAGGGGCGGATTCTAGCAGAATTCTGCCGTTAAATTCCGCATGACGAATGACGAAAGAATTCGAGTTCAAGATCACGACCGGCGATTTTGACCGCGAACTAGAAGCTCGGCTGCTATACTAGAAGTGTAATCACTTTTTCTCTCAAAGCTATTTTGATATGGCAAGCGTTTCCAAAGACCATCCCTCGGCTCTACCGATGCAACCGCTTCACGAAGCGGGGAATGCACCACTTTTAGACTTTATCAAGCAATCTGCCACTGCGATCCAGCGAACGGAGCTGACGGTCGGTATTTTGTCCTGGATGGTCATGGGGTTGGCGTCCGTTTTCGTTTTCGTACTCGTCGACCATTGGGTTTGGCCAATGAACGATCTCGTAAGGTATCTCGTCTGGACGCTCCTTGTGGGAAGCAGTTTATTCTGGGTAGTATTTCGGATAGCCCCCTTTATGGGGAGAAAGATCAACCCAGAATACGCCGCCAAGCGCATCGAAGAGACGATTCCGGAGATGAAAGATGGGTTGATAAGTTGGCTGCAACTGGCAACTCATCCATCGACCCCGCGCGGTGTATTAAACACCGTTGGTCGATACGTCGCCAAGCATTTGAAGGGGCAAGAGGTCGCCGGTATCATCGATCAGTTTAACTTGATGAAACTGGCAGCCATCCTTTTTGGATTGATGCTCATCAGCGCGATCTATCTCGCCGTCTCACCCAAGGATGGTATCAACTCAGCCAGACGTCTGCTGATGCCGTGGGCGAGTATTTCTCCGTCGACTCGCGTGAAGATCGTCGAAGTTACGCCGGGTGACGTTACTGTTACCGAAGGTTCGACGGTTAAAGTCGCGATTCAAGTTCACGGATGGCATCGCAGCGACAAGGCGATCATTCGATTCTCGACGGATGATGGTCAGACGATAGATCAGATCGAAGTTATGCGACCGGATATCAATGGACTGACCTATGAATTGGATTTTGGAAAAAGCTTTGGCGGAATCGTTCAGCCGATGCACTATTCGATCGAAGCCGGCGATGCGAAAGCTGGACCTTTTGCCATTAAGATACAAGCCATCCCATTAGTTCTTTTAGAACAAGTCGAGTACATCTATCCGGCTTATATGCGATTAGCTCCGCGTGTTGCCGAAGGCGATGGACGCATCGAAGCTACCGAAGGTACTCAAGTCACGATTCTCGCCAGAAGCAATCAGGAGATGAATAAAGTTCGAATCGAATTTGATTCCAAACCTGACAAGAACGGCTTGTTCCAAGTGTCAACGGCGGACGATGTCGTGCTCGATGGCCGATCGATTGCTGCGAGTTTACTCCTGCGCCTCGATGACGCCAAATCGAATCCGACTTTGCTCAACTATCGCTTTCTCGCAGAGAATCGGCTAGGGGAGAAAAACGCAGAGCCTGTTGTTTATCCGATCAAAATCATACCCGACTTGGCACCCGAAATACAGTTGGCTCGCGACTTAAAGGATGCCATCGATCTCCCAGTCAATCAAAAACTGGATCTTGAAGTTCGCGCCAGCGATCCCGATTTTGGACTCGCTCGGGTTGCCATTGCGGGAACGAGCCGTGATCAAAACGTTTTGGCTAATGAGCTATTTCAAAGTAAACAAGGTGCGATTGGGCAAGTCACTGAAGTTTATGCTTTCGATCCTCAATCGCTGCGACTTCGTCCAGGTGCTCAAATCGATATTGTCGCAACAGCCGAAGATAATCGATGTGCTCCCGGCAGCGATCTACCGGAACCGAACATTCGTCAGTCGCGAACAATTCGAGTCACAATCACTTCACTCGATCAGAATCCGCCCAATGACAAACCACAAAGGAACGCGGAGGACCAGTCTTCAAAAAAACCGCCATCGATCGAACAAAAAGACCCCAAGGAAACTGCTCCATCGAATGAAAAGAATGGTACCCGAACACCCGATCAACCAGCAAACGAATCGAAGCCGGATTTGAACACCAAATCAGACCCAGGAAATGAGCCAGATCCTCAAACCAAGCAAGGCGAGCAAGAAAAACCAGACGAACAAAAAACGCAAGAGAAGCAAGGGAAGAAAGGCGAGCAAGGAAAGCAAAACGAACCAGGTGATCAGGCAAAGAATCAAGACAAAATACCGCCCGACCAAGAACCGCAGGAAAAAGGGAATCAAGGTACTCCCGAGCAAAGCCCGTCTGGCCAAGGTCCACAAGAAGACTCGCCACCGAATCCGGATGAGTCCAATCAAGGTCAATCGGGAGCCGGTCAATCTGGATCAAACCAAAGTAACAGGACACCGAATAGCACGGCGGGGTCAGATGGCAATTCGAACGATCCGAATAACGAAGCTGGCACTGATCCAACTCGGTCCGATTCAAAAGGGAAGCCTAGTTCGAATCGCGGAGAAGGTAAAAGCAGCGATCCGATGCATGATGGCGAGGCCTTTGAAGAACTTCGCGATTTGCTTAAAACCGATACCGGATCCGATCCAACCAATGCTTCGGGAAAACCGGCGAAGTCCGATGACTCGAATAGCAACACCCAGCGTTCGTCAACGCCCGATGACAAAGCGTCAGGTGAAGGAAAAGCTTCCAACGATTCTAAAGCAAATGGTTCGTCCGATAGTTTGAGTGGTGGCAATGCTGGAAACGAGAATAAGGATAAGCAATCTAAGAATCCACCATCGAGCCAAGGCAATCCGGCGACCGATGATGGTAAGGGCGAACCGACTGAACCGCCCGCGACCGATTCGAATGCTTCCAATGGAAATCAATCGGTAGACTCTGAATCGCAATCTGCTTCGCAATCGAACAATACGGAGTCGCAGTCGGAACAGCAAGGGACAGACTCTCTATCAAAGACAGGGAAGCAAGGTAGCGAATCTTCTTCAAAGTCTGGCAAGCAATCAACCAATTCAGAATCACAGTCTGGCAAGCCATCGACCGACTCAGAATCACAGACAGGTAAGAAAGCGGACGGATCAGATGCCCAGGCTGACAAGCAAGGGAGCGAATCTGGGGCCGACGAAGGCAACCCTGCAAGCGATGCGTCCGATAGTTCCAAAAGTCCGTCAACGAGTAGCAAAAGCGGCCCATCGGATTCGAAGTCTGGCCAGCAGGGGAGTCAAAGCAAATCTGGCGACCAACGCGGAAAGGGAGAGCCGTCGTCGAAAGAATCGAAAGGAAACCTTTTGGGTAAGTCGAATTCGTCCGCCGATGCTTTGCCCGACAATAACGACAATGAACAGCTTGCGTCACCCGAATCCGTGGCTGCCGAAACGGAATATGCTCGGCGAGCGACCGACATGGTATTGAAAGCGTTAGAGCGTCAGCGTGATCAACCCGACTCCGAGTTGCTCAAGCAAATGGGGTGGAATAAGGAACAGTTGCAAGCGTTTCTCGATCGTTGGAAACGTGCTCGCGATCAGGCCGCCAAGGACCCGAACAAAAAGCGCGAATATGACGAAGCTCTTCGGTCGTTGGGGCTTGTTCCCTCGTCCGCTCAATCCAAGACCGCCGACGGTCGTGACGATAAGCTCCGAGGTTTGAATGAAGAAGGCTTGCGAGTGAGGCCGCCTGAATCGTTGCGCGAGCGTTACGAAGCATTCCGCAAATCGACGAGGCAATAGCCTACACGGTGCTAGCCTGCTCACCGTTGACGCAATCGATTTGACATAACAAAATGAGTTGGGGCATGGCCAATTCTAGGGCTTTTCTAATCTATGAACTTAGGAACATTGCGATGAGAACACAAATTGATATAGGCTTAACAAGGCCGACTTGTTTACGTTGCGCGGTCTTGTTTGGAATAGCAGCTTTCGTCGCGAGTTATTCGACCGCCTTCTCCGAAGAAAAACACCTAGCGACCCATAAACAGGCTTATACGATTAAGCCGACGATGGCAGATAGAGACGTCAAACTCGAAACATTTTGCGTGGGACCACGTGGCAGCCTCTGGATGGCCTGCCGTGTCCAATCCAAGGATGGTTCGCCCGACAAAGGTCTGATCATGGTCTACGATCCAAGCGGACTACTATTCGATTCCTTTCCGTTAAACTTCGTGCCACAGGCGATCAACTTTGCCCCAAATAGCAAAATGTACGTTGCCGGTTCAGGTAAGGTTGCTCGAGTCGCATTAGGTGGAATCGTCGAAGTTGAAATCGATGCACCGAATATCGGCAATCGCGAAGAGGCGATCGCCAAGGCTCGCAAAAAGGCGGAGGAAGAAGCCGCAGATGTGCGTGAAGAATTCGAAGTTCAAAAAAAGCAAATCATCGATCGACTCAATAATATCACGGCCATTGCTGCAACCGATAACGAAGTCTTCGTTGCATGCCCTGAGCCGGTTGGAGACTCCTACGGCGTTTGGCGACTGAGTCCTGACTTGACGGTCGAGGCTAAAATTATTCAGGACGCTCATGGTTGCTGCGGTCAGTTTGATATCCAATCCGACGGCGAGAAATTGATCCTTGCTGAAAACACCAAGTTCGAAGTCGGAATCTACGATCGCAACGGAAAACGACTGAGCGGATTTGGCAAGCGAGCGGGAGACGATCAAGAAGGCTTCGGATCGAGCTGCAATCCAATGAATGTTTGTTGCCGAGCCGACGGTGAGATCCTCACTGCCGAATCGAGTATCGGTCATATCAAGCGGTTTAAGAGCGATGGAACTTTCGTTGGATTCGTAGGTACTGCGAAAGTGGCTGGCGAATGCAAGCGTGTTGCCATCGGATTTGATCCTGATCGAAACTGGTATTACATGATGAATGAAGATTTGTCGCATGTCGCCGTGTTGGTACTCAAAGAAGAAGCCCCTGAAGAAAACGAAGATGAACTCCAAGCCCGATAAACGATGGACGGGATCGGTAAAAAATCAGTAGCCGTTTTTGATATTCATCTTTTTTGCGAAATGACCGTTGATTTCATGGTACATTAAATACGTCTAAGTTTGCGAATCCGGCGAAGCGTCGCTGTGTAAGGCTTCGTCGAATCAAAAATCGTATTCAATATCTTGGGAGGGTATCGTCATGCCATCGGTCTCTCGACGAAAATTCTTTTCCGTGGCTTCGAGTTCAGCTGCCGTTGGGGCAACGACTTTGCAGCAGTTGCGGTTTCCGGCTTTGCGAGCTGAAGATACAAAGCTCGACAACAGCATGGTTCGCTTCAGACCCGAGATCGAGCCGCTTGTGAAAATGCTTGAAGATACGCCGCGAGAAAAGATTATTGACGCGGCTACCGCTTTGATCCGCAGCGGTACGAGTTATCGCGAATTGCTAAGTGCCCTTTTCTTGGCCGGAATTCGGAATGTCCAGCCACGGCCATCGGTCGGCTTCAAATTTCATTCGGTGCTAGTTGTCAACTCGGCGCATCAAGCGTCGATCGCGGCCAAGAACGAGTCGCGCTGGCTTCCGTTGCTTTGGGCAATCGATTACTTCAAAAGCGCGCAGGCAACGGATGTTAAAGAAGGAAATTGGACGATGGCGGCAGTGAACGAAAATCGCTTACCGACGGCTTCTCAATCGCTGATAGCCCTCGACCAAGCGATGGATCAGTGGGATGAAACGGCGGCCGATGCGGCGGCGGCGCAAGCGGCCCGTGTCGCCACATCGAGCCAACTGCTCGATATTATGGCACGCAATGCTGCTCGAGATTTCAGAAGCATTGGTCACAAGTCAATTTATGTAGCAGGTGCTTTTCGTTTGCTCGGCGTGATCGGCTGGGAGCACTCCGAACCGGTGATGCGATCGTTAGCCTATGCGATTCTCAATCACTCAGGCGAAGGAAATCCGTCCAAGAGCGATTCGGAAGCAGATCGTGCTGGACGGCGGAATTGGGAATTGATCCGCGACATTCCAGACAACTGGTTGGCCGGTCGGCACGATTCGACCGCTACTCTTCGTGTTTTGCAAGGACTTCGTGAATTGTCGCCGATCGACTCGTCAGCGATGATCGTCGAGATGTTAAGCAAAGAGATTCATCCACGCAGCATCTACGACGGCATCTTACTTGCATCTTCAGAGCTGGTAACACGACAACCGGCAATTGTTCCGCTTCATGCCGTTACGACGTCTAATGCATTGCACTATCTCTTTCATAGCGTGAGCGACGATTCGCTGCGCCGCTGGTTGCTGTTGCAAAACGCATCGTTCGTCGCCCACTTCCGCGAAGCCGCCAAGAGTCGCGAAAAGCTTCCTGAAAAGCACCTCGACGAACTGATCGGATCGAGCAATGCACGCACGACGATCGACGGAATTTTTGCGAACGTTCATCGCGATCGTGCATCGGCTGCCGAAGAGATACTTCAATTCTTAGATGCTGGCGGCAATGCTGAATCGTTGATTGGTACCGCCCGAGAGCTTGTCTTCCTCAAAGGCTCGGACTCGCATGATTATAAATTGAGTTCGGCAGCGATCGAAGACTTTTATGCGATGGATCCACGATGGCGCAATCGCTATTTAGCTGGCTGCAGCTATCTCCTGCACGGGAGCAGCGAAAAGACTACTGCGCTGGCGGACAAGGTTCTGGCAAACTCGATTTGAGCCGGATGCAAGTCCTCTGTTCCAGCCAAAAATTTATTTGGTTCGCGGGCGTCCCGCCCGCTACCAACCCCATTTGGTTTTGTCGCCAGAAATTTGATCGAGGGCGTTTTGGGCGGCTTGCTTGAAACCGCTGAGCGTAGAATCTTGCATCAGATTGCCGCGATTGGCTTTCATGATTGCGACCGCCAAGGGTTGTCGGTTTTGCCAATCGCTGAGTGTAAATTTGCGGATGTCGACATATGGCATTTCAAGTTTCGCAGCAAGTTTGGGAATGAAGTTGATTCCGTCTTTCGAACGGACGATGTAGAACTGCATCGCGATAAACAAGACGGCTGCCCCAACGACCATACCGGCAAAAAAACTACTGATTCGACTCATTGCTTCTCCAAGACTGAATTGCGCACTCTTGCCACGGACCGCAAGCCCTGCGATATACTTGGGCTCATCCCATTCAGATGTATCGGTAGCACGTCGGAAATTTTAACACAATAGGAAAAATAGATGGCAATCGCGAAATCGACACTTCCCTTGTTGCCCTATCAGTTAATTGTTGAATGCAAGCATCGCGGAAATCGCTTGAAAGCTGCCGATTCTACCGGCGCTAAAGTTTCCGGTTACGATCTTCTATTGCGAACCCTGATTCTTTGCCGATTGCTTGTGCGAAACGTTTTCAAACCTGGCGAGCAGAACGTCGCACTCCTTTTGCCGCCCAGCGTTCCAGCGACGATCGCTAATTTTGCTCTTACTTTTGCCGGCAAAACGTCGGTGAATCTCAATTACACCGCGAGCTCGTCGATTCTTAATCAGTGCATCGAGTTAGCTGGCATCCAGCATGTCATCACCAGCCGCAAGGTCATGGACAAGCTAAGTTTGCAATTGGACGCTCAGCTTATTTATCTCGAAGACTTTCGCGAAAAGGTCACGCTCTTCGACAAGCTTGCGGGTTGGATCGGCAGTCGAATTCTACCGACCAGCTTTCTTAGCAACCGATTGGGAATTTCGAAGCTTAAGGGTGACGATCCGCTGACGATTATCTTTACGTCCGGCTCGACTGGAACGCCCAAAGGAGTCGTGCTCACCTACGACAATATCGCCTCGAATGTTTATGGCATTCAAAATGCCTTGAGTCTACGTGAGGACGATGTGATGCTTGGGGTATTACCCTTTTTTCACTCGTTTGGCTATACCATTACCCTTTGGACGTCGCAAGCGCTTTCATTGGCCGGTGTGTTTCACTACAGCCCGCTGGATGCTCGACCGATCGGCAAACTGGCCGAAGAATACAAAGCAACTATCCTTCTCGGAACGCCGACGTTTTTACGTACCTATATTCGGCGCGTCGAACCCAAGCAATTTGCATCGCTTGAAATGGCTATCGTCGGTGCCGAAAAGTTGCCGGTAGCACTCAGTGACGATTTTGAAAAGCAGTTCGGTATCCGACCTATCGAAGGGTATGGCTCGACGGAGATGAGTCCGCTCGTATCCGTCAACTTACCTCCCAAACGATCCAAAGCGACTGACGCCACGAAAGGATTGCGAGAAGGATCGGTAGGGCGACCGATTCCTGGCGTCGAAGTGAGAGTAGTGGGGCTTGAAGATGGCGAGCTACTGCCAATTGGCGAGACCGGAATGCTTCACGTTCGAGGCGCTAATAGAATGCAAGGTTATCTGAAGCGTCCCGATTTAACGGAGCAAGTCTTTCGCGACGGTTGGTACATAACCGGTGACGTCGCCAAGTTAGATGCGGACGGATTCATCCATATCACCGGCCGCCAAAGTCGATTCTCGAAGATCGGCGGCGAAATGGTCCCGCATATTCAAATTGAAGAAACCATTCAAGCCATCCTTGGTTCCGACTCGGATGGGATGATGAGTGCCGTGGTGACCGCCGTACCCGATGAAAAGCGCGGGGAACGATTGGTCGTCTTGCACACACAACTTTCGATGACTCCAGGTGAGATCATTAAGAAGCTCTCAGAAGCTGGCCTGCCCAATCTTTACTTGCCATCTGAAGATAGCTTTGTGCAAGTCGATGCAATTCCAGTACTCGGCACCGGAAAACTCGATTTAAAAGCGATGCAGCAGATGGCGTTGGATAAGCTGTCGTAGCTTGGACGATGTGAGGTTAAAATTGCTCGTTTGATTGTGCAAAAGAAACGGGAGGTGATTGAATGGGACGGCCAAAACGAGCGGACGAAGCCAGATGCACCTACCATATGCTAAATCGTGCAAATCTTCGCGTGGAAATATTTCATAAGGCCGAAGACTACGAAGCCTTCGAACGATTGATTGAAGAAGCGTTGGACTTGTTTGACGTGTCGCTTTTCAGCTATTGTTTGATGCCAAATCACTGGCATTTTGTTGTCCGACCCAATGTCGATGGCGAGATGGGCCGGTTCGCTCAATGGATAGGCTTGACGCACACGCAGCGTTATCACGCTCATTACCACTCAGTGGGCATGGGACATCTTTATCAAGGTCGATACAAATCCTTTCCAGTTCAGAATGACGAACATTTCTTGACTTTGTGTCGATACGTTGAGCGCAATGCATTCTCAGCGAAGCTGTGCCGAGAACCGGATCAGTGGCGCTATGGAAGTCTATCGCGCTGGCTTCACGGAACACAAGCCAATAGGAATATATTAGAACCCTGGCCAATCGCAAGGCGAGCCAAATGGGTGCGGATGGATTTCTCCGATTCCGAACGTGCTCAGATACAGTGGAGTATGGCTCGTGGCGTACCTTTTGGAAATGAAACCTGGGTCGAGTCGATGGCTCGAAGATGTGGCTTGGAATCAACGATGCGTCCTCGAGGCCGTCCAAAAAAGGCCCCTAAATAACAAAACGGTGTCGGACACCTTTTCCTTTCAGAAGTAGATTAGCGTAGCCGAGTGGCCGCCTAAAGGCGGAACTACGAACGTAGGGCCGCCTAGGGTGGATCTGCGAACTCTATTCTTCGTCTTTGGAGGCGGCGGAATCGATTTCTGGAATGGCGCTGAAATCGACTGTTTCCGCAACTTGCGGTGCAGCGGCGAGGAGCGGGAATTCCTGCTCGTTGGCTGATGAACCTCGGTTGAGCAGATCTTCGAGAGCTTCGCGACGATAGCTGACTTCGGAGTCTTGGAAGGTGCGGAATCCAGTACCGGCAGGTATCAGATGTCCGAGGATCACGTTCTCTTTCAAGCCAACTAAACGATCGATCTTACCTGCCAAGGCGGCTTCGGTGAGAACTTTCGTCGTTTCTTGGAAGCTGGCTGCCGAGATAAAGCTATTGCTTTGCACCGACGCCTTGGTAATCCCAAGAAGCTGGACGCTCGCCGATGCTGGCTTAGGCTTCTTACCTTTGGCTGGCTTGCCTCCCAAGGCCTCGATCTGGGTGTTGGACTGCTCGACTGCTTCCTTCGGAATGATAGCCCCCAGCGCGAATTCACTATCGCCTGGATCACTGATCTTGAGGCACTTGTTGAGTTCTTCGTTGACGCGTTTGAATTCGAAGCGATCGATGACGATCCCCGACAACAAACTGGTATCGCCTGACGTGTCGACTCGGACCTTTCGAAGCATACGCGCAACGATCACTTCGACGTGCTTGTCGTTGATTTCAACGCGCTGCGAACGATAAACTTGTTGAACTTCGTGCAACAAGTATTGCTGAACGGCTTCTTCGCCGCTGACTCGAAGGATATCGTGCGGCACGAGTGGTCCTTGAATCAGCGCTTGGCCAGCCTTGACGATATCTCCAGTGTGCACCATGAAGCGTTTTCCTGGTGGCACAAGATGTTCGACTTCTTCACCGCTATCGCTCTTGACGATGATCGAGCGCTTGCCACGCTTCTTGTCTTTAGAAATTTCGACAGTTCCGTCGAGCTCCGCCATGACGGCAGGTTCTTTCGGCTTTCGAGCTTCGAAGATTTCGGTAATTCGCGGAAGACCACCGGTGATGTCGGCAACCCCGGAAGATTCGCGAGGCATTTCAGCGAGTTCAGTACCGGCCGTGATAGTCTTTCCTTCCGGAAACGTAACAACGGCTTTTTCAGGAAGGAAGTAAACATCCAGTGGCTTACCTTCGGCATCTTCGACCACAATTTGCGGATGAAAACTACCGCGATGATCGACGATCACGCGACGGATATTACCGCTTGGATCTTTCTCAAGCCGCATGGTTTCGCCTTCGATCACGTCATCGTAGCGAACCTTGCCACCAACTTCAGCGAGAATCGGAATCTTATGTGGGTTCCATTCGCAAAGGACTTGTCCCTTCACGACTTCGGCACCTTCGCTAACACTCAATTTTGCACCGGTTGGTACTTCGTATTTCTCGAGCTCGCGACCCTTCGGATCCAAGATCGCAATTTCGCCGTTACGCGTTAGCACAATATCGACGCCGTCATCGTTGCGAACCACTCGCATACGCATCAAGCTGATCGTACCAGACTTTTTGGCTTTGATATCTGATTCTTCGACACCGGTAATGGAAACACCACCGATATGGAACGTACGCATCGTCAACTGCGTACCAGGTTCACCGATACTTTGAGCAGCAATGATTCCAACGGCCATACCTTCTTCCACTAAGGCACCGGTACTCATGTCCATTCCGTAGCACATGCGGCAAACACCGAGCGGAGCATCGCAAGTCAATGGCGATCGCACTTGAATGCGCTCGAGCCCCATTTCTTCGATCTTTCTCGCAACTTCCCGAGTGATCATACCGCTCTCTTGGACGATCGATTCTTCGCTCAGGAGGTTCACGATGTTCTGTCGGCTAACCCGTCCGATGATCGCATCGGCCAAACGGACTTCGACCTTCTCACCGCGATAGATGATTCCCTTGGTGATACCTTGGGTTGTTCCGCAATCGTTGAGCGTGATCACCACGTTCTGCGCGACGTCGGCCAATTTACGTGTTAAGTATCCGGAGTCAGCCGTCTTCAGGGCCGTATCCGCCAAGCCTTTACGAGCACCGTGTGTCGAGCTAAAGTATTCCAGTACCGACAAGCCTTCTCGGAAGTTAGCTTTGATAGGCGTATCGATGATTTCGCCTGTTGGTTTCGCCATCAGACCTCGCATACCCGCCAACTGACTGATCTGAGCGATACCACCTCGTGCGCCCGAGGACGCCATCAAGAAGACCGGGTTGACATACCATGGACCACGATGATCGTCGACTTCCATCGCCGACAACATGTCCTTGGTAATCAATTCACGAGTATTCGTCCACGTATCGATTACTTGGTTGTAACGTTCCTGAGCGGTGATCAGTCCCTTACCGTAGTTCTTTTGGTAATTCATAACCTTCTTATCGGCTTCGGCGATATGCTTCTCCTTGGAGTCAGGCGTCACCAAGTCGTCGGTACCGAACGATAGCCCGCTTCGCGTCGATTCGCGGAAGCCTAGCTGATTCATGTCATCGAGCAACTTAATGGTTGGACGACGACCCAGTTTCGAATAGCAATCGCTGATAACCGATGCTAAGTCACCGCTCTTCAACGTCATGTTGTAAAAATCCATACCTTCAGGCAGGATGGAGTTAAAGAGAATTCGGCCGTAGGACGTATTGATCACCGCCCCATGTTTGGCGGAATCGTCTTCGGTCTTTAGCTTACGACTCTTGGGCAGTCGAACTTTGATCTTTGCGTGAAGATCGATAATCTTCTGAGCAAAAGCGAATTCGGCTTCTGTCGTGCTCGAAAAGATCATCCCTTGACCCTTGCAGTCGGGCTTTTCAACTGAGATGTAATAGCAACCCATCACTGTATCTTGCGACGGGCTCATGATCGGTTTGCCGTTGCTCGGGGCAAAAATATTGTGCGTGCTCATCATCAAAGTGTGAGCTTCGACTTGGGCTTCGATCGACAGCGGGAGATGGACGGCCATCTGGTCACCGTCGAAGTCAGCGTTGAAACCTTTGCAAACCAGCGGATGCAAGTGGATCGCATTCCCTTCGACCAAGATTGGTTCGAAGGCTTGAATGCCCACGCGGTGCAACGTTGGAGCTCGATTCAACAACACCGGATGGTTCTTGATGACTTGTTCGAGAATATCCCAAACTTCTTCATCCTTGCGCTCGAGCATCTTCTTGGCGGACTTAATCGTGTCAGCGTGGCCAAGCTCTTTGAGCATACGAATGATGAATGGCTGATACAGTTCGAGAGCGATCTTCTTAGGCAGTCCGCATTGATGCAATCGAAGTCGAGGGCCGACCACGATCACGCTTCGCGCCGAGTAGTCGACTCGCTTACCGAGCAAGTTTTCTCGGAATCGACCTTGCTTGCCTTTGATCATATCGGTCAAAGATTTCAACGGTCGATTGCTACTTCCCAAGACCGGGCGCTTGCATCGATTGTTATCGAACAAGGCATCGACCGATTGCTGAAGCATTCGCTTCTCGTTGCGGATGATGACTTCCGGTGCATTCAAATCGACAAGTTTTCGCAATCGGTTGTTGCGGTTGATGATACGTCGATAGAGATCGTTCAAGTCGGAAGTTGCGAAGTTGCCGCTATCCAAGAGAACGAGCGGTCGCAAGTCGGGTGGAATCACAGGAATCACATCCAAGACCATCCATTCGGGACGATTCTCGCTATCGCGAATCGCTTCGACGAGCTTCAAGCGATTGATAAGGTCCTTCTTGCGCTGCTTGCTGCCGGTTTCGGCCATTTCGATTCGAAGTTCGCCCGAAAGACTGACAAGGTCAAGGTTCATCAAAAGTTTACGAACGGCATCAGCACCCATTTCGGCGTCGAAACTATCCTCGCCGTACTCGGCTTTGGCAGCTCGATATTCATCTTCGGTCATCAGTGTTTGGACTTCGAGAGGCGAAGTTCCTTTGTTGACGACGACATAGTCTTGAAAATAGATGATCTTTTCCAAGCTGGTCGTCTTCATTTCAAGAAGATTTCCCAATCGGCTCGGCATGGCTTTGAAGAACCAAATATGAACCACTGGCGCAGCCAGCTCGATGTGTCCCATTCGCTTGCGTCGGACTCGCGAGTGCGTCACTTTCACACCGCAGCGATCGCAGATCATTCCCTTGTACTTCATGCCACGGTATTTACCGCAAGCACATTCCCAGTCCTTTTCCGGTCCAAAGATACGTTCGCAGAACAAACCGTCTTTTTCGGGCCGGTAGGTGCGATAGTTGATCGTCTCTGGTTTCTTGACTTCGCCAAACGACCAGGAACGAATGTCCTGTGGGCGAGCCAAAGAAATTTTGACGGAAGTGTAATCGTTGACGCGATCGTAAGTGCCTTCAGCGTTGGCTGCGGACATTCTGTTCTCCTTGCGAATCGGCGATGCGGAAATTGGTGAAGTGTAAGGTTGTTTTTTGGATCAAGCGTTGTCATTTGCGTCCGCAACTATCAAAGAGCCGACGCAAGCAATTGGATTTACTTAGGACTTAAAACGAGCGTTTTTCCAGACGCATGTTCAGCCCGAGACCACGGATTTCATTGGTGAGCACGTCAAAGCTGGCTGGCGTTCCGGCTTCAAGCGTGTTTTCACCCTTGACCATCGATTCGTAAATCTTCGTTCGCCCCTCGACGTCGTCGCTCTTGACGGTAAGCAATTCTTGAAGAATGTAAGCAGCACCGTAGGCTTCGAGTGCCCACACTTCCATTTCCCCAAAGCGTTGACCACCAAAGCGAGCTTTACCGCCCAGCGGCTGTTGCGTAATCAACGAGTAAGGACCAGTGCTTCGAGCGTGAACCTTGTCGTCGACAAGATGGTGCAACTTGAGCATATAGATGTAGCCGACCGTAGTCTCCTGCTCCATCGGCTCACCAGTGCGACCATCGGTCAATCGAATCTTGCCGTGTCGAGGCAATCCAGCCACTTCCAATGCGTCGTTGATATCCGTTTCCGTTGCTCCATCAAAGACGGGCGTGATCGCCTGAAAACCTGACTTGGCACCAGCCCAACCAAGGTGGGTTTCCAAAATCTGACCGACGTTCATACGGCTCGGAACCCCAAGCGGGTTCAACATGATCTGGAGCGGTGTTCCGTCAGGCAAGAACGGCATATCTTCGACCGGCAACACTTTGGAGATAACTCCCTTGTTACCGTGTCGACCAGCCATCTTGTCACCAACGCTGATCACTCGCTTGGTAGCAATGTAAACCTTGACCATCTGGAGCACACCGCTGCGAAGTTCATCGCCGCGCTTCATACTGTTGACATGCCGGTCGCGGATGTCCAACGCCTGCTCGACGGCTGGCCACAAGTTCTTATGAACCTTTTTGACCTCCGAATGCAAACCTTCGTCGATCCGATTGAGCAATCGCGAAAGGTTGAAGGTCAAGGCTTTCTCGGCCAAAAACTTCGGATCTTGACCACCGGTCAATGGCGTCCCGTCTTCATCGACGTACTTGCCGCCGATGACTTTTTCCAATTCATCAGCGATCGCCGAGAATGCGACGGCGATTTCTTGGTTCCCTTCGGTTTCAATTAGCTTGAGTTGGCGTTCGAATTCCTTTCGCTCATCTTCCGATAGACTCATTCGTCGCGAGAACTTCTGAGTATCGATGACGATCCCTTCGACCCCGGAGCTAACTTCTAGCGAATCGTTCTTAACGTCTTCGCCAGCACGACCGAAAATCGCATGCAGCAATTTTTCTTCCGGTGTCAGTTCAGTCTTGCTCTTCGGCGAAACTTTACCGACTAGAATATCGCCAGGTCGAACATACGTTCCAACTTGAACAATCCCGGTTTCGTCGAGACTTCGCAAAGCCTTTTCGCTCACATTCGGAATGTCGCGAGTGAACTCTTCTCGACCCAATTTGGTTTCGCGAATTTCGACATCGAACTCTTCGATGTGAATCGAAGTATAAACGTCCTGCTTCACCAACTCTTCGCTGATGATGATCGCATCTTCATAGTTGTAGCCATCGAACGACATGAACCCGACCAGAACATTCCGTCCAAGGGCAAGTTCGCCGTGGAAGGTCGAAGCACCGTCAGCGAGAACTTGACCTTTTTCGACCTTGTCGCCCAGAGCCACAATCGGCTTCTGGTTCAAACAAGTTCGTTCGTTCAAGCCCTGGTATTTCTTCAACAGATAGATATCCGTTCCGACTTCGATTCGCGTGCAGTCGACGAAGGTTACTTTGCCAGCTTTCTTGGCGCGAACGATCATCGCGCTGTTGTAAGCGACTTCTTTTTCTAGACCTGTTCCGACAATAGGTGGCTCGGGGACGAGCAACGGTACGGCTTGTCGCTGCATGTTCGAACCCATCAATGCGCGGTTAGCATCGTCGTGCTCCAAAAATGGAATCAGACCCGCCGATACTCCGATCATTTGACTCGGCGCAATATCCATAAACTGAACTTGCGATGGAGGGGCAATCTCGAAGTCGCTTCGGTGACGAGCGATCAAGCCTGGTCCTGGAACAAGGTGGGAATCCTTGACCGCCAAGTCGGCTGGCCCGATATACGCATCCGCTTCTTCGTCGGCTCGCAGCCAGACCACTTCGTCGGTGACTTTGCCTTCGGTAACCTTGCGGTACGGCGTTACTAAAAACCCGTAGGAATCCACACCGGCATAGATCGACAAAGAACTGATCAGGCCAATGTTCGTACCTTCAGGCGTTTCGATCGGGCAGATTCGACCATAGTGCGAAATGTGAACGTCTCGGACTTCGAAGCCGGCACGTTTACGATTCAAACCGCCAGGTCCGAGGGCCGATAGCCGTCGCTCATGGGTAAGCTGCGACAACGGGTTCGTCTGGTCAACGACTTGCGATAGCTCACCGCGACCAAAGAAATATTCGATCGCTGCGCTGATGCTCTTCGGATTGACCAACGAACGTGGAGTCATATCTTCGACTTCCTTCAAGCTCATCCGTTCTTGGACGGTGCGTCGAAGCTTCAAGAAGCCTTTTCGAAGTTCTTCGCAAGCCAATTCGTCGATCGTTCGCAACCGACGATTTCCCAAATGGTCAATGTCGTCGTAATGCGAGCCACCTTCGGAATCGAACAAGTCGATCAAGTACTTAATCGAAGCGACCAAATCGTCAGGCCGAAGCGTCATTTCATCTTCAGGCACCTGTAGGTTCAGCTTGCGATTCAATCGGAACCGACCAACGCGACCCAACCGATATCGATTCGCATCGAAGAATTTTTCGTGGAAGAGCGTGCGCGCCTTTTCCAACTGCGGCGGGTTACCCGGTCGCAATCGTTGATAGATTCGTAGCAAGGCCTCTTCGTGGCTAGCCGTGTTGTCTTCGCCCAACGAGTTAATAACGTACGAGACTTTTGGACTGTCCATGACTTCGACTGACTTGACGCCGGTCGTGCAGATCAGCTCGGCCATTTCCTTACTGATCTTTTGGCCAGCGTCAAGAATAATTTCGCCGGCTCGGTCGCTCGACGTTGGATAGACGATATCGTCGACCGAGATCTTTCCTTCGAGCTTGACAGCGCTGCGTCCATCGCTGATCTTCTCGTCTCGCGTCTCATAAAAGGCCTGAAGCAACTGAGCGTCGGTGCTGTAGATCGGGCTCATCGCACGCAGAAGCGTCATCACCGAAAACTTACCGCTTTGGTCGATACGCACCGACAAGCTATCTTTCTTCGTGACGTTGACTTCGATCCAGCTTCCTCGTTCAGGAATCACGCGAGCGCTAGGCACCTTGCGGTTCGAAGTACCTTCTTCTTCCTCGACGAAATCGACGCCCGGCGAACGATGCAACTGACTGACTACGACGCGTTCAGCACCGTTGATGATGAATTCGCCACCGCCGAGCATGACGGGGACATCCCCCAAGTAAACTTCTTCTTCGAGCGGCTGTTCGCGATTGAGTCGTAACCAAACCTTGAGCGGCTTGCCGAACGTTAAACGAAGCTGGCGACATTCTTCGGGCGTGTATCGAGGCTTGCCAAGCTCGTAGCGCAGATACTCGAGCGATACGGTTTTGTCGTAGCTTTCGATCGGAAAGATTTCACGGAAAACCGATTCCAGACCTTGATTCTTGCGCTTGTCAGGTGCAATATCCTCCTGCAAGAACGCTTCATAGGAAGCGGTCTGGAGAACGGTCAAATTCGGGATCGGGAACGCATGACGCCCCGAACCAAATTGGCGCACGGAAGTAGGTTGTAAACGACGGTTCGAAGATGTTGCCATAAAGCGAGCAGACTCCGCAATTCAATCAAACGGTTATGGATCAAACAACTACAGCTAGGACAAATGATGAAGCAAAAAATCGCTTAACAAAGGATTCCAAATATCGAAGACGAACAAACACCAATCGATCGCATATCTTCAAAAAATAAGCGCGCACAGATAGCGTCCCACGCATAAGCGCGCTTCGATAAGAATCCCGAGTAGCACCCAAGCCAGCATCCACGGCAATAGTGTAGCGTAACATGCCAAACCTCGTAAACCGGATTTGGATGGTAAAAAGACGAAAATTCAAACCCATTCCCGTAATCTTGCTCGCAACTATCCGCTTGCATTCCGAATAAGCACGCCCAACGGTGCCTGATTCGGCCTTGGAGCAATCCAAGGCCGGAATCTTACCGCAAAGCCACTTTCGGACCCATCGTTCGCTGGAACCGATAAATTTGGAGCAAATTTTGCAAAAGCTTCAAATTTACCGCCGACCTTCCATGTCCGCGACGCGACGTTTTCATATCGGGTTCAATTCAGGGCGACGACGAACTACTTGAGTTCGACGGTCGCTCCGGCTTCGGTCAATTGAGCCTTGATCTTTTCAGCATCTTCCTTCGAAGCGCCTTCCTTGATCTTGGCTGGGACCGCTTCCACCAACTTCTTAGCATCCATCAAGGACGCGCCGGTGATGTTCTTGACGACCTTAACGACTTCGAGCTTCTTATCACCAAAGCTCGACATAATGACATCGAACTCGGTCTGCTCGACGGCAACCGGAGCGGCGGCACCAGCGGCTGGCGCCATCATTACGGCACCGCCTGCGGCAGCTTCGATTCCATGAACTTCCTTGAGATAGTCGCTAAGCTCTTTCGCTTGCTTAAGCGTGAGCGTGACGATCTTCTCGCCAAGGCTCTTGATTTCTTCCGCAAAAGCGGTGGCTGATTCAGACATATTACTTACACCTTCAAAAAGAAACTAAACCCGATTCGACATTACTCTTCTTGTTTTTCGATGATCTTCTTAATTTGGCTTGCCAACTTACGACCACCACCGACCAATTGACCCGCCAAATTCGCGCCAGGAGCGAGGATTTGACCGACCAACATTGCAATCTGCTCTTGGCGGCTAGGCCATTTGCTGATCACTTTGACTTTTTCTGCACTCAAAGCTTCGCCATCCATGACGCCGCCTTTGATCTCGAACAGCTTATACGGCCCAACATTGCTGATCGCCGTGACTTCCTTGGCGAGTGTGACAAAGTCTTCGCAGCCGTAAGCAATTGCAATCGTTCCATTGGCATCATCGAAAGCTGGCCGAAGCGAAGTGCCTTCGGTCGCTCGTGCCGCCATTGTTCGTTTGACCACCAAGAGCGAAATTCCTTTGCTTCGGAACTCCCTTCTTAGATCGCAGTTCGCGTTGCCCGTAAGGCCAACGACATTCACCAAGATGGCGTCCGAGACACCGTCCAAGCGATTGCTAATATCACGCGACACGAGTCGCTTTACAAGTTTACTCATCTATTGATTCTCCCTTAGCTAGCCACGCGAACACTGGGCGACATGGTTGCACAAATCGCAATCGACTTGACGTAGTTCCCTTTGACCGAGTTCGGCTTCAGCGAATTCACGTAGTTGATAAATGCAGAGATATTGTCCATAAGCTGGGCAGCGTCGAAGCTCATCTTTCCGACGACGGCATGTAGGTTTCCACCCTTATCGTTTCGAAACTCGACCTTACCCGCTTTATATTCTTTGACAACGCGAGCGACATCGGTCGTCACGGTTCCAGCACGCGGAGAAGGCATAAGACCACGCGGTCCCAAAACCTTTCCAAGCGGTCCGACTTGACCCATCATGTCAGGTGTCGCAATGCAGACATCGAAATCAAGAAAACCATCTTTGATTTTCTTAGTCAGGTCCTCTGCGCCGACCACATCCGCACCGGCTTCGAGAGCTAGTTTCGCCAAGTCACCCTTGGCAAAAACAATGACGCGCTGAACTTTTCCAATGCCGTGCGGCAAGACGACGCTTCCGCGAACCAATTGATCCGCCTGAGACGGATCGATACCGAGATTCATATGAATCTCGACCGTTTGATCGAACTTTCTAGCGACGAAACCCTTGAGGGCTTCGACGGCTTGCTGCAACGGCACCGGATCTTTTCCAGGAGCATTGGTCAGCATTTTTTTCATGGCTTTCGTTGATTTGACCATCGATTAACCTTCCACCTCAATTCCCATGCTCCGAGCAGTACCTTCGATCATGCGTCGAGCATGCTCCAGGTCTCGGGCATTCAAATCCGCCATTTTCTTTTTGCAAATCTCTACAACTTGCTCGGCCGTTACCTTGCCAACTTTTACCTTGTGCGGCTCTCCCGAGCCGCTCTTCAGACCGGCTGCGATCTTCAGCAAAGCGGAGGCTGGAGGGCTTTTTGTTTTGAACTCGAAGGTTCGATCCGAATAGATCGACACGACGACAGGAATCGGGGTTCCGTTATACTCGCGTGTTCTTTCATTGAACTGCGAAACGAACTGCCCCAAGTTCACCCCGAACTTACCGAGCGACGTACCCACTGGCGGCGCGGGCGTTGCCTGGCCTCCAGGTACTTGAAATTTTGCTTGACCGACTAACTGCTTGGCCATAGTTTGGCTTACCTACCGATCGAATTACTTAAACTTATTTTGAATGAACTGTTGATAACGCTAGACATCGAACCAAAGTTGCAGGCGGCTTGCGACGCTTGACCGCTAAATCGCCTCGATCTGCCAGTGATCGAGCTCGACTGGCGTACTGCGACCGAAGATACTAATGATCACCGTGACCCGTCCGTTGGCTTCATCGATACGATCGACTTCGCCTTCTAGATTTTGAAAGTTCCCTTCCTTAACCCGAACATGATCGCCGTTACGGAACGGAATGGTGGTCTTGAGCGTCTGCTCTTCTTCGGCGTCCGGGTAAACCATCTTAATGATTCGCTCGACTTCGCCGTCGTTCATCGGAGTCGGTTTTCCAGCAGCACCAGTGAAGTCGCCGATCCCAGGCGTTTCTCGAACAAGAAACCAACTCTCGTCGGTAATTCCCATTCGGATCATCAAGTAACCGGGATAGAGCTTGCGCTTTACAACTTTGCGCTTACCGGCTCGCGTGAACTCGACAACATCTTCGGTCGGAACCAAGATTTCGGCAAAAAGCTCCTTGAAGCCGGACAATGCAATCCGCTTCTGCAGCGCCTCGCGAATCGTATCTTCGCGATTGAAAGCAACCTTCAGAATGTACCAGCGCAACGGTGGCTCGGGTGCTTCCTCGGATAGAGATGCCTGATGTAATTCGCTCACTGTCAAACCTTCGCGCCAGTACTGTCGAACCGCCAACCCAAAACGATCATGCTGTCAAAACCAGACAACTAACCGCAATATGCAGGCGAATCTCCTGGCTTATGCCTTATCGAAGCAACTGAAAAAACACACCGAAAAGTTTCCTAAAACTATGAGTTTCAGGCACTGCTTTCGACAATTTCCCAGCCAACTCGACGAAGTCTTAACCTAAGAAATCTTTAACCATTGGAATATTGTTACCCACAACAAATCGTAGCCGAATAACAATAAAGCCAAAAATGCAATCGTAAATATAACAACCAACGCAGCTCTGTAAAGCTCAGGCCACGATGGCCACGAAACTTTATTGAGCTCCGCTTCTACCGAAATCAAAAAATCGGCAAAACGCGGCCAGTTTACCAACCGGTAACCGACCCACATACCAATCAAGAACATCACCAGCGGTATAAACCACTTCAGCGATGTCGCTTGCCAACCAGCGCCAAAATTGGCGTCGATTAAAAACGTTTCGTAAAACCGCCACGAACCAAGAAAGCACGTCAGCCAGATCGCCAAACAGGTGACCTGCCGGACCATACGGCCTTGATTTCGCTTGTAAACTTCCGTCAGCAGCAATTCGCCCCAAAAGGAGCGTGTACTTACGGTATCGTTCGTCGACATCGGTTTAACTACTTCAACTTTGTTCTATCGGAATGGACTGGCCAGCGACTAATCTCGCCGGCGACCAGCAGCAGGGGCGGAGGGAATCGAACCCGCAACCGCCGGTTTTGGAAACCGGTGCTCTGCCAATTGAGCTACACCCCTGAAGGAAAACACTGGCCGCCATAGCGGCCAGCATTCTGTTCGCTCGATCGGTTCAAACGATCTCTTACCTTCGAGAAGCGAGCTATCGCCGCCCGAATACAATCTACTCGAGAATCTTCGTCACAACGCCCGAACCGACCGTCTTGCCACCTTCGCGGATAGCAAAACGAATTCCGTCGTCGATTGCAACTTGCTTCTGAAGTTCAACTTCCAATTTGACGTTATCGCCAGGCATGCACATTTCTGCACCGACCAAGTTGGCGGTACCGGTCACGTCGGTTGTACGAAAGAAGAACTGAGGGCGATACCCGGAGAAGAACGGAGTATGACGACCGCCTTCTTCCTTGCTCAAGCAGTAAACTTCGCAGTGGAACTTCTTGTGCGGCGTAATCGAACCTGGCTTGGCAAGCACTTGGCCGCGTTCGATATCTTCGCGCTTCACACCACGCAAAAGGCAACCAACGTTATCGCCAGCTTTGCCTTCCTTCATTTCCTTGCGGAATTGCTCGACACCCGTGACAGTCGTCTTCTTCTTTTCTTCCATAAGGCCAACAATTTCAACTTCTTCGCCGACCTTGATCTGACCGCGTTCGATTCGACCGGTCGCAACCGTTCCGCGTCCTTCAATACTGAAGACGTCTTCAACGGCCATCAAGAACGGCTTGTCTTCTTCGCGGCTTGGCTGAGGAATAAAGCTATCGATCGCATCGATCAAGTCACTGATGCACTTGCTAGCTGCTGGGTCTTTAGGATTATCGTAAGCAGCTTTAGCTTGACCGCGAATGATCGGCGTGTCATCGCCAGGGAATCCGTACTTGTTGAGAAGCTCACGAATTTCCAACTCGACCAATTCGAGCAGCTCTTCGTCATCGACCAAGTCGCACTTGTTCAAGAAGACGACGATCGCAGGCACACCGACTTGGCGAGCCAACAAAACGTGCTCCTTGGTCTGCGGCATCGGGCCGTCAGCCGCACTGACCACCAAAATGGCACCGTCCATTTGGGCAGCACCGGTGATCATGTTTTTAATAAAGTCGGCGTGACCTGGGCAGTCGATGTGAGCATAGTGCCGATTCGGCGACGAATACTCAACGTGCGAAGCTGCGATCGTAACCGTCTTGGTTGCATCGCGGACCGTACCGCCCTTGGCGATATCCGCATAAGACTTGGGTGTAGCCAATCCCTTAGCCGCTTGAACTGCTAGCAACGCACCGGTGGTGGTTGTCTTTCCATGGTCGATGTGACCAATCGTTCCAACGTTACAGTGGGGTTTCGACCGCTCAAATACCTCTTTAGCCATTGTTCAGAACACCTAAAAGCAGAAAACTCACAAAAATAGATCTTTAATACTCAGAGCTGCTGATGGGACTTGAACCCACGACCTCTTCCTTACCAAGGAAGTGCTCTACCAACTGAGCTACGGCAGCCTACCAAAAATAAAGATGCCGACAACTGCAACCAGGGCCGTTAAGGCCGGTTCGCGTCGAAATTCTTAAATTTAATAAGCGGGTGAAGGGAATCGAACCCTCGTATTCAGCTTGGAAGGCTGCTGCTCTACCATTGAGCTACACCCGCAAACGATCGAAACAAATGGAAGGTGTAGGATTCGAACCTACGTAGGCGTAAGCCATCGGATTTACAGTCCGACCCCTTTAGCCACTCGGGCAACCTTCCGTCATCTCGATCTGTCCATCCATTCACAATTCAACAATTCGCGGCTTTTTCAAGGTCAAATCGACCTTTTAAAGACCCGAGAGCCGGCGAAGGGACTTGAACCCCCGACCAGCTGATTACAAATCAGCCGCTCTACCACTGAGCTACACCGGCAATTTCTCTCCTTGGCACCCCTCAATTCGAGTGCCAAAGTGTACAAGTCTACCCTTTTACCGCAAGTCGACTTTTTTGTCTTCCCATATTGCTTGTCGCGATCGCCAAATTATTTTCTGACCGAAAACCAGATGAATTGTTCAAGCAACCGGGCCAAAGTACAATGGGAAGGCAGCCACTTTGGAGAACTAAATATGGTACGAATAGTTATTACTCAAGATCAAGCCAAAATGTTGAACGCGTCATCTCTATGAATTCACCGTCACTTCAAAAACTGAAACACCTCCTGGGTCGGTTTGTCGTCTGGCAACCCGAGTTCCGTACTGATCGTGCCATGCGTTTTCCCGTCGGCTGCGACGACGCGGGCCGCGATGCCGGCTTCGTTAAGCTTGTCGGCAAACCAATGCGATTGGACTTTGGTCTCGGGTCGGTCGGCAACGTGTAAAATCAAAAACGGCGGAATGCTTTTCCCTTTGGCGACGTGGGTAACGGGCGACAATTCTCGGTGCATCTCGTCCGATTCGCCAAAAACTTCTTTCATTGTTGCATTCGGAGGGGCACTCGTATCGGCGATTCTTTTTGGGAGGTCATAGACCGACACGTCGACCGGCACACATCCTTTGATGATCGCAAGCGATAAGCCTTCAGCCTTTAAGTATCGATCATCGGTACATACCAGAGCTGCCAGATGAGCGCCTGCTGAATGTCCCATAACATAGATCGAATTCGGATCGCCACCAAACTCTTTGGCGTGCTCATGCGTCCACCGAATTGCCTTGGCAATATCGCCGGTCATTTCCTTGACAGTGACCTCGGGCACAAAGCGATAGTTGGCCGCGACCAAGACAAAACCCTTCTCGGTAAATACTTTCGGCTTGTTTTGAAGTTGATCCTTGCTCCCCTTAGTCCATCCGCCGCCGTGAATCCAAAATACAACCGGACGATCTTTTCCTTCGCTAGGTTGATAAACGTCGAGCGAATTTCGAGCGGTTTTCGGTTCGACGTAAGCAAGATCGCGTTGGATTTGCATCTCGCCTCCTAGGGCAGTGGCGGCGAATAAACAAAACATCGTTGCAAGTGTGCGTGTCATTTTGAGATTTCTATATCGGAAATGGTTATTGCTTATATCGGGACCGATTATTTCTTGCTGGCAGACTTAGCTTTGGTTTTGGCTTTTGCTTTGGCATTGATTTGCGGCTTCGCTTCGGGCTGCTGGGCTAAAATCTTCCGAAGTTTGGCGACTACCTCGGGCTTTTCTGCCGCCATGTTTTTCGTCTCTAAACCATCGAGTTCGTAGTCGTAGAGTTCAATCTCGGCCGTGCTCGGTTCGTCGCCTGGCTTTTTCCATTCGACCATCCGATACCGCTCGTCGCGAATCGAACGGCCCAAAAGTGCGTTGCGTGGATAAACGTGCGTCACCGCTGCTCTTGCCGATGAAGAGGGCGACTTGATGACGCTCACGAAGCTCTTGCCATCGAGTCCTGCTGGAACGGGCAGTCCGGTCAGCTCGCAGAGCGTTGGGTAGATATCGACGGTTTCCATCATCGCTTTCGTCGTCACGCCAGCCGCCATTTTCGGAGTCGCAATCATGAAGGGAATTCGAGTCGCTTGTTCATAGTTGGTGTGCTTGCACCACATCCCGTGGTCGCCGAGATGCCAACCGTGATCGCCCCAAAGTAGGACGATTGTTGTATCCCAAAGTTTCAAGGCATCCATACGATCAAGAACGCGACCAAGCTGCGCATCCATGTAGCTTGTCGCGGCATAGTAGCCATGGATCAGTTTTCGAGTTTCCGGGTCGCTGAGTAGACCTTGGTCAGGCATATCGGAATACGATCGAAGTTCGCCGCCAAACTGCGGAGCGTAGCTGGGTGCTCCTTCAGGTGGCGTCGTGATCGTCGGCATGGGTAGCTTGTCGGCGTCGTAGAGATCCCAGTATTTCTTAGGAGCGACAAACGGCAAATGCGGTCGAATAAAGCCGCCTGCAATAAAAAATGGCGAGCTTGATTTTGCGGCCGCGTCGAGGCGCAAAATAAGTTCGTCTGCCAATTGCCCTTCGCCATATTCCGAATCCCCGACATCGGCCGATTCTGTTGCTGTCCCTTTGGGACCGTTCCCTTTCGGCTTGGCAGGTAATGCAGTACTGGCGGGCAGCCGATACGTCGGAGCTTTGGGTCGCCACGAAGGAACGGACCAAGATGCCTCATCGTCGATGTTTCCATGACCGGTATGAAAAATTTTGCCGAGCGATTGCGTCTGATAACCGTGGCTTCGAAAATGCTGCGCTACTGTAACGGCCTCTGGACGAGAGGCACGAAAATTCGTCGCCAGTTCATAGATACCCAAAGTCTGAGGACGAAGACTTGTCATCAAAGCATTGCGCGACGGACTGCAAACAGCTTGGTTGCAGTAGGCCGCTTGAAATAATAAGCCTCGTTTTGCCAATCGATCGACGTTTGGCGACTTGGCGGTCGCATCTCCGTAACAACCGAGTGCAGGCTTGAGGTCATCGACACAAATCATTAAGACGTTGAGTCGCTGCTCGGCAGTTGCTTGAGTTACGGTTGCAGCAACACTGGATAGGAAAAAGAATACGACTAAACTGAGGCGGTGATACGGCATGATCGAATAATTCTTGTGGTAGGAAATGGGCAGGCAAGTTATTGTGGATTCGCCGATGGTCGAGATTCGACTGTCGTCGATCGCTCAACCAACTACGGAAAGGGCGATTATATCAACTTAAAAAGGAATCGATGAACGGATGGAAGGGTCGAATTGAGTATTTTGTTCGAATTGCTTCGTAAATTTGGGTGGCACCCGCTCTCCATAGCCCACCGGTTTAAAACCGTACTCGACGTGGTCGCCACGGTTGACTTGCTTGCAGCGGCTTGGTTTGTGCGCTACAGTAACTGAGTGAAAAAATCGAATACAACTCTGGCACCCATAAAGTACTATGCCGCGAATCGAAAAAGACTTTCTTGGTGAACGCGAACTTGCTGACGATTTGTATTACGGAGTTCAAACGCTTCGGGGCAAAGACAATTTTAATATCACCGGCATTCCGATGTCGACCGAACCCTTTTTTGTGCAAGGGCTCGGATTCACGAAGAAGGCCGCCGCATTGGCCAATCGTGATTTGGGCGTGATCGATATAAAAATCGCAGATGCCATCATCTGGGCTTGCGATGAAATAATCGCTGGCAAGCATTGCGATCAGTTCGTCACCGATTTTATACAGGGCGGCGCCGGGACTAGCACGAACATGAATGCTAACGAAGTCATTGCGAACCTTGCCCTTGAATACATGGGTCACGCCAAAGGCGAATACACGATCGTGAATCCTAACGATCATGTGAATTTTGGTCAGTCGACTAACGATATTTATCCAACGGCCTTTGGACTGGCTTTGATCCTGCGGCTCAACAGCTATATCGACGCCATTACGGCATTGCAACAAGCTTTTTTTACCAAGGCAAATGAGTTCGAGAAGGTCGTCAAAATGGGACGCACCCATTTGCAAGATGCCGTACCGATGACATTGGGCCAAGAGTTCCACGGCTGGGGAACGACGATGGGCGAAGAAGTTTTAAGGTTGCGTGAAGCGCAGGAGCTACTAAAGGAAGTCAATCTTGGCGCAACCGCCATCGGAACTTCGGTTACGGCCGCGCCAGGCTATCCGTTGCTTGCCACCAAGTACCTTTCTGAAATCACGGGCGTCGAATTCACGCTCGCCAGCGACTTGGTCGAGGCGACTTCCGACACCGGTGCCTACGTGCAGCTTTCCGGCGTTGTAAAGCGAACGGCTGCTAAACTTACCAAGATTTGCAACGACATTCGCCTGTTAGCTTCGGGGCCACGGGCCGGCTTCAACGAAATCAATCTTCCACAATTGCAGCCGGGTAGCTCGATCATGCCCGGCAAAGTAAACCCAGTAATCCCCGAAGTCGTCAATCAAGCAGCATTCCTCGCTATCGGACTAGACATTACCGTAACCATCGCTGCCAGTGCCGGCCAACTGCAGCTTAACGTCATGGAGCCTGTTATTACATTCGCACTTTTCACCTCGATCAAGGTCATGGAAAATGCGGTTAATAGTCTGCGAACCAACTGCGTTTTGGGGATCACGGCCAACGCGGAACGGACGCAGGAGATGGTCCTCAATTCGCTTGGGATCGTTACCGTTCTGAAGCCCATTTTCGGCTACAAACTCTGTTCTGAAATCGCGAAAGAAGGCTACTTCCAAAACAAGTCATTGCATCAGATCGTTGTCAGCGAAAGGAATCTGCTTACGCAAGAGAAATGGGACGAACTTTTTTCGCTTGAAAACCTTATCAATGCGAAGTTCTTAAAATAGCTGTCGTTGGTGTACACTGTGAAGCCGCTCGTTTATCTGCACTCTTTTGGTGGAATGCTCTTATGATATGGCTCGACTATGTGGTGTTGATTGGCTATTTTGCAGCCATGATCGCAATCGGCATTTGGTCGATGGGACGCATCAAAGGGCAAGAAGATTACTTCATGGGTGGGCGTGGATTTGGCAAGCTGTTGCAGACGTTTGCGGCCTTCGGAGCTGGCACGGGAGCGCATGAACCTGTCACCGTTGGCCGGACTGGTTGGACAAGTGGGCTCAGCGGTGTGTGGTCGGCGCTGATGTGGTTGTTCGTGACGCCAGTGTATTGGATCGTGGCGGTCTGGTATCGACGCATGCGGCATATTACGTTGGGCGATTGGTTCGTCGAACGCTACGAATCCCGATGGATGGGAATCGCATACTCGATGTTTGCGATCACGTTCTACATGTTTTTTCTTTCGACAATGTTTTCGGCCATCGCAAAATTCTCCGTCCCACTTTTAGGAACGGAAACGATCGCTGGGTTGGAATTGAAGTATGTCCTCGTGCCTGGAATCGCCGTCATCGTCATTTTATACGGCGTCTTGGGCGGGCTCACCGCCGCCTACTATACGGATTTGATACAAGGTGTCTTCATTATTGTGCTTTCGATTTTGCTGATTCCATTTGGGCTAATGGCTTTGGTGTCCACTTACGGCGACCCGACTACGATGGGGATCATGGATGGATTTCGTATTCTTCACGAACGTGTCCCCAAAGACTACTTCAGTCTGTTTGCTGGTCCGAGCGCCGGTGAATTTCCAATGCAATACATTATCGCACTCAGTATTCTTGGCCTGATCGGCGTCGTCGTTCAGCCGCATTTTATTGCAACCGGTGGCGGCTCGGCCAAGAGCGAAGACGAAGCCCGTATCGGTCTGGTAATTGGAAATTTCTTAAAGCGATTATGTACGGTCGGATGGGCATTGACGGCGCTCATCGCTTTAGCACTCTTAGCTGGCAACGCTGAGATTGCGATGGATGCAGATCGAGTATGGGGTGTGGCTGCGAGAGAAATCCTAGGACCAATGAAATGCGGTCTGGTTGGACTTATGCTCGCTTGTTTAATGGCTGCAATGATGAGTTCCGCTGATGCATACATGATTGTCACCGCTGGACTGGTAACCCGGAACGTCTACGCAGCTTTTATCAATCCGAACGCGTCAGAGAAAACTTACGTATTGGTTGGTCGGCTGTCCGGACTGTCGATTATCTTAGGTGCATCGGTCGTGGCGATCACGATGGCCGACGTCTTCGAGCAATTCAAGTTTGCTGTCGAGCTACCGATTCTGTTCGCCGCTCCGTTTTGGGTTGGAATGTTTTGGCGGCGCGCCAATCGAACCGCTGTCTGGATCACGATCGTATTTTCGCTATTTGCCTTCTTTTTACTTCCGCCCATTCTGCCGAGGATTTTTCCTGCGATGCGAAGCGACGTTAGGTTTGCCGCCGCCACGCATAAAATCACCCGCATGACGACTCGGGATGCGACTCCTGCCGATATTGCGAGACATGATGCTTGGCAAAAGATCACCGACCAAGCGACGTCCGACGGCAATGACAAACTGCTGAATTTAATGGGGACAGAGCCTCCGACGGCGAAGGTCGGCGAGTCCATTATCGTGACAACGACCAGTGGCGGCGGTTCCGTATATTGGTCCGAGAATTTAATGCCTGTCGGAGAAACCAAGCTCGAAACCGTTCGAGAATACGACGAAGGAGTATCGCATGTGCTGGTCCAACGTACGATCGGTACTTTTAGCGGACAAGGCGACTTCAACTTAGATTTTTTCTTGTACGCTTTAGCCGGTTTCGATTTAAGTCAAGCCAGTAAAGCGACCATTGAAACACTGCGACTCCCGCCACGCGTGCTGGCACCGTTTTTGGTGCTGATTTTGGTAAGCCTTGTCACACCTCGAAACCGTCGCGAAGCACTCGACCGCTATTACGTCAAAATGAAGACGGAGGTCGATCCCGATCCAGAGCAAGATCGAAAGAATCTTGACGAGTCCTACTCGAATCCAAAGCGTTTTGAAAAACTCAGGATGTTCCCCGGCAGCGATTTTGAAATGCTGCGACCTCGTCCTAAAGACGTTATCGGCGTCCTGCTTTCGGTCGCCGCATGCGGAGCCATTATTGGCCTCCTAGTATTCCTCGCGGGACTGGGAGCGGCCTGATAAAAATGTGACGATACGCGATACAGTTTGCTTTATGTGATTGAAGGAATGCGAGAAAAATCGATGTCGGATTCTATAACGCTTTCCCAAGCCTTCTTGCGAAATCTGAAGGAGATGAATCAAGACGCGTGGCGGCGGATGGTCGAAATGTTTTCGCCAGTAGTCTATGCTTGGTGTCGCAAAGCTGGCCTGGATGGTCACGATTCGGCAGATGTCGTTCAAGATGTTTTCGCGACAATCTCTCGAAAGATTGATCAGTTTCAATACAATACGCCGCAAGCCAGCTTTCGAGCCTGGTTGGCGACTATCACTCGAACGCGACTTGCCGATTTCTTTCGTCGCCGATCCCATCAGGCGCTGGCAACAGGTGGAAGTGCAGCGATGGATTGGTGGAGCGCTGTTCCAGATCTGGAGCACGATTCCAAGTCGCGTTCCGAGGTTCAAACGAGTTTAGCTAGCTGGACACTCGAACTGATTCGAACGGAATTCGAACCAGCAACTTGGCAAGCTTTTTGGCGAACGGCGGTTGAAAATCAGTCCGCCAAAGAGGTGGCTCAATCGCTTTCAATCAGTGTCGCCTCTGTCTATCAAGCCCGCTGCCGCGTCCTGCGCCGTCTTAGATATCGGCTCGAGGAACTACCGCGATAAGCACGTAGCCGAGTCCCTCCGAGACTCGCGAACTCGCCGCGACAAAAAAAAGTAGCGGATCGGCGCGAGCCGTCCGGTAAAGCGTTGAAAGCTTAACGTAACACCGGGCGGCTAGCGGGCTGTTGATTTAATCGTTTAATCGCTGATGAAAGCACCGTAGGTGCCCAGTACATAGCCGAGGACGGCCAATAGAGTCCCCAGTCGCTAACCGCCCTAAAGACGTTTATTGCTTAGTGACGCCCATTTCAATCAGTAAATCTTCGGCTTCATAGACTATTCCGGTGATCCACAATACGTATCGGATATCGACTCCGATGGAACGACTGTAACCTGGATCCCAAGCGAAGTCGTTGATGGTTGCTTCATAGCAGCGATCAAAATTGACGCCGACCAGTTCACCGCGACGATTAAAGACTGGACTGCCCGAATTGCCGCCGGTTGTATCGGTGTCGTAAAGAATCGCGACCGGGACATCGCCTAATTTGGGATGGCGAAATGGACCGAACTCCTTGGCTCGATATTTTGCGATGACTTCTAGAGGAGTAATGAAGGGATCAACACCGGTGGTTTTTTCGATGACGCCGGTCAGAGTCGTAATCGGCGTTTTCGTCACTGCGTCCTCTGGCGAATAGCCTCGAACCCTACCAGAGGTCAGTCGCAGCGTCGCGTTGGCATCTGGAATAAAGCTTGTTTCCAAAAACTGCTGCTTGATTTCGATCAAGGAGGCATAAAGATGACTGAAACGACCTTCGCGCTCTTTTTCTGTTTCTCGCATCTTCAAGTAGGTCGGATACAAATCGATTACTCTGTTGAGGATGGGGTCGTCGAGCTTGGTAAGTTCATCCGGCGATTTGGTTAAGCAAGATTCGACAAAAGCGAGTTCACCCAGTCGCGTTTGGTCGATCCATTGCGACGAGCGTTCGGCAATCTGGGCTGGCGAATCGATAAGCTGATTGAGGACCTTGTTTTGCAAAGCGGGCTCCTCACGTTGCAATCGTTCTAAAATTCCGGCCAGCATGATCTTATCGGTCGGAGCGTGATAGTCGCCCATCGACGTTTTCAACTGCCGGACTGAAAGCTCCCAATTGCGATCCATGTAATTTGCTTCGCGATCAATATCGAGTTTGAGTCGCTCGACAGCCGCGTCATAAATAAAGAAACCGAACGCGGCCGCTCGGCAGGCCGTTCGAAGCTGATCGAGCAATATTTCGTATCGCGTCTCGCGAGAAACTTCCGCGTAGGCTGCGTCTAGCTCAGAAAAAATCTGTCCGTATTTACCCTTGCGAGCCGGATCGGAATCGATGAAAGCCTTCAACTGGCTTTCTTGATCGGTTCGAGTCTGTACGATGTTGGCTTTGCGAAGCCCAGTCAGTTGGCCTCGATAGCGTTTTTCGACATTGGCTAGTGAACGGATACGAGAAGCGTGCTGGATCTCGACCGCCCGCTCTTGGTTGCCGGCTTTCGTCATCACGTCGATCAGCCAGCCATACAAGTCAACGATCATCGGTAAGCGTACGTTTTGTTCATACGTTAAAAACGATGCAGTCTTATGTCGAGCTGTCTTGCCTGGATATCCAAGCAAAAAAACGGTGTCGTTCTCGTCCACTCCTTGCGGTGCAACTTGAATAAAACGTTTAGGTTGGTACGGAACGTTTTCTGCTGCATAGGTTGCCGACGATCCATCGGGGGCAGTATACGCTCGCATAAATGAAAAGTCGCCGGTGTGACGCGGCCACATCCAGTTATCGTGTTCGCCACCAAAATTGCCAACCGATTGCGGTGGTGCGAACGAAAGCCGAATATCTTTGAGATACGTATACAAAAAGAGGACGTAGGTCTTGCCTGCAAACATTTCGGCTACTTCAGCCCGAAGCCCTGAATGTTTTCTCTCGGCGGCAGCTTCGAGTTCTTTGCTCCGCTTTTCGATAGCCCGAGTGCGATCGAGAAACGACATCTGCGGGTGAATCGCTGATAAAACATCTTCAGAAACATCGCGGTAGTCTTCGGTAACACGAACTGTGTAGTCGGGTGCCGGGATTTCATCGGTGAGACCTACCGCTTTGAAACCGTTCAAGAGATAGTCATGTTCAGTGGTACTGGCCTTTTGAATCGCACCGTAGGCACAGTGGTGATTGGTGATAATCAATCCTTGATTGGAAACAAACGAACCAGTGCAGCCGTTGACTCGACAAACTCCGTCGACCAGACTGACGGCGTTGGGATTGAAGAGTTCGTCTGCGGTGAGTTCGATACCCCGTTCGATCAAATTTAGTTTGCCAAGCTCGCTCATCGGGATCATTCCCTCATCAGCGACAACAGTTCGATAAATGGCAATCGAGCCCAAGAAGACGAGCAAGCAAGCAGTGAAGTGAGACTGGCGTCGTTCGAGCTGGCGACCTTCGAGACGACATTTAGCTTTCATGCATTTTCCGTATTTTTTGAAGAGTCGCACTTCCTTCGCTCCACTCGACTTCATGCGGCATGCGCTTGCTTTTGGCGGCAATCGTAGCAACAACGCCAGCCGCCTCGCCCATCGCTACGGCGTTGCCGGTTACTCGGTAGCTCGAATGGGCGATGAAGTCGCCGCTGATACATCGACCCGCCATCATCAGACCATCGACGTCTCTGGCGATCAGTGCCCGCAATGGAATGTCGTACGGTTTCGTTTTCAGTCCTCGATTGGAATAGCCAGCGGATTTATTATGCTCGGCGGAGATCGCATGGATATCGACCGAGAACGTCGGCTTCACAACTGCGTCTGGATGCGTCACACCGCTGACGACATCCGATTGCGAGACGACGTAACGACCGCGAATGCGACGACCATCTCGGACGCCGATCTGTTCGGCGGTCGCAGCAACTTGGATCCCGTCCCAAGGGCCGCCAAGCTTTCGAAGACCTTGAATCATTCGGTTCATTTCAGCTCGCGCTCGAACGGTAGCTTCGGTAACCGCTGCCGCATCGAATGGTTTAATGCCATACTCATGATTGAACATCGCAAGGATAAGATTGTCACGGACTTGCCATAGCGTTGGCTTACTGTACGACGGGAAATGTCCAGTCCGTTCGATTTCTTGTCGGATACGATCTTTCTTGACACCATCGTCTTCCTCCGGACCTTGCTTGTCCATCCGAACGAATTCACGCAATGCTTCTGCATCTTTGACAACTAGCAGAGCGTTGAGCGACATCGGCTGGCAGGGACAATCTTTTTCTTCACCGATCTCCCACTCGCAGCCAGCTAAGGCACCCAGATCACCATCGCCGGTGGTATCGATGAATACCGGAGCACGCCATGCTTGTCGACCGGATTTCGATTCGGTAACGATCGTATTCAAGCGGCGACCGTCACGATAGGCCGCGGCAACTCGAGTATGCAGTTGAAATTGAACACCGGCTTCGACGAGCAAATCTTCCAGGAGCAGTTTCATCCCTTCGGGTTCGTAGGTCATGTTCTTCGCTTCCGTACCACGACGGAGATTGCGCTCGGTCAGTTTATCGGTAAGCTCACGGTTGAAGCCTGGTTTATCGAAATCGATCAGCCAACCAAGTAGACCCGCCGTCCAAATTCCGCCGACACAACCACGCCATTCAAAGAGCCGGACTTTAGCACCGGCTCGGGCGGCGGAGATTGCTGCTGAAACGCCGGCCGGTCCCGCGCCGCAGACGATCACATCGGCATCGCTGATCAACGGGAGTGTCATCGACGGTTCGAGAAACTGTTTGCCATCAGGCGAAATCGACGCATGCTGCTCGGCGGCATCGAGCGAACGCGAGGAGCTTGCGCCGCTGAGGACTGTTGCGGCGCCTAAAAAAACGCGACGGTTCAGAGAGTGATGGTTGTTGGACATTTTGCAAGACTCCTGAAAGTTTCAATGTGCTGCTGCGATCGACGAATGTCGCAAGGTCAAGGTAGCGGAACTGCGCGTGCCGTCCGGTAAAGCGTTGAAAACCTAGCGTAACACCGGGCGGCTCGCGCCGCACCGCTACATTTTTGGACTTGTCTTTGCAGCATTCGGTACGCTAGTCGCATTTTTCCTACTATCTTATCACACGACTGATCAACAATGGAGTCGACTAACAATTAACAACGTTCACAGCTAATCCACCGAGCGACGTTTCTTTGTACTTTGTCTGCATGTCGACGCCAGTTTGTCGCATCGTTTCGATCACACCATCAAGCGATACGCGATGGCTCCCGTCGCCATAGAGTACCGCAAGACGAGCGGCATTGACCGCCTTGACGGCTCCCATGGTGTTGCGTTCGATGCAAGGAACTTGGACCAAGCCGCGAACTGGATCGCACGTCAGGCCGAGACAATGTTCCATTCCGATCTCGGCGGCATTTTCAATTTGGCTTGCCGTGCCACCCATGCATGCCGCAAGTCCGCCAGCAGCCATCGAACAGGCCACCCCCACTTCGCCTTGACATCCCATCTCGGCTGCCGAAAGGGATGCGTTGCGTTTGTAGAGCAAGCCGATTGCGCCTGCCGTTTTGAGAAACCGATGAATTCCGGCCTGATCGCTGCCAGGATAAAATTTTGCGTAATAAGAAAGGACAGCAGGAATTACTCCAGCAGCTCCATTCGTCGGTGCCGTAACCACTCGACCTCCGGCTGCATTTTCTTCGTTGACTGCCAAAGCAAAAAGACTAACCCAGTCCAACTGTATTAATGGATCGGCCGCTGAACTTTGATGGCCGTTGATGCCGTTCGATTCCGCTAGCTTTCGAGCAATTTTCGGAGCGCGTCGTACGACGCCTAAGCCGCCAGGAAGAATCCCTTCCGATTCACATCCTCGCTGGATGCACTCTTGCATGACTTGCCAAAGTCGATCAAGCCCGTCAGCAATCTCGGTGTCGGTTCGCCATGTTAACTCGTTTTGATGCACCAATTGATCAACCGTCAGATTGTTTTTTTGGCACATGCCCATCAGCTCGTCAGCCGAGGTAAATGGATAGGGCGGTAACGCGTTACCCGTTGATGTATTCTTTGACACATCAAGATCGGTTTCGTCATCGCGAAGTACAAAGCCACCACCGATCGAGTAGAAAGTACGCTCAAGTACGCAATTTGAATCACGATTCCAGACAGAAAAGCGAAGGCCGTTTGGATGAAAAGGTAGTACTTGATCGCGATGAAACAAAATGTCACGTTGTTCGATGAAATCAATCGTTGTGGTGCCAGCCAACGATAAGTGTTTCGAACTGCGTATATCGGAAATCAGTTGCTGCATCGATTCGATATCGACCGTCGCTGGATGCAGGCCAGCCAATCCTGCGATGACGGCGTTATCGGTTCCGTGTCCGATACCCGTCAAGGCTAACGAGCCGTAGAGTTCGACCGATATGCGTTCGAGATCGACATCGATTTTCAATGCGTGCAACTCTTGCGCGAATCGCAGAGCAGCAATCATCGGGCCGACGGTGTGAGAGCTCGATGGTCCGATTCCTATTTTGAAAAGATCAAAAATACTATGCATGTTCCAGGCTGACGCAAAGTCGACGACCCCTTCGCACAAGAATCGTCGACAGGGCGATTCCGGCAAGGATGGCCGAGGAGGGTTCTGGAACGGCGGAAATGTATTCGACATCGAGCCGTGGACGAAACGCGGCGGCTGTCGAATCGCTTGAACTGAACCCGACACCGTTGGTGCCACTGGCAAGAAAATTGAGTAACCAGCCACGGTTCACATCGCCGTTGGCCCACGCCCGAAGACTCTTAGTGACATCTAACGAAAAAGCACCAACTCCAACATTGGTCGCCGAACTTCCACCTGAATTGCCGGTACCGACCGTGACGTCGTAATTTCCGGCTAAGGCAGCTTCAATCCCATCCGAGGAAACGCCATCGACAAGCGAAGACCACGTAGAAGTATCTTGCCAATCGGCGAGCATCTGATAGACCGACAAGCCTGATCCGGCATTCGTGACGTCGATATTCAATGTTGCCGAAGCAATCTCCGCATTCATCGGAATCTGTCCTGCACTCAATCCGAATAGCTGATCAAAACGGAGAAGAACTTGCGTTGCCTGTCCACCAGCATCCAATGAATCAACGGTGATCGTAGTCGCTGAGCCAAATGAGACTCCAGGTGCGCTTTGGCTGAGCTGCGTGTCTTGGGCAAACATATATCCGTTTGAATTGCCCTTGCTGAATGAAGTGCTCGCTAAAACATTTCCTGGCGACACCAAGGTAAAGTGGTCTAATAACTTTCCGTTTGCCTGGAAATGCTTCTGCGTATAGTGAGTACTGTTAGCTTCTGCAATCGAAAAGCCATTGTACGATCTTCCACCTTCGGCGGTGACGACCGACGGGTCTGTTGTATCTCGAAATACCGTCTGGGCGGTGCCGGACAAGACTGGCGCGTCGAATCCGCGAGTGGACTGGCCGCCGGATCCTTCTAGCACATACTGCTGCCCCGTGGCGGGTGTTACCGTTCTTTCGTAGCTGTGCGCATGACCGTTGTAGATGACCTGCGCCGTATTGCTACCTGATGAAAACCCCCATTGCATATATGGATTGCTGGAATGGTCGCCGCTGGTTGCTTCGGTCGAATAAGAGGGATGATGAAAGGTTACGACATTCCATGTGCTGGTAGATGCTGCCAAGGCGTTGTTGAACCACGTTCGCTGCGGCGATCCGATTGCTTGACCGCCACCGAGAGCCGAGCTATCTCGCGTGTCCGAACTGAGCACGAAGGTATGCACATCGCCGCGCACGAAATCATAAAAGCGTTCATTACCGGAACTCGACGATATAGCCGAGTCATTGCTGTTGGTCAAATCGAAGTAGTTTCTGTAATTCTGCAAAAGCGAGCCGCCAGCGGTATCGACATCATGATTGCCCGCCGACGGGTAAAAATTATTGATCGTCGCCGTTCCGGTTGCGCTGGCCGACCCTTTTATGTATGCTCCATATAGATTTCCGATGGCGTTATCGAATTCGGCCGTCGTCCCGCCGGTGGTGTAAATATTGTCGCCGGTGGTCGCAATCCAAGTTGGTTTCATCGTACTCAATCGCGTTGCGACGTTGGTCGCTGTCGACGACAGGTTGCCAAAATCGCCGATGATCGCAAAGCGTTCTTGTGCGTGAAGAGAGCTCGATAAGTACGTCGCGACAACAATCGTCGCAGCAACAATCGTTAGGAAGTGTTCTATACGACCATTGCGAAGCGCAATAATGCGATTTAAAAAGAATTGAGGCGTGTAATTCATAGCTAGACTTCTCAGTAGGCAAGCAGGTTACTTTGAATCGTTCGATAAATAAGTGTCCGGTACCTTTTGCCGGAACGGCCCTTCGGGTGCTTTGCACAAAAGGTACCGGACACTTATTTATCGATCATTACTTAGAATCATCCCTCGAAGCCGCGAGTCGAATAAAACACTTCGGTGCTTTGCGATGGGATTCATTGTAGCGTAAGTTGAGCCTCATGATAAACATTGAAGGATATGGTTTTGACACCTAAGCGAGTGTAACCTAACTCACCGCCTCCATGGATCGATCCAGGTGTCGATGGGACCTCGGCAAGTCGAGATGTGAACGTACTGGATCACGCCAGCCCGCGAAGCGAAAGAACTCATTGAAGTTGCCAAGCTGGTGCGAGCAGCCTATAAAGAAGGGATGCTAGATACTTCTGAGGACAAGACTTAAAAGCTTGTTTCGAACGTTTTAAATCCATGACCGATCGCAATGCAATCAACGGAGTAACACCAATGAAAGATACGAAAGCTGCGGTGGTGGGCAAGAAGTCGACAAAACCAATCCTCTCGCCTCAGACAGAAGAACGCACAATGCCGTTGACGGAGGCGATATTTGAGAAGCCAAACGAAGACACCATTCGAGTACTCGCATATCTAAAATGGGAAGCCGCTGGCTGCCCCGAGTGTGACGGCATTGCCTATTGGTTGGAATCCGAGCGCGAACTTTCTGCGCAAACTTCTACTTCTATTTTTACTTCGTACTCGCGAGCTCAATATTCTTGAAATCAACCCACATCGGCTTCCCGGCGTGAAGTTGCAATGCCAAGATTCCTTCGCTTAATGCCAGCTTCGGTTCTTTGTCGACGAAATCCAAAATCAAGCGATCGTTCAAATAGTGTTGGATGTGCGGGCCGTTGGCGATGATGACCACGTCGTTCCATTCATCCAAGCGATAGAGCTTCTTGAATTCTTCGGGTGTAATCAACTCACCGATGACTTGTTTACCGTCGGCACCCCAAGTAGCCTTTTCGCCGACCATGCACATGCGTTTGCGAGTCCCACCTTCGTCGTAGATGAAGCCAGAAATATTCGGGAAGTCTGCTTCGTTGCGAAGTTCGTGCTGGTAACCGCGCACCACCCACTTATTCTTCACTTTGTCATCGACGATGTGTTTCGAGCGATATTGGATTCCCGAGTTGTTCGAGGCTTTGCAGCGGAAGCTCAGTCGCAATTCAAAGTCCTTGACAACGCCATCTTTCCAAATGATGAACGTGTTGCCGGTGGCCGGTACCGCTTCGGTTGTCTCGCCGTGAAGCACTCCATCTTGGACCGACCAGAGCCGCTTGTCGCCATCCCAGCCGCTCAAATCTTTACCGTTGAAAATCGACTTTAGGTTCGGCGACTTTGCAGGTGCCTTTTGAGGCTGCTCAGACAACGCAACCGACACACTACCTAAACATAGGGCAACACAAACAAGGCGACGAAACATGAATGACTCCATGAGGTGGGAAAGCATTTGAAATCGAGCATTCTATTGCAACTTCGCAAAGGAATGGTTTTCGGTTGGAAGCAAATAGTATAACCGCGACGCAACGTTACGGGACAGCCAACAATTGTTTTTCGATTTCAGCCGCCACTTGCTTCGCAAGAAAATCAGAGCCTTCGGGTTGATAATGCAAATCCTGTGGTCGTTGCAGTTCGGTAAATCTCGGCAAAACGTAGCTGTGTAGGTCGTTTATCGCGATCGATTCGTCTCGCATCACCCGAGCAGCGATCGCGTTGTACTCGACTTCGTCTCCAAAGGCTCGATCGGGATTCAGCTTTCCACGAGGGATAGGTGTCGTGGCTGCCCAAATCAATTTCGCTTTAGTTGCTTTGAGCTTGGCAACCAAACTTCTAAGATTCTTCTCATATTCTTCTGGTTCGACTTGCCGCTTCCCTTCCTCGATATGCCGCAAGTCATGTATTCCCCAATTGAAGTGAATCACGTCCCATTTCGAGTTGCCCAGCCATTTGTCGATCGATTTTAATCCCAGAGTCGTCGGGCCGCCGTTGGCTGGAATGCGATGAACGTTCGCTTTGCCTTCCAGTAACTTGCGAGTCGGCAACGTATAGCCCATTGAAATCGAATCGCCGATCAACAGCACCCGCGGCAATCCAGCGATATCATCGACGGGTTGCAGCACGGGCGAAACGGCTCTTTTCGCTTCTGGCAAAGCTTTGGAGTCTTGCGACAAAAGTGTCGCGCTATTATTGCAACTGGTAACGAGCCAGATCAACCCGAAGGCTACGCAATGTAAACGCATCTAAATTCTTTCTTTTGCAACGGGACGCTTTGGGGGAAATACTTTTTGAAGCTCAACGTCACAGACGTAGTCCAATTCAAACATAACATCGGAATGAGAATCATAACTAAAAAATCGCCTCGTCACCAGAATCTGCGGGGGAGAACTAGCCAATCCGAGAAAGCCGAAATCCAAACGAAGTTCGCTTTGAGCCGTACTGCCACGCAAATCGAAGCAATTCGTTACAATTCTGCTTTGAGATTTTTCAATCCCTTTTACGTGGTGCAGAGTTCATGGAAGTAGCTGAGTTTATCGAACGCTGGAAGCGATCGGGTGGGGCAGTGCTGGCGAAGTCACAATACCATGCCTCTTTGCCCATTCGAAAAATGAACTACGTTCGAAACAGACTTCGCGAAATGAACTTAACGGATGCGAATCACACGTAATTCATTTGGCCGAAAACACGATATTTATGGTAGATCCCAATCTCTCTTCCTTCATCTGGTCCGTCGCCGATCTGCTGCGCGGTGACTACAAGCAATCCGAGTACGGCAAAGTCATTCTGCCGTTCACCGTGTTGCGCCGACTCGATTGCGTGCTGGAAGAGACTAAGCCAAGCGGCGTCGAGTGGCTCGGCGATGTGCCGGAGCATTGGGAGGTACAGCGGCTGAAACGCGCGTGCTGCGTTTTCCCAAGCAACATCGACAAGAAATCCTACGACGGCGAGACCCCGATCGTTCTTTGCAATTACACCGACGTGTACTACAACGAACGGATTACCAGAGCCATCGAATTCATGCCCGCAACAGCGACGACAGATCAGATCGCCAAATTTACGTTACGCGCGGGCGACATGATCATAACGAAGGACTCCGAAACCGCCGACGACATTGCCGTTGCCGCTTTCGTTCCGCAAGATTTGCCGGGCGTCGTTTGCAGCTATCACCTGTCGATGGTGCGACCGCTTCCGACGATTTGCGGTGCGTTCGTAAAACGCCTTTTCGATTCGGCATATGCGAAGGCTTGCTTCGCAACGCTCGCCAACGGGCTAACTCGCGTCGGATTGGGACAATACGAGTTGGATAACGTTGAGCTGCCGTTTCCGAGAATCGCCGAGCAAACGGCGATCGCGGCGTTTCTCGACCGGGAGACGGGGAAGATTGACGAACTGGTGTCGGAGCAGCGTCGTTTGATTGAGTTGCTAAAGGAAAAGCGTCAGGCGGTCATCAGTCACGCGGTCACCAAAGGCCTGAACCTCAACGCCCCCATGAAACCCTCCGGCATCCAATGGCTCGGCGATGTGCCAGAACATTGGGATGTGAAACGCATAAAACATCTTGTTCGTTCGATCGAGCAAGGTTGGAGCCCACAATGTGAAGGGTTTCCGGTTGAATCGAAGGATGAGTGGGGCGTTTTGAAAGTTGGTTGCGTCAACACTGGGACGTTCAACCCTTCTGAGAATAAATTACTCCCCGCCAATTTGGAGCCGTTGCCTGCGTTGGCGATATCGACTGGAGACCTGCTGATTTCGCGTGCTAATACTCGTGAACTCGTCGGTAGAGCAGCGGTCGCTGAAGCGGATTATTCCAATTTGATTCTGTGCGACAAACTCTACCGACTGCGGCTCGAACGAGATCGTTGTCTTCCTCGGTTTCTGTCGCATTACCTGAGCTCAAACGCAGCACGTAGCCAAATTGAACTCGGTGCGACTGGAGCGAGTGCGTCGATGGTCAACATCGGGCAATCCATCATTCTCGAACTTTCGATTGCGGTCCCAACGGTGATGGAGCAGGCCGCGATCGTTGTGGTGATTCGCACCGAAACCGCTCGACTCGACACCCTCACCGCCGAAGCCCAACGCGGGATCGAACTTCTCCAAGAACGCCGCACGGCCCTCATCTCCGCAGCCGTCACCGGCAAGATCGACGTCCGCAACACGGCGACTCCGTTGTGCGATTGATCGACATTCAAAGATTTAGATCAAGTCACGTCATCGGTAGTTATATCTTCGGTCAGCCGCCAAACACCAGTACTGGGGTTTCGACCGGCTTCGCCATCCAATTCGGATTGATTTTCTAACTGAGCTGCACGAGATACCGCCTGTTCGTATCCGGACGCGAAATCAGCGTACTCGATACGCTTATCGTATGTGGGAATAAACGCTTTCAATTGACCTAGTATCGCATGACGGTTTTGCATTCCAGGTTGATTGGCAAAGTGCAGATATAACCAAAGTTCAAAACACGGATTCGAAATCGCCAAACGAATTCCGTTATCGCGTGCCATTTGCACAGCATCTGGAATATTTGGATGTTCGTCAACATCAAAAAGTCCCCAGATGGCGTCGAATCTTAGGTTGTCGTCTTTCTCACGACGGGCCTGTTTCTGATTTTCTTTCATTCGTTTCTTGGCAATTTGAACGACAGTTTTCGGCACGCCTTCGTGACCTTTTACTTCAACTTTTACGCGAGAATTTTTGTTGGCTTCGACAAAACCGTCCAAATATTCCTTTTCGGTGCCACCTTCGCAGATAACTAGCACTACAGGTTTTGCTTCTCGGAACGGCTCTCGTCGGGCTATTTTTCGTTCTCTATTGCGTCGACTCATGCCAGGCTATTCCTTCGCCCATGACAAGTCGCCAATGAATGGAATCGCACCGTACCGGCCTTGCAAGTAACCGCGTTCCAGATTTTCCACGTTGCGAGGTTTGTAGTCGGTAAGTGGATAGAGTTGCGTCGAACCGGTGTCATCTTTCTCGGTAAACCAAACTTGGTCTCGACGTAAGGGAGGTTCGCCCAGCGTGGTGCCAAGTAGGTTGGTATCATGTGTCGTAAAGATCAACTGGGCATTGTTTCGATTTAATTTGGGACAATTGAAAAGCTTCAAAATTTCTAAACCAAGTAGCGGATGAAGACTCGATTCTAACTCATCAACGACCAAAATGCCGCCGCTTTCAAGAACTTGAAAAATTAACGGAGACAAGCGATAGAGTGTCTTTGTACCCTCGGACTCTTCTTCCAGGTCGAGCCATGACGCGTCATCGCTATTCTGATGCTGTAGTTGGATTCTCGACTGACGAACTGTGCGGCTACCTATCTGTTTCTCCGAATCCGCACGTCGAATGTCGACAATTCCTAAATCGGCAGCTTTAAAAAGATTGCGAATTTGATCCACCAAACCGTTATCCTCTTCTTCAGAAAAGAGCTTGAGTTGAGCGTCGCCAAATGGAAACAGCAAATCGAAATGAACGCCGGATCGGTTTGAAGGGAATTGGCGACCATGTATTTGTCCTGAGGGAACGATTTTTTGGAACCAATTAAAAATCTTCGCCAAATTGCCATGCCCGAGCTGTGCCGCCGTGGACAAGTATAATGCGTTTGGGCGAGTTACCTCTTTCACGGAATCGTTTGGTCCTTTTAAATGCTCCCCAAACTTGAACGAATGCTTATCTCGCTCAAACCATACCTGCTTTCGGTTATTGGGCCATGCAAACAACCATTCTTCGTCAACCTCGCTATCGGACAGTACGAACCCATACTCGTATTTGATCTGTTCGATAACCATCGTTACTTCGAACATTGAGGGATCATTTGAGCTTTCTCCCCAACCGAAAGCGTTGCGCGGAACTCCACCTTCCGGATTCCATGCTCTATGTGAATATACGACAGCATTTCGCATGAACGTGATAGCTGCAAGAACGTTGCTTTTCCCACTCGCGTTGCCTCCATAGATAACGACCGCAGGCAACAACCGTTGCTCTATTCCATTCACTGCCCTTGGTCGCGTGTCTTCGGGTTGAATACGTTCGCTGCAGACTAAGCTAAGCGCTTGTTCTTTTCGGAGGGATCGATGGTTTTCTACTCGAAATTCAATTAACATTGATTTTGACGACAGCCAGACTATGTAAGGTATTGAAACTATTAAGCGCAATTATACTGCGCATATCGTTGCGAAATCTATAGTAGAGTCCAATTTATACCGGTGGTCTATTATTAATTGGCGTTAAAATCCGTAAAATTCGCGCCGACGCCCGTTCGATTCCCATGAGCGTACCTCTCGAAGTACCCAGGTCCGTCGCCAAAAGAGAACGAGAAGAATGTCACACAATGGCGTATGGAAATCGACGATTTAGGTGGAATACAAAGCATTTTTTGGTTTCGGCTACTGTTGATATGCTGTTTAATTAACGCAATACGACAATCAAGACAAGGAAGCGGATGTTCTTGCCGCTAACATGGCTTCGCGGGCAGAAGAATCGGGTATTACTTTCGTTGCGTTCACCGCAACTCCCAAGACAAAGACCATGGAGCTATTCGGCACTCGACCCGATCCATCACGAAAACCAGCCAAGGATAATGTTCCCTATCCGTTTCACGTCTATTCCATGCGACAGGCAATCGAAGAAGGCTTTATTCTGGATGTGCTCCAGAATTACACGACCTACAAACTTGCCTTCAAACTGGCTCACAACGGAAAAGAGTGGGACGAGAAAGAAGTCGAACGTAGCGCGGCGATGAAGGGGATTATGGGCTGGGTGCGACTGCATCCGTATAACATTTCGCAAAAGGTCGAAATCGTCGTTGAGCATTTCCGTCAGCAAGTCGCGCCGCTGTTGAACGGGAAGGCCAAGGCTATGGTGGTCGTCGCCAGTCGACAAGAAGCTGTCCGTTGGCAAATAGCGATCAACAAATACATTAAGGGACGCGGCTACGCGAGCGATTCATCAGCCTACTCGAGTGGCTCGCCCAGCTTGGCAACGCCGCAGGCATGGAGGAATGGCACGCAGATTCCGAGGCGGCACGTTTTCTGCTCGGAAGATTGCGAAACGACCACGCGTAGTTTTAATTTGGGTAGAATTTGCGAATTGCCCGAATGATACAATTTAAAGAAGGATCGCCGAAACGCGATTCCGATTGAATCCATGTCGAAAGATAGGTAACCTTCCGGAAACATTCTGGGGAATAACAAGGACTGTTAAGGAGAAAACCATGTCAACAGTAATTGAACCAACACAAGTTGAAGAAGGGTGGCTCGAGTGCCAAGTCGATAAGGGGATGTTCAGCGATGAATTAGCCGTGACCTATCCAGCGCATGGAGAATGGCAAAAATCGGTCTTTGTCGATCGACGTGCGGTAAAAGGAGATATTGGTGCGGTAGGAAAAGTCCGGGTCGTTGTTTTGCGACAAGACGGCTCCATCATGGCAGTTCTGCCGTCACCTGAACGAGATATCGTTTACGTGACTCCCGGAGATATTAGCGAGTAATGATCCTTTCGAATATCGAGATACATCGGGCTTTGGATGAGAAACGGCTTATTATTGATCCAGAGCCACAACCCAGATCGCCGACCAAAGATAAGGACTCGAATTGTCCCTACCAAACGTCGTCAGTAGATCTGCGACTTGGAGATGAAATCTCCTATTTCAAAAGCGATTTAGCCCTTAACATTAACTTGACTCGCGGCGGATTCGCCAAGCTGTTTGGTCCGAATTCGGAACAACGGAAGATTACCGCTGAACAGCCCTATCTCCTTCAGCCCAATCATTTCGTATTGGGAAAGACTCTGGAGATCGTCTCGCTACCGATTGTTTCGGAAGGGACATGCCTGGCAGCTCGAATTGAAGGCAAAAGTTCCTATGCGAGATGTGGATTGCTTATTCATTTTACTGCACCGACGATCCACTCGGGTTTTTCGGAAACAATTACGCTGGAACTGATAAACCTAGGGCCCTGCGATATCGCCCTGGTTCCTGGGGCTCCGATATGTCAATTGATAATTGAAGAAGTTCGCGGAGTTCCATTTAGGAATAACAGCCAATTTCAAGGCCAGCTCCAGGCAGGTGGCGTTCTCTCATAGTGGCACTCAGGGACTCGCGATGAAACGCCATTCGAGCAGACGAACTCGACTTGATCAATCTGTTTTAAATGAGCGACTATGCGGCATAGCGATATCAAGCTTACGCTCGATCGTTACGGCCACTTGTTCCCAGGTGCCGAGGCCGACGCCGTTTCCCGTCAGCCTTTCAGTCACCAGAACAGATTCGAGCGACCGGCACGGACAGAGGGTTGCAAATAGGTGTGCAGTCAGGATTCGTTTCAGTGCGAAGCCCTGCCAGACAGGTCAGCAAAATTGCAACCCTCCCTCCCGATTCTACTTCGCGGGAAACCCTTGCAAAACCCGCGCATTCCGCAGAAAAACAAGGGTTTGAAGGTAGCAGACCCAGCAGGACTCGAACTAGCTTCAAATTCTCTGGTAAATTCGAGTTTTTTGCAATCGCATGACGCAGAATGCGGCGCAGTAGTTGAATCGATACCGTCTATCTCATCACAGTCAACCCAAATCGATCGGATTGTGACTGCATGGCCTCGCATCCCGCCGCACGTCCAAGAAACGATCATCACTCTTATCGATGCGACTTGTCGAGCTACATCGGCCAAGCCCAACCAACTGTCCAAATCGACGTCGCGAAAAATCTCTCGAACGCCCACCAATGATCGGCTTCGAAGAACTCTCCTTAATGCACTCAGGCATCGACCCGAAATTCTTTTTCTCCGAACAGATTTGAACGGTTGGGTTGATTCGAACGAACTTCTGAAAGCACTCAACGAATCGTTTGCGACGAACGTCGCCCCGTCGCCCGAACAATTTGTTCAGCTTATTCAAAAAATAGATTCGAGGGGGCAGTTCCAATTCGAAACAGAACGAATTCGTGCCGCTTACGGTCATAGCTTTGTAGGATTTCAGCCAAGTACCAAAGCGATACCCGAACTTCCGCTCTTTCATGGAACCGATGCTCGACTTTGGCCGATGATCCAGTCCTGCGGATTGCTTCCGCAGAAACGTCGTTTTGTCCAACTGACGACCGACTTCGTTTATGCCGAAAAAATTGCCAATGCTCGAAATCGACACCCCGTAATTTTGCAAGCGATGACGACCGAGGCGATAGCCCAGAGAGTCCAATTCTTCCAGACGGGAACGCATGTCTGGCTGGCGACAACGATTCCGTCCGATTGCTTGCAGCTTTGAATACAGAATCGATCGATGTCGAGGATTGGAGCTTTGATCCATTCTTTGCGGATTCCTTTCACCGCTCAGTGCAAGGCAGTTACCCAGAATTTGGCGACGTATTCGAATGAAAAACATTATCGACGAACTGCGGATTCTCGAAAAGTCAGTCCAGCAAGAGTTGGATTCCATTAATACTCAGGTTGACTAGTTGTCTGACCAACGAGCGCGAATTCGAGAAGCGATTGCGGCCTTGGAGGGCAAGCAAAGGTCGTCGTCGAAAGGGACGACTAAAACAGCCGCTAAGAAAACGCCGTCCGAAGATGACGTAAAGTCTATCCTGCATTGCTTGATCAGCGAACATGGAAACGTTTCAAGCGATGATCTTTACAAGTTGCTTGAAGCCAAAGTCCTCAAAGCGGGAAAAGCTAAATTCGGTTTGCGATCGAAGTTTGCAAAGGTGCTTGCTGCATTTCCAGCTAAATTCAAGCCTGAAAACGCCAACCGAACTCAGTCTGCGAACGCTAAGGCTCCTACCTAGGAAGCCCCTCACGCTCATCGATTCGAAGGATGGCGCACAAATCAACCGAAAGATTCGATAACGCCAATGGCTTTCAATATTCCTTTGACTACCACATGAAAACTATGGTAAACTTGTAAAGATACTGGAGAAGACTCAATGCAAATCGCGATTCCGACTGAAAAAGAAGAATTCGTTAAACAACTCGCACTCTCTGCGGGCTTTTCTTCCGTCGATCAATATATTTTTCAGTTGATCGAGCAAGATTCGGAAAGAAAAGCGATTCGGCAGGCTCTTGACGAATTAGATCAAGGGCTAGGGCGCCCATTTGAGGAGTTCGATGCTGAGTTCAGAACAAAGCACGGGCTTCCAACGGCTGGCTAAATGTTCCGTCTCACTATTCTCCCGTCCGCCGAAGTGGACATCGAGTGGACTTTTGCGTGGTGGGGAGAAAACCGCTCGATGGAACAAGCGACTCGTTGGTATTCCGAGATTTTTAAGGCGATTCAGTCCCTGAGAGATTTTCCTGAACGATGCCCCATCGCTCCAGAGTCTGATATCTATCCCAGTGGCGTTCGAGCCCTTTTCTTTGGAATTGGCCCTCATCCATCGCATCGAATTCTTTTTACGATCGTCGATTCTGATGTATTCATTCTCCGCATTCGCCATCTTGCTCAGAACTATCTGCCGGGTTCGACGTAAGTGCTTTGTCAGGCCCTGAATTGCGAGCGACAAAAATGACGGCGATAAATCGGTGATTGAAAAATCCGCTCAAAACCCCGCCGGAATCGGCACTCCAAAGGCAGGCGGGGGAGGTGTAGGTAGGAACGCTAAGCCCGCGGTTTGATTCGCCTTCGCCGTCCATCATCCATTGGGGCCAAGCGCCTTCGGCGTCAGCGGGCGAGCCCCAATGGATGATGGACGACGAAGGCAGGTTGAATAAAAAAGTTCAACTTATTTGCAACACTTGCTCGGACGGTTGCCACAACCCTCTTTAGTTGCGGCGAGACGACGTTTAGCTAATGGCAACTCGTTGGCTCGACCGCACTTCGCTCTTTCTCTTCATGCTCTGGGAAGACTGGTAGCCCCCAGCACTCATTGGCCGACCAATGGCTCTCGCTCCAAACACCGACGAGGCGATTGAACGGTCACCGAGGACTGGTGGTGCATCCTCAAGGTTTTACTCATTTTTTACGTCCATTCATGAGGATGAATCATGCCTTTACCGCAATCAACCGAGGACGAACTCTTTGTCCGCTCCGACGATCAACGCTTCGAAGATCTGGATACGCTCTATATGCACTGTCTTGATACGCAAAGCGAATCAGAGGAACATCGGAGGCTCCCCGCCGATGCCTTTCCGATTGTTCACAACCAGCAGCTCAAACTGAAGATCACAGGCGATCGCGCTTACGACTTTAACGACTGGAGCTTTGGCCAAGCTTGTTCGATCGCAAAGGTCAAGAAAGCGACGCTTAATAGACTGACACCGGAAGCGGCAGCGCGGACCTTGATGAACAAATTGCCCTTTGGAACTCGGCCGATTCAAATCCTAACCCACGATGGGTTAGTTCGGTCGATCAATAGCAATTTTTACTCAAGGCTCTTCGATGCTGACCTGCTCGACGTTGTTATCGATGAAGCTTGCGATTTCGATTGCCCGCTTCAGGGAAACAACGGCGATTCGAATCTCTTCGTCGGTGAACAGGATATGTTTGCCTTCTTGACTGATGGCAAGTCCTGGATTGAAGTCGGTGGGGAAGCGTTTTCTCCCGGCTTCGTTGTTTGGAATAGTGAAGTTGGCCGGCGATCGTTTGGAATCGCAACCTTTTGGTTCCAGCGAGTCTGTTCTAACCATATCGTTTGGGACGCGAAAGAGGTCGTCTCTTACGTTCGAACGCATCCCGTTAGTATTCCCAAAGCATTGGAAGAGATCCGTTCGATTCTCAAACGTTTGGTTCAGACCAATGACGCTCGGAAAGACGCTTTCGCGGCAACGATCGCAAAAGCTATGTCAACGTTCCTTGGCTCCAATCAAGTCGACGTGACCAAGGTGCTCGCGGGCTTTGGAATCGGTATGAGTTACATCCAAGAAGCTGTCGAAATGATGGCGACTCAATCAGACAGTTTCACTCTCTTCAATGCTGTCGATTGCCTCACGCAATTGACCGGCAAAATTGTCAACGCCGGTGATCGGACTGAAGTCGATGCCAAGATCGGCCGGCTGCTGTGGCTCGCTGTCTAGTTTCTTAGTTCCTGTTCCTACGAAAGGAGAATTCTCTTTGGATCCGCAAGCAACCTGGTTGAGCATGATCCAGGCACTCATCGACGATGATCGAGAGTTGGCATCAGAACATGCTCAAAGTCTTATCGACTGGTTGGATCGCGGCGGCTTTTCGCCTCGTGTCTTGCCAGATTTAGGTCAAGCGGCCAGTGATCCCGAATCACCCGCTTACCGCCTTGATCGCCTGATTGTTTCTTACGTCTGTGCGAGAGTTCGCACGGCATCCTAACCCTTTTGTTTTGGAGAATCTGAATTATGGCAACACAAACTGCCAAGCGTCCAGTCCATGAAATCCGCCTCGGCCGCATCAAGGCCGCTATTTGGGAGAACGATACGAAAGACGGAACCCGTCACAATATTTCGTTGTCGCGTATCTACAAAGACGGAAATTCTTGGAAGGACTCGACGAGCTTCGGTCGTGATGACCTTCCCCTGGTGATCAAAGTCGCTGACCTTGCTCACACGTGGGTCTATGAAAACGCGTCGGCACAGGCATCGGTAACGGCCGCGGCTGGTACTACCGAAGAGTATTGATTCGAATTTCGATTGTCGATTCAAGTGTCCTCGCGATAACTGCTCATGAATCTTTTCAACGCCGAAACTTAATCGGACCGAGATCATGCTAAGCAGAACAGGATTTAGGCGCTTTGCCTGATCCCAACATAGGTTCGATGCACCACCGAGCCTATACAGTTTGTCACGGGGCTACCGTGTCGCATATTCGATTCATATGAGTAGACGAGATCTAGTTCCCACCCCTTCCAACATGCTGCGTTTGATCGCGGTAAGCCGGAGGAAGGTGGCGTGCTTTCTACAGAAGGTTTTCTAAGCCTCATTCTCTACGGAGACGGCAACGGTTGCTGTCTCGTCATTTCATCCGTCGGCAGCGCTTTGCTGCATTCTTCGACGGATTGTTTCCTGTTTTCGGCTTTCGTTGAGCCATTAGGAGATTTACTCATGAATCGAGATGAAGCATTGAAGAAGAGCGATGAAGCTCTCAAAGAACTTAGCACGGCTTTGCAACAAGGAAAAAGTGAAACGTTGGTCGAGTACCTCGACATGTTGTCGCGGTTCCATCAATACTCGTTTGGAAATTGCATTCTGATTTACTTGCAAAAGCCAGATGCGTCGTTTGTGGCCGGCTTCGGTCGATGGAAAGAGCTGAATCGATTTGTTCGGAAAGGTGAGAAGGGGATCTCGATCCTCGCACCGATGGTCGGCAAGAAAAAGAAGGATGCCGAAGCGTCAGAAGTTCAAGCAGGACCTTCAAGCAAAGCGTCGAATGAAGAATCACCGAAAGTTCTTTATGGCTTTCGCGTGGTCTATGTCTTCGACGTTTCGCAAACCGAAGGTGAAGAGTTGCCGGAGTTCGCACCCCTCGGGGGAGATCCAGGCGACAAAATCCAACGGCTTGAAGAGATTATTCGCGGTCATGGGATCGAAATCGAGTTTGTCGAAGGTCTTCCAGGCGATGCCAACGGTATGTCGGAAGGCGGGAAGATTTCGATCAACTCAACTATCCCAAAGCCTCAGATGTTCTCGACGATGGTTCATGAGCTCGCGCACGAACTATTGCACTGGGGTGATCGACGCGAAGCGACAACGAAAGTCGTTCGAGAAACGGAAGCCGAAGCGGTTGCGTTTGTTGTCTGTCGATCGGTTGGTCTTGAATGCTCAACCCGAGCCGCAGACTACATCCAGCTTTGGAATGGTGATGACAAAATCCTGATGCAGTCGCTCGAATTGATTCGAACGGTTGCTTCCAAGATCATCCATGATTTGGAACCGACCAAAGTTGAAGCGGAGGAGGTGGCTCATGTCGCGTAGACAATCGATCTCAAAAGACGACGGAGTTCCATTCGAAGTCAACGTCCATCCGATCATCAGCCAGATCATCAATCGTGACTGTCATGTTGGCGAAAGCAACAAAACGGTCGTACGGCATGTGATTGCCAAGCTCAAACATGGCATCGAATCGTTTCGGAAGATGACGCTCGATGAGCGGACGAGTTTTATCGAACAGTGCATTTCTCAACATCGGTACAATTATCGGGAGTATGTCGAAGTTATGAGCGGATTTACTCGAACGACGGTAAATGGCGATTTCGAAAAGGAGCATCTTGGACCTTTGACCGGAAAACAAATCGTCGCATTGATGCGCAAGCATAAGTCGACGATCGAGCAATTAGCCTTTCGACAGGGCGTACCGGTGAAACGAGTGCGGGAGATTCGGGAGCAAGGGCTCGACGAGGCTCCTGTCGTTCGCGATTGGATCAAAGCCATCACCGGCGAAGACCCAGGACCGATGTCCGAGAAGTATCGAGTTAATAATCGACAGGAAGAAGGCGACTGCTGCTTCTGCGGCTATCCCCTTTATGTCGACGATACCGCCTTTGAATATGTAGGTTCGATGTACTGCTCGATTCATTGCTGCCGCAAGAGTCGAGGATGGTAAACCAACCCTATCGGTTGGAAACGAGGTTCTTGTGCAGCACGCCACTTGGACCTCGAATTCGAGAAAATTCTCGCGACAACCAACGTTTGGTAAGACTGATCGCGGGTAGCTTCTCCATTCTGTGTGTCCGTTCATCGGACAAGTTGAAGGCATGTTGAGATAGAGCAATCCAACGATTAACCTGACTGACTTTGCCGGCGCGCCCATATCAGGGCTGTAGCAATCTTGGAGCGCGACTTGGAAGCGATTCCAGTCTATTTTGTTGGACAAAACGACAAGCGGATGATCTGGATTAAGCAGCTGATCGAAATGCGATTGAAAAAGCGATAACGGGCTTGATTCTGGCCGTAAGCGAGGCTTCATGCCGTTCCCCAAATTGCAGGGTTTTGAACTAAACAAATCCAATTCCTTGCAATTCTAGCGCCCCCAAATTCCCTGCAAAGCACTACTTACAAAGGCTATAAAACATTAATCAGTGTCGACTAGCTCATGATCACTCCCTGTTACCGCGGGATTTAACGAACGATCATCTGCACAGTTCATCTTCGAGAAGCCTTTCCCACTCCCGCTTTGCTTGCTCTGCGGCTGCCGCGTCGTCTGCGAAACTTTTCGGAGGTTTCTTTGCAAAATAGAAATGCGGTGACGATAAGCTTGCCCATGGCCTTTCCAAATTTTCGCATGCTTTATATTTCTCTTCGATCCACGCCGACGCCAAAGCCCTTAGTCTTGGGATTGGAAATTTTTCGTTTTGGCAAATTTCCCTAGTCCTCGACGGATAGCATAAACCGCAATAGCAATGTTCAAGAGCCTCACCTGACTGATAGACCGCATACTTGACCACTCGTGCGTATTCCTTGTCGATTGCCTTAGAAACGTCTACGAGCAAGAGCGGCTGTTTATCGATCTCGATTGTTTCAACTTGGCGAGCCAAGATCGCCGGAAAACAGGCCTCGAATAGATATCTTGCGCGGCCAGCGACGTGAACCTCGAGGCACCCGTCGACACCACGAAGAAACGTTGCACCAAGTCCCCCTTCTGCTCGATTCTGCTCTTTCCGAAACCTCTCACTGCTGAGGAATGCCATGGAACGCTGAATCAATCCAACTTGTCCTGTCCACGTTCGCGGTCCAGACTCTTTGAAGAGCCATTTCCTGATACTTGCTTTTTGAATAACGGAGTTTTTGCAGACTTGCCAAATACTGTTGTCTGAAAGCACCACAAATACAGAATGCTGAATCGCTTCGGTTCTGTATGCTTCAATGAACTCGAAGAGTTGCGGTCCGGCTTGTCCAATGCCCAAGTTGAGCTGCGCAATCAAATTTAGTTCCGGCGTCCAGTCTCGATGATCATTGGACGGTTCTCTATCTGCGATACACTGCGGATTCGGGCAGCGTACTTGATCAGAATGTTGGCAATTCCCGCAGGATCTGCATACGTAGTTTGGTGGCTCGAAGAATCCCAGACCTATCGACCATGTTAGGTGAACCTCACGGTTGAGCGCCGATCGAAATGAACTTAGACGGTTCGGATGAACGAGTTTTATGTCGCTACATGGAGTAGGAAAGTCAATCTGATCACCTATCATGTCTTGGTAGGCAGACAAGGCCAATTCCACATCGGGAGTCTCACCGACTATTTCACGACATATTTGTTTGAGCGTTTCAATATCGAACAAGGAAAAGGCTTCGCCTTCTAAACCGGCGAACAGCTCCGGCTGGACATCGTTGTACTTGAGCAGCGGGCAAATATAAATACTTGCACTAAGGGCGTTGCTCCACGAGGCTTGCTGCTTTAAATCAAGACTGTTCCATGTAGTGCTCATTCAAACAGTCTCGCACAGATTCCCATAAGAATCAACGTAACGCGTAACGCGACATGTCTGGCGGATTGAACTTGACTTTGAGTCAATTTTCCCCATAATCAGAGTAGCAGAGTTGACGATACGCCAATTTTGGAGAAAGTCGGAGAACTGAATGTCGGCACCAAGAACAAATGGGTACTTAACCCTTTTAGGAGAATTAATAGACACTGGGGGTATTTCGCTTCAAGAAGCTGGCTGGATCCACGATATCTGGGTCGATTTCACTCAAGCTTTGGACGCTGAAGTGCCAGACCGAATTCGATTCATGCACGTCGTCAAGACTCGACTACGAAAAATTGCACCAAGGCATAATTCTCGAAAGCAATTGATGAACGGGGCAGTCGGACGCGTCTTTCGTGATTGCGTCTATCGGCTTTGCTTACTGCAACAACCAAAGGACCACCGAGCGCAATATATAGATTTTTTGCGATATTGTCCGCAACGTCCGATTGCGGATGTGTTCATTCAGAGCGATGAGACACAAGCGATGTTTGGAGATCGTTGCGGGCTAGCGCCCGATGAGATGAGTCGTCTTGTTCGAAGCGTTGTCGACGGAGCATCAAAGAAGAATATTGGCTCTGAAAAGTTACGTGAAGCCTTTAGACGCCTACAAATCGTTCCGTCGCTGCAGCCAGTTTACGAACTTCCGCAGGTGTCTTTTGTGATTGGCAAGCACGAGATCGCATCTCCATTTGTAAACGCTACGGGTGGTTTCACATCACGCGAGCAAGGGCTTTTAGAACTGGCAGCCGCCATTAATGAGACTAATCTCTCGGGACCATCTGTCGATAATCTAGTACAGGGGATTTTCGGGATTTCCGACAGAATGAAGATTCGCGCTCGAAGCGAATGGATTTGCAATACCCTTGGAAAGCCACTGCTGGACCAGCATAGCCCTTTTATCTCCTCAATTCTTGCCGCTGTTCAATTGGCGGTCGTGCTGAAGCCGACTGACAAGGTAACAGGAACTGACACGAAGATCGCAGAACTCAAGGTTCTTGGAATGACCGTTTGCCACCAAGATCCAATCGTTCTTCACGCAACCGAGCTTGGGATCTGGGATTGTGACGTACTGGCGTGGGCAAAAGCGAGTGGAATAAGCGATCGGCACGGAATCCAGATTCAGTTCTTGGAATCACCGGCAGGCAAGAAAACTCTCCAGAATGCTATCGACTCTTTCGAAAGTAGCTCTGGATACTGTGCTATGACGCTGCCGCGATCTGCGCTTCCCGAATATCTAGTTGCTAAAGCGGACGATGTGGCAATCACAAATGTTTTCGATGGATTCAATCTCATTTGCAACCCGAATTTAGTTTCTGCTGATGCAGAGGAAACTCAAAGTCACGATAGCAATTGTAAGAAATCACTGCCGAAATTTGATCCATTCGAGGCGGCGCAATTCGCCGTAGAAATCGTTTTGTTCGCACATGCATTTAACCTTCAGGTCTTGTGTCATGATGACGCAGGCCTAACGTTCTGGAAATCGCTTTGCAAATTCGCCGTTTCAAAAATCAAGCAAGATTCTGGAAAACCGCCAGCGTACGCCAGAAATCTTCCATCACTGGCTATCCACAAGTATCAGAGTTCAGCTGAGGATCTTGCGAAAATGGTTGCTGATAACCCGAAGTGTATTGCGGTATGCACTGGCCCGACACTGTATTTTGCAAAGATTTTTGGTCTGATCGAGTGCTTTAATTTTCGACAGTTTTATCGCGCCCTTCCCGACGACCAGCGCGACACCTTCGCCGGTGTGCCGATCCACACATCAGTAAACGTCCTTGCCCCAGAAAATGTAGGCGATGATGAGCTGGCTGCGTTTCAGAAAAGAATTCAAGGCTTAGCATTCGACTTGACAGAGCAGATTGCGAAAAGTCCACAAGCATTCATTGAATTCATAGCCAATGAGATGAATATGGACTGCGCGAACCTATCATGGATCGAGGAGGCATTCAAGGCTTCTTACCAATACAAATCGCCTCGGTCGTATGCGTCAACTTGGTATTCGGGCAACAGACCGTATAGTGTCAAACGTTCTCGTGAACACCACTTAAGTCCAGAGGAACAGAGCAATATTCGTGATGAATTGCAGCAGTTAGACAATGCCGCACGAACTAAGTTATCACTTCAGAAGCGGGCGGTTGCCCCCGAATTTGATTCCGGCAACGGACCAGAAGCTCAATTCGATCAGGACGTTGCCAGAGTATTCACTCGCTCTCAGGCTCATTACCACAATTACTCTAATGCTTGTGATGAATTCGAATGCCTGATGGAACAGCTAACTGAACGGATACATTGGATCGCTTCCAACGGGACCAACCCTCTAGTTGAGCAGGATTTGAAATACTTGGCAGAACTCGCCGAGCTGATGCATAAACATTTTTTAACGGCACAAGCTGTGCATATTCTGCAAATGGTATTTTCTGCGAGCAATTGGAAAGCGCCAACGGATAAGGCTAACCTTAAAAATACACAGTCGCGGTGCATTTCTGAGCATTCGAATGGTGAATGAATTGACGAACGATTGGAGTGGGATCGCCCGATTGCGTAACGCTACAGTTCGCTACTCCAGTGCGTCTGGACAGGAATCGATCGGACTGTCGGACGTAACTTTGCAGATTTGTGAACGGGACTTCTTGACAGTCGTCGGGAAGTCCGGTTCAGGTAAGTCAACCCTACTGCGACTTTTGGCGGGACTCCACCAATGCGACGCCGGAGAGATTTCTTTTGCAAAGAACAAGAAGAGACTGAAGACCGCTCTCCTTTTTCAAGAGAACGTTCTTTTCCCATGGATGACGGTCGAACAGAATCTCGTCTATCCATTAAGCGTTCGGCGAGCATCCCGGCAGGAACAACAGAAAACAGCCTATCAGAGTTGTCTGGATGTTGGTCTTTCCCCCGAGGCTTATCTTCATCGTTACCCTCGAGAGCTTTCGGGAGGAGAGAAGCGTCGAGTGGCATTGGGAATGGCTGTCAACCACGACGCCGACTTGCTGTTGTTGGATGAGCCTTCGTCAGGCTTGGACGATGTGAACAAATGGCGATTCCAGGGGTTCCTTGAAACGCTTTGGCGCAATTCACGTGTTACGATAGTTATGGTAACTCACGACATTGAAGAGGCCGCTTTTCTTGGGTCGAGGGTTGTGTGCATGGACGAGGGGCGTGTTGCTGAAGTTGTCGAAATTGGCATTGAGCGGCCCCGCACATTTCAGGATCGATTTGGAAACACACTGATAGAGCTGAAAAAACGCATCGCAAACGCACTAATATCAGGTGGCACATGAAAAGGTTACCAGTTCAATCCGCAGTCTTTGCGTTCGCAATTGTCTTGATCGTTTGGGAACTCGCCGCATGGCGGATCGGCAATGTTAAACTCCTACCACCTATTCGACATGTTTGTGGACATTCACTTGCTTCATTCGCGAGGTTTAGCGGAGGGGATTCTAACAGTCTTGCAAGCGGGTTCAAGGTTATACTTTATCACACAGGGATCACTTTCATTCGCGTCATAATTGCGACGACGATCGGTTGTCTCTTGGGTCTACTGCTTGGACTGCTTTCCTCATTTAACAGTTTTTCGAGGATGGCGGCCAATACTTGTTTGCCATTGCTTCGCAATGTCCCGCTATTAGCGCTTACCCCACTTTTCGTATTTTGGTTTGGTGGCAACCCTTTGGGCATTTACGTTTGGATTGCATTCGCCTCGTTCGTGGTCATGGTCACAGCGACGGTATCTTCCATCGCGAACATTAATCCCGATTTGATTATTCTTGCCACGGTTCTAGGGACCAGAATACTCACCCGAACCACAAGAGTAGTCATCCCAGCCATCCTACCCGACGTTGTTACTGCATACCAAGCCACGATGGGACTCGCTTGGTCGTTTGCGTTAGGCGGTGAATACTTAGTCGCAAGATCCGGACTCGGTTTCCTTGTTTCGTATTCTTACATATATGCAGATATGGGAAAGCTACTCTTCCTCGTCATGCTTTACGGAGGACTTGGGCTGCTGACCTTTGAAGTCACAGGCTATCTCGGCAAAATTGTCTGCCCTTGGAACGTCAGTGCTCATAATGAAATAAGGAAAAAATGAACATGGTCAATAAAAAATGGTTTTTGGTTGCCGCAATTGTTGCATGCTTGGGATTTGGAGTTTGGTATTCCGCTCCGTGGAATCAACCAGTTCCGCCAATCGATGAGTCTCTCACGACCATACGGTTCGGCATGCTACCATATGGTGACCACACACAAGCCATCATTGGGGTGGAAAAAGGATGGTTCAAAGAAGTGGGCATAGACCTACAGCACGAAGTCATTAAGATAGAGAATTTAGTGCCTTTTCTAAGCAGCGGCACACTTGATGTCTGTTCATCTCCGGCTGGACTTTTGTACCCGGCATACAAGGCAGCGCCCAATTTGTCCGTTTTCGTTTTTGCCGACATCTTTCAAGGCTACGCGATTGTTGCGAATCCTGGACTTGGGTGTAAAAGCTTTAGTGAATTTGTGGGGAGCGGATTGACCCCGGATGAAGCCTTCAAAAAAACCGTATCTCAGCTTCGTGGACGAACTTTCGCATATCCATCGGAAGCTGCGATTAAGCCGTTCATCGATATTGTACTACAGAAGGGAGGAGTAACTCGGGAGGACTTTACATCTTTGGTACAAGATGATGCATTGACGATAAACGCGATGCGTAATAATTCCGCCGACTTTCAGGTTGGAGGTGCTCCTTCGCGAATTGTGCTGCAACGAGAGGGGTTTAAGTCGATCATATCTTCGCAAGACATCGCGCAGTATGCTAAGCCGAGCCACTTATCACAGGAGTTGGGCAGCGTATTCCCAGATGGCTGGGCTACTTCTCGCAAGAGATATGAAAACGATCTGCCCACAATTTTGCGTCTGGCATCAGTTTGTTTTCGCATCAATGACTTGATTGTGAATCATCCAGACGAAGCTTTACGTATCCATATGCCATACCTTTCGAAAGTGACCGGGGAATCCTTCACCGTAGAAAGTGGCAAGATCATTTACAATGACTTGGACCCATTCTACACCTTCGAGCAACAAAATGCGTGGTTTCACGACGAGAAGAATCCGTATTTTTACCGCCATATTAATGGAGCTGGACTACAGAGTTTCATTGATCAAGGGATTTACGAAGACACCCCACCAGATATCGAAACCTTCATTCTAGCGGACGACGTCTACCTAAAAATGGAAGAGTTGAAATCCGAGTCTCTCAACCTGATAGAAAGAATTGAGACCGAAAACATCGCCAATTCCATAGAGCTACAGGCTAGACTGGTTACCGCAAAGCATCACTTGGAAATCTACAATTATTTCGATTCTCATAGAATTGCCGAGGAAATAATACGCGATGCGCAATAGAATTACTGGCATAATACTGTTTGGAGTCGTGAGCCTTGGCATAACCACGGTATGGTACTTTTGTAGCAGTATTTTGGGTGAAAATCGATTTCCCAGCCCCGTAAATACCCTTGAGTATACGTTTCGGTCACTTTATAGTAGCCCAATTATCAATCGCGAGGGTGGCGGAAGTCTGGGATTCCTTCCACACATCGCCGCGACACTCCGATCATTCACCGTGGCGATTTTGGTGGGTATGCCAGCAGGAATTTGTTTGGCTGCGCTGATTCATGGCGGCGGATTCTACGGCGAAATCGCCAAACGAGTGCTGGAGTTCTTCAGGGCATTGCCCCCATTAATATTCATTCCGTTTTTTATGCTGCTGATTGGTCCCGGTGTCTCGTCGGTAATTATGACGGCTAGCACATACGCAGCTTTAATGTGCTGCTCTTACGCCATTTCTGGCCTCGAGCAGCTTGATCAGCAATTCGTAGAATCGGCTACGTTATTCGGTGCAAGCCGCTGGAAGATTTGGTGGTCAGTTAGATTACCAGCGATGCTGCCAATGGTGTTTGGCGGAATTCGTATAAGCGGAGCGCTTACATTGGGAATAATTATCGTTGCAGAGTACCTTGGTGCATCATATGGACTTGGGCGAACCATGCGCTACGCAGTTTCTTACAGCAGCGCGATCCTTTTGTTCAGCTCTGTCGTCTGGAGCGTCGGTGTTGGACTTTTGTTCGAAGTCTTGCTCGCCTTGGGTTTGCGATTCAACGCCAAATGGAGGTATGTTTCTTAAGAATTGAAACGCGTTTAGATTTTGGGCACTTCGTACATTTTAGTGGCTAGATGCGTTTAAGGGCATTTTGGCTTATCCTTTTAAGGATGAATGAACTTACGACCCATCACTATCAGGCGTTGCTTGGATTGGATTCCAATTGGCGAGTTACTAGCGTTGAATTTAGACCTCAGGACCGCGCGGTTGACATTCAAATTGAATTCTGTGGCGATGAGATTCATTGTCCAGGATGTACGGAGGTTTGTCCACGTGCTTCGGTCAAGGTCACGATTATGTCTCGGTGATGACGGACATCGATCAATCGCGAGTACTTGAAGTTGTTCCAAACCGAACACGCGAAGCCGTCGATATCCTATGGAAAACCTTGCCCGACGCCCAACGGGAGAAAGTGAAAGCCGTGGCTATGGATATGTGGAAACCATTCATGGCATCTACACAAGCAGCTTGCCCGAAGGCGTCGATCGTCCATGATAAATTCCATGTGAGTAAGTATCTCGGGGAGGCGGTCGATGCCGTTCGTCGACAAGAGAATCGCCAATTGAATTTAGATGGCGATGATCGACTCAAAGGAACTCGCCAACTGTGGCTCTTTGGACGCGAGAAGCTTGCCGAGGAGGATCGAGCGTACCTGTTCGGATTGCAGCAAGCAGACCTAAAAATCGGACGGGCTTGGTCACTGAAAGAGAACTTTCGACACTTTTGGGAATGCATGAACTTGGATGATGCAATGGCTACATTCAAGAGCTGGTATGGTTGGGCCACGCGCAGCCAACTTCCTCCGATGATCAAGGTCGCCAAGATGCTGAAACGACACTACACGGGCTTGTTGAACTACATCGAGAATCGAATCACCAACGCTGTCAGCGAAGGCTTCAACAGCCGCATTCAATCCATCAAAAGCGCCGCTCGCGGCTTCCGGAATTTCGACAACTATCGAACTTGCATTCTATACTTCTGTGGAAAACTCGATCTCACCCTTCCTGTCCCTAGCCACTAAAATGTCCGAAGAACCAAATTTTGAAATTTTGAAATGTTGCGGAGAAGAAAAATGAACTGGACCGACATCCTATCAACCGGTGCACAAATAGCGACGGCGGCATCCGTGCTGATTGCGGCTGCAAGTATTTTGCTGGCAAAAGAGATGTTTCGTAAGCAAATGAATGCTGACTTATTCACGACATTTACGACTCGGTACGAGAACATTGTTGGAGCGTTCCCACCAGAGCTTCGATTTTCTCGATTTGATCGACCTAATGAAGCAATACCGTTGACTGAGGACGTTTTGCTGGGAATCCTCCGATATCTAAATCTTTGCTCGGAAGAGTTCTATCTTTGGAAGGCGGGACTCCTTGACAAAAAAATCTGGTGCATCTGGGAAGATGAGCTCATTAAAACCCTCCGCTCGCGCACCGTTGTAGCCGCATGGCATGAATTAAGCCCCGAGTTCTCGTCATACCCAGAGTTTGTCAGGTTTGTTGAAGAAACGCAAGCGTAGAATATTTTAATAATTTGCAGTGGCGCGCCATGTCCATTTGTCCACTTGCACGTCAAGGAACGTTAGAACGCAGTTTCCTGCAACCAAGGCACGGCCAGTCCAAGTAACGATAACTTGAGCTCGCACTCGTCTCGTTCGCGATTTCGCTTCGTTCCGTCTTTCCCTGACTCAAGCCAGTTCACGGATTGAGCAAACTCATTGGCACCGACTTGGTCGCCGGTAACGACCCGTTTTATTACCTCGATTTCCAGTCGTGAGAGACTCGTCGACTGCATTCGATAGTCGATGAACGCTTCCCAAGTAAGCGGACACCATTTTGCTACAATTTCGTTGCCGATAACCGTCGCGTAGGAGCGAATTTCATATTGCGCATGGGCATCCATCCGTAGCGACAGGAAATGTAGGAGATTATAGAGATCAATTTTCCAGTAGGCTTCCGTATAAGTCGACAGTGGTAGATCCTTGCGTGCTTGCTCGCGAGCAACTCCAAATGTAATACGTTGGTCGTAAACTTCGCGAGAAAATTTCTGTAATTCTTCTTCACGTGCGGAAAGAATCTCTCCATCTTCTGGCTGAATTTTGGCACCACTTCCTTGTCGATTCACTCCTGACTGAGACCTCCACTGGTCTGGTGGTGTTATTTGTGACGCATCAATCGCTTCCGAATATCGAGTCGAGTATTCATTGACATTTGCCGTCCGATGCCGAATCCATTGCCGCCAGCAGTCCATCGGAACTCGAATATGCAGCTTGATCTCGCACATTTCAAAAGGAGTCGTATGCCGATGTCGCATCAAGTATCGAATGAGACCACGGTCCTCATGAACCTGCTTCGTTCCTGCGCCGTAAGAGATTCTTGCGGCCTGAACGATGGCATCATCGCCGCCCATATAGTCAATCACGCGAACTAAACCGTCGTCAAGTACCGAAAATGCTTTTCCGACAAGTTCGTTGATTGCGTGCGAGGTCGAACGACCGACCGGATTTGAAGTTTCCATCATACTCCTTGTACCAAGAATCTCTTAGAAAGCGAGGTGCTAACACCGCTTACTCCGTGTAATTTGTGGTTACCACTGAATTTCTCCAAAGTGGGACTGCGAAATTCCGGTGGAATAGTCTGGGTTAAATTCATTCGACGGCGCGTATGCCAAAGAAGTTTCTGGGTGTTGTGAATGAACTCGAAAAAGCGCAATCGCTCCTAGCTTAGGTCCTAAGGATGTCATTACGATGTTATGACTGTTTTGCCATTTCTCGATTTGCTTCGATATTACCGACTCGCCATGATCGTCGGCATATGCGTCTAGCTCAAACTCCTCAACTTCAAACTCTCTGTATTCTTCCTTCAGAGAATCCCTGTGTCGCTGGACATTTTTGACGTCATTCTGAAACTGCCTTCCATCTTGAAACCCCAGAAGAATACGACGTGGCTCATAGTACCACATAAGCTGACGCGTACGCTCGGGATCGTAACCTGTAGTGATAACCAGACACGTTTGCCGGCCAATAGTAGCGATGCCGGAAAGTTTATACACGAGTCTCGGACGTCCTGGATCTCTGCTCAACCAATCGGCGTAGTCAGCCGGCGAGTGATAGATGTAACTTGTCGGAGTTCTATACCTTTCCAATTGGCATAACGCAGCCCAAAGCGTTTCACGAGGCATGGTCGACAAATCCATAAGCACGGGCGCGTTAGAACTGACAATCGATCCAATGCTTTCGTAAATGGATTGCCATGTACCAGGCGCATCCCCAAATGCGATTGGCACAGCAGAATAGCCCACCCCCTTCTCGCGAAACAGAGTTTCGACTTCATTCCGACTATTTGCTGTTCTTTCTTCAAATTCTTTATAATAGAACATGACAACGCGGGACAAAGAGCAGTCGTTTACGATCTTCCTGATACCAAGATGGAATCGATCTTCCCAGCTTGCAACTGTTATTAAGGTTTTAGCTTTCGTCACGGAACAACTCCTTTTGTTCAAGCTGAGAGGTGGAGCCTGATAACTTGACCTCGAAGGGAATTGGCTTTCCGATCATTGCCATTCTAAGATACTCTGCACGTATTGAAACGCGAGCGTGTTGTCCGTTTGGATCAAGTCCTCTTACCGGCCATAGCATTCTATTTGGTACGTAATACTTCTCCCGACGTCCACGCTCTTTTGCCGGTCCACCACGAAGGTACAGAAGTTGTGCGGATCGTGCGACGTCGAGCAATGGCAGCAATTCCTCCTCGTCCGCAGAATTCATCGCAGATATCGTGAACGAGATGGCTCGCGGCTCGGACTCATGCTTCTCTAGCCGTTTTCGAAACAGGATCGCGAGTTGATCAAACAACGAATATATCTTCTTAGCGTCTTCACGAGAACAGCCTTCAACAATCCGGTCTAAATTCTCTAGGCGCTCCCACATCTTCTTGCTTCGATCGATGATTCTCTCACGCTGTAGCGATGAATCGATTTGAAGGATTTCATTGCTGTTGCTGGATTGAGACAGTGCGTCGTCAAACATCCAATAACAGGGTTCCAGTAGATTGCGAATAACTCCGGTCGAAAGGTATACAAGGGTTTGGAATCCCGAATAAGCAGGAAGATTCGCATGGCTCGCTCGTTGACGAAACCACTCGGCCCGCGCGAATCGATAAACATAATCATCGATCGACTTGTCGGAGTCGTATAGGGTACTTGCACGTTGACGAACTGTTATGCGGCACTGCGCAAGCTCTTTCTCAAAAGTCTCGTTTACCGGGAAAAAATCCTCCGGCGACTTCGCGATTCCGGCCTCCTCAAGGCGACGAGAAACAAGCCGGTAAGCAAGCTTTCCAAAATTCGACTCCTCATTGTGAAATGGTTGCTCCAAATCAATCTGAACGAAATCATGACCTTCAAGTATCATCCCTCCAGATGTCGTCTTGAAGTGCAATTGCCCTATGCGAGCAGACGCAACCTTGATGCTAAATATGGAGTGATCGCGATAAGCGATCCAAGAATTGATTGTCCTCAGTTGCTCGTCGTTTAGGTCGTGTACGTCGTCGAACAGCAACATAAAATGCGCGTTCGTCAACTTTGGTATTTTCCGTAGAATGTCGAACAATGGCAAAATGGAAGTGCCAAATGACCTAGTTGATGGAAATTTCCATTCCGATGACGGCTCATTGAGTTGCATTTGAACTTCGCGGGATTCTTTGTTAATTATCTGGCGTAGAGAATCTAGTAAGCCAGCTCCAAACGGAAGAGCAAACCCCAAAGAGAAAGCGATTTCCGCTTTTAAGGCAACAACATCACAGCCGTCAAGAATATTCGGGATTCTCGAAAGGTCGTTTACCAAATGAAAAAGCACGCTCATAGTCAGAAAGTGCTCGGAAAGGATGCAAGCAAACTGGGGATCATCGAACAATTCCTGTTCTTTCTTTTGCATCAGCACAGACTTGCACGGAATATAAACACCAATTCTATCGGGAACGACATCGGGAAGGAGATGAAGTTGGACTTGGAGTGAATTATAAATCAGAGCCATAGTCTTTCCGCATCCGCGGTCGCCAACCATGACGACGTTACGCGTCGAGTTTATGAAACGCGAATAGTTGTAGTCATCAACAAAGTAGGTCGCAATTTTATCGCTCGATAAGTTATTTGCCGCTTCATACTCGAACGGATTACGTATGGGATTCATGCTACCTCCGTTGGTTCGTCATCCCTCAAGGTCAAGTTAAAGCAGGAATCCTTTAACTTTGTCAAAATCGATTCAATGTTGTATGCGACGTTGATTTCTGGGATTGTTCGCATATTTCCGCCAGGCACAACGAGGTCAGTCAATTCCAATGGTTCGAGCCCCAAGTCGATCTGTTGTCCATCGAGCCAAAAATGAAGCGTTGCAGAGGTTCGTTTGAAAACGCCGAGCGCAGATGAATAGAACCGAGCATACTGTCGTTCCTCGTCGAGCTTTCGTATGCGATGGTATACAAAGGTAAGAAGTCTATCGAGCCTTGCAACTTCGTCGATATCGAATTCACCGTGCCGTGTGGAGAGATTTATGTGGTACGTCAATGCAATTCTCTCGTTCCCAGGATCGATGCAAACTTCAGTGATGGATGCGTAGTCATGATATTTTTCTGAATCAATGTTAAATGCGTGCGTGCGTCGAAGGTATTCTGAAGTACGTTGACTTCCTTCCGCCAACTCGTCAGCGAATCGTAGAATCGCCGCGATTTCTCTCATGCGAATTGTCTGCCTGAGAAACGGTTCGCCTGAGGGATTTAATTCACGAATAGTGTCTTTGCCTCCGTCGCGAGCCTCTCCACCGTGTGATCCAACAACAGCCAAGACAATTTTCTTTTCTTGCAGTCTGCTCGATGGGGTTGGCGTTCCAACAACGTAGTCATAGACATCAGATATTCTTTTTTCGTGCCCCGTTCGCCCGTGTATATTGCCTGTATCGTGGTATAGAATCGAGAGCATCAGTGCGAGCATCTCTCGCGCATTCAAATGATCCGTGGGTATAATTTGATGAGCTTGATTCAGGACGTCAGCGATGTGACGGGGACCGTGATCGGTCAGGTTCGGTTCGGCACGCTTGATTTCCTCCCACAGGTTGCCGTTGAGCTTTGTGCGGGCGGAAGTATAGTCACCGAATTTTGCCTTGCCATCGGCCTCGCCGAACGTTCTTACGAGAGCCTCTTCTAAATCTCTTTCGATCTGTAGTGGTTCCCACATCGCCTAAACCCCTTTTGAGCATTTTCTGCCAGATCTTCGCGAAGATTTCTTATTCGACAAACTGTGTTTGCCGACCTTCGCGCATGAAATTGCACGAAATACTTCACAAGCAAGAAGTGGTGGTACGGCATTTCCCACCTGTTGCTGCTGGAAGCCAATGGAACCATGAAACGTGTAGCTGTCCGGAAATGACTGAACTCTGGCTGCTTCTCTGACCGAAAGGCCGCGATCCTGTGTTGGATGAATGAGCATGTTTTTCCGAAAGTTCCCAATTACCACGGAGGGTGAATCAAGTCGAAGGCGATGGTAGATGCCTGTGTGGCAACGTGAGCGATCAGTATAGTTCTTCATCAAGCGAGCAGGAATGTCTTGCCAATTTCCACCTTGCGGGACAAATGCAAATCGCTTGACAACAAAGTCTGCGCTGTGTGTTACAAGGTGATTGCAGCAGCCTTTAAAATCGCATCGCAATCCCTTGGCGTATTCAGATGGTCGCGCTCGCCCGTACTTCCGCCAGCACTCGGAGCTCCCATTTTCGAGCCGAGGGAGATCGCGAATCGCATCGTCAACAGTAAATCGCACGGGTTGAGGCACAGGGAATTGGAACGTATGACCACTTCGAGAACCAACCAGGAAAAAGCGAGTTCGGTCTTGCGGAACTCCAAAATGCAATGCGTTCAAGCGACTCGATTGAACCGAGTACCCCAGGCTTGTCAATTCATCTCTGATTTGCTGAACAAAGACACCCTCTGCGGTATCGACGATCCCCTGAACATTTTCAAACACAACCCAGGATGGCTTGAGTAACTTTGTGACTCGGACAAATTCCTTGAAAAGCCAATTTGAACGGTTGTCGGTATTCCTAGTTCTCGCGTTCGACCAAGAAAAACCTTGACATGGTGGCCCTCCAAACAGAACAAGTTCGTCCTGCCGATCAATCCAGGGTTGGAGTTTTTTCTTCGTTACGTTGCGAATATCGTCAACATGGATTTGCGAATTTGGATGGTTGACTGAATATGTCTTCGCGGCGCAGGCATCGAGTTCCACCGCAAACTCGACGGAAATGCCCGCCATTGAAGCCCCTAGGCTCATTCCCCCGGCACCGGCGAATAAATCGATGCCAATCATTTGCGAAGCGATCCCAAGCTATTCGATGTAAAGCAGAGCATTCTACCAGACGCGTCCACCTGGTAAAGTCGCCGGAAAAGTCCCCCCAAGTTCCTTTGCAAAGCGATTGGCATGGAAGTTTCCACAAATTCACTGGACTTCCCGTCGACCGTGCAGGAAATCATTCGAGATTCCACAGGCTATTGAAATTGAGGGTCGGCAACTGTCCTCCGCGACAGATTACTTAACCGCTTCTAAAGCTTATCTGCTGTGGTTAATACATCGAAGGAAACTCCCAAACTCTCGAAATGCTTTTGGCCGCAGCAGACTTTGTCGGCTTCGGACGTTCGGAGTTTTAGGAAGTCGCGGGTGGATTTGGTTTCGCGGACGAGGTAGAGGGTTTGGTCGTCGTGCTTGATGATGGCCCAGTCGGGGTAATATTCGCCGACAGGGGTGCCGATCTTGAACCACGCGGGGAGCTTGACGAAGAGACGGATATCGTCGCGCTGATCTAGCTTCTTGGCGAATTCCTTTTCAACTTCGGAATCGTAAACGACGTATTCGTAGACTGAATGGTTCACTTGAAGTGCTGTCAGGTAGTTGACGACTTCTTCGGCCTTGTACGGGACGATTTGGAGATGTTGAGTTATCTTGGGATGTAGGATCGATGATCCGTTCTCGACAGGAGGGTCTAATCTCCCAACGGGAAGCCTGAGGAGTTGCTATTACATCTCCTCAGGCATTTTTTCTAAATTGCCCGACGTTGGGGGCCTACTTCAAAAGTAGTCGAAGAAGACCAGGAAGGAATACCAGCGAGATATTCTCGTTTTCCAAGTGGGGATTGAAGGAAAACGACAGAACTAGAAGGGAAACGGGGAAGTAGAACTTCTGAAGGTGGTCCCCTCACCGCCGATGCAATTGGCTCCCTTTCAAACGATGGTCACATTGGAAGCTCAATCCTCGAAAAGATCGGGATGAATGGGAGATTGTTTTCGAGCTATTCTTCGATCGAATTCTGCATGACGATGACTACGTCATGAATTTCGCCGACGGCAATCCCGACGCAGCCGGGCCGTAGACGTTTCACTAGGAATTCCAGATGGCTACTTCACCGCAATTCCGTTAGCTGAACCAGACGGCCCCGAAATGCTGGAGCTAATTCGCCGCATCGGTATCTGGTTATAGATGAAATGGTCGTTATCTACGTCGACGTCATCCCGCGAAATTGTATCGCGGTCCTAGCGGCTATAAACTTTTGTAATCTCGCGGATGCATCAATAAAAAAACCCCGGACAACCGGGGCAAGGTCGTCTCAGGGCGCGTGAGGAAGGGACTGGGGCAGTTAGTCGGCTTCCTCTTGAGAAGGCATTCTATCTGTTGCTTGTCTCAAGTCAAACATATTTTGGCGATCATGGATTGAGACTTGGGGCGATGTTGTGATATGACTTTGGCCGACGACATATCTGAACAACGGCTTATCTGCCCGACTTGGCTGATCTTTCGAAATCTGTTCATCGAAGATTTTCTCGCAATCGCTTTCTGACTCGGAGGCATCCTCGTTTGATGGCCGGTTGCGTTGATCGGTTCTACGTTGGTTTTCACCATCGCGTCGCTGACGCATTTGTGTGGGAGGTGTATTGATGAGTCTTGCTAAAGTACACGCTACGGATGGCGCCATAGATTCCAAGGTCGCGATCTGCAATCATACGTTGCATCATCGAGACGAAGATGGAACTCCGCTTGGTTCATGGATCGAATCGACTGGAGTTTATGGTATACGAGTCACTTGTCGCGTCTGCGACAAATTCTTCGGCTATCTACCGAACGAGCAAGGAAGGTCGGATCAAGAGTTATACGAGGCGTACCTTGAACAGCAACGACGACTCGCTTGTCCTGGTTGCGGAGAAGAACCCTTCCTTGGATGAGGTAACGGTTCTCGCCATGCGTGGTTGGTTTTTATTCGTTCTCAATAAAGCTGGCCACAAATTAGACGAGCTTCGAGCTGGCGAGACAGTTTGCTCGCTGAATCGACGTTGGTCTCGTAGACCGATCGAGTTATTCAGGTGACTGTTTTGTGGCCAAGGATTTCAGGCCGATCATTTCTTTGACTTGCTTGAGTCTTTTTTGCAACGCCGTCGCGATCGTTGTTACGACGATAGCCGCGCACGAGATCTAGTTGGCGATGGCAAGTACGTCGACGAACGCCCAGAGGCGTTTTGCGAGAAGTGCACAGCTCGGCACTCGCAAAAGTGAAAAGGGTGTGTTGAAAAAGCGGCAAGAATTCAATCCATGGCGACTTCGCCTAGAAGCGAGCGCCGGGGACACTTCGAATGAATGAGTCAAACGCATCAAGCCGAGCATACACCCCGCCGTCACCGCAAGGACGGGTTGCTAGATCCGTAGCTCGAGAGGTTGCTCCAGCAACTACCCAAGCTGCATCGTCACGTGCGTCAGCACCCACCAACAAATATACTGGTCCACCACTATCACCGTTGCAACTATCTGGTCCAAGTCCAACAAAGCCTGCGACCATCTCAAGATTCGGATCGCAGCCCAGTTCCGTCGATTCAGTCCCATCGCAACAGCAGACGGAATCGACGGGTACGTCCACCATTCGCTTGACGCCAAATCCAGTACTGCTTGCAAAATCCGAATTTCCAAATCCCGCTGCTCTTACAAAAGTTGCCGTGTTGACCTCCGCTGTCGTCGCCATTCTCCGAGGTGCCACGTCTGTCACATCGACGTCAAGAACGATAACGGCGAGGTCGTTATGAAGTCCTCCTGAATTATACGATGGATGGCGGTGTACCTTACCAGTGTATCGCTTGCCCGGTTTCGACGTATCTTCGCCAACGAATGCGACTGCGGTTGAGTTCGCTCCGGCACCGGTACAAAAAAAGCAATGTCCCGCCGTTACTACGACGTTCTTGCCGACAAGTGTACCTGTGCAACAGAACTGATCGTTGCCGCCGACGCGACGACCTACGCAGACACAATCCTTAAGAAGGGTAGATGGCACGTCTTGCGTCCCAGGCCCAACGATCCGAAATTCAGAAGGAGGCCCGGTAATTGGAAAGAGTCCCGCGTCCAATTTGGACGATTTTTCAAGGAGATCACGAAAGTTCTTTTGAAGCGCTGGCTTAGCCCAAATCTGTTCCACGGTTGCGTTCGGAGCTGCCGCGTTCACTGCAGCACGGTCAAGACTGCCAATTCCTCGCTTCACGGCCATCCCGGAATTCAATGCATCAAGTGCTAATTTCGTGTAAAGGCTGTTGTCGGATCCGGCTACTTTCGCTGCGAACTCATGAGCCGCACTTACGACTTGGCCGTACTCCGCAGAGGTCAACGCCTTCGGGGCTCGTAATGACTTGTCGCGAGCTCGCTGTTCGAGCTTTTGCATCTGAGCGTCAGACTGATTGCTGACGGGATCTGGCGTTGGCACCGGCTGGGCATTAGTCAGGTCAGCAAAGTGCAGAGAAAAAACTAGGACAACAGCAATTTGTACGGCATTTCTCACGTTTAAGTCTCCCTTACGAATGCACAAGTTACCAATGCGTATTCCAGCTAAATCGAGATGCTTCTTCGATAAAGCGAGGAACGTAAAAACCCTACTCAGCTACAAGTTATATCGCTAAATATGCTCCAGACGCGACAAAAATCTGGGCCGATCATGAATTTTCTAAGCGATTTCGTTGCAGGCGATGCTTCACGCATATGCTCGCTTGTTCATCGGACGTATGTGCCGTGGATGAATCCGATGCGCTGCGCGTTGTGCGACAAATGGCGAATTGTTGGAACGGACTGGTCGTTTCCCGTCTGGAACGATAGCAAATGGCTCACTGATTTGCGTCATTTTCTCAATCGTTACAACCCGCCACCTATTTCGAGTTTTTTGAAGTTGGCATGCCATGGCCTTCAAAGTGTCGTCTGTTAAACCGATCGAGCTTCTTATCCTACATGGAAGTAGGGGTTGGAACTTCAGATGGAGCAGTATAGTGAATCGATCAATTGTCTTTGCGGTGTTTCTTGCGTTTATAACAATCAGCATCGGATGTACGCCCCGAGTTCGAGTCAGGGCAAATCCTACGATAAAGGATCCTGGAATTCGGTACTACCGACCCAAGCCTTACCTATTTGTTTCATCCGTTGGCGAGAAATCTGTTACAAACAACCCAGACGAAAGCACGACGACCGTAACAAAACCGGATCCGAAGTACGTAAACCTCCAGCTCCAGTACCTGCCTGATTTTTCTGAAGAATACGCGGTCGATGTCAGAACAGGTTTCGGCACCGCCGATGTCTCTCTGACGCTGGAAGATGGGTGGAACCTAACAGGAATCAACCAGAAGCTAGATTCTAAAACCGCCGAAAACATTGCGGCATCCGCGGAACTTCTAAAGGGAATCGCGTCGGTCGCTAGCCCTGGAATTGGCGGAGGAAGAAGTGCTAATGGCGCTACAGCGAGCGCATATGAAATGCGGATTGCCGCTACAAATGTACCGTTGGGATACTACGAGTCCGTCATTGGTCGCGACAGCTGTGGGCGGAAACATCTCTACGGCTTCAGGTACATCGGTTTCATGCCGTTTCAAGGGTGTCCCGTTGCTATGTCAGGTCGCGAAGCTGGCTGTTGTCAGTCGACTGACCTCTACGGTCTTGTCTTCGAGAACGGCGTGATGATGTTCAAATCGCTGAATGAAGTTGCAGCGATTCAAGATCCAAGTCGAATGCTACCGGTCGAAACAGGATCAGCGGTTAATGATGCTACCGTCACGCGAAGCCTTACTTACCAAGGAGCTGGAGATCCAAAAACTACGACGATTACAGTACAGGACAGTTTCAATGGGCAACTTGAAGCGGACGGCACACTTCGCGTTGGAATTCCTAAAATGCCAGGCCAGAAATAGAAAAGCTGATCATTTCAAGTTTTTCGTTGAAAGCGATGAGATGCCGGGTAGAATCCTTGCCGACGTTGAAGCAACTTCACCATCACTCGTAGGCAGCGTTTGATTGAGCAGAGAAAGCGTGTTCTTTGCTCAAGCGTCCGTGAAGCGTGGATCCTTTTTCGATTGGAGAAACTTTGGCTGAAAAACTCGAAAGTCTGTCTCAGTTGGTCGGGAAACCATTGAAGGATCTTCAAGAGGAAACTTGCGGACTGAGGGCACTGCTGTGCAAGTCCGGCTTGATTCCGTCGCAATACGGTAGCGAGTCATCTCAACCACTATCGCAAGCGGTTCGAGCAAATCGAGGGCTTGCAGGGATTAGGTTATTGGACAAGGATTCAGAAATACTGCGGGCTCTCGACTTGGAGCTGCTTGAAGCTCCTCGGTGTGGCTCGCCGCATATCGAGCCAAGTTTACTTCCCAATGAATTGCGGGAAAACGCTCCGAGAGGCTCCGTGGAACGTGGTTGGGACAGACAGGTTTTGAGAGTGCAGTTTAGCAGCACCAACTTTACAACGATTGGTATTTCAGAAGGCGAAGCAAAGCAAGCATTTCGAAACGCAATGTCAACTTGGAACAGCGCGAACATCGGGATCAGTTTTGTGGAAGCAACGTTTGGAGTATCGGAGGTGCTTGTTTCCTGGTTTCCTCCGATTTTGGATCCTGAGCACTTTCTTGAAACAGGTGAAGTTTATGCTCATGCGGATTTTCCGCCGCCGATTAACAACCAGTTTGGCCCCCCTCCGTTGCCTGTTTGCTTTTCGAATGTAGAGCCCTGGAGTGTTACAGGCGATGCCTCAGCATTTGACATCGAAAGCGTTACTTTGCATGAACTCGGCCATTGTATTGGTCTATTTCATCGCAACATAGGAAGCATTATGTACTCGCGAATTTTACGAGGGCAATTAAAAAGAACTTTGGACCCGACTACTATCGCAGCAGCGAGAAGTTTATACGTTTAGTCCTCAAACAAGCGAAGGCCGTTAGCTTGTTTGAGGATTAGATGTTGAAACGGCTTGGATCGAGTAACAGTTTCAGGAACGTATAACCGCAAAAAGGGGTGCCGAATATCGACGCTAGACCAGGAACAGCCCCAAGGGGGAGGCACGTCCTAAGCGGTCTTCCATTTGCCAGGGGAGACCGAATGAATAAATCAAAAAAGAGCCGTCGTAGCTGGTCATCATCCGTGAAGATGCGGATTGTTTTGAAAGGCATGGAGCCTGGAGTCGATATTGCAGCGTTGTGTCGCCAAGAGGGTGTCAGTCCGACGCAGTACTATTCATGGAAGAAGCAATTGGTATCGAGTGCAGAGGCGGTGTTTGGTGATAAGCGAAGCCCAGCGATCGATGCCAAGGAGGCTCGACTATCGGCTGAGCTGACTCGCATGAAAGGCGTGGTGGCCGAGATAACCGCTGAGAACCTTGAATTAAAAAAAACGCTCTAGGGCTGGAAGACTACGGTCAATTGCCAAGTGATCTTCAGCGACGAGTGATATCCGAGGTGGATCAAGCGAAGGAGCGTAGTGCGATGCCGATTCGTGAGTCGTTGAAGATTCTTGGCGTGCCGTATGGTAGCTATTATCGATGGAAGCGAGAGGAAGCATGGAAACGTGAAGCGACCGAGCCCATCAAGCCAGTTCAAGTATTCGAAGCTTTGCCTGAGGAGAAGTTGGCCGTGAAGACGTATGCGCTTTCTAACCCGTCGATTCGCCATCGCGAGTTGGCATGGAGGATGATTGATGACGATGTAGCCTTTGTAAGTACGTCAACGGTTTATCGGATTTTGCTTGAGGTAGACCTGATGAATCGGCATCGCGGCCGCAAGAAGCGCTATCGCTAAGAACTCGAGAAAGCTAGTCGCCCTGACGAGATCTGGGGCACGGATCTGATGTATTTACGGATCGCCGATCAGCAATATTTTTTGATTGCTTTCATCGACGAATATTCGCGTTACCTTGTTCATTGGGAGTTAGTCAGCAGCATGGACGGTACGACCTTGAGCACGGCCGCTCAAGCAGCACTGCAAACGCTGCCGATGACCAAGGAAGGTCGTGTTTCGATTCAACCGATCATTCGCAGTGACAATGGCAGCGGCTACATATCGCGCGAGTTCGGCGAGCTACTGGAACATCACGACGCTCGCGAATGAAACGACACGTGGCAAGATCAAAGACTTGACTCTTCTTGATCGATGGATTGAAACTGAAATCAAAGTCCTCCAATCGCTTCGTATCGCGGAAGCCCGCCATCGCGACGCGACGATTAATCAATCGATCGTTGCGAAGCAGAAGTTCGTCTTGAAGCAACAACTCTAAAAACTCGCGATGACTCAAGCCAGTGGTGGCTGCTTCGTGAAGTCGGATCTCCAGCGTGTTGACTAGACCCGACATTCGTAGCTTCTTGAGGGTTTATAATAAGTTCGTATCCATTGTGATTAGCCTCCTGCTAATGCTTGTTTAAAAAACTGATCGTATTCGAGAATCGATCGTATGATAGGGTGCTCGTCCATGAACTCCATGGTTTGTTGCTGGACTCCTCCATGCTCGAGAAGCCGTTTGATTGCGTGAAATCGTGTGGCCCTTGCCTTCAGGCATCATGGGAGTCAGGTGCTTATCGACAATTGAAGAATTTCTAGAAATGAGTCTCGTGACTTCGATCCCTATAGTCCGATTACCCATCGATAAATCAAAGTCTGGTGCTGGAGGCATACCGTTCCACACGCATCCCATCGGCAATTGCAAGAAATTGCACAATGCCTTTACACTCCCAGTTCAGCGTTTCGCTTCTTTACTTCTTTGGAAATCATGATTCTGTTCCTCCGTGAATATTAAAAAAATTGCACTGTCACAGACGGTCGCAAGACATTCTTTCGACGTTCGAGCATGCGCATATGGGAAAGAATGCGAAATCACTCGCCAACCGGATGAAAGCGGAGACTGCGATGCAAGTGCTGATGGAATCTTTTCCATACGGCCAGCTATCCCGAAGCCTCAGATGTTCTCGACGATGGTACATGAATTGACGCATGAACTCCTTCATTGGGGAGATCGTCGTGAATTGACAACCAAAGTCGTTCGAGAAACGGAGGCTGAAGCGGTTGCATATGTTGTTTGTCGCTCTTGCGGGCTTGAATGCTCCACCCGAGCGTCGGACTACATACAGCTTTGGAGTGGCGACGACAAGATTCTGATGCAGTCGCTCGAACTGATTCGAACGGTTGCTTCCAAGATCATCGCTGAACTGGAACCGGCGAAAGTCGAAGCGGAGAAGGTGGCGCATGTTGCCTAATATTGTTCAACCATCCGACGACGATGGAGTGCCATTTGAAGTCAATGTTCAACATGATTCGTTACAACCGAATCAGGTCGATTCAGTTGTCGATGCTCCTAAACCAGAAGCAATTCGGCTCGGCTGCATTCATTGCGATCGGAACGACTTCGACGGAGTGAAGGAAATGCCGTCTGATTGGCATGAGATCTTTCCAATACAGACGTGGCATGCTTCCATCGAGGAAATCGAACGGAATGATCCGCTTAAGAGAAGTGCGTTGGTTTGGGAGACGCATCTTGGAGTTTGTCCCGAATGCTATGAAGAATTTGACCGCGAGGAGAATCCTTCGATATCGAAGCTTCAATGGAAGGATGCTCAATCGAGCGATCCCGACGAACGCGAGTTCCAAGAATCGCTGAAAGTTCATCCAATCATTCGGCAGATCATCGACCGCGATTGTCATGTTGGAGAAACGAACTCCAAAGTCGTCCGGCATGTTATCGCAAAACTTCGAAATGGTTACGAGTCTTTTCGAAGGATGAGCAAAGCCGATCGGCGAAAGTTCATCGTGCAGTGTGTCAAGCATCATGGCCGCAACTACCGACAATACGCCGAGTAATGTGCGGCTTTCGGTATACCATCGGCGGCAAGGATCGCGATGGCCAGCCGATGAGTTCGCTTTCGGGGTTAGAAATCGTCAAATTGATGCGCAGGCACAAGGTGACGATCGAGCAATTGGCGTTTCGCCTCGGAACGACGCAGAAGCGAGTTCGTCAGATTCGCGATTTGGGACTGAGCGATGTTTATGCGATTCGCGATTGGATTCAAGCGATCTCGGATTTGGACGTTGGTCCCATCCCCGAGAAGTATCGAATCCATAACCGACAAGAAGAAGGCGATTGCTGCTTCTGCGGCTTTCCACTTTTTGTCGGAGACACGGCCTTCGAATACGCCGGTGCGATGTTTTGCTCGATCGCTTGTTCTCGGAAAAGCCGGGAGTGGTAGTTCGTTGAATCAAGAGGTTCTAGTGAAGCACCTCACCAGAACCTCAAATTCAACAAGAGTTCCCAAATCGCGATATTTTTCACGTCGAACGGCTTTATGCCTACTGCGGCCGACGAACCCGTAGCCATTGCTAGGATTCCGAAAATTTGCTGCAATTACGCTTCGCGTCCCCAAAAAATCGAATGAACAAAACTAGAATGAACCTCTCAATTTCGAGAAGCGTCAAAGATTTGAATTGTAAAATGAGTTCCATTATTTGATCGCTAATTGCCGAGAGACCACTACGCATTCGCGACCAGGACGAAAGGAATACCAATGGTTTCCCGCAATGCAAAGCGATTGGCCGACAGCCTTGGTCCGCTCCAGGTGGACTATGCGCAACAAGTAGGCTCGTCGATGAAAGGTTGCTTTTACTGCCCGATATTGTTCGAGGACGTATATCGTCTGTCGGAGCTATGTTGGGGGCATGCGGTACCTGACGCTCTTGGCGGAAAATCGACGGGAGTTCCTCAACTTGCGAGAGTTGATAGTTTTTTTGGTTCGGTCTTCGAAGGTGACTGTAAACGCCACGCGACGGCGCAGACAACGACGCACCTTGAGGCATTGATAAACAAGCAAAAATTTGGCGAACTTCAACCGACAATTTTATGGAATGAACGGGTGTTTAGGCCGATACCGCTGAAAACAATACCATCGCAAAGCACCGGGCTACCAGGGTATCTGGAGATTCACCTTGACGGTAGGCCGAGTCAATTCTTTGGACTAAAAGGAGACCTGAAGGTTGATGAGAAGATGGCGCTCACTACCAACAATTTCGAGGTCTTGATCGAGCAAGATTCGCGAGCCGCACACGCAGGAATGGCTCTGCATTCTGCTCACCTGACGATGTTCAAACTCAGAGGTTATTCCTACGCATTGAGTACGTCGGGGAGATACTTCGGAGGCGAAGTGCTTGGACGATTCTTCCGCGACAGCAGGGGAGATCATGGAGTTGGAAAGAAAAGGGCAGTACAATTCGCAACAGAGTTCAAGAACTTCTGGCGACCAGTGCGTTTTGAACAAGGAGTCGAAAGCAGCGTCGACGATCGCTTAATGTTGCTTTGTTTCGATGTTGAAGATCGGGCTTGGGCAATTGGAGTTTTTATCCAGGCATCCACCGGTCGAGTTTTAGTGCTGGTTCCGACAATGCATTGTGCAGATAGTGCGGCGAAGGCAATAAACTTCAAACGAAAGGGGGCAAAAAATCTGGTTGTGCGAAGGCTGAGATTACGCGAGGATCAAACCGCATTCGAGATCAATCCAGAGTCAACTACCTTAGAATGGCCAGATGCTTCCTTGTGAATTTCCGCTGAGGCATGTTAGTTCGACCAACACCTCTCTGATTTACGATCAGATTTGTCTAGCAAGTCCTTTGAAATCCCGATTCTAGGATCACCTCAAGCGTTCAACTTTAGATTCTCCGAAAGGCGACGGCCCTCTTTCTTAATGCTTGATAAAGGACATTGAACTAATCCGCTCCGCGGAGGGCTGCCGATCCTAAATCTTGATCTTCTCTATCTCATCAAGGCTTATAGCATCCGAGGTACGATCGTACAATTTGGTTGTGCGGACTGAGTCGTGAGCTGCAATACGTTGGGCGTGTTCGAGCAATCCACCGTTCATGAGATAGGCGGTAATACCAGTGGCTCGAAAGGTGTGGCAGCAGACCGCTGCTGAAAGACCGGCTCGCATGGCTCGGCGCTTGATCATGCGAAGGACATCGATGCGATGCATTCGATTGTACGTCAGCTTGCGACGACGACCGATGGATCGAAACAATGGTCCCTTTTTCTCATCGGATATGCTGGCTTCACGGATGTATGCGTCCAAATAGGCTTCGGCGTTGTGATGAGCGGGAACGTCGTGCAGCTTGCCTCCTTTTTCGTGCAGTCGAAACCAGCCACGGCGTCCTTGCGAAAAATAATCTTCGACGTTCATTCGAATCGTCGCGGAAACTCTCGCGAAACTGTAGACCATGACGCCGATCAGAGCACGGTCGCGAAGGCCGATGATCGAATCGGTTTCGATGGAATCGAGTAGTTGTCGAGCTTCTTCTGGCAGCAACACTGGCGTTTTACCCTTGGTAACGACATAACGCGGACCACGTACGGATGTAGCGGGATTGGTGGCGAGGATATGACCGGTGACCAAGAAGTCAAAGAGTCGTCGAATGGCAGCCAGGTGAAGCTTCACGGTCGGCGCTGCTTTGTGCATCGTCATTTGCTCGATATATGCGGCGACCACAATCGGCGTAATCTCGGCCAACGCAATGTCCTGTCGCTGACACCAAGTGAGAAACTGCCGGACAGATTGAAGATAAGCGGCTCGAGTACCGCGATTGCGAATGCTGGCAGTAAAAAATTCGATGAAGCGTTCTTGTGCTCGTGGTCCAGCCTGACCGATCAGCAACGGCATGACGCCCGTGTTTACGAGTATTTCTAAGCGGATTTCTTTCTCGTCGTTCATTGTGCGGCATATTTGTCTGAATTTCGAATCTCAGTATGCCACACTTCTTACGTTTCAAAAAGGACGTTTTGATACACCAAATAATTGTTGACTTTGTCTTGCGGTTGTGACGATTCAGACGGCTTTTCCGACTAGCATTTGCGGTTTCTGTAGCACTGAATTCGTGCATTTTGCACGTTACCATTCTTCGCAAGGAAAAACTTGCTGCGTTTAAGAGTTTATTGCCCAATTCAAAATCGTCTCTCGCGTTAGAGATTCAGGAAGAAACTCCTGTTCCAACCTCCCATGGGATTCTTCCAGAAGTTGCCTGAAGAGCAACTGCTCGGACGGACTAAGACCAACCGGCGGTTCTGTTCCAGCAATCACCTTTTCTGGACCGGCAAGATGAGCAAATTGATCGAATACCTCGCTTGTCATCATCAACACATTGAGTTTACCGATCCGCTCTCTCGCTCTGGCAAGAAGTCGCAGTCCCCACGTATCGATGTCTCCCCAATATGCGACCTTCTTGCTTGCCAGCCAATCGGCTTCAGTCCAATCGAGATCGAATCCCGAGCCTAGGACGGCAATCGTATTTGCTAATGTCGGAAGTTGATAATGGCAGCTTTCGTTTTCTACTATAAGCAATCGTTCTCCGGGCAACATCGTTTTTTTAAGTTCGGAACTACGAACCCGCATTTTCCGAAATGGAAGCAGGGATCCATCCAGATCCGCAACTAATAGCCAGTGTTCACCTTCGGGAAGGGCGTCGAGAAATGCCACAAGTCCCACGCGACTAACTTCGCCGTCGAATCGTTCATCGAGTAGCAACGTAACGAGTCGTTCGTGGCGTTCGAAAAACTTGGTATCGATCCCTTCGAAAGACAGCCCTCGTAGCGGCCGCCCCGAGGAACAACCTGGTTCCAAAATCATGGCAAGGCTCGCGGCTCGAATGATTTCGACGGTAGATTTTCCACGCCACAAAGAACGACGGCAAATCAACAGGGAGTGGCAAATCGGATCCGTCTGCTCGATAATTCTCGTCATTACTGCAAACTCGATCCGTACGGAAGCATCGCCGCAAGCATCTACAAATTCACCTGGCGTTCGTAGCTTCCAGTACATTGGAACGCTAACTTCAACTCTCGTGGCCCGATAGCGGCACGAAGCCTGAACTACCTCACCGACCTTGACTTGACTCCAAGCGTCGATGTGACGACTAATGGCGGCTGCATCAGTGCTTAATAAGATTGGTGGCGGGCGACCAATTGGAATGCTAATCGGCCAAACGTCTTGTTCTCCCAACATTAGGGCTTCTCGTCGTGCAGCGTTCTCCCATCGACGTCTCAAAATTACTCTTATGTCACCAGGCGACTTCATCGCAGTTCAAGGTCCGAGTTATGCGGAAACATCGGCATTCCTCCTAGTACGGCGACAGGAAGCGTATCGATGTCCCTAGCCTGTTTCCACGAGCCCGCGCCGAGTGGGGCAATGCAAGGTAATAGAAAAATATTCTATCATGGAGCGTGCGGCGCGAGTTCTTTCGCTGCCGCACTGGCCTGATTTTTGACTGCCATTTCCAGGCTGAAACCCCGCCGTGCCACCGAGAAAGGCAATGGCTATGATGATCGCTTACTTGCGACCGCACTGCCCATTCAAACTGCCGCGAATGCCTGGCTCGCATTTATAAGCGCATCGACCTGCGATCGGCCGCTCGATCCAGTGGGTCAAACATCAAATTTGAGGCGACTGCCGGCACTTTTTCAAGGCGACGATCTTCACGCCTTGACCATCCGCCAGCCAGTTAATGGCGAGGATTACCGAGTCTTCGAGCAGTGCAAGAAGACAATCGCCCATAATTCCTAATCAGACCTTGTTGATCGAGTTGCCGACCTCCTCGTCCGCTACGATCTTTACTGACATCGAACGCTCAGAACCCCTCAAATTCTTGCCTCAATAGGCAGGTGGGGGGAGGTGAGGGAAGGAACGCTAAACCGATCATGGTAATGAATGTTTCTACTGGCCAACGACGACGCGATGAAATCGATCTGAAGGCGTCGATATCTGAAGCTCCTGGACGCACTGCATCACACAGCGAAACGCTTCGAGACAATCGACCGGTACCGAGATTTGGATGCTGTCATTGATGCGTATCGAAAACGAGGGTTGCGTTTGGAGGGTACGACCTCCAAGATTCTGCTCGCCCAGAACATTTTTCAAATCACCGACGGCTCCTCGATTTCGCGGTGCGATCTTATCGATCGATTCCAATTTCTGGGTCCAGTACGAGAAGCAACTCACCGAGACGTTCTCGTTGGCGCAAAAACGAGCAATCGACAACCCACTTTCACGAAACTTTTTGAACCGTTCCGACCAAATAGCCAACTTCTTCGAATCCACGCGTCGCTTCATGATCATGCCTTTCAAAGCCAGAATACACCAGAGTGAAATGCGTCACACCTCGAATAGTCGCCTAATCAACCGTCCTTGACTGAAGAACGTGTGAAGCGGAGAACGCCTCGCTCCCTCGAAGCTCACCAACAAAGGCACCCGCACCATTCATCTGCGCCGCTTATCGATCGCCATTCGCTCCGTTCGAAGACTCACTTCGCCGGGGTGAGCGACCGACAAGCGGCTCCGACGAAGGCACCTACCCGGAAGCATTATCAGGTAGAAAATAAAAATCCAAAAATTGTGGCGACCGCCACTTGCGAAACTCGGACTTCATAGTCGACCCCATTCATCCGGTCGCGGCCCACCAGTATTAATCAATTCGATCGCCTCCGACCGCGACTCAGATGCAAGTACGCCCAACATGGCAACGCTGTGAAGCATTTTACGCAGCCATCGCGGGAATAACACTGGTCGGAACAGGAAAAAACGAGATTTTGCTGGTGGCATAATCGGCCAAGGCGATCCTCGTAGAGGATCGATCAACTCTCGCAAACGAAGGCCGTCCGAAGTTGGGGGAAGGCAATATTTAGAAGACTCGCGATCCACGTGCCGATTCGACACAAATAGAATTTTCTCCAAACGCGATAATCCGTCCATCATTGAGTACATCAAACACTCCTATATCCGCCGGAAGATCAAATCACCGCCTTGGACATACGAGCGTATAATTGAGCATAGACTTTCCCCCCTTTTTTGGATATGCGAGGATGTCATAAGCGATCGACGCTCCCTAACATTCGCGATTTTGTCAAATCGGACAATTTTGGAGCCCAGCTGCTCATGATTGGATCGTAACATTGTTTGGTCTTGACGAACTGTGTACAAAGCTGCTCCAAGACGTGAGCGTACGTTGAAGTGCATCTTGCCTAGTATTTTATGCTGGCCCTGTTGTCACCGCGTAATGAAAGGGTCGAAGTATAGAGCATCGAAATCGTCAGGTTGAATGATTGATTCGCAACGGAAATCGGGGGCGACAGGCGACCGTAGCTGCATTCTGCCAGCAGCGTCAACTCAGTGTCAATCGCACCGAGGAATCAGCGGTTATTCGCGGTTAGGGATCAAGTCCATGCTCAAGAAAGCTCTTAGCGGCCCCAAATTCAAAATCGATCAAAACCAGATCGCGTCTCTTGGATGAGAGCAGATTCCAAGCGATGGATTTGCCGAGCCAGTCGGAGCGAATCGGTTTGATTAGCGCGACAAAGCGCTCGCATACGCATTCTTTGACAAACCTGATTGCAGCATGGTAAACTGATGTAGTCAATGGAGAACTTTATGCAGATAGCGATTCCGACGGATAAAGAAGACTTTGTGAAGCAGCTCGCAACTGAAGCAGGTTATGCATCTGTCGAACAGTATATTATTCAGTTGATCGAAAGGGATTCTGAACGCAAAGCTATCAAGCAGGCTCTCAGTGAGATGGAACAAGGCTTAGGTCGACCGTTTGATGAGTTCGATCGCGATTTTCGTGCCAAACATGGACTTCCGGCAGCGAGCTAGATGTTTCATATAACAGTCTTGCCATCGGCTGAGCGAGATATCGAACAGAATTTTGCCTACTGGAGTCAAACTCGATCATCTGATCAAAGCGAGCGTTGGTATTCATCCATTTACCAAGCCATTCAAACACTTAAGCTCTTTCCCAAACGCTGCCCAGCAGCGGAAGAAGCCGATCTGCATCCAACTGGCATCCGCGTTCTCTTTTTTGGAATTGGCCAGCATCCAACGCACCGAATTCTATTCACGGTTATCGAATCAGACGTTTACATCTTGCGAGTACGTCATCTGTCGCAGAATTTTCTAACCGACGTCACGTAGCAAGCTGACGGATTGATCGTTCAATACCCCCGCCTGAATCCCACCTCAAAAAGTCAGGATGGGGAGGCGAGAGTAGGGACGAATCCCTCAGGCGACTTCGACTTCCATCGGCTCTCATCCATCGGGGTCAAGGGCCTAGACGGCGCGAATTCATCGTTTTTTTCGGCGTTTGGGCTTTGACGCTTTCTTCAGTGATAGCAGTGAAGACTTCAGGGTAAACTTTCGTCGAGACGGTGAAATCAGAACTTGCCTTTGCTTCCCAAGCAGCTCGACGGCATAGAGCTGAAAGTTTTCCTTCGAGCCAAACCTCGTACCCGACAAATTCAGATTTGAGATTTTTCGCAACGGTGCTGTGTTCTTGCGTACAAAGAGGTACAACGTGAGTTTTGAAGCTTTAAAAGTATTGCCATCGCGAACAAAGCTGTAGTGAGGCGCCATCGGCATGTGTACTTCTCCAAAGCAATAGGTCGCATCCTTGGCACTAAGCCGTGCAGGATTTTTCTGTGAGGCAAGTTCAAATACGTAGTCAGGATCCTTCAACTCTATCCATAGTTTAAGATACTCATTGCAGAATAGTTCGAAGGAGCAGCTTGTCTTTCCTGCATCATCGATGACTGTCGTCTTATTGGGTCGGCCCGGATGGAATACATCTCCTTCCCAAAAAGGCTTCGGGTCTAACGACGCCGCAACGATTGTTGGCCCGCGAAGGAGGTTCAGCTCACGAAAGTCAGACCATGCAACGTTGAAGGCTTCTTCCAGCGTCAACGTCTCAAACCCGTCGAGAATTCCTCGGGCTATTGCCGCCTCCGTGAAACCGCTTGAGCTAACGATGACTAGTTTGTCAACTCTTGCCCCTCCTCTACCAATATATTTCGCCCAGATGCCTTCGACAGTAGTAATGTCGAGCCTTCTTTTTTCATCCTTCGCTTCAAGTACCGTCAGCCTATAAACGCCGAAGGGATCGTCAATCAAAACATCAACCTCGCGCTCGATTATGGGCGAGTCAATCATCTTGGATTCGGAGATTTGGACGTTTGGCCCACTAACGACGTGTGCAATCATAGCCACTAACTCTTGAAATCTGTTAGTTCGTTGTGGCATGTCGTTTGAATCCTAAAACTATCGGGCATCAATGTTGACAATCGGTGCGTTCATGGCTCGGAGAATTCCATGATCCTTGCACTTCGTTTTACACCATCGGGCAACTCATGTCCATCAAGCATTAGCAGCGGTCTAGAAGTACGAACGGCTCCTCACCGACTTCCTAGCCCTCAAACAAGCGAACGCTTGTTTGTCGGAGCTTGATTTTCGCAGCGCAGCGGCGACCGTGCCAGCAGGACTGGTTTGATTTTTTCCATTTCGTTTGCTTCATCTTTTGAATTTCTGTCTTGGTTTG
>Ga0163150_10000096_pt1 | contig 154616 bp, 203 predicted proteins | sample OliLakLV19P2IB_FD_148628 | JGI IMG/M metagenome (GOLD analysis project Ga0163150, IMG submission 148628) | Freshwater microbial mat bacterial communities from Lake Vanda, McMurdo Dry Valleys, Antarctica - Oligotrophic Lake LV.19.P2.IB | ecosystem: Environmental > Aquatic > Freshwater > Lake >... | reverse complement strand
TTTCTTGAGTTTTTAATTTTGGTGTGGATCTTAGTTACTTGTTTCTTCTTATTAGCTCTCTGTGCTTTAGCCAGCTTTAAAGCATATTTATTAGTATTATTAACTCTCAACTCTGACTTTAAGCCGTCTGAAGTTGTGTAGAGGGTTTTTAACCCTAAGTCTAAAGCTACTTCTTTATTAGGAGCTTTCTTAGCCTCTAATACTTCGGTTTGGAACGTTATGTTACAAAACCACTTGCCTTCAGAGTTTTGGGAGAAGTTCCCTGTTTTTATTTTAGCATCTTCAGGTAGATCCCTTGATTTCCATAGTTTAAAGTATTTCTTATTATAAATTAGTGTCGAGCCTTGGAGCTTGAAGGTCTGACCGTTAATTGGTATCCAACCTAAGTTTCTTCCTGCTGTTCTAAACCTAACTAGTTTTTTTGCCTTCTGAGTTCTAGTTACACACTCGTAGGCGATAGCTTGGACTGTTTGGGAGTTGATAGTTAGAAATTCGGAACTTCCTTTTACGAGAGGGGCTAAATCGTATTTAGAAGTGTATTTTCTGGACTTTTTCCATTGATCTTTGACTATATTATTGCTGAAGTTCCAAACGAAGTTTGTATCAGAAGCCATCTTTTTAAGAAGTTTCCTGGTGGAGGAATCTTTAATTCTGAAGTTGTAGGTTAAAATCATGTAAATATGATATATTAGCACTAGTTTTAATGCCAGCTTATATCCCCACGGCTAAAGCAGGGGGTTTTACGCTGAGTTTCAATAAAAGAAGCCCGCCTCCACAAGTGGAGACGAGCCGGAGGAGATACGTGCTCTGCGAAAAGCACGCACCTTGGTCCAAGTTACTTACACCACGGGAGATCGGGTTGGAAGAGACACATTAGTTCGCAGATCGAAGGATCACCTAGAGGGCACTCTTCGGGCTGCGGATCGGGGGTACTGCCTGCTCCAACATGGAAGTCAAGCGATTCTACAATAGTTCCCGACTGATCGACGGCTTTTACCTTGACAGCGCCGTCTGCGACCGCCGTAAGGGTTCCTTCGCTGTCCACCGTCGCTACGGCGGCGTCACTCGACGTATAGGAAACACTTCCCTCACTGTTCTTCAAAGCAAGCTTGATTTCTTCCCCTGCCTTTAGACTGCCAGCGGTAGGGACGAGCCATTTGCCATGAGCAAGCAGCGTCGTCACTGCGGCTTCGGCGTCGATGCGGCAATTACAGGCAGTTTGAATGCTGACGGCTGCTGCTGACGATTGAAGAAGAGCACGGACTTCTGCACCGGTTAGGTCCGGGTCTTGAGCAAGAAGTAGAGCAACAGCACCAGCAACAAGCGGGGTAGCCATAGAGGTTCCCGATAGAGAACCGTACTTATTAGAAGGGAGGGTTGAAATAATGTCGAGACCGGGTGAAGCGAGATGAACAGTCGCCGTCCCATAGTTTGACCAGCTTGGTTTTTCGTCTGCGGAGCCCGAAGCAGCAACGGTAATAGTGTTCGGAAAGCCTGCGTTAGCGGGGTAAACCTCAACATTGTCGTTGTTCTTACCGTCGTTCGCTGCGGCAGCTACGAAGATGACACCTGCGTCGTCCGCACGCTTTACGGCGTCTACGAGAGGCTGTGCTTGGGCACGATCAATCGTCGCACCCCAACTCGCAGAAATCACGTCTGCCTTCTTTTCGATGGCGTAGTCGATAGCTTTAATAGCCGCCATGAGATCACCAGAACCATCAGCACCAAGGAAACGGATCGGCATGATGGAGACTTCGGCTGAAAGACCGCTAGTCCCCCCGTCGATCAATCCAGTCGCACCGATGATACCTGAGCAATGCGTACCATGACCTGGATTTTGAGCACCGGTTTCATCCATTGGATCGTCGTCATTGTCTTTGAAATCGTAGCCGGGGACCATGTTCGGAGCGAGCGCAGGGTGCTTATAGTCAGCGCCCGTGTCGATGACGGCGACGATGGCTGAGTGTGAACCTTTATTACCTGCTTTTTCCCACGCACCGGCAGCTTTAACTTTGGTCAAAGCCCATTGCTCTTTAAGAGCTTCAGTCGAGAACTCCCCAAACGAATGGAGCTTGAAGTTCGGGACGACATACTCGATGTCAGGGTTCGTCATGAGCTTCGCTGCGTCTGCGATTTTCATGTCTACCTTGATGAGGTTGCCAACATCGTGAGTGTCTAACACTTTAGCGTCCAATGTACTTGTGATGTTAAGCATCTTGGACTTGCCGCTATCTTTGTACTTTACGATGAACTCCTCGGCGCTAGCACTTGAGGAAAAAGCAACGGCAGCCAGAAATGCTAAAATTTTCCCGTACATAAAGACTCTCCTGTAAATAGATGAAGATCTTCAATAATCTTACAGGAGTCAATACTGGCTGACCAGTCAGTTTTTAAAAGACCAGCGTCTTAGCCGCTATTTTTTGTTGAAGCATGTGGGCGAACGATTTGCGGGAGCCCGTGTGCTGTACGGGTTCTAGGAACTCCACTTCTACGTGCAATGTGGGCATTTTAGATAAAGAAAAAAGATGCGGAAGGATCTCCATGTCTTCGCCGTAATAGTAAACGGAGTCTTTGGTTTTGTTGTCGAGACCTAAATACCGTATTGCAACAGGTTGAACAGGTACCCCTGCGTGTGCGGCGGTTGTAAGAAGTGCAGGTTTAAAGGGGAGAATGTGCCCGTCCGAGGTCGTGGCTTCAGGGAAAAGCGTCAGCGAGTGCCCCTCACCTAAAAGAATGGACATCTCTTTGATATCTAAGAGCAACGTCGAAAGGTTTGTCCTGTCAACGGTATGGCAGTGGGTGAGCTTAATCATTTCCCCAACGCCGACGCTTCGTCTCATCTCTAAAGACGTAACGTAGAGGGATCTGTAGGTCGTTGCGAGAACGCAGATGTCCAAATAGGACAAGTGGTTCGCCACCACTAAGCAAGGCTCAATCGGCGGCTTGCCTATTACGATCACCTTCACGTCGAGGGCTCTTAAGAGAACACGGCAAAAGAAACTGGCAACGTAAGGTATTACCTTCAACCGAGGCTTTAGCGGCAAAAGGCGAAGGATGTAGAGGGCGACTAAGAACAAAGCAAAGGTCGCTGCTCCTGCAAGCTGTTTGCGTAACGGTTTTATCATACTGCAAGTTTGTCTGCGTATGCCTTGTCCATATCTTTCAGATCTAGAACTGTAAAGTAGTCCATACATTTGAAAGAAGAATCATAGGCAGGTTCGCCGTATACTCTTGCTCCGATTTTTAAATAAGAGCTGAAAAGTGGTGGCAGTGCGATCACACCCTGAGAAGCTTTTGCGTACTCGTTTTGGAAAGACGGCATCGTAAAGCCGCTACGTGGGACAACGCAGTAGGCATCTCTATGGTAATCCTGCTTTTGCAGATGCCGTAAAATACTAGCAGCTTCAGAAACGTCCGAGGTCATAACGCTGACGCAACCAAAGAGTTGAGTTGCTTGAACCTCGGAAGCATATTTAAGAATGCCCCTCCACAAGCACATAATCACAACGCCTTGTCTTTTATCGGGGTCGATGCAAGCACGGCTCAGCTCAAGCTTGCCCGCCAAAGTGTGCTGGAAGTTTAACAGATGGAACTCAGACATACTGTAGAAGCGTTTAGTAAACGTACTCGACCGAAGCCTGTACGTTCCTACTATGATGCCATCAGGATCGCAGACCAAGAGGTGATCCGCATCTAAGTCGTAAGGTGTCGTATCAAGACCTAGAGGTAAGGCACGCCCTAAATACTTCTTGAAGAAGACTCGGTAACGTAGTCGAAGAGCCCAATAGACATCATCTGCTGTTTCAGCCGTGCGTACAGTGTACTTGCCGACCTTGAAATTGATCGCAACCTTCCGCTTAAATGAGCGCAGCTCGCTTGGCATGAACCAGTAGTTGAGACGGTTTAGTAGATTCAAAGTTGCCCCCAATCTACCCCTTAATCTCTATGGGAGGGCTTTTCCAATTAGATACCGTAAAGATCGCCATAGGCGTTCTCTGAAGGTCAATGGACGGTCAACGCCTCTCTGTATTCGTCGCATACTGACTAATAGTGCTGGCATGTTTACATAGCCGTCCGAAGAAACGAAAGCAGCGTTCCAACGCATAATTGATCCCCTAAGTTAAAAGAACTTTAAAACAGCACCACTTCTTCGTGCTTGCATTTGCAGCACTTAACAATGCAGGTGCAATTACTTTCAGGTATTACTTCTATTTCTTCAAAACTACAGTTCTCGCATACTCTTTTATGAGTTCCATCTTCAAGAGTTATGAACTTAGGCATGAAGGTCTCCTACCGATTCACAGTTTACAGCCAGAGAAAAATAGTTCTCGGACGAAACGAACGAATCGTCCCAACGGAAAGCTGCTTTCTCTTCATTTTAAAAGTCTTCGTAGACTCTCATAAAGCTCTAGGGGAGGGCAAGCGGAAAGTCCGCTCATCTGACCGTCGTTCACTTCTATAAGTGTCCAAGATCCATCGGTTTTCTCTGCAATGTCGAGAACGAAGAAAGAGGCAGACTGAGAAACAATTTCGGCACATTGGTCGGCAAACGCTAAACCTTCGGGGGTCATCGTGCCTATTTCTTCCGAAATGGTCCAATAGAAGCCGTAGGTCAAACGCTCTTTGCCGTAGTAGAAGAGTCGCCATTCGTTTGAAAACGGCAAATCGTTCAAGCCGATTTCTAATTTTTTTAGATCTGCATATTCCCGTATCACTATTCCCTGAGTGCCAATGAGCGGATCTCGCATTAGTCTTGAGTAGACGGCGCTGCAAGCGTCCCAATCTTTGGCAAACATCATCGTGTTCCAATCGAACTTACGAGAGTTTGTTCGCCCTTTTAAAATGTAAGGTCCGCCAGACTTCGGTACGTCTTGAAGACGAAACCAAGACTTCGGCGTGAAGTCTACTACGTCGTAGTAATAGTCGAAGCTAGCGATGTAGTTGTGCTCACGGAGCGAGTTCACAAGTCTGCTTCCTTGAGCAAGCAGATCCTTCTCTAGCTCTCGGTAGTAGGGAAGGGCAGAATATCTAGCGATAACAAGTCTTTCCTGCAAACCAACTCGACTGTCGGTCACGGGAAAGACTTGTTTAGCGATTTCCAATTCCTCTTTCGTGTCAACATCGGAACGAAAGAGGATGACTGGATTTTTCACAGACGGGATTCCACGTAGTCAAAGGTCTTCTGGCTTAGTCCGACGTGAGCCGCACCAACATCGACGACCACTTCTTTGAAGGCGTCACCGAGGCGTTCGGCTGAAGTCCTGACAACTTCCTCTCTTGGTGTCATAAGACGGAGGTGGTTCTTCATGCTCCTAGCAGCGGTAGCAAGATCAGCCGCCGTAAGTTGAAGCGTGTCCGCAGCACCCATACGATAGAGGGCTTCAAGCTTAGCACGCTCGACTACCTCACGAATGACGGCAGGGATCTGCCCGTCTAGTTCTACCGCTGCGGCGGAGACATCTTCATTTGGCGACATTAGACCACGGGCGTAAAGCTTGAGAAGCTTCCCTGCGGCTTCTGTGTCGGGAGGGAGCACGCTGATAACCGCATCGAGACGACCTGGACGCAACATGGCTTTGTTGATCTTCTCAACATCGTTCGTAGTGAGGATCGTCATGATCTCGAAGCCCTTCGAGTCAACACCGTCGATGTTGTTAAGAACGTCGTCAACTTCCGCCGAGCGACCACCTGTGACCACACGGTCGATGTCTTCAGCGAAGATCACAGCCGGGCTATACTGACGTGCGAACAAGAGGGCGTCGGGAAGACCAAGCACACGGTCGAGATAGATGAACGTCCAACCGTTCTCAACGCATTTCTTTGCTGTGACGTTGGCAGTAAGGGTTTTCCCCGTACCGTATTTACCTTCGAGCAAGATACCTCGGCGAAGAGGGATACCGAACTTGCGGCACATCTCGGTCTTCTCAATAGGCGTAAAGATCGACGTTTGAACTTGGTGACGTACTTCCTCAGAAAAAATGAGGTCGTTCTCGTCGGTCTTCGAGAGATCGAGAAACTGCGGTGCGTACTCGAAGTCGAAGTTAAGTTCGCCGTCTTCCGTCGTGCGGATGCGGATAGCCTTTCCTTTATATACCGACTTCTCACGGACGTAGAGACGTACTTGATCGGCAATATACTTGATTTGCTCTTTATGCTTTTGCTTGACCTTACCGCTGATAGCGAAAACGATCTGACCGTTCTTACGGCTGTAGTTGGTCTGAAGGTCGCCTTCAACGCCGGGGATCTTGAATCCGCCCCAAACGACTTGTACACTTTCGTTGTGGGAAACTTCAAGGTTGACCATGACCGGTGGACGTGGACCGAAGAAGCCTGGAGTAGGAGCTGCATGGTGCCAGCCGTAGATCTTACGGAGCGTCTCCATCAAAGCATAGCTGCCGTCGAGAGGGTGAGCGACGACCTCTTCGTGGATTGCGATGACTGTTTCTTCTTCTTCGATTTTGCGTTCGAGACAAGCAATCGCTTCTTCGTTCGTCATCGTCTCGGGGAGGGTGATTTGTGTACCTTCACGCCGAACACCAACGTCACGGAACTTGAACTCGCCATCCGCAGACGACTTGTTGGCTTTCTCTTGGAGAAGCTTCAACATTTTCGCCATCGTTTCGACATTCACATCTGTTGCTGCGCTTGACTTCGCACGAATCTGCTGCGTCATGTTCACTATCCTCACTTGAAAAGTATAATTGAATGCTGGTGAACCACCGTAACAGCCAAAATAAAAGATGGCAACCTTGACTTCGTGGAAAAGCTATTTGACATCCTCCCCACGGCTAAAGCCGGGAGGAGGAAAAAATATGCCATACCGTTAGGTTCGAGTCAGAGACCCGCCAGCATCTTTATCTACCGAGGTATTCCTACTAACCTTTTCGGAGATAAAGACGATGCAAGAATCCTATTTCAAACTCAAAGACTTTCTCAAAAGTGAATCGCAGCGTTTCAAAGATGCCCGTAAAGAGGGTCACGCTAAAGACCACTACGAGCGCCAAAACTACCGCTACCACCACATCGCCTACTGCCTTATTCGTGGGCGTACCCTAGAGCAAATCGAAAACCACAGGCTCAACCCACACCCCCAAAACTACAGCGAGTGCAACGAACGCTACCTTCAAAAAAGAGTTGCTGACATTCGCCTCGCCGTTGAGGAGGGTCGCTATGGAGCCGCTTGATAGGCTGTATGTCATCTCCAGACGTGATTTAGGGCGTGGAGCCCAAGCCGTCCAAAGTGCTCATGCGGTAGCTGAGTTCATGCTTCAGCACCCAGGACGGTGGAAAAATCACACGCTTGTTCTACTGTCCGTAGATGATCTTGACGAGCTTGAAGTATTGCATAAAAAAGCAGCAGAAGAATTGCCAACGGTGGTCTTCCTAGAACCTGACCTTGACTTTTCTTTCACCGCATTTGCTGCTGGTGGTGCGAGCACGTTGTTTCAACGCTTGTCACTCTTAAGATGAGACAGTAGACTGTGAGTGCTTCCGGTGCCCGAGGCTAGGCAGACGGTCTCTAAAACTGTCTTCGGGGTTCGAGTTCCCCCGGAGGCGCTCCTCAGTAGAACATACCATATGCCAGCATCGGTATGTGTCGTTTCTTCTCATCATAACCTGAGAAGTGGAACGTCGGCGTCGTGTCGATCACTTCGTTTACGGTCAAAGTAAGTTCGAGATCGCCGAGCTTCAAGTACCATAAAAGAATTTCGAGGTACCCTTGAGTGCCGCCTTGCAGATAGCAGCGACCTTCCGTCTCTAGTTCGTTTTTTTCGTAATCAGAAAATTCCCACCCGAGCTTTGTAAGCGTATCCGCATGGTGTTCGGGGATCGTGGACTCTTCGTAGTCTTTACAGACTTCAGCGCCGAAGTCAAAACCGGTTTTAGTGACCGCCGTGAAGTACGCCTCCCTGACATCTGCGACGGGTTTATTAGACGTTACAAAAATATCTAGGTGCTGATTGTGACCATCCTTGGACCAATCTCCTAGTTGAAATTTGATAGTGTGCTCAGCGGACATCGTAGTGGATTCCTTCTTGCGCTTGGAGGTCTAACTTTTTGAGCTGGGCGATGGTGCTTTCGGCACTAGTATGATGGATGCCGATGCCGCCACGCTTACGCCACTCCTCAATGGAGATCAACATGTCGTCGATTAGAATCGAGTCATAAGCGGCTAGGTTTTGTTTATAACGACGACGGCGATAGACGATGGGCTGGCTTTCACCAAACTTTGCATTAACCCACAGACGCTTTTCGTAGCGGGCTCTCAGCTCGTCGTGCGTGCTTGGTGCCGTCAAGAAGATCGGGTTGAGCTGTTGCAAAAACTGCCATAGTTGCTCCCCGTCCGGCATCAACTCAAGAGAAAGCCAAAAGTTTGGTATCCCTTTAAGGAGGTCCCACGCTTCGTGCTCAGGAACATTTGCAAAGGTCCGCTTTGTATGCTCGGTGAACTTCTTGTCGAAGTCGGCAATCACACCATCCATGTCGCAGAAAATTGTATATGCCGCTAGACCTCGAAGCATCAATCATTACCCCCAGAACTACACGGACTAGAATCGTGCGAGCTGCAAGAGCTGTCCGGCGCACTCGACTCGAAAGAAGACGAGAAGCTAGGAGATGGATCGAAGTTACAGGGATCTGCCATCATCGGCGAAGCGACATCAAAAGACGGGTTGTCATCCTGCGATGCGTAAGGCTTAGTTGCCTTGCGGCGTGTCTGCGGTCGAGGCGTAGGCGCTGCTGTTTGGTGCAGACCTCGCCACTTTTGGCTGAAGTCGTCGTCCTCAGTTGTTGGTGCAGGGCTTGCGAGAAAAACCTCTAGAGTTTGACCTTTCCAAACTACACGTATGATGCCGTAAAGGATGAGTCCTCCTACGATAGCCAAGAAAAGTTCCACCGGGTTCCCTCCAAAAGTTAGGATTGTATGAAATTCACAATAGCAAAAAAGACCCCCCTTGCAAAGGGAGGTCTTTCACTGAGAAAGGAACCAGCATTGTCAAGCTCAAGAAACAATAAAGGCAAAGCTTGACTCAGACTGCTTTCTTGTAGGGTACTTCTTCGAGGCTTTCTTTCCGACTCTGCTGCTGCCCACAATGCGGGCAGCTCTTCTCTTCGGCGTTACAGTATCCCCAAGGGCGGTGTTTAGTTATGAAGAACATCCGAGGGTGCCAAAAATGTCCGTTATCACAGTTATGTTGCACACGCTCAGTAGATCTTCGCAGCTTAGAGCCCGCACCTTGCATCGTTGATGCAGGCATAGTACGGACCCCCAATTATTCTGCGTCGTTGTTTAGAGCATCCATGACCACATCAGAGCCCTTGACTACTTCTGGCTCTTTTGGAGCAGGAGCCGAGCCAGATTGACGGTTGGGGATATCAAGACCTTTCGACGGTTCTTGCTGACATGCGTACTGCGTAATCGTCGTTTTGAAGACGTTTAAGATGACCGGCAAGTCGGACTCAGCTACGTCAACCGAGCTTTCGACTGCGGAGAAGTTATAGCACCAACGAACTTTCTCTTTGGTGGGACCGGTCAAGAGGACCGACACACGCTTGTTTGCACGGATGCGGTAAAGCTTCTCAGCGCCGTCGCCGGGGATCGACATTTGGAATTGACCCTTACCATTGACGAGCGTGTCGCCTGCATACCCACGGGAGTCCATCGAGACGATGTAGACTCGCATGTCGTTTTTCAGATCATCGAAGCCGACTTCAGCTTCGAACTTGACTTCGTAGTCTTCGTACCCTGCTTCGACAGCCTTATCCTTAAGGATGGTAAGCTGCTGAGTGTAGAAGTCTTCCGAGTCAAGGTAGGTACGTCCGTCAACTTCCATATCGAAAGCTGATGCGACGTAGCCTCGAAGTTGGACCGGCTCGTGCTCACTAGGAGCGGTTTTTGCCCCTTGGTCCTTTTCTTCTTGCTCTGCTTTCTCTTTGGCGGCGAGATCGGAATCCGTGCCGCTCAGGTCGTTACCACAAGCTGCGATGACATTCATGACCAAGATGACCAGTACCATTTTAATCGACGTTTTCATTTGAGAACCTCCTCAGTGTTGTTAAATATAACTTCGGCAGAGTTCGCAAAAACTTTAGCATAAATCGTACAACCCCTTGATTTATATAGAAAGAGGCAAGCTCACTTCGAGCTTGCCCTTGCTGGTGCTAATTAAATGTGGTTAGAAAACAGCTAGTTAGGACGCAATCGTAACTAGCTGTTTTATCAAGGGAACGTTGAAAACCTACAGCTACCTAGCTTTAAGCCGACTGCAAGGGGTACTTGCTGCTGTAATGGGCGTGTGTTTCGAGCACTTCCTCAAACGTCCACTTCTTTGTGACTACCCCATTTAGAAAGACTGTTTTCAGCAGGTCTTGCTCTTCGGGAACGCTTCCGAAAGGCACGCAGCGGATTATGCCGTCAGCATCTTCGATGACTGAAAAGCGTCCTTCGAGTGATTTCTTGCCTGGATCAGTGACGGGATCTTTCGAGACGCCCACCCACTCACCGTCGATTTCTGCGGCGGAACATTTGTACGCCATCTTGAGAAGGTCACGGTGGATCTTTTGGTGACGTTCGCCACCTTCACCGAAGGCGATGTTGTCGGCTGCCCAATAGCTGCGACACATCTCTTGAAGGATACACTCGAACATTTCCGAATTGATGCCGTCGCCCCAAATCATGCGGACCTTCGGGTTGAGCATCTTGTATCCTTGCGGCGTCATCTCTGTACCGAAAGCCTCACCGAGAATCGTGAGGAGATCAATGACGACTTTCGGTGCGTACCCGGAGTCAGGACGAATCACCGTCACGCCGTTACGCTTTAAGATGGTCGCCTTCAACTCTTTACCAAAGATCTCTTTGCATGTGTGGTAGATGTCGTAGCTGTCCGACACCATAGCAATGAAGCCCTCTGGAAATTCTTCACACATGTTCTTGTAGGCTTTCGACTCTTTAGGTCTTGTCCACGAAGTCACCGTCATGTGGCACATAGCAGCGATGGAGTTTGACCACACCTTTTCGGTGTCGTAGTAAGCCATAAGCCAAGGGACCGAAAGGAGCGTATCGGAGCCCTTCGAGTTGAGTATGTATGCTGCTCCAACTCGTGCTGCCGATTGGTCACTCGAACTTCCCCGCTGACCAAAGTCATGGATTTTGTAATCCAAGCCGAGGGTGTGCCCGTTGGTGCGGAGCATGAAGCCGCCGACGAGACGGCGGTCGTGCCAACCTTTGGTTGCAGCCGTAGTGGTTGCCCAATTGTGAGAGAGTGATGTTTCAACCGCTGTCGCTAGCCATTGAAATTCAGGGTCAGTTGCGTGTACTGTGAAGAGGGGAACATTCGCAGGGACGATGATGCCTTCCGGTAAGGCTTTGATTTCAAGCGGCAGAGCCCCTTTATGCTTCTCTAGAAGACTTCGAAACCCTTCTTCATCCACGATGTCGAGATCAAAGAAATGTTCTTTTAAAATTGGGAAACCCCAATCAAGCATCTCTTTGCTAATGACGTTGTTGCCACTGAAATTGACTAGATCTTCTTGCAAGCCAAAGAAAACCACTTTGTCGTACTTGCCGCCACGGGACGAAAAGTAGTTGTAAATGTCGGTGATGCCTGGAGGCAGTTGCCTGTGAAAGCTATGCATGTAACTGTCCATTTGGAACAGGAACGGATATCTCGGACGATACATTTCTAATGCAATCTGACTGCGGGTCTTACTCATATTACCTCCTTGATGTTGTTTACACGCTGCGCTTCTCTGCCTTCTTTTCTCAGGTACAGCGTGGAGCTTTTAAAATGCTTGCCGTATGTTTCTGAATCGTCGATGTGCAAATCTAAACCTACTTCTTGGCAGTATTCTGCTTTCGCGGAATCCCACAACTCGGGGCGCAGCCAACCGTGCCCACGCTCGTCCCAAGAGACCGTGATGCCTTGAGAAGCTCTGTAGTCGATGATCGAGCAGAAGTGCGTGTAATGAACACCTTCTACGAAGCCTGCTTTAGCAAGATCCCATAAGGCATAGCTCTTGGTGGGACCAGTGATAATGTGAACTTCATGATTTGCCTCTACGAGAGCTTTTGCAACTGCGGCAAAAACCTGCGGGTGCTTGTCGATGACGCCGTGAACGTCCAAGCCAAATCGCATATCAACCTCGACGCCACTTCTTGCCGTTTTTCCAGACGAAGTGATTGATGATGTGGAGATGGTCCTCGAAGATCTGCTCTTCAAGATAGCCTAAGTCTCCGATAGGAATCCATTTGGCTTCTGCTGCATCGTCAGCACCTTTGATGTAGGGGAAAGCCCCTAAGTCAGGTAGCTCGAAGTGAAAGGCTCTAGTGATAACGCGACCACGAGTTGAACGACGGGGATGACCAAATTCTTCGTCATCAGCCGCACACGCGATCAGTTCTCTTCTGGAGAGAGCAACTTTCTTTACTTTAGTCATCTGCTCTTTATGAAAGAAGTCGATGCTAGTCTCTTCCATCAGCTCTCTGAGGGCGGCGTCGAACTTGTCTTCAAATTCACCGATGTAGCCACCTGGAAGAGCCCACTGACCTTTGCCTGGGTCTTCGCCTCGCCTTACCATCAAAACGTGAGCGTTTTTTGTGACGACGGAGTCCACAGTGTTTTCGATGATAGGGTAAGGGTAACCCCCTTTTATAAAGCGCTTCTGAAGCACATGGAGGTGCTCACTTACAAGACTACGGCAACGCTCTGGGTGCTCTGTTTTGAAAGCTTCGAGATAAGCAGCGACCTGAAGTGGTACGTTCTTACGCCACTCGTAGCTTGCTGCACGCTCGCGCGCCTCTTTTAAGGTCTCGGACAGCAGAAACGTTTTGTTCTTAGGGTTACTAAGATCGAGAATATCGAAGTATTCGTTGTCGAGCATCTCCATAAAGTAGGAGTTGCGGATGTCAGTCGCCGACACACCTCTGGAGAAGCTTGCGGTGTCGATGAACTCCCACTGCGGGAACCAGTCTAGGTAGACAGAGGTATCATCTTTCTTATAGCCGATGATCCCAATTTTGAGGTCTTTAGGCGAACCACTGTCGTGGTCAGACCAACCAACGCTTTCGGGATAGACCTTTTCCAAGATCGCTCTGACCTTGGTGTGGACTTCCGCTAGCCAGAAGGGGTTCTTGTAAGGATAGTCTCTGACTGCCGTAAACGTCATCCGACTGAGGTCTTCCTCGTCGAAGCATGGACGTGTCATCTCAACGCGCTCAGCGGTCGTCCACGGGTTGTACGTGTTGACGGCTTTCTTGTCTGAACCGTTGACGGCAATAACATGCCGACCTAAGGCTAGGGCGCGGTCGATAATTTTCTTGTGGGCGTTGTGCAGCGGTTCGCCGCGATAAAGGAAGACAATAGCATCGAAGGCGTAGTCACGCATCTTGTACCCTCTCTGGGTTTCTTTAGACTCTAGCGCACTTCTCTCAATGAGAAGGTTCACCCGCCAAACTCTTATGTATCTATCCTAAACACACCAGTATACAGAAAGCAAGAAAAATCTTTCTCAATTCACCAACACCTTGAGGGTCTTGGGTTCCCCGCCGCGAAGCATCGTCACCGTGAACTTGTCTTGGTGTTTTATTTGCTTCAAAAGCGTAATCGCTTGAGCTGGTGACGTAAGAGGTTTGCCGTCGAGCGCCGTAATTACGTCGCCGTCTTCTAGACCGGCTAAGTCGTAAACTGAGCCTGGGTCGAAGTTCCAGATTCGAAAGCCTGTCACCTGACCTTCTTTGTCGAAGACGGCGTCAGCCGTGGCTCCCATAACGACGATCGTCAGCTCTTCTTCGGCGATGTACTTATGAACCTCACGGCTCATATGGATCTCGTCGCCTTTGATTTCCAAACCTTTGATAAGCTTTTCATTGGCTAAGTATTCGCCTGTGCGAAGTACCCGCTCGGCAGAGGGCGACGTAATAATTATCTCTTTAGCCGCTATCTTTTTTATGATCCAGCCATCTACAGGTTCGCCCACACGCAGCGAAAGTACCTTGTCGCCAGATCGCACCGTGGCAATAGACGGATTACCCGTTATCGTTCCCACGAGAAAGATTTCCGCATGTGCTGCGGTTGACAACGCAAAGAGGCACAGAAGTAGTCTACGCACAGCTCTACCCCACATGTTGAAACAGGTCTCAGTCTTCGTCTTCTTCTTCGTCCCAAGCTTCTTCAGCGAGGTCTTCGAGATCTTCTTCGTCGAGTTCAACAGGATCATCGTCGGCGTCGAGGTTGTCTAAATCCTCGTCTTCGTCGAAATCATCTTCGTCGTACTCTTCTTCGTCTGTTTCTTCCTCGTCTGTTTCTTCCTCGTCGTCCTCTTCGGGGTCGTCGAGGGGTCGAATATCCTCATCTTCGGTTTTGTATTTCGTAGGCACTAAGTAACCCTCCTGAAAGTTGCACAGAATCTTTCTGTGTCTTATTCTTTCTCAAACTCTTTATTAAGCTTGCCTACGAGCTTGTTTTTTGCCTCGATAAGCTCGGTGCGGCAGATGGCAACGACGAAACCAACGACGACACCTAAGCTAAATCCAACTAGACCTAAGATCATAAATTCTCCTGACTGGTTATTGGTACCGTTCCATCATACAAAAAAGAGGGAGGAGCACAAGCCTCTCCCTCTTTTTTTAACCTGCTAAGGGAACCTCAGTCGGTGATAGCACGGGCAAGTGCTTCGCTGATCGTCATGTTGCCGAGATCTTCAGCAGTCATGGTGTCAACGATGTCGTACTTAGCGCCTTGGGAAACGAGGTCGTCGTCGAGGGACTTCAGGAACTTCGTAGCTCCGTCGTCGCCGCCGATTTGGACAAACTGCACGCCAAGCTCTTCGTCACGGTCCATTTTCTTGGACGCTTCGATGATAACACGCTTGACCTTAGCAGGATCGTTCGGAGCGCCGTCTGTTACAACGACGATAATTTCGCCGTTGGCTTTCGTCTCGTTTTGCGCCTTGCGCTTGAAGTAGCCGTTGAAAGCATCTTCGAGAACTTCAGCAAGAGCCGTGGAGCCGTTTGGCTCTTCGGTTGTGAAGATCTGCTTCACTTTGTCGTCAAGCACGTTCTCATGCTTGTTGAACGTTCCTGCGAACGTGTAAAGCGTGATTCCGTCAGGATCAAGCTGTTGGATCTTACGAGCGACAGCTTCGGTGCCTTCCCGTGCTGCGTCCCAACGGCTTTTGCCGCCCGGTTGATCGGTTTCGCCCATCGAACCGCTGCGGTCAATGATAAGTGTGTAGTCACGATTGTCGAGTGCTGCGCTCATAGGACCTGCCTCCAAAATTGTATAACTGATTGTCTTGAGCAATCACCTTACCGAGCTGGATGCGAAACGCAAGAAGAAAACGAGCCTGCTTATTTTTTAGTCATCTGGGGAGACATAAGACTTCCAGCTCTCTTTCCATGTACGTGTCAGACGGAACCTAACCGCCGTAGGGCGCTTTGGTTTCGATCTGAGCACCATGCCTGCCTCTTTAGGAGTCATGTTGTCCTTCTTGCCGTTGCATTGACGACAGCAGGTAACGAGGTTCGACCAAGAGTTGATCCGTCCATCCATGTTGAACTCCTTCGCACGAGAGCGCGGAATTACGTGATCTACGGTCAGATCCTTAGAGGCACCACAGTATTGGCACTCAAAGTCGTCCCTTAAAAAGACGTTCTGCGAAGTTAAGTTGATATTTTTGGAAAAAACCTTGTCGTGATCGGTCAGCTTGATAACTTCCGGCGCAATGTAGATACGGCTCGGCGTCCGCACGGCACGGTCAAGCTTACCGAAGGCATGTGTGGACCACGCCTCAATGTCATAACTGACCCATTGATGATCCATCACAAGTGCTTTCTTCTGAAAAAGAAGACGTAAAGCCCTCTCGACTGTCATCACGCACAGTGGGAAGCAATTACGGTTAAGCACGAGCACTTTGTCGGCAAGGATATCCACTAGTCTTTTTTGATAAGCACCACGATTACGTCTTTATCGCTGTACTGCTTTGTGTGCGGCGTGTAGCGAACGTGATGAATCAACCTTTCTACAACAAAAATTCCTTTTTCACCGAGGTCTATCCAGTCACCCCTGTTGAGGGGCTGAGCCGGAACGTACCTGATGTTGACTTCTTCACCTTCGATTTCCAGAAACACCTTAGACTGTAGCATATATAAGCATTCCTTCAGCTAAATTTTTACCGTTCGTAAGACACCAGATCAAGAGCCTTAGAAGGCTTACGCACCGAAGGTACTGGTGCCGATTTCCACATCTCATCGGCTTGGTTCTCGATACTCGTCATGAGGGCATCTAAGCTCTTCCGACGCCCGTCCCACGGCGTCAGATCGCCGTACTTCAGACCGATCTCAAACTCCATCTCAATGGGGATAGCGAGGTTACAATTCCAGTGGTCTTCGATGTACTTCTGCATATCCGCAACGAAGCACTGCTTCATAATCGGAAGTATCAGCCGCACGTCCTCTAACGGTGCTTGGACAAGGCAGGAGTCGTGGACGATGTTTTGAACTAGCCACCGGTCTTCAAGGTTATTGTCGAAGATATGCTGCATGAACGTAAACATGCCGATAGTGCCCGCATCTGAGCTTTGACCTTGGATCGAGCTGTTCATTGCCTTGCGGTCGGCATCAGTCTGAAACTTCCATTCGTTGAGGCTAAAGAGGTGATCTAGACGACGACGGCGACCCATGAAGGTCTCGACGTAGCCTTTCTCTTTCGCAAGCTTTGGGATCTCTTTTAGATAAGTCTCAAGGTCAGGGAACGCCGAGAAGTAGGCTTTCATCTTCTCTTCCCCTTCCTCCGGCGACCATCCATTGCGTTGGCATAAAGTCTTCACGGTCATACCGAAAAGAAGCCCAAAAGTTATGCAATTTTTAGATGTTACGCCACCCGCAGTAAACGTGTGCGACGAGTCCGCAACCTCGATATCATATACTTTCTGTCTCTCCTCTTTCACTACTTTGCGAGTGACCGGAGCGAGGTACGCCTTGGTTTTGTAAAGCCAGTTAATGTCGTTGGCGACCTCGTTTCCTTCTTCCTCAGACCAAGCCTTTAGAGCAGCAAGGACGTATAGATTCTTGTCGAGCCAGTTATAGGTGATCTCAGTCAAACCGTTAGTAGTGATGCGAGTTCCAAACTTTACCTTCTCGTCGCCGATCTTAAAATATGTCCCTCGGCAGTCTGTCTTGTACTTCTCGCGCAGTCGGCGGAGTAATGCGTCTAAGCCGTAAATACCATCAAAACTACGGCAGTCGCTGACTGCCAATGCTTTCGTCTGTTTATTTGCGGAGACAAAACCTACGGTGCGTGCGAAGACGGCGGCATCGCGCACTCGCAGCCTAAGACCATAGTAGGTCCGTACTTCGCGCCCTACGGGGGTCGTGTGCTCCTCGGAGAAGAGGACGCTTACCATACCAAGATTGAAAAGAAGCTGCTGAATGTCCGTCATCAGCTTTTTAGATGCCGACATAACCACTACAGCATTGTTTTTGACTGTGCCGTCGCCCTCGAAGTAGGCACGCAGGAAGTTAATCACCTCTTCGCGTGTGGAGCGAAAAATGATGTCAGGCACACTCTTAGTAGAGGAGTAGCTCTTCTCTAATCCGACATGCTCAAGGTAGCGTCCAACCTTTGAAGGCAGTCTGCCAATACTGTTACCAGAGTAGGAGTAGTGCCGGTACCGTAGCTGATATCCAAAACATGATTCAACACAGTGCTGAAAATCGGCTAGAAGCTCTTGCGAGCCTTCTCTACTTGCTGCAAAAATCCAGTTCTGAGTATCGCCTTCAGCAACCATGTAGCCTAAGATACGAGCCAGAGCGGGGCTCATTTTCGTTGGGAGCTTTGGAACGTTCGCGTGGTGACGACTCCCCAACAAGGACTTGAGGCGTTTCTCAACTTGAGCCTCACTCTGAAGCGGCGTACCTGGGTTAAGTTTTTTGTAATCGTCGGTCGTCAGGTTATGGACCCTAAGATGCTGGTTTAGATTGCCAAACTGTCCATCACAGATCCTGCAAAATACAGTCTCTGAAAAAAAGGTCTTTGGAGTAAGCTCCGCAATTTCCGGTGAAGTCTCCGCCCAAAGACCTCCTTCGCGAGGAATTACTAGAAGATCGCCTTCCCTGATATCCTTCAGAGTAACTTCCGTAAGAGCGCAGTCGCGCCAAACGATGAGAGGATGATCGGCGTCTCCCTCAAGTGTGTTACCTAGCTCTGTCTCAATAACTACAGTGCTGTTCACCCACTTATGGTTCACGGCTAAAATGTCGGCGATGCCGTTGCGCGACTTCACTTGCATACCAGCAAGCATCTGCACCCACTTCGAGTCGTCTTTGTCCCCAACAAGGTCTTCGATCTTTAGGACCCCTTTAGACGTGTAGAGAAGGGTTGAGCCTACGAGGCATTTAGCTGCTTGTCTCATTTCTTTAGATACCTTCTCCGCAGGCATCCCAAACATCAAACTAGCCGTTCGACGGTGAAGGTCGGCAAGCAAACCTGCCGCTGCAAAGTCTCCATCCGAGATCGAGTCGTCGTTGATCGCAGCCTCAATGAGCTTGGCGGATTCACTGAAGATGGAGATCAAGTTCTTGTCTTGGCTGAAAAGAGCTGCCCAACGGACTTCAGCGGTCTTGTAGTCACCTTGGATAAGACAGGTTCCGTTTGGAAACCGCATCGACGGCGGCTCCGCTTGGAACATGTTTTTCACCTCTTTAGCTAGCTTGATCTTACCTGCGGGGAGCTGCTGCAAGTTTGGATTTGAGCCGGAGTTGTGTATGCATATTTCATTAGCTATGAAGTTGTGCTCGTCTTCGACCTCTAAGTCATAAACATTTACAGGCACATCTAGATACTCAATTTTAGTAACGATATGATTGCGTCGGATACCGTAAAATTCAAAAAGCGTCTTAAGTTTGCGGAAACCAATTTTGAGCCGTCTAGCCCCAGTATCAATGTCTGCGACTCGGCTAGCTTTAGCTATTACTCCACGAGATAGGTAACCGTAGTCGCTGTACCTAAGTGCGACCGCTTTAAGATCCACACCAACATCTGAGCATTTTTTCTTAAATGTGGCGAAATCAGTTACGTGACTGTGTTCCACAGCATAAACTGGTCGTCCTTTAGAATAGGCTAGAGATTTTAAAATTTGCCATTTGGTAACTCTCTTGAACATGCCGTGGTTTTCACCGTGAAGTGCGTTCCTATCCGCAAGATGAGCCATCCGCAAATAGCCAAGCCTTTTCTCGACATACTCAGGATTTTGTGCCCGCTCCAGCATATGCTCTGCGGCGTGTGCGGCGTGTGCGGCGGCTGTCATACCTTGAAGGTTTTCAACTGCGTTATTAAGTTTATTACCGTCGATGTGATGCACATGCTCAGGCATGTCACCATGGACTTCTCGGTAGATCAACCTGTGTTCTCTAATTTCCCGATCTCTCGAATGTAAACGCCCGTAGCCTGATGTTGTCGATCTTCCTAGAGCTAGTAATGACTGGTTGACCACTAGATCTTTAGCTTGGACATAAGAACCGTCGATAAGACGGACTCTGTGCTCGGGTGTCACATCGAGATAGCCGACATGCTTCCTTCCCTGACCTAACCAGTGAATCCGTACAACCTTCTTAAACCCTGTTTTTCCAGCCCAAAGAACCTTCTTAACCCTAAGGTTAAGCTGATCGTCGTAGCAGTAGACTAGATCACCTTCCTTGATCGACTCTATAGGAAGCCCCTTTGGTGCTTTGGATACGTCTCTTACGCAGTCGATCAACGTGCCTTCGGCTACGCAAAGCCTGCCCGTGGCTGTCCCATGCAGGTTGTAGGAGGCACGAACCCGAGAGTCTATGCTGTCGCCTTTCGGGTTACGGATGAAACCTTCCATGCTGTCAAGGTACGCCGTGCCTAGCTTTTTCAGCTTGCGGTATTCGCTTTCAAGCTTGAGTGCATTGTCTTTAAAGATGGGCGTGCCGTCTTTGTCGTCCATCCGAACCGGAACGCCGTAGACGGAAGCATATTTCTCTTTGATCGTCGGCGTGTCTTTGTAGACAACGGGCAAGGCGTAGTTCTCTAAAAACCCAGAGTCGAGTTTGCCTTTTTTGGTCTTCTTCGAGAACTTAATCGGCTGAAGCTGCAAGAAATCTAAAAAGAACAACTCTTGTTGGTCTTGCTTGTTGAGGTCAAGCTTAGGTAGTTCTTCTTCCTCGTCGAAGCTCCAAAGGCTTTCATACTCGGCTGCGTTCTTAGACTTGCCACCAATCTCTTCTTTGTAACGCTTACGAAAGTCTAAAACTTCCGGCAGAGTTTGCAGATCGTTTTCAATTTCTTTAATACGGTTCCAAATCGGAGAGTCTTCGCTTTGGAGGTAGCCGAGGTGCTCAGGCTTTACCCAAAGACCGTTGCATTCCATGACGGCGACGGCACGGCTAGCAGGGAAGTAGTAATGCTTCTGAAATTTGCGGAGAAGCTTTGCAGCTCCCTCAGGCTGAATCACAGATAGCTCTTGTTCTTTACGAGCTACAGCTTTGGTCAAGATCGTATCGGAGCCGCCGTAAGTATAAAGCTGATCGAGACGCAGCTCTTCAAGCGACCCGTCGCCTCTCTTCTCAAGGCTTTCTTCCTCAAAGAGGAAGTTAAACATTTCGACGCCTAAAGTTTTAAGCGAAAACGGTGAGCCTGAAAGCTGACCGGCTAACTCTTTCCGGTTCTCGTCAAGCCAGTGCATCCCTAGCATCGTACACCACCACGGAATGCAGCCTTTCTTCTTAGGTATGATCTTCATCAACCCGTAGAGGACCGAAAGGTCGAACTTGATGTTGTGACCAATGAACCACAAGATGTTGGTCTCTTCCGGCGTCGAGTTGATTAAGCCATTCATCCGCTCGGCGAGCTGCTTCTTCAGAACCGGATCGGCAAAGAGTGGCTTTTCCCTATGCTCGATAGGAAAGACCGTAGCCTCGCCGTGGACATGGCTAAATTGCCACGTCAAAAATTTGTTATTCCACACACGGTTCAGTCCTTCGGTTTCGGTGTCGAAGGCAACTGTGGACTTTTCTTTCAAACCACGCCGCAAAAAGTCTAAGTAGTCAAAAACATCTTTGACTGTTTCAAGCGGGGTGATCTTTTTTATCTCGATTGGTTCAGGTAAAACTCTTTTCAACCTTGGCATGAAGTGGCTAGCCAAGTGTAAAGCGTCTTCCTTTAAGAAGCGGACGCTAGCGGGGGCTGCTACGACGGTTCCCGGTGCAATAGCCACAAAGACTTTAGTCGTGAAGCCACCTTCAAAGATCATCGTGAAGGTTTTACCACGTAAGTTTTGAAAGTTTTGCTCTTGCTTAGGCGGTAAGTCTTCCTTGTTAATGGCGTGATCGTACAAATTTTTGAAAACAGAAGCCCCAAATGCACACAACATTTCGGGTTGGTGAAAGAGAAGCTCCTTTAGAAAATGTGAAAAACACAAGTTAGCTTCGAAGACTGTCGGCTTTGCCTTTTCTAAGTATGCCCGGAAGGTTTTTGTGACATAATAAGGAACACTCAAAGCCGTTAGCTCTATGAAACTCGCAATGAAGACTTCGTGCATGATTTTGCCTGCGATGTGGCAGGCAGGCGTGCGGAGGTCGGACTCGTCTTGGGTCACGTTGTCGGTGACGAAGAAGATCCGTGCTTTCGGACGACCAGTGAGGAAACCTTGCGACGGCACCTGCTTACAGGTTTGAAACTGAGGGCAGTTGTCCTGTTTGCAGTTCGGCTCGCTAGTGGAGTGCTTCTTGCGAAGGCTTTTTGCAAATTCTTCAACTTTCCAGTTAGCCATCTGCTGGTACTCCGCTCTGAGGGTTGCAATCTGGTGTAGAGTGTCTTAGAGTCTACCTCAAGAACAATCGTGTGCCAATCTAACTAACATCGAAAAGGGTGGACCCTATGCAGGGCAATGTTATCCAGATGCCGACCTATAGCCAATATACCGACCGTGCAACGGGCTGGAACGCCATCGCAGGCTCCGATGTGCAGCGCCAGCGCAAGATCACACGCTACATGCTGTGCGTAAATCATGCACCAAATACCGACGCCAAAGAGCGTGCTGTAGTGCTCGCAACTAAAAACACCAGAACGGATTGGCAGCTCTTCGCAAAAGGCAAACCTCGTGATATGGTCGTACTCTTCGAGAGTTTAGATTCCAACAACGAGCTGCGATGATGGCACGCAGAAAGGTCTCTTCATGCGTAAGTGGACGCACTACTTCCCTTTCCCTGAATTTCGTCCACATCAAGAAGAGACCCTCTTTCGCATAATTGATGCCTTAGAGAAGAAGCGTTTCGTTATCCTGCAAGCACCCTGCGGCTGCCACGCCAAAGGCACCCCCATTCTTCTCTACGACGGCAGCCTCAAAGCTGTAGAAGAGATCGTCGTCGGCGACGTTTTAGTCGGTCCTGACAGCACCCCAAGAAAGGTTCTAGCTCTCCACCGTGGTCGAGATGTTATGGCTAAGATCACGCCTCTCAAGGGCGAGCCTTTCGTCGTTAATCAAGGACATATCCTTTCGCTACAGCGGTACGGGATGAAAACCGACAGAAAACGCCGTGCAGATTGGGGCGGAGATAACAGAGTTACAAACATCTCTGTTAAAGACTATCTACAAGAAAGCAACAATTTTAAGTACGTCAATAAGCTTTACCGTGTACCTGTTACGCACTGGACACCGGCTGCTCTTCCAATTCCACCTTATCTACTTGGTGTCTGGTTAGGTGACGGAACTTCTAACAAACCCGAAATAACAAATGCAGACGACGAAGTTCTAAGTGCATGGTCGGACTTTGGGGAAAGTTGGGGCTTATCACCTAAACGTGTATTGAACACGGCAAACTGTCCGCAGATTTATTTAAGTAAGGAGGACGCCCCGGTCAACAAGCTAGTGCAAACTTTAAAGTCTTTGCAAGTTTGGAAAAACAAACACATACCAGGGGCTTACCTCACCGCCTCAACTGAACAGCGACTAGAACTACTTGCAGGTCTTATAGACACTGATGGTCACTGTAGTAGTAACACTTTCGACTTTATCTCAAGCAAGCCAGCACTAGCCGATGGTGTCGTTTTCCTGGCTCGCTCTCTAGGCTTGGCTGCATATTTAAAAATATGCCAAAAGCACTACGTAAAGGATGGTGTTAGAAGTGTTCCGAAAACGTACTACAGGGTCTCCATAAGCGGTAACCGCGATATAGTTCCTTGCCGAGTCCTTCGTAAAACCGCTACTGAGCGGCTCCAACAAAAGAGTGTTCTCAGAACATCTTTCACCATCGAGTTGCTCCCAGAAGATGATTACTTCGGCTTTGAAGTAGACGGCGACCACCTCTACCTAATGGGTGATTTCACTGTCACACATAACAGCGGCAAAAGCTCGACGGCGTTAGGCATCGCCCACTACTACGACTCGGCTTACTTAGCCACCGTTCAAAAGCAGCTCCAAGACCAATACGTAGAAGAATACCGAGAGGACATCGCCCTCCTTAAAGGTAAGTCTAACTATGTCTGTTCGCATTTCTCCAAAGCCCGGCGAGAAGTCAACTGTGCGTCGGCGTCGTGCGGTCTTAACGTCAGCGGGCGTAACGCCAAACTAGTGCGGGAAAACTGTGAAAGTAAGGGCTCGTGTGCTTACATCAACGCTAAAAACCACGCCATCGCTCACCCTAGGACGCTGCTTAACTTCAGCAACCTCTTAGCCTTCAGCAATATCGTGTTGGAAAACGGCGAAAAAATCTTACCGTTCCGCAAGATCTTGATCGTGGACGAAGGGCACAAGCTTGAAAGCGAGCTTTACAGCTTTGCAGAAATCAGCTTCACCGCTGGTATGTACGAAAAAGTGCAGGCGTTGTCAGAAGAACTCCACATGCAAATCCAAGAGTGGAGCAAGATAGGCACCGTCGAAAACTTGCCATCGCTGCCCTCCGTTAAGGTCTTTGCCGAAAACCTTTTAAAAGAAATCAACGAGTATCTTACCTCCGTAGGAGGCGTAGACGACCTCCCCGCCGACGAAGTGCGGCAAGTTCCTACGCTTAGGCAAGAAGCTGAGAAGATTTCGACCTTTTTAGCCGACGTAAGCAGCAAGACCGGCAACTGGAAGGTCAAACCTGCGGTCGGCGGCATCTCGGTCTGCCCTCTGCACGTTGACCATCTCCATCAAATGGCTTTCTCTACGGCTGAAAAAGTCTTGATAATGTCAGGCACAATTTTAGACCCTAAAACATTCGCCAAAAACTTAGGCATTAAAGAAGAAGACTACGAATACATCGAAGTGCCTTCTACATTTCCACCGGAAAACAACATCATCATGAGCTACCCCGTAGGTAGCATGGCTCATCATAGCATCAAAGAGACGTTTCCACGGCTTGTCAAAGCTTTGAAGTTAATCGCCAAAAAGCACGCAAACGAAAAAGGTGTCATCCAAACTTTCAATTACCGCATCTCCGAGATGTTGCAAAAAGAGTTCGGCAAAGATCCCCGCTTTCTATTCCATACAAGAGAGACTGATAAAGCTGCGCTGTTAGATATTCATTTTAGATCCAAAGAACCCACGGTATTAGTCGGTCCTGGGTTTAAAGAAGGTGTAGACTTCAAAGGTCACCTTTGTACGTGGCAAGCTCTCTGCAAAATGCCGTGCCCTGACCTCAAAGATCCCATCGTAGCTGCAAGGCAACGCCTAGAAGCTGCTTGGTACGATCTTTTGGTGGCTATGGATATTATGCAGATGCTAGGTAGACCAGTGCGGTCTGAAACTGACAAAGCGTTTCAATACGTTTTAGACAGTTACTTTCCAATCTTCTATAAAAGAAACCGTAGGCTCTTCCCTAAAGAATTGCAAAAGTCTGTCTTCATAGCGGAGTAGTTGACGTGGGTAAGATAATCGTTCTAATAAACGTTTTTTTGGGGGCATTCGCCTTAGCCTGCCTAACGTCCTTTTTCAAATTTGCTCCCGCTTACAGCGAAGTCCTCCAAGCTGCGATCTTCTACGCCGAAGTTGCTTTAACACTCGGCATCCTCGTCCAAGGCTGTCTCTTCATATCAACGTTAGCACTCAGCCATGAAGACCTCTCTAACCAAACCGTTTTCCAGTCCATGGTCAGAAGGCTTACGACTTACCGTAACAGTAGAGCTTGCCTCTTTGGTCTGTGGTTTCTCATCACAATCTTAGCTCTAGTAGCTTCCGACTGGTGGCTTTTGAGCGTGGCAGTCGCTAGCCGTACCCTCAGTTGGCTCATCGACATCCATACGGAAATTCTCTATGAGAAAAGAGGTTTGGATCTGAAAAGCATCAAACAAGATCCCGCCATTAAATACCTTCTTGAAGACTACAAGAAAAAAGACCGTTCAAAATCTGAGAAAACTGAAGTCTAAAAAGATTACTAGTATGGACCTCTTTTACTTTTCGCTCAGCCGAGGGTGCCCTCTTGATCGTCCCCACAACCCGCTACGTCATCAAAGTCGAAGCGAAACAGACAATTCTCCGTAGCATCGCTAAAGGTCTGCTTAAAAAAGCAGCAGTCTCTTTGCTTGCTGTTGTTTTGTCCATGGCGGCGTCTAAGGCTCGGGCATCGGACTTCAATTCGAAGCTAAGCACTTACGCCAAAGAGACTACGGCTACCATCTACGAAGAGGGTAACTACAAAGAGATCAAGATCGAAACATCCGGCACGAAAGACAAATTCGATGTCGTAGTCAAGAATTTGGCGACTGAAGCCTTCATTACGCTCACGATCATCCCCGGCACCAAGACCAAAATCACGGAGAAAGCCTCCGGTGAAATAGACTGGAAGACACGCCTTTGGGCAGATGCTCTTAAGACCTCTTGGGAAGACTCCGCTAAGGAGTTCGCCAAGTGAGGCTAGTTAAGCAGAAATACACCGTCGTCACGGCGGGGGTCTCAAGCGAAGTCATGGAGTCCATGTTCAAGTCTTACGAAGGCGAAGCGAAAGACTACGCAAGTAAGCTGCTCAAGGCTTGGATACCGGTCCTCTCCAATAAAGAGCAAGTCAAATGGGTTGCCAAAAGACTGCGGGCTTTCTGCGACCGTAAGTTTTTCAAAAAAGAAAACCCGCTCGCCGACGACTACGTAGCACTCTACGATCTCTTCGGCAAATTCAGGGACACCAAAAAAGATGCCGAAGAGAGTAAGTTCAAAACTCTCAAAGCTCTGAAGTTCGCACCCGACGCTACCCCAGAAGAAGCCGTCAATGCGATCAAGCAGGCTTTCAACGATGCCTTCGACAGAAGCAAGTCCAGTTTAGTGGACACTTCGTCAGGCGAGCCCGAGACCCTCATCAAATTCCCGAACGGCTACGAGTGGCAGATCTTGCCTGATTCTTCTTGTGGAAACGAAGGTGAAGCAATGCGTCATTGTGGGAATTCGGATGGACATCCAGACGACAAGATGCTGTCGTTACGCGAGCCTGTGAAAAAAGGCGGCAAGCTTCTTTGGCGTCCGCATCTCACGTTTATCGTGAACAACGGGTTGCTTACGCAGATGAAGGGCAAAGCAAATCAAAAGCCTGACAAGAAGTACCATCCATACATTATTGCCCTTTTGAAAGACCCCATCGTCGAAGGCATTATCGGTGGCGGCTTTGATCCGCATAATAACTTCGCGCTCAACGATCTCGCCAAAGAGACGCAGAAGAAGTTGATTTCTGAAAAGCCAGCGCTTGATGACCTAGATGAGCACGAGTGGTCAGAAGGCAATATCAACATGCTTAAAGACTACATCCCAAAGATGTTCCGTCACAGTGGCAAGGGTGACGACCTGAAAGCCGAGTCCTACGATGACGCTCTTGACGAGTTTGTGCTCTTCGAGTCCACACTTGGCGAGAATTTCAAAGCTATGGTCCCACTCCTTGAAAGAGGAGATCTTGACCAAACGATGTTCGACCGGGGAGGGAAACAAGACGCCGACTTCATGGATAAGTACGTACAGACGGAGATCTTACCAAAAATCCCCAAAGCCGCTCTCATGAGATTGTTCAAGAAGTATAAGGCGACTGACATCAAAGATCTGTCTAATAAACTAGAACCAGACTTTCTACGTTCGCTTTGGGAGGCAGGATTTAAACTTGAGGCGTTCCACTCCGCAGTTCGTCGTTTTTTCAAGCATACCCCTTACCTTGAAGTAGATGAGCCTCTAACTGGAAAGTCCAAACTGCGGCTCGCCATAGGCTTGGACTCGGTGATAGATGCGATGCAATCCAATAAGCACCACGTAAAGCCCACTCTCAAAACGTTTTGGGACATTGCCACATTAGAAGGCATCACCGACAAGTTCATTGACCTAGTAAAGGTCAGAGAATTTTTGGCTCACGGTGCTTGACTCCAATTCGGTTCTCTGGTGTAATCACAGTACAGCAATCAAACACATCTTGGGTGTCGGGAAGAGGATAGAGACTTGCAGCGGTAGCGCTCGCCTAAGAAGCGACCCTACTTATGCCTCTCTCGCTTTAGCAGATCACTAAAGCACCTTCCCGGCACCCATCTCCACTTTTAAGAAGCCATCGTCCAATGTCTTCCGTTTTAGATATTTCTAACTCTCCCCATGGACGCCTAACTTCAGTCTCTTCGCTCTACCTCATCCTCACTAACCTTTTGACGCACGTCTTCAACGGAAACGACCAACGTCGTGCGCTGCCTGTTAGGTGGTATTTGTGGACTAGGCTCGAAGAGCATCCTGCCGTAAGAGCCAACGGTCGGAGACCTCTTTCTGAAGTCTTCGACAAACTTCACGTAGACACTCAAAAACTCGTCGTGAATATGATTATGCGCACTCCTTACGCATCGAGTTGGGGACTCATGGGCAAAGACCCTGACCCCGCTCTAGTCCCAGCTTTGAAGGCTTTCACGGAGGAAAAGAAGAAGAGCTTCCACGACGAAGGCTTTCCGACCCTACTTAAAGAATTTGCAGCTTCACATCCGCAGTTTTTTGTTGCTTTGAAAGACAAAAAGCAAGACGACGCCAAGATGCAGCAGTGGGCTCTTAAAGAAATGGCTACCCATGGCTACGAACTGTTCTCTGTGAACAAACAAGCCGAAAAGTTGATCCCAATCATCCACGCCTTGCTTGATCTCAACCGTTTGACGATCCCTAACTTGGCGCGCAAAGATACTAGAGACCATCACTTGAGCCTCTTCAAGAGCGCCTTCATGGGCGTCGAAGTGGCGTTGCCGTGCTGCTTTGTGGAAGAGATGGCGACGAAGCATCTTGAGTTCAAGGACTTCTTTTCGACGGCAATTGTTTTTCAACTTCTCTACGAAGAGACTCAAGGCTCTTACTACTTGCCCAATCTGAAAAAGATAGGCTGGAATTTGGGCTTCCGTGGGTCACCACATGAGAACTACGACTACCTCCACCGTTACAACGGTCTCTTAGGTACTGATCCTATTTTCAGCTACCCGCAGATCGGCTACGAGCGCGTCGGTGAAGTTACCTCTGAGTTCTCCGCGCCGCCGAAGGTCAAGACTCCTAATGGTCCAACGCCTAAGTTCACTCAGAAGGCGACCATCTATCAGAACGGTACACAGGGTACGCACTCCTACCGCAACGTCGAAGCCCGCAAGATGGGGACCTACTTCGTCGATCTTGAGCACTTAAAACACCGTTTCAAAACAACCGAGATGTTGTCGTCCTACGATTTAGAGCTGCCGAACCTACCGCGCCAAATCCGTTTCATGTCGCCAATCAGTCAATATGATATGACGCTCAAGAACTCGGTTTTTAATGAGAAGGCACAACGTCGTGTTTTCTGTTCTCTACCTCAAAACCCTATCTTTAAGCCTGACACGTCGAAGTTTCAAAAGAGCATCGATAAGAGGTGGGAGCCGATCTTTGACCGCTACTTGGCTACCAACTTTTCGTTAGCTGGCTTAGCCGAAGTTGCCAAAGACGACTACACCCTATTCTACAAGCTGAAGCCTTCACTTGAAGCGTTCGCCAAAGTCTTAGCCAAAAAGAAGCAAGATCCAAATGCCCACGACTATGAAGTCACTACGAGCCGCCAGTTCGACACAGACGAAAGTCTCGACGAGCCTCATCACTACGAAGTAAGAGAGAAGCTCGAACGCTCCGACAAGAATCTCTATAGCCTATACCAAAGCTATTTACCGTCTTGGCTTGAAACCTTCTCCGACAAGACTAAGCTCAAAGAAGCCGCCTACGGCTTTTCACCTATCAGAGTCTTCTTGGCTCAAGAACAACCAGGCAAAGGCAAACGTCGCACCTTATGCCAGTCGTCTATCGAGCAGAAACTCTTCGAAAAGATATCGAACAGGTTCTGCCAAGTGATCTTGCAAAAGATCAACATGGACCACTTAGACAATTCCATTTCTAATTACTTACCAGGGCAGTCAACCGCTCTATACACTATGGAGCGGTTTAAGAAGTACGTCTCCAAAAGAGACGTGGACGTAGATGTCTTCAACCTAGATGTTAGGTCTTGCTTTGATTCTTTAAATTTGAAGCATAAGAATTTCTTAGAGTGTCTTGACCACGGGTTAGATAATGTTGGAGAGCTTCTCTCGCCAGAGGCTAGAAGCTTTTTAGAGTTGACGCTCAAAGGCTACCTCTACGGCAACTACGTAGAGACCAAGAAGTTCAAGTTCAAAGTCGATAAAGGAGTCAATCTAGAAGATGGAGCACTACCCACTGGCTTCGTTCTAGCTCCTACCCTATGGCTGACCCTAACCTTGCCTTCGGTCGTCTCCCTAGCGAAGGATGTGGCTGCCAAGAAGGTTCTAGCGTTCGACCTCTGCGGTGATGACCTCTTTGGTCTATCGCCAGTAGGCTTATCGGCAGAAGACAAGACTGCCATCATCAAGCCCTACGTCGAGCTTGCACAGAAGCTCGACCTCAAGTTCCATTTCTTCAAAAACTACCGCGACGGCTTCTTGCCGATTGCGGAGAAGCACGTAGGTAAATTCAAGGACAACCCTTGGGTTGAGAAGTTTCCGTTGATGTCAGTGCCTCTCTACCACGCAGGAGCGATGCTCCACCGCCGCAGACTGGTGGAGACCGTAACTTCGTTCAACGACAACACAGCTATTCACAAAATCCGTATGGCTGTGGCAAAAAAGATCCGTGAAGGCGAGGCTCTCCTTACGGGAGCTAAGCTTGTTCTCTTCGGTGCTAGGTCTCCTACAATAGCTTTTGACCCTTATAAGTCGAAAGCCCTCAAAGTCGAGGAGGAGCAACCGTCACCCTTAGAGAGACGCCGAAAGACCATAGGAGACCTCCTTCACGGAGAACGCAAAGTGATTGTCTTCCACAAGCGCGACCGAAAACTAGTCTTGCAGAAGCACCCCAAGATCAAGTTCTTGTCCGACAACCGTATGCAAAAAGAAGCGAGGTTCAACATAATCAAGAACGAACAAACCCATCGCCCGAAAACTGCCGAAAGTTCGGAAGCCCCCCAAGGGAGGGGGGAAGGGAAGGGAAGGGGAGGGCATCCCCCCTATCAATACGTTTGTTCTGGGAAGTCCCAGAAGAAGTAGCATAAGCACCTTCCTGTGTATTACTCTTCCCCAATATCATTTAGGCAGGGGTGAACTACGTGCGGCGGGAGCGGCAAGATCTTACGGCGTCACAGCGCGATCAAATGCGGGGTATCCTTGAGGTATACGCAGAAGAAGTTGTTGAAGATGCTGCTGGTTGGAAGATCTGTTGCCCCTTCCATAACGACAGCAGACCCTCTTGCACGGTCTTCTACGGCAGTGGGGTCTTTAGCTGTTTTTCATGCGGTGCTAAACAGAGCCCCGTCAAAGGTCTCATCAAGCTTGGCGTTCCCGAAGAGCATGTAAAAGATCTTTTCGAAGTTAAAGAAGATGACTCCCAAATACGCCGTATCAAAAGCCTCCTCGAACTCGAAGAGCCAACCCCGCCTAAGCAGCCGACCATAGGCATCATAGACAGAGAGCCGTGGGTACCCGGTTGGGCATTCCGTAAGATCCGCAGCGAGTTTCTACTTGAGCAACTAGATCTCAAACCCGAACTGGTACGGCTTTGGATTAGAAACAGACAGGGCAAGATCAACCAAGAGCGGTTCCAACGCCTGAGCCTTGCTTACACCGATCATGCGCTCTTTCTCCGACTCAGCTCAGAGCAGAAAGTCAGAGTTTTCAACTCCCCAGGACTCCAACTCGCTGACCCCATCTTGCCCCCGTTTGGATTGCCGTCTTTCAAAGTGTCCAAAGCTCTAGCAGGCATCTTTATCGTAGAAGGTCCATACGATCTTCTACGCACAAGACAACATCTTTATGACTTAGGTATCAGTAACCACTTCGCCGTCGTTGCATTGCTAGGAGTTAGCCAGTGGCAAAGTTTCTTAATAAAATATGAATTGAGACTACAATCGACCTGTGGTAATATCCCTTTACTATTTGCCTTAGATAACGACGACGCAGGAAACGCTTTGCTTATCAAAGCACAGAAAGACCTTGCTAGATTGCAAGCCCCGTCCTTAGTCTTCCAGTACCCAGGAAAAGACCCTGGTGATCTGGATCTGCTTCCTTTTAAAAATTCTCTTTTAGATCTTGGATTTTGAGCCGTGAGTCGTTACGATCCCAGCAAACCATTTTGCGGAGAACGAGCATGACTCATCTATTCGAGGTCCCCTTTATATTGACGTTGGTATCGACGAAGCATTCTGAAAGCAGGCTTCGCCGTGACCGTATGCGTGGTTACGCCGTAGAGCCGATTCACATCGGCGAGATCTTCGTCTTAGCTGGCTCTGCGGAGGTGGCAGGTGCAGACTACCGCTTCTTCCACACTAGCCCTGTGATGAAGGTAGACATTGAGAACAACGGATTTGTGCTCCATACGCTTAACAGTGTCTACCGGCTTGAGCCCGAGTTTCCGAACGTGGACATCACGAAACTTGACACCTCTTTGGACATCGAGCTAGTTCAAAAAGTTTACGACACTTGCATTATGGCACATGGCACCCGACCGCTTTCGGAAGCGATTGAGGACATGTTGCTAGCTGAGTACGCAGGAACAGAGCTAGTCAAAGACGACGCTTTCGTTTCCGCCCTCGCAGCTCGTAGTCAACTCTGTGAACAACTCTTCATGCACTCTATGGCAACGGTTGCTATGGAGCGTGGGTCGAGGGATATGCTTAACTAAGGAGGTTCTAAAGTGTTTGTTCTTGCTCGGGAAGACGTAGAGGCGGTCCTCAATGCACATGCGGTTGAGCCAACTACGGAACTTGTCGATTGGGTTTTTGAGGAAGCTAAGGCTAGGGTTGAAACGAAAGCTTCAGCCTTCGAAACCAAAGGCTACGACTTAGACGTAGCACTTGCTGAGGTCGAAGACTTCTACTTCGAGCAAAAGGTTTTCTTCGGGAACAAACGCTTTTGGAACCCACAACAAGATGTGAGTTGAACCTTTATCAAAACCCAGCGTAAAACCCCCGGCTTTAGCCGTGGGGATATAAGCGGGCATTAAACCTAAGATCAATATAGAACGTATTTTCTATGATCCTAACCTATAATTTTAGAATTAAAGATTCCTCCACCAGGAAACTTCTTAAAAAGATGGCTTCTGATAAGCACTCAGGAGAGATGCATGAAATTAAAGAAAGATTTTCCACGGTAACTTGCTCGGCTTGTTTTAAAAAAACAGGTCCGAGTGGACTAAGAAACTGCGGAGTAAGAGAGTGGATATGCATTAATTGTAACTCTAGCCATGATAGAGATATAAATTCTGCAAAAAATATTCTCCGTTTCGGGCATGAAACGCTTAACTTAAAAGGAATCCCCCGGCTTTAGCCGTGGGGAGGATGTCAATAAAGACGGTTGGCTGCAATACTGCCCACCAACGGACTATCAAAAAGGGCACGACGCTGCCGTGCGGGAAGTTGTCGAATATATGCTTGAGGCAGAGGTCATGATCCCGATTGAAGACTGGATGCAAACAAAGAAACACCTCTCAGCGGTTACCGTGACGGCTCTCGCTGCCCAAATCGAGAAAAGGTTTTTAGGCATTGAACACAGCGATGAAGAGCTTTAAACGCCCTGCTTAATATTTCAGCATCAGTCAACGGCTGAAGCTTTTCCACGTCATATGTAGCTCTCTAGCATCATCAAACCGTACCGCTCCAACGGAGCAGTGCGGCTTTCACGTTTGGAATAGCTGTTGCAAGCAGGATCGAGCACAAAATTTCTAATGTAAGGAGTGCCCCGATGCCTAAAGCACAGACAGCCCAGCAGAAGCTAGCTCCCATCATCGAAGATCTAGTGGATGTTGTTATTGAATTGATCGGTAAGAAGGTAGAGGAAGTGATCGAAAATGGAGAATTTAGTAGTGGCGGTAGCAGCAGAAGCTCATCAAGTTCTCGGAGGTCTCGAAGCAGTCAGTCTGATGAAGATAGCGGCGACGATGATCGCATGGCTGGTGCTCGTGGGAGGGTCAAAGATCCCGAACATGACAGACGCTTGAAGGAAAACAGAGACGATGACGACGACAAGGATGATCGTCGCCACGAACGCACAGGTCAAGGTCGTGTCAGAGACCCGGAGACGGACAGACGCCTTAAGGGCAACCGGGGGGACGAAGACGATGATGACAGAGGCAGTTCAAGGAGTTCGTCTAGGAGTAGGGACAGAGAGAGGGAGTCGAGAGCCAACTGAAGAAGAGGACAACGGCTCAGCCGCTTTTCGATCCTGAGCCTTGTCTACTTACTAGCTGTTAGCTCCCAAATTGCTCTTTTGATTTTCAAGAGCTGCTTTTCGAGGTCGCAGATTTTGGCATCTTGAGCAAGCATATACTCCAAAACTTCAGGCATCAAAGCTGTTACGGCTTCGTCTGAGATAGTGCCCGAATTTTTAAGTGCCGCAATCTTAGCTATCATCGCTACAGGCGAGCCGCTCTTTAGCCTGTAAATTATCGGTTCTTCAGTTGCTTGTTCCGTTTCTTTTTTCTTAGCCACAAATCCCTCAATTCTAAAATAACCACATCCAGCTAAAGCTCATTCCAATAAGTCGATGTCCGTGGTAGCTTTTCCTATACCATTACCCATAATAAAGGAGAAGCCCAAATGGCAGAGGCGAAAGTTCTTTCCGATGTTGAAAAACAAAACGAAGCGATTGTAGATATCTGCCGAGAATTTGCGGTCTTCTTGAAAGGTAAGAATACGAGCTATTCGGGATCGGCATTCAGAGATGTAAGAGTTGGTGGAAAAGTAATCCCCGCCGACGATGCGATTAATGTAAGAATCGCCGACAAACTCAAGCGGCTTGAAAGCACAGACCCTAACTTCGACGGCGAAGATGCTTGGAAGGATCTGTGCGGTTATCTAATTATCAAGATGGCTTTGAAGAAACTTTAGTGGATAACTGGCTTAGTGAATGTTGTACCGTTCCATAACGATAAGCACTGGCTTGAGCGGCTCCGTTATCTCTCACTTGTACCTGGAGATGTCGTCGGTTGGTAGGTGACGCATTAGTTTCTCCGTTTTGGTCATTAGCGGACTCGGCGTGCTGAGAGGTTCGCGCTCATGCAGGCTGGCGTTCGGCGGCGAGGAAGTTTTTCCTGGTGCTCCCCTTAGTCAGTCATTTGGGTATTGAGAAACCACTTACACGCGAGGCTGACGCCTGACGCGTTGTTCACGTTGATCGTGCCGTTGGTCGTCACTGTGATGTTGTAGTTGACGCCGCCCGCAAGTGCAACCATGCGCCACCGCCGCCGAACGCAGAGCCGCTAAAGAGCAGAGCGAAAAGTAGGGCTAAGCGTTTCATAAAAGATATCTCCATGAAAATTATGGACAGGTCGTGACGGATCGATCAGTGATCGAGGACAAGTTTCCTGCGATGAAGTTGAAGCCAATCCCTGCGGCGCCACCAGTGCAGTTTTTAATAACGATTGCTGATGTCGTCTTAATGACACGAATCCCGGTCCCTGTATTTCCTATCTGAACAATACCAGATGGGTCAGACAGTTTAGCGCAGGCACCGGTGATTGGACAGAAGACCAGAGCAGCGTTTCCACCACCGTCATGTGTCGCAAATAGTGCAAAATTATTATTATGTGTGATTGTCACCTGAGTTGCGTTAGCGGCGAATCCGCCACCCATGCCGCCGTCCAGAGAGCCAGATGCGCGTGCGATAGCTGTGGTATCAGGCGATAAAACCTCTTGGTAGGCGCCCTTCGTGTTTTTCAAGGTGCCGTTGACCGTGTGTGTCTGCGTTGAGCCCACCGGCCCAAGCGTCACCGCGCCTAAGTTCGACGCAACTATTGCATCCGTAAACAAAGATCCCGCGCCATCGCGAACCTGAAGCGTAAACTTGCCACCGTTGGAACCGTCCTTGTCGAACAGGATACGACCACGGCGGTTGCTGCCAGCGCCCTGGTCGGTGACGAAGCTAATAACGGAGCTAGCCGTTGCAGCGGTGCTGGTGTTTGCCAGCCCTAGCAGGTTAGTCGCTGTCGCAACTGGATCGGCGTCCGACTGTGTGACCGCGATGGAGCCGTTTGTCGTGTGAACCGATGCTGAGCCGCTAGCTCCAAACGTCCAAGCGCCTGGGGCTTCCACCGTTGTCGGCGTAAGCTTCAACACTGGTTTTGGGCTTCCACCTATGTTGAGTGTAAAAATCATGTTCTTATTTAAGTTCGGACTGTCGATCAACTTGTCGCCAGGAGCGCCTACGGCGCTCCTGGCTAAAAGCGATGAGAAAAGAATAGCTAAAACTTTACGCATAGATGATCTCCCTAGGGTCTATTAGACTACAGGCAGTTAATCTCTGATTTGTTAGTTGTCTTTCGGCAAATCGAGCACATATTGCCAAGCTGGTCTCAGATATTCGACGGTGCGTTGACGGATGCTGTAGGACGGCTGGAAGCCGTTCGCTTGACTGTTTGCTTCAATGACGTAAGCAGGCTTCTTATACTTTGCGTAGAAGTGGTCGATGGAGGTTCCGTCTGTGGCATAGAGCAGTTCCCAACTTGTTCCAGGCTCGTAAAAACCGTTGCCTGAGTCACGTTTGATTTTGCCTGCCATCGTGCGCCCGATCTCTTCAAAGCGACGACCTTGTTCGCCTTCCATGCGAGATCCGTTGCAACCTCTAGGATAGATAACGATCTCGCTGAAGGTGTGGATGCTGATGTTGATGTCAGGCTTGATGGTCTCAAAGAGGTTTATCATCGCTTGTGTCTCAGGCTCTGAGCCCGCAGATGGACCTCTGTAGGTGTCAGAGTTTCGGCTTGTACTAGAACCGTTACAGACTCCCCAATTCTCGACGTAGTTTCTGTTCAAGTCTACGCCGTAGCCACCTCTTGTGTTCTTACGCCACATGCTTTCGCCTGCCCAAACTTTGGCGTTGCCATCCACGTTGAACATAGGAATGATCCAAATTTCGTTCGTTTGAAGCCACGTCTTTACTTTGGGATCTGTTTCGTAATTGGTAAGCAAGTAGTCGATCATGTCGAGTGCGACTTCGGTCGTCATGACTTCACGGGCATGGTGCATGGCGTCAACGAGCACAACCTTCTTGGTCGAGCTTTTCATGATGACGTTTTCGGAAAGCTTCATTGCCCATATCAAGCGGTTCTCTAAAGAGCTGCCGACGATCACGGGTACGGCGAGGGCGGGGTAGCGGGAGGCGTAGTCTCTTAAGATGGCAGCCACTTCATCGGGCGTCTTGTATTGACCGTCCGGTGCTGCGAGGATTTGCGTGGAGACCACGTTCGGTTCGATTTGATCTTTGAAGTATTGAGTGGCGTTGTCAGGCATCATGACCGAAACGGTCTTGTTTTCAAGGTCAACACCAACTACGTCGAAGCCTTGACTACGTAGGGATGTAGCCTTTTCTCTGACGCCGCTTTCGGCTTTTACTGTGACGACTGTATCTTTGGGTTGGGAAGAACACGACGCAAGGGCTAGAAACGAAGTAACCAACAGAGCTAAGCGCATAAGACCTCCGAAGGGGTGAATGCAACTTAATCTGGAGAGTTAGTTGGCTAGCTGGTCAAAAAGAAAAAGCCTTACTGTGGAGTAAGGCTCTTACGTCGGCTATCAAGAGATAGTTACGGCTGTGTCACGGGAGAGATGGCAGGCTCAGCAGCAGTGGTCGCTTCAGCGGCTTTTTTAGCTGCTTCTTCGGCTGCTTCTTTTTTGCCTTCTTCTTTTGCCTTCGCAAGAGCATCAGCGGAACATGGTTGCGGCTCCTTCGGAGCGAACTTCGCAACTTTCTTCTTCGGCTTGACCTTGACCGGAGCCTTCTTGGCAACTTCAGGCTTCTTCACTTCGGCTTTTTTTGCCGGAGCTGGAGCAGGCTTCGGAGCAGGCTTAACTTCTTCAGCTTGGACCGGTTCGTCGGTCTTCGCTTCATCTTGCGTACAGCCACCTAGAGAGAAAGCTAACGCCACAACAGGAACAAGAACTGTCTTCAAGAACATAGAAATGAACTCCTTTGCAAAGTGTAAAAGAGAGGGTAACGTAGCCGTCATTTTCCGTCAACGTGGGAGCTGAGAGGAGGTGAGAATTGTATTGGAAGCTTTACGGAGAACTTAATGCACCGAAAACTTGGGAGGTTTCGGAGGTGGTGAAAAATGAGGCAGGGTCTCTCCTGGGGGAATTTGAGACCTATAGGGATTGCCGCAAGTGGGTGCTGACAGAGCTTAGATCCCAACGACGCCAACTAGGAAAGTTGATGGAGAAGTGGAGTCAAGTTCCAGAAGAGTACAAAGAGTTAAGTATCCCGAAGGTTTTTAAACCAGATGTCCTCGTAGAAGCTCAAGTCCCCTAAGCTTTTTTCAATGACGGTCTTGTAGACGGCTTTGATTTTGGCAGCATCGACGTGCGGATAGTCTACACAGACACTCCGCACGGCATCGTCTTTAAAGTTCCTAGTCTCTTTTGCAACTAGTGTAGAAATCTTGTCAAAAAGACGATCAACACAATGTTGTAAATCATCTTCTATATTTTCCAATTCTTTTTTAGACATCTTTACTCTCTTCCTTCTTTGTAATTCAACCATTTAAAATATCGGTGTTTGCACGCAGGACACTGATGACAGAACCCTTGTAGGTCGTAGGTCCACTCCCAGCGGTGTCCACACTTCAAACATAGGTATTTGTCGGTCTTTTGCTTCACTGACGACCACCAAAAACCCTAGCTAGTCCAAGTATACATATTACCAGTACGATTAGGACGCAGGTCTTTAGCATCGCCACCTCCTAAACTTTGGTCATCTCACTGTTTTTTTTGAGCTTTGTAAGGGTGTAGCGTGTCTTGTGGAGCAAAGTCAAGAAGTAATCTATACTGGTGGTAAATAACTCACAGAGTCGAGATTTAGTCGTGGAGGTGTGGATGTTTGTAATTGACGGTCCTATCACAAACAAGACAGTTAGACGCCTATCACGCTATATCCGCAACCACGTAGAAGAGATCCTCCACGTTTACCTCAACACCCCAGGTGGCTGCACACGCTCGGCTCTCGCAATATTCGAGATGCTACGAACAATGTCAGAAGCACACGGTAGAACTGTTGTCGTTCAAGCAGTGGATGAAGTCTTCAGCGCCGGTCTTGTGATCTTCTTAGCGGGTGACCATCGTCTAGCTACGAACTATACAAGATTCTTGATCCATGAAGTCACGCTCGAAGAGCAACGACGCATGACGGCGAAGACCTACATGGCAACCGCAGGGGACCTCGAAAAAGAAACCGAGATCCTCTACAACCTCATAAAGTCCCGCTGCAAGATGACGATGACGACCCTCAAGAAGAAGGTCAAAGCTGCACCTGAGAATGACTACATCTTCGATTGCGATGAAGCATTCAAGTACGGCATGGTCACACAGAAGGGGTTCGTCTACTTGCCTTCACCTGAAGCGCAAGAGATAGAAATCGAAATGGTCGAAGAACCGGCGTCAACGGCAGCAGTGACAGAAGTGCCTAAGGCTCCTAAAGAGAAGCCAGCGAAGGCAGCACGGAAGCGCAAGGCTTAATAGCTGTTGTTGCTCATGAACGATTCCCAAGCCGATTCCTCATCGTAATCGTTGAGGTCGTTTGGTCCGCTGTAGAGAAACGAGTTTCTTACGCTTGAGAAGTAGTACGAGTTAAGATCATTGTCTTCTTCTGTCATCTCGCCACTTGCGTAAGCTTTCAAGAAGTCCTTTTCAGAAATTGTCACGTAGATTGTTGCGTCGAAAAGGTGTTCGGCGTCATCCCAATTTACATCTAGAACGTCATCGTGTTCCTCAAACGTAGGGTGAGTCATCTCTTTCTGAATGTGCTTATAGAGAGCGCTTTGAGCGCCGGACTCGCAACCGGAGGCTACGGCACTATTGAGGTCGCCTTTCAAGTCATCAAGATTGCCGTCTTCAAGCTGTTCAGAGATTGCCGATAGCATACCTTTGACGTTGCTTTTCTCGATGGCGTCTACGAGCGCTTCAGCATCTTCAAGGTCAGCCGAAACTTTCTTTGCGAACTCTTTAAAGGCTCCTGGGTTCTTTTTAGAAAAAAAGTCTAGAATGTCCCAACGCTCGCTGTCGCCGAAAGACCCATAATCGACGTGGATCAAGTCGTGCTCGTCAAGGCGTTCGATATCGCTCACCAAGTCTGGAGACAATTCTTTGCCGAACTCGATGAGGTTCTTCCATTCATCAATAATGATCGAACCGTTCGGGCGGGTACCTTTTGCACCGCACTCTTTCAATACCTTCTCTTTGTTGTTACGGTAGTAGGTAACAAGATCAAGCTCGGGTTTCTTCTCGTAGAGATCTGCACGGTCTTCGTCGGTGAGGTCGCTTAAGGCAAAGTTCTTCTTCGCCTCGTAGCCGCCACCTTTGATGCCTTCTATATCGTCCTGCAATAAGAGTTCTTTAATGTAGGGATGAAGCTTCTTGTCGGGCTTTTCGTTTGCAAAGCCCTTCATCTCGCCGAGGCGACCCTCGTTTAGAATAAAGGTTGCGTGTGGCTTCCAAAGAGTTTCTTTGCCCTTTTTGACAGGCTCTCTCAAGGATAAGATTTCGTCCCCAGGCTTAACGGACGGTACGTTTCCGCAGTGACGCATCGACGCACCTTCTTTACTGCATGATCCGGCAGGAAGGAGTTGCCACTCCCAACCGTCCGGGAACTTCACGAAGGTCTTGACGCCTTCTTCCTTTTCAAGGAGACGCTTTTCTTCTTTCTTTTTTTCTACGCTTGTTTGTTCAAAGTGCCTAAGCTTGGCGATGAGATCTTCATGCGAGATGTCAGAAGGGAACTTGAAGTTTAGTACGTCAGTGAAATTGTTAGTTTCGGCATTGCTGACGAAGTGAGCAAGCTCCCTGCGGAGGTGTACCGTTTGACTCTCTGTTTTTTTACGGCTTTTGGTTTCAAGGAGATATTTCTTAAACTGGCGTAAGAACCACATCACGCGGTCTTCCCGCTTCAGCACGTCGGATGCCCATTTGACGACGACCTTGCAGGAATCCAAAAGGCTTTGATCGGCAGTGAAGTCTTGGACGACGCCTTGCTTGTCTAAGTTTTTAAACATCTCTAAGTAACGACCGGTTCTACTAGCCGTTACGATGGTGTATTTACTTTTTACTACCCGCATTACCTATCCTTAAAAGCCTAAGACCCATTTTAGAAAGGACTTCAAAGTGAAGGCGACAAGTGCTTCGACAAACATCTGAACAAAAAACATACATCTTCCCCCTACGTCTTATAAGGTTGATTTCTTTTGAAAGAAACACCTAATGTTTCCCCTAACAAATCTTGCACGCACTACGTCTCCACGTTTAACTGCTAAGGCAAGTAGCGATCCAAGTACAATGGCAGGGTTGTACAAGAAATATCGGTGTCATTATCGCAAGATTAAACTCAGCGAAAGACTTTTTACGACATTAAATACCCACTCTATCTTGTGGGGAGCTGCGGACAGATTCGGAGGTTTGATGAAATTTTCAGCGAAAGTTACTCAAGTGCGTGGGGAGAGTAAGCAACTGACGCAACTTCTGGACGCCATTGATACTAAATACGCAGCCAGTTATATTAGCGAGAAAATGGCGGACCTGTTTGATGATTTCGCCTCTGAACACCAAGACATTTGGGATGCTCTCACCGAAGATGAGCAGCAGAAAGTTCGGGAGGAGTACAACAACGACCTCAAGGACAGGTTGTAAAGCAGCCTGAGGGGACTCCTTAATAACAGATTAGATGGCATGTCCGTCCTTCGAAAGATCAAAAAGAAATACGTCATCGCCTCCGTGAGATCACTTCTCGCTTGGAGGTTCGACCCTGACCTTTTCGTCGCTTGCCGAGATGCAGCAGTTGGCATCTTAAAGCGTGAAGGTATTAAGTACGACTTTCTCGGTGACCGTCATACCCCCGCAGGGCAAGAGCCAGGGGCAAAGATTCCCGGCGAAGGGTACAACTTGCACTCTCAGATCAAAGGCAACGATGACTGCCACGTCTCCTTTGCTACGGTCTCGGATCTTACTGAAGAAGACGAAGCCTTCATAAAAGAACACGAAGCACGGCTAAAGCCGACGCTAAGAATTTCAGGTGTAAACTTTCTACCAACCCGAACGATCCCTTACCTTGTTCTTGATTTTACCTTCGATCCGAAGGTGGGAGAGCTAGCGGACTTGCTTTTGGAAAGGCTAGACAGTCGCTACAGCGATTGGCGGCATACGATGTACAAGACGCCGAGGCTTCACTGTTCACTCTTAGGCGTCAGTGTTGCCGACAAAGAAAAATTGGCAAAGCTGCTTCCCGAAATCAGGAAGCACTGCCACGTCGGCGAATCGACAAAGATGGGTCAGCTCTTTGTGTGGGACGACTTCCACATCACGGAGAAGCAGCCGTTCTAAACTTGCTCGTGTTGTCGTAAAAGACAGTACCGGCAATCATGACCTTCGTCGGTGTCGTCTCAGACGGCAAATCACTCCACACCATAGGATCGTCTAGGCATTCATGGTATGTACCGTCCGCCTTCGGCAATATGGTATGGACGTGGACGCTTAATGTGCCTTCTTTGACAATTTCGAGAGCTACCTCGATTTTGTGCTCAGAGCTGAATTTTGGCTGCATAAGATTTCCTCCTTCCTTTGCTTATCGGCATCTTCTCGTTTTCCTTTAGTTATTTCTATAGCCAATTGTGTAACCCCTTGAACACAATAGAAAAGAAAAGAGCCACCAGTTACGGCGGCTCTAAGTGTCTAATTGTTAGACAGACTTACTTGCTGTGCTTGTGCTCGCTTACGGCGGTGATTAGAACGTCCGTTAGGTTGCGGTCGCCCATCGCCGAGATCGGAATGGTGTCTACGATGTCGTACTTAGCTCCGAGCTTTTCGAGGTCATCGTCGAGCTTGGCGAGGAACGCCGTAGCCTTTGGATCTTGACCGACTTGGACGAAGGTCAGCGTCAGCTCGTTTGCTGACGTAACTTTCTTCGTAGCAGCGACGATGACACGAGCGACGGCTTCTTGATCGTCTGGCTCGCCGTCTGTCACCACCATGAGGTACTCACCGTTAGGTTGTGATTTGCCTTTAGCACGACGGTTGAAATAGTTGTCGAAGGCGTCTTGCAAAACACCTGCGAGGTTGGTGGAACCGCTTGGCTCCGTGCGGTTGAGAAGAGCCGTTGCCTTCTCGGCTGTGATATTGTCGTAGCGTTGTGGGTTATTGCTGAAGGTGTAAAGCGTCATTCCATCAGGGTCGATCTCGTGGAACTTCGCCGCCACTTGGACGACGGTCTCTTGCGAGTAAGCCCAACGGGACTTGCCGCTTGGGGTGTCGTTGTAGGAGCCCATCGAACCACTACGGTCGAGGATCAAGGTGTAATCACGTTAGCTAAGACTGCATTCAACATTTTCAAATCTCCAAAAAGTTAAGGGACACTTAAGCACTGACTTCAGCAGTTACCTTGGGTGGAAAAGCAACCGATGCAACTACCGAAAGAGCTAAGAGACCTCCGACGACCGCTAGCGACCACATCGTAGGTACATGATAGAAATCGACAACAAGCATCTTGATCCCGATGAAGCCCAAGACTAACACGAGAGCGTGCTTTAAGTAATGGAACATCGGCATAAGACCAGCTAATGCGAAGTAGAGTGACCGCAGCCCCAAGATCGCAAAGATGTTCGACGTGAAAACGATGAAGGGATCTCTAGAAATTGCAATGACTGCCGGGATCGAGTCTACGGCAAACATCAAGTCTGACATCTCGATTACGATCAAACAGGCAAGAAGCGGTGTGCCGACCCTCTTAGCGTTTTCAATCGTGAACAGCTTGGCTCCGTCGTACTTATCCGTAAAGGGTAAGTAGCGTTTGAAGAATTTCAAAGCCACGTTGTCTTCTGGGTTGACTTCTTCGTCTTCACCTGACCTAGCCAATTTGTAGGCGGTGTAAACGAGAATAGCGCCGAAGACGTACATCAACCAATGGAAGTAGTCGAGCAGCGTCACGCCTACGGTGATGAAGAAAGCTCTTGCTACGAGGGCTCCTAAGATGCCCCAAAACAGAACTTTGTGCCGCAGCTTGTCTTCCACTTTGAAGAAGCTAAACACGACGAGGAAAACGAAAAGGTTGTCAACCGACAACGACTTTTCGAGAATGTAAGCGGTAAGAAATTCACTTGCTGGCTTAGAGCCTTCTAAGTTGTAGACGAGACCAGCAAAGCCTAAAGCTAAAGCAACCCAAAAGGCGGTCCAGCCTAATGACTCTTTAAACCCTATTTTGTGGTCCTTCTTGTTGAAGAGACCGAGGTCCAAAAGAAGCATACCCAACACGAAACCTAAAAAGCCTACCCACGCCCACCACGGATGCGATTCCATACTTGTCCTCCTGAAAGTTTGTAGGCATACTGACAGGTAGAAAACCCAGTGGCAACACTTTTCGCACCCAGCACTTTCAAAGCGGGACTTGTTATGTATTGGACAGAATTTAACTACCGATCTGGACCACAACCTGACTTGACCAAGATTGGTACAAACACGGTTACGGTTCTTAAAAATGTTCTTGATCCTAGTATCCACAAAGCCCTCAAGCGTTACGTCAACGCCTTGAAAGCTGAGAAAGATACGGCGATGTATTTCGACGAGCAGTGGCAAGGGCGTTGGACAAAGAACAACGATCCCATCATGTGTTGGGCACATGACCTCCTTACGCCAGTGATCTACTCACGTCTGAAGGTTTCCGTGAAACCGTCTTATAACTTTCTGTCCTGCTACGGCGTCGGCGGCAATGTGCCGAAGCACAAAGATAGACCTCAGTGCAAATACACACTCGACTACATGGTGGATCAAAGCGAAGGCTTGAAGTGGGAGCTGTTTGTAGAAGGCAATCCCGTTCTTCTTGAGGAGAACGACTGCGTTATCTACTCAGGCACCGACATGTTGCATTGGCGCAATCCTTTGCCTGATGGGCACCACGCTAGTCTTATCTTCTTCCACTACGTCGATTCGACATTCCGAACGGGACTTGAATGAAGACATATAAAATCAAATGGTGGCGTGAACCTGAAGGCGTGCTCCACGAAGAAGTGGTCGTCGATCACGGCTACTACGCACAGAGCGACCGGTTTTTCTTTGAGTACGAAGATGGGGGGATGAAAGAGGTAGCTCTTTGGTCGCATTGTTCCCTCGAACTCGGAGCTGACTGGAGAGAACTTCAGCGGGAACGAGCAAGCTTTGCACCTCACACCTTAGGCAATGAAGTCTTTGAAGACAGAGAGCCTGTCAAACTCGTGGTGGAGGACTAAGTGTGGAGGTAACTAGACACATCGCCACCTTTCGCAGTGCGCTTTCGAAGGAAGAGTGCAGCGCCGTCGCTAATGCCTTAGAGGCGTCAGGACGGTGGGAGAAAAGCCGAACGGGGAACAACCTCGACACTAACTACCGTTCCAACAAGCAAGTACACCTCACGCAGTTAGCTAATTATGATCCAGCTACGTACAAAGTGTTTGATGATATGATCTTCCACGCACTTACCAAAGCCGTAACTGAGTACCAAAGAGCTTACGCCAGCCACAGCTTCGTCCTCAGCGACGAAGGCTACAGCGTTCTTCGCTACGAAGAAGCGGAAGAGTATAAAGTCCATTCCGACAGTGGACCGGAGAACAAAAGACTTGTGTCGGCTTTACTCTACTTAAACGACTCTTTCACTGGAGGCGAAACAAATTTCCCTCTGCAAAACTTCAAGGTCAAACCTGAGACTGGTATGATCTGTTTATTTCCTAGTATTTTCACCCATCCTCACGCCTCTCTGCCCGTCGAGTCAGGAGTCAAGTATGTGGTCGTCACTTGGTATAGGGGATTTCCATGAACGGTTACGTACTACGCTGGAAACGCTTCCTTTTTTGGCAAAAGAAAAAGGTTTGCGGACACGCCTACGACAAAGATACGGACAAGATGGTCCTCTATCTAATGGATGGGTCGATCAGAGAGATTAAGAAGTTCCATAATTGCGAACTAGCCCTTGGAATTGATTGGGTTCTTGTCACAAAGCAAGACATGGAGAAGGCAAGTGGTCAGTCTATCCCTGTTAGACCAGAGTGAGATTTACTGTTTTAGCTACCGCTTCGAGGGATTATGACGACCTCTTATATTTCTCCAAACACTCTTAAGCCTGCACGGTTCGGTGAGATTTACACCGACCGCAACATTAAGCTTGTCGGGCGAGCACGTTGGAATACGGGTACGAATCAGGTGCAAACCGATTCGCTTAGTATCCACACCACACCTATCAACGGCGGCTCGGCAGCGGTTTCGGATATCCCCAACGGGACTTACAACCTATCTGCCATCGGCTCGTCCCTTTGGGCAAAGTTCAGGCGTACCTCAGGCTCGACGACGGTCGCTCTAATCGACATCGTAGAGTTCACCGTAGGTACGCAGCCGACGCCTAGAGAAGATTGGGTTCAAATTTTCTATCGCAGTGCGACGACCACAATCGTCAGCATGTACGGTCACGTCATCGCTCCTGGTCCTGCTTACACCCGTATCGGTGTGCAGATGGGTAACGGCATCTATGACTTCATCGTTGGACCCTCTGGCAGTCCTTATGCGACTCACAACGACATCCAAGCCGCTATCACTGATGCCGTAGACGGCAACCGGATCTTGATTCTCGAAGGTACCTACTCTGTAGCTACCGCTCAGAACCCTGCCGTAGATGCTACGGCAGCTATCTCATGGTCAGGCAAAAGCTTGACTTTGGAAGGTGAAGGCTTCAACACAGTGTTGGTCAACGGCGGTGCGATGACTCGTGCCTTCGCCGTGCAAAGCACTTCGGCGACACTGACAGCCGCACTTGGTAACGGTAGTCGCATCATCAATCTTACAGTCTCGGGTTTCACTCAAGGCGTAGCCTTTTTAGCTCAGACCTTCGGTATCCGCTATTGTAACGTAGATGTTTGGCAGATCAACAACGCCACCTACACTGATCCAGTGGTTACTGGAACGGGCACTTCGGAGAACAACAAAGTACGGTTGCGGGTTCAAAGCGCTGCTCTCTCGCCGACGATCCTGACTCAAGAGTACAACCTTTCAAACTCTAGAGTTCGTGGGAACACCGACTACGACTTTCAAGCGAAGGTCAGAGTTGGCATTGCAAACAGCATCGGCAGGATTAAGCTCCCGGTCTACACGACGACGACTCGAACGGCAGCGACGGGTCTTGAGGAAGGTGAAGTCTTTTGGGATACGACATCGAAAACGTTGGAAGTCAGAGATACGTCAACCTTTGTCAGCTTAGCTCCATTACCTATCGGAAGTATTATTTCCATGGGTGGCGTCTTTACCGCCGTCAACAACGGTGGTTCTTACGCTGAAGCGACGACATTTGTCGGCGTAACAATTCCGGCTAACTACAAGCTTTGTGATGGAACTCTCATCAACGAAACACGGTCACCTCTGAACACACGGTACATGCCGCTGCTTACAGATGACAGGTTTTTGCAGGGTAACAGTGCTGGCGGTCTTTTCGCACCGACGAGTCCGACGTTTAACTTGTCGGATTTGAGCCACACTCACCCTCATCCACACAGTCACCCTTTGGCGAGCCACACTCACCCTCATCCACACACGCACAACATGCCGCACGTCCACCCCGTCACAGGAACGTCGGGACCAACGAACTTGACCATTACGGCAACGGCTGGACCTGCGGGAACACACAGTCACTCGTTCCCCCACAATCACCCCATTCCGTCTCACAGGCACCGTTGGATGTACCGAGTTTTCCGTGGTGACGGACACATCCAGTTCAACACTTGGAGTCCTTCAGGTGGTATCGGTGTTGTTGCCGGGAGTACCCCCTTTGCTGCCGATACCCCAACTGAAGGCTTAGCGGTCGCACCTAACCGAGGTAACCTCTTTGTTCACGATTTAGGAGCCAACACGGAAAGTGCAGGCAGTGGAAGTACAGGAAACCCAAGTAACCCCGCTACGATGGCTACGATGCCTGCTGGAGCACACACTCACACCGTCACCGTAACAGACACGCCGCACACCCACTCCGTTGGCTCTTACATAACAAACGCCTCGCCGACGACTGTTACTGCCGACGTAAACACGGCTGCAACTGGTGCGGCTCCTGGCTCAACGGGCACCGAGTCAGCTCCCCTCACAGGACCGTCTTTGCCGACCACCTTCGACCGGCGTCCGCGCTACTTAGGTGTCCGCTACTACATGCGTATCTTTTAATACTATAGACGTATCTTCTAAAAGAAAAAGGCTCCTCTCGGAGCCTTTTCTGCCACTTCTTTTTTAGCTTAAAGCATTGGAAGCGTCTCAGTCGTGAAGCCACGGCACCTACCCCTTTGTCAAGACAGGGGTTGACAGGATTTGCGAGATGATAGAAGATATTGGTCTCTCTATGAATGGTAAGGAGCTGCTGATGACTACGGAAATCCAAGATAAAATTATCGTCTGCGTATCTGGTGAAGATATGCACATCGACTATAATGATTTCGGCTTGTCTTTTGACTCGACTGATGGTCAAGTATTGGAAGCAATTGCCCCACTAGTACAAGAGCGTTTCAGTGTTGATCTCGGACATCCGGGTTCATGGCTCTATAAAACACGTAAGGCAACGAACAGCCGAAATATTTACGTGATTCCGAACTCCACAGCGGGTTAAACCCCGACCGACTCCATCTTGGAGCCCCGCTGTCACCAAGACAGCGGGGTTTTTGTTATTAACGTTTGTTATCGGAGGTATACAGCCATGACAGAACATAAGCTCGGCTACTTGAACGATCAAGACCGCCTAAAAATCTACAACACGCTTATCAGTGGTTGTATGCACCTTTGGAGTAAGAACAAACTTCAAGATGGTTCTACCATTGATGTAAAAGGCAAAGACGGTAAGACGGTTAAGCAAAAGCTAGAAGACCGCCTTACACCTGTGCTCGAAAGCTTCTCGAAGCTTGCCGAGAGCGACCCTTTGTTTCTTGCCCACTTCACTAGCTATGCCGTGAAGAAGCTAGATGCGAAGGACTTACGTGTAGTTGCGACATTTGCTTCGACTCTTTCGGACGCAGATGGGACGCCCTTTTCCCCTGGAAGCGAATTTAAGAAGCCCAACTGGCGTCTTATCGGGCAAGCAGCTTTCCAGACATTGGACCCTAAGCTTGCTCTACGTGTTGTGCAACTCGCAAACAGAAAAATGAAGTTCGGTATCAAAGCTGAAGCAACGCACTATTCTAAGTCGCTACGATCAGCAGTGAGGAAATACCTTCGTTACCGTGAAGCAAACCCAAAGATGATCGAAGGAATTGTTCGGACAGGTCTCACGAAAACGTACCGTAACCTTTACCGTTGGGCTCGTATTCAGCCTTCGGCTGAAGCGGCTACGTTTCTTGCTTGGGAGCAGAAAGACGGCTCTGTGAAAGAGGCGGACTTTAAGCAGAACAAGCTTACGTTCGCAGGTTTGTCGGAAGTTGAAATTGCAGAGAAGATCCGTGCGGAGCGTTTGACGCCGCAGCGTGCTCTCGGTGCGCTCGGGGACAAGATCTCACCCGTTATCGCAGCAGCCGTTCTTGAGCAGGCTTCGGGCGACCAAGCCGTTATTTTGACAAACTTGTTTGAGGAGCAAGGTCTTCTTAAGAATGTGGAAGTGAAGAAGGTCTACGAAGAGAAGATCAAGACGGCAAAAAACGCTTTGGACCGTGTGGATAGAATCAAAGCGGAGCTGTCTGAAGAAACTAAGACGGCGTTGAAGGACAGTAGAAGTGAGACAAGAAAGGCAAACATTGAAGACTTCGGTCGTGTGTTCGTCCACGTCGATACGTCGCCGTCGATGGCTAACGCTCTCGAAATTGCGAAAGAGTACGGAGCTACCATTTCCGAGTTCGTTAAGAACCCAGAGCAGAACTTCTTTTGGGGCTCGTTTGACTCTGCGGGGAAGGTCTTCCCTAACCCACAAAAGTTTACGAAGGACGGCTTTAAGTTAGCTCTCTACGGGCAGAAAATTGGTGGCTACGGGACGGATTGTCTAGCTCTCTACAAGACAGCTCGTCAGAAAGGTTGTTCAGTTGACATCTACATCACGGACCAAGATCACAACGGCAAGCTTATCGGTATGACAATTGATGAATGCCGCAGAGAAGGTTTGACTGATCCGCAAGTCGCAGTGATCGTGGACGTTCATGGTCGTCAAGACGGGATTCTAAAGCGTGAGCTAGAGAAGGCTGGTATTCCTGTTACCGTGCTTACGGCGAAAGAGCTTGGCGAAAGTGCGCTCGTAACGCAGGCGGTGAACGTAGCGATGAAGGGGCAGATCGCCGTCCTTGAAGAGATCCTCTCTACAGGGCTACTCGACTTGCCGAAGTGGTGGTACGCCGTTAAGAGTGCCTAAGAACTGAGAAGGCTGTGTCATTGCACAGCCTTCTTTTTCAATTGTAGTTGCATATCACTCTTCGTGCGGTAAAAATGGGGATTCGTTTTTAAACCATTCTAAGGTTTCGCCATCTTCTTCATCTGACTCTTCTAGGGTGAATGCTTGAGAAAAGTCGATGCTCTCGTGCTCGGATAGTGAAGTCCACCCATGCCCATCCCACACTTCTAAATTCCTCGCTGGAATACCCTTAGTGAGAAACCAAGCTTTACTGCCGCCTGCGTCTTTCGTTCCTAGCTCGTCCTCTTTTAGATCTTCTTTTTTAACTTTGGACGTACTCACGACAACGGGTACGTACAGATCTGTTAGGGGGTGGTCTGAGTTGTGGTTAGCGAAGTCTTCAGCTTTAGACATCCAAAAACGAACGCCATCAAAGTCTGTTAAAAACACTTTGCCTTTGGCGTGGAAGTCATAGCTAGGACTACCGATGGATCGGGTAGAGTTAGGCTTTAAGCCGTGCTGAGCAATGCTTTCAAGCCGGTTGGCGTAGGTGACGTGATACACCAAGATCTCGTCTTTTAGATCAGAAAGAACTTTGTACTTTCGGTAAACGTCTTTTGCTAAATTTCTCATGCAGAGAATCTTTTCTGACCTTAGCTCTTATCGTCAACCATGCGGACTTTATGGACAGTAGGTTTGTCTTTCGGACCTTTTGTGTGGTCCATAACCCACGTCCAGTTGGTGATGCAGTAAGTTCCTTCCCGGTCTTTGCCTAGCTTGTCGGTACCGATAGACCGCCAATGACCTCTGACCGAGAAGCGGTGGCTGAAGTCGATGGTGCGTCCTAAAGCTTCGTACTCTCGCACTTCGGACTTTGGGCAGACGTGGATAATGCGACGGACTGTGTGAAAGCGCTTGCCTTGACCAGTACCAATTTTGATCTTTTCCCTGACCTTCTCGACGCCATCACGTTCCCGCTCAAGACGCTTGAAGATGTTTTGAGTCAGAAGTCCGAACGTGTTCGTATTGATGACCATGATGGTCGGAGCGGAGTTCTCATGCACGATCTCCATTAAAGCATAGTAACAATACTTCTTCGGCTCGATCTCCCATACCATCACACAGAGCGTGTTAGCGGGCGTTTCTCCAGGTCTAGCTACAGTGATTTTTCCGCCGAGAATTTCGTAAGAGAAGACGGGGAAAGGTGCGTCTATCTCAGGGTAAATCAAAGTGTTGCACTGCTCGCAGGTTGTACTTCCGTCTGCGTTGATGGTGGCAGTATGGGACTTGTGCGCTTCAGCCGTTTCTGGTAGCCATCGCGGCTCGTCGTGCTTAGGCGTAAAGACAAAAACTTCGCACCGCTCGACTTGTTTCCAGAAGTGCTCTTCTAATGTGTTCTGTCCTAAAGGCTTAGACTTCTCGCTGTCTACGTAGCGAACGCCTTGCTTCTTTACGACTTCGATCATTTGTTTGAAATATTTCATAGCACTCCTCAGTCTTCGTAATCGTCAAGGTTCCAATTCTGAGGCGGCGTCCAGCCATGCTCTTGCGCCGTTTTTGCCCACTGAGGGTAGACGGGCTTCTTGCCGAGAACGTGACGGATGCGGTTTTTAGAGTCTTCTGTTTCAGCCACCTCAACCAAATTCAGCTCGTTGATGAGGATCATGATGCTGTTGTGGGAATTACTCATGTAGCACCGACCGAGGGCGTCGATGGCGTACACTGTGGGAAGTTCCCACCCTATGTGTTTGAGTTCTCCGTGTGTACGTAAAGGCAACACAGGAACTTCGCTATCGTCGTTGACGGCAAATTCTAGGTCGGAGTCGTTTTGTACCGAAAACCTAAACTGGTTGCGAACGATGTCACCTTCAAGGTTTTCCGCCGTGTACCGGCGCATTGCCTTGAATCCTTCTGGTGCTTTGTAGTGGGGGTCAAAAACAATCATGTCAAACCTCCTTCACACTGTAAGCTTTGCACTTTTTGCACCGTATTGATTTCACTGTGGCGTCAGCCCTCAGACAACCCCACCAGCCGGAAGGTGTGCAGACAGGACGAAGTGCGCCGTCATGAAAAGTCAGCACATGCATCCGGTTAGTACGGATTGCCGTCCCTGCCGAGTCTTTGTGCTTACTGCCTAATACGAGCTTCATATTGTCCCCTGTATCAAGCGAGACGAAGCAGGGCTTCGTCTCGCCGTCTGCTTCTTAGAGATTGTTGAAGGCATCGGTCAAGTTAAAGGTCGCCTTCTTGCCTGCCGTCACCAATGCTTTTTCCATAGCATTGAGGCGGTCTTCGAGTTCTGCCGTGCGACCGGACAAGTCCGCTTGATAAGCACGAACACGGGCACGGAGGTTTTTGGCTTCGACTTCACGGTTGTCGATTTTGGCTTTGCTGTCTTCGTTGTCGTGAAATTTTTTACGAGCACCTTTGTCCATTTTGATGACTTCTTGACGGAAGGTTTCGAGACGGCTGTTCATCTCTTCATAGACGGCATCTTGAACCGCTTCGTTCGTTGACGGTTCGTTGTAAGCGGGCACGGCATAGACTCGGCAAGTGTCGCCAGGCAAGATGTTGGCGATAGCTTCAAGCTTCTTAATTTGGTCCGTGTGGTGGTCAGGCACGTAATAGATACCGCTACCACTCTTGTAGGGAACGCCGAAGCATTCGGTGTCGATGACAGCCCGCAGCAGCGCTCCGATTTCGGCACTGTCGGAGGTCTTCTGCATACGGCGGTAAGTGTCCAAGATGGAAGCGTTGAACGGTGATTCTGCGCCGAAGGTCACAACGCCGGAGCCTTTTTGCAGGGTGACGATCACTTCTTTGGTGATGTCATAGTCAGGCACGCCGTCCTGCTTTTCGTACACAGGAAGGATGACGGCGACGACCATGCGCTCTTTCACATCTTCGAGGCGGCGATAGAAACGCTCGCCTTCGTCTTTCTTAAGAACCTTACGGAGAGCCCGCAGCAAGCTTGCTTTGTAGTCGTTGCGCTTCATGAGGTCAACGAACGTGCGGGGCGTCTTCGAGTTCGTCTTCTGACCGGGTGCTTGGGCTTGTGCGAGTTTGCCGAGAGCTGCGAGGTGCTTCTCGACGGTGGCACGATCAAGCTCGGTGTTGCTTTTGATGGTCCAGTGGACGAGTTTGCCTTTGAGTTGCATGATAGTCTCCTCAGTGTTTATAAATTAAAATTCGATTTTTTCTTCTTCTTTGGTTTTGCCGAGCAGTACCCGCTCCAAGATGCCTTTGACGACGGCTTGGCTTTCTTCGTCGATCCGGCTCAGGAGAATGGAGTCAGCACTCGTCAGAAGGATGTCGTTGGTATCTTTCGCCGTCAAAGTGCCCTTCTTACGTTTGCTCCTATCGACGTGGCGAAGTAGCATTTGAACCCAATCCTCAAGCTGACGAAGACCCATTGGTTCAGGCAACTCTTGGCGGAAGAAGCCTTGACGGATGAGGTTTGCGACTTTGACCATCTCCTCTGCGAGCTGCGGCGTGGCTTTCATCCGTGGGTAACGCTCTGTCAACACGTTTTGCTCGGTGAGCGACGGCAAGTAATCGACGATGTAGATCCGAGCCCGTGTAAGCGTTGCGTAGTTCATCAACTGAGCACCGGGGTACAGGTGGCGGAAGCTGCTCATTGCACCGACCGTGTTGGCAGTGGCGATGATGCGGAAGTTTTCGTGGGCGACAAGATACTCGTGCCCTTTCTCTTTCAGCATGAGCTTACGGCGTGGCGAATGCGACTGAACAGGCTCCAAAACATCGTTGAAGGCTGCGAGGATACCGGGATTCACCATGTCGATTTCGTCGATGATGAGCCACCACCCCTCCCGCATAGCTTTAGGGAGAATGCCGTCCGTCCAAACGGTAGAGCCGTTCATGACAGTGTAACAACCAACAAGCTCGCTTACGGTCAACGTCTCACCGGCAGGGGCAGCGATGCAGGGTTGGTTGATCCTAGCAGCGATCTGCTTAGCGATGGAGGTCTTGCCCGTACCGGCGTGACCGGAAAGGATAACGAAGCGGTCTTCTTTGATGTCAGAAGCAATGTCGAACGTCTTCGGGTGCCATTGGTAAGCAGGGTTGATAGAGGGGACGTTCAAAAGAGAGTCTCCCGTAGGAGCCCTAACCTCAAACGATACCTCTTCGATCTCGACGTGCATAGCCGGTGCCTGGGTCTCTGTCTTGCGTTGTACGTTGACTTTACTTTGTGCCATGTCGTTTCGCCCCCCTGTTACTCTTCTCTTCGGCATCCGGTGGCAAACCTTTAGGAGGAAAATGCAAAGTACACAAGTGTTTTTATTTAAGTCCTTGAAAATCAAAGGGTTATAAGAAATAACTTTATTTATTTAAATATCTAGCCGATAAGACCCCTAGTCAGCAAGAAGGAGTCATTGAATGCGTTTCTTCGAATCCAGCCTTGAGCGAATCGCCCGGATCATTACCCAACAGTACGGGGTTCAAATCCTGTTTGAGGGTTCGCAGGCGTATACGAACGGCAAGAAGATCGTTTTGCCTGCCCTTCCTAAGGAAGGTGTTGACGCTGAGTTCGCCTCTGACATCCAAGGCTACCTCGATCACGAAGCTGCCCATTGCATCTTCAGTGACTTCACGGTCATGCACAAAATCAAGTCGCAGTATCACCACTACCTCTCCAACCACTGCGAAGACGCCCGCATCGAAGTCCTCATGGTGAAGAAGTATTCCGGTTGCTCTTTGCACCTCGATCCCCTCAACGACAAGTGGAACAAAATCACTATCGCTAAGTGGGATACCTTAGACCGTCTAACCCGTGCCGCTCTCACCGTCCGTGCGATCATGGAAGGTCACTCGCCTACCATCGACGCCGACCTCTTGCCGCTTTTCACTTCCAAAGTCATGGTGCTCTCGAAGCTCTTGCGTAAGGCTGCCACTACGCTTCAAGTCATTAAGATCTGCGGTGCCATCATCAAAGAGTTCGACTCGCAAGTTGGTGAGCAAGAGAAGCAAAAGCAGGAAAAGAAAGAAGAGAAAAAGAAGCAAAAGCAGAAGCAAGAAGAAGGCAAAGGCGAAAAAAGCGAAAGCGGTAAAGGCAAATCCGAAGATCAAGACGGCAAAGCCGGTGAAGGTCAAGGCGAGAAAGACGACGGCGAAGGTAAAGACGACGACAAAAAAGACGGCGAAGCCGGTGGCGAAGGTAAGCCTGAAGGTGAGTCGAAGGACGGCAAGGGTGAACAAGGCAAAGCTAGCGGAGTGTCTGCCGCAGAAGAGAAAGAGCTTCTCAACGAGTCCCCCGCACCTGCCAACAATGGTCAAGTGCAGTCCCGTGAAATGAATAAGTTCGAACCGTCGTCGGAAGCTACCGATATCCATTCGTTCATGGACAAAGAGATCAAAGAAAAAATCGAGGAGCAGAAACCAGCCGCTACTCGTAGCTACGATTTTGAAAACGTGGCGCACGTACCAGCGTCTACGGCAGAAGATGTTTTGTACGACCGCACCAAAGACGGTCCAAAAGTTCGCCCAGAGTACCAAGCTCTTAAGCGTGAAATTAACAGCTCGATTACCAAAACCGTAATTGAGCTAGAGCGCATGTTGAAGGTCAAAGAGAACGCACGGACTGTGTTCGATCAAGAACGTGGGGCTTTAAATCGTGCTCGTCTCCATTCGCTTATTACTGACCCCAACTTCAGAAGACCGTTCACAGCGAAGACACGAGTCGAAACGACCAACGTCTCCATCATGTTCCTTTGCGACGTTTCCGGCTCTATGCGTGAGGGGGATAAAATGGAAAGGTTGCGTGAGACCGTTGCCATTCTCGGCGAGTCCCTTAAGCAGCTCCGCATTGAATTTGAAGTCATCGGCTTCACCACCGGCACGACAACGAAGTTCCCGAGCTACGACGCTCGCTTAACTCGCCACGAGAGTCTTCAGCACTATCTCTACAAGTCGTTCGAGAGCGAAGATATGGCTCCGATCATCAACATGACGCCGATGGGTTGTAACTGCGACGGTGAAAGCCTGCGTTTCGCTGCCCGCCGTCTCTCGGAACGTCGGACTAAGCGTAAGATCATGTTTGTGCTCTCGGACGGGTTCCCTAATCCGTCATGCGGCGGTACCCGCATCAGAGCCGTTTGGAATGCCGACTTGAAAAAAGCCGTCGCTGAAGTCTCGAAGTTCGGAATAGAAGTGGTGGGCTTCGGCATCCTCACAGACGCCGTAAAGAACTTTTACAAAGACTACGTGGTCATCCAAGATGTAACTTCGCTGCTTACCGCAGTGCGGACTAAACTTCGCAAAATCCTCACCGCCTAGGAGCTTGCGAATGCGCCGATACCAAATTCAAATCGAGATCCACGATGAAAATGGGGATCTCGTCCGCATCGAGTATTCCAACTACTCGTCGAGCGACATTCTAACCGAGGAAGAAATCCTATCGCTGCACATTCCGATGGTCAAAGAAACCGTCGAGGTGCCAAAAAATGGTTACTTCCAGCTTGCGTTCGTCGAAGTCAAAGAAGTCTTCCGTGTTTACAAAGTTGGCAGAGATGGCTTTGAGGTTCATCCGGCTGAGGAATTTTCTTGAGCTTGCCTGCTTGCTTCGGCTTCATCGTACCGTGTCCGTCGATCTCAGCCCAATCTCCGGTCTCATCGTTCACGACGAAGCCAGGGATTCTCATTTGTTCCATGTCATGCCAAATATGAGCACTATCTCGAAACGGCAGCTCTAGCTCGTTACGATTACGTTTGCCGTTGACCCTCGTCGATGACATAGGGACAAACTCAATATGTCCTAGAAAGTGCGTGTAGACGATCCCCATGTCGGCTACCATGTTGTAGTCACCCATTCCCCGCCAACGAATTTCCAGACGGGGCAAAGGAAGTCCGAGGTTCTCTTTCACGGTCAATGTGCGGAGGTGACGCCACCTCTATTCGTCTCTGTAAGCGGCGTTTTCTTTTTCCGCTGCGAGTCGTGCGACTTCGTTTTCTAGCTCGTTGATTTTGTCGTTGAGCCGCTCTGTAACGGATGCCATAAGCACCTCCTTTTGTTGGAGGTACAAAGCTACCATCAACCACCAGTGCGGTCAAAGACTGGATAGTTGCCGATGTCGTCGCCGAAGAAAGCTTGCGGCTGCGACGGGGTTTGACTAAGCCGTCCCTCTTTATCTTCTATGCACGTCTTAACGGAAGCGTAAACATCCCGCCAAGTCGCCACAGGCGTAGCTAAGGTCTCCACCAAACACGTATCCCAATAGGTGTAGACTTCTTCCGAGCCGCACCCAAAGGATGTTCTGTCTTTCGAGGCAGCAGTCAAAATTATTCTGTTTGGTTTACGCATGAGCGGTTCAGAGAAAATTCCCGAGTAGCAAGCTGAAATAAGAACGACGGTGGGTCTAGTGCCGCACGTTGCGTCAAGAATGGATGCATAGGTCGAAGGGTTCAAACCCGTCTGACCTCTGATGTAGAACTCGCTGCGAGAGCCGTGGGAAGTAATGAAAGCAAAACAGGCGTCCCACGCTCCTAAGTTGAGATCGGTGAATGCCTGCCTGAAGTTTGCGACAGAGGTTGCCCGCACACCGTTGGTCTGTTGGCTGCTCGACCTCGAAAGCTGCAAGACGTTTTCAGGTGCAAGACCATCTGCACCCAACAACTCGGCGACTTTCTTTCTTGCATTGTCGAAAGCATTAATGGAGTCGTCGCCTGTCATAAGGACGGCTTTCCAGTTAAAAAAGCCTCGACTCTCTTGTAAATTGCTAGGATCTGATTGTGCTCCACAGCCTGTCAAAAATAGTAACGCAACGAGCACAACTTTCATAACTACTCCCTATAAGGGTTCTGTGGGCAGATAGTGATAAGAAGATCTGAACTAAGGATACCATGTTCTTTGTTGCCGACGAAGTAACAGGGGACATCTAGTTTAAAACCCTTACCAGTGAACATAAGAACTAGACGGTTGATAAATGCGAAGAGTGTGTAGCGCCATCCAGGTATAATATTCTTAAGCAGAGACGGCTCGATGATGGTGATGCCGCATTCTTTATAGACCTGCATCGTGGACTCGGTGCAGTAGAGCCGACTAGGGTCTGAGTAGTTGAAGTCGTAGTCTTCATCCAACTCTAAATACTCTTCGATTTTGTTATGGAGCTTTGTTTCGATCTCAGGCGTGAGATCTTTGTAGCGGAGAACCATGAACTTTTCGTACTGACAAAAGTCTAACCAGTCGATCATACGATAAAGAAGCGAACCACGATCATTGATTTCAAAGACGAAGATCTCGTCGCCTTTCATGATTACCATGGCGGCGTGTGAGTATTCACTTTTGCTAAGTCTAGATACAATCGTACTGAACGGGATGCCGAAGGGACCGTCTGTGTAGCTCTCCCGGACGAGGATGTCCCCTGACTTAAGTCCTAGTTCTTTTAGAAAGGAAACGATCTTTTTTCTGTTTTTTACTTCCCAAGTTCTTACGGCACTCATATAGCGAAACCCTCGTTTGTTTCTCATTGAAACTAAAGCGAGGGTTTTTGCAGGGAGTGGGACTAAATCACCGCTGCGGCTTTAACGAGCTGGCTAAGAAGCTTGCCGTCTTCGGTCTTCATAAACCCACCTCCCCAACTGGCGGAATGACCGACGCAGATAATGCGGTAGGTCTTTCGATTGCCGTTCCAATCACTTACAGGAGTTTTTTCCGCTGAGGAAGACAATTCGGCTTGACGTAGGCTTCTTTTTTTGGTCTCATAGACGTGAGGTGGTCCCCTCAGCTTACGTTTACAAGCAAAAGTAGCTCACTTGGTAGAGCAAGACTCGTTCAAAGTTTAGGTAATCGGTTCAACTCCGATCTATTGCAACAATATAAAACGTAGACAACTTGGACCACCTACTCTCATAACCCGCACGAGCGGGTTTTTCTTTTGGTGAAAGCATGTTGAATTTTACAGCACTAGCCAAACCCGTAAGAGTCGTTGTCCCGATTCTCAACCGCTCTTTTACTTACAACAAGAAGCTTTACAAAATAGGTGTAGACGATGGCTGGTGGCAGGTGGAGCTTCAAGGCAATAAAGCGACGGCTATTGAAACACATCTATGGACCGACCCCCCTCGGAATGCTTTACGGGGGGTTAGTTACGGCACGAGAGTTGTTTTTTCACATTTTGAAGTGGCTCGCCGCAAATATTCGCTGGACGTTATAGCCCCTCTTGAATTTCCTAATGTTGAAACTTTCGCAAGTATTTTCGTCATGGTGTGGGAAGATAACCGCACCTACTACGTGATGCCTTGCTACGCAGACTTCAAGACGGTCTACATCAAAGATCTCCTTGACGACAATTTAACCCTTGAAAACGTGAAAGAGATAACTCCCGAGCTGCGGACAGTGTTTCTTTTTCATGCACTTGAACGCATCGAGATTCGCAAAAAGCTCGAAGAGCTTGAGAAGATCAAACATGAAGAGGAAATGAAACAGACCGTAGAAGGTCGCCTTCGGTTTGCCTTTGATCGCTCTGGAGCTACGATCACTGAGTATCACGTAGGCAATGGTCGCATTGAGGTGACATGGAGCGTTCCGGGAGCAGGCAGTTTCAACTCTGTCCTCGATGACAAAACCTTTATGGTCCTCGAAGCGGGCTACTGTATGTCAGGAGATGACCGTCGTCACAACGTCACAAGTATGGTAAAGACGGCGGAAGACTACCACGCACGCCGTCTCGTCCATAGAACTCGTGGTCGCACGTTCGACCGCACCTTAGACCCTCACGAGGAACGTGATTATGACTACGACGATTAATGATATGCCGACTTTTCACCGAGAGAGCAGCCTCGTCACGTACTCTTCTCTGCCGCAAATTCTGCGGAAGAAGGTGTCGCTAAGCTTAGGCACGCCGGGAACCGTAGAGTTCGACTTCTTAGAAGTGTGGGAGTTCTTCAAAAAAGTGAAGACGCACGACGACTACGAGTTCTCCAATTGGCAGTTTTTCCACGTCCACCCTCCCGGACTTAACTGTGCGTCGGGGCTTGATATCGAATGTGCTAAGGGTCTAGCTTTAGCTTTCGGTCACCCGCTCTACTTCAGCATTGTGACCTTTGGAGCCAACGCCGAAGAACGCACGGTAACAAGCTTCGTCGCTTCGCCAAGCGGGCTAGAGCAGCTCTCTCCTACGAGTAACATCAATTACTTGAAGGCTTCTTATTTAAGCAAGTCAGAAGCCGAAGATCTATATTGGATGAGTTACACAAGCGGGGAAGATTTGTGTCAGAAATAAACAAAGTTACAGTGCTTGGTCTAGGAGCAATCGGTAGCAATCTTCTTCTACAGTTAGCTAAAACACTTCCAGATTTGCAGTATGTCGGCATCGACTACGACAAAGTGGAAGTGCGTAACATTGGTCCGCAAGCTTACATGACGGAACACGTAAATGCACCTAAGGCAAAAGCTTTAGCAGCAGTTATTGCAAGATATGCAAGACGTGCTCGCTACCAAGCTGTAGATAAGAAACTTACTGAAGTCTACAAGCCGGAACCGAACGAACTCGTCCTTGATTGCTTTGACAACACAGCTTCTAGAAAGCTGACAACCGTCGAAGGTCATGTGCTCCATGTCGGCTTTTCCCCTTTCTATTCGGCGGAAGCTATATGGTCGCCGCACTTTGAGCCAGCGGGGGATGTTCCCGCTGATGCTCCCGACATCTGTACGATGGCTGGTGCTACACCCTTCATCCACTTCGTTGTAAACGCGGCAGCTTTACTTGTCGTAAATTTTGTCTTGAACGGAATCAAGAGAGACCTTATAGTGATCGGATCAATCCAAAACGGTTTTAACTTGAGGTATCTATCTTGACGACATATTGGTCGGATGTTGACAGGTTCAACGAAATTTACAAGCTACCTAGACCTGTCAAACCGACTAATCCAGCGAACGACCGTTTGGACTTCTTTAAGCAAATTCTTTTAGAAGAAGTCGAAGAAGTTGAAGCGATCAAGGCTAAAACCGATCCTCTTGAGCGGTTGACAGATCTTGGCGATTGGCTTGCGGACATCATCGTCTACTGCTCAACGGAGGCTCGCCGCCATGGTCTCCCCATTGAAAAGATCCTCGATGTAATAATGCAGTCGAATTTTTCCAAGCTCGGTGCAGATGGGAAAACGATCTACGACGAGCGAGGTAAGGTTCTCAAGGGACCTAACTACTGGAAACCAGAACCGTCTATCCAAAAACTTATAGAGAAGGAGTTGGCATGAAGTTCAAGTTGATTTTAGCATTTATGGTTCTTGTGGTCGGCGTTGGCGTCTGTGGATACTTCTACAGCTACGTCTTTGCCCGCACCGTCGTCGGTGAGATCGTAGACGTAAAACATGCAGGTGCCACAGGCTTTGCGGTGAATCGTGAAATCGCTTTTTCCATGGCAGTAGCCGTTAAAGACGGAACATCCGGCGAGATCGTTACCGCAAGCACGGAAGACCGCCAATGGGCGGTTGCTAAAGCAGGCATGTGCGCTGAAGCTAAATTCTTCCCGTATCCGCCGTGGGATCTTGAGAAGTCTGGAACGTATTATAATGCTCGACTGGTAAAGTTGAGTGAGTGTCCGGCGAAGTGACCGCAGCGGCAACGTCAGGACTTTGCCACTTCTTGACGCTGCCTTTGACCCAAACAAGTCGCAGCTCTTTTCGCCCCTCGCCACAATACCGCCAACCTAAATGGGCAGCGGAAGACCAACTATCGTCTTGATAGTTTTTGTCTTTTAGCCAGTTGTAACCGATGAGCATGATCTTAGCTTGGCTGAGGTCTTTGTCTGCTCGTAGGATTTCCTTGCCGCTAGCAGATTTCAATCGAACTTCGTTTACGAACTCTCTGATATCAGGTTTGCCGCTGTGGAGATAAGCGACGGTGTTGAGCATGATAGGTACGTGGTAGACGTAGAAGTCTTGTCCTACGATTGTCTTCTCTTCGGGGTGGTCAACCAAGAACTCCATCTTCTTGTAGCCTTTGCCTTTGAAGGCGTCCGACAAACGGATCTCTTTGTCTTTAGGCACCGTTTTAAACGTGTAACAGCGGTTGTAGTTTTTGTCGATCCAAGCAAAGAAGATTACGCTGTCGTCGGGTGTGGCGTTAGGGTAGCCGCCTTTGACACGGTGATGAGCAGGGATCTTGTTGAAAGGTCCGATGTAATACCAAAAGCTGTTTAACTCGTCTCCGTCATCGTCTTTGATGTAGGAAGGCAATTGCACGAAGCCGCTCGCGAACTCCGGCATGTCGGCAAAGCGTAGCTTGTCGAGGCACACCTTCTTGAACTTCTCAAAGAAGCGGTCTTCGAAGAGGTGAACTTTTTCGTCGCCGTAAGCATCGTAGCAACAAAGCACGTTGGCGAAGAAAATGCCTACGTCAGTGAAGAAAAGTTTCCCAAACAACATCTCGATCATCATGACGAGCTGCGGTCTCTTCTCTTCCACCTCGTACTTGCCCGTTCTTACGTGATCTACAAGCTTCTTCGTCAAGTAGTTGACACACCCTTTTGACGGGACCAGATCCCGCATTAGCGATTTCCAGTCAGGCTCCCGCTGCTCTTTCAAGATCTCAGGCAAAAACTTAGTAACCCGCAAGACGTAACCTCCAAAGCTTGTTGGCTTCTTCTAACATACCTAGCCTGCCTAAGCCCTTAAAAAATAACACCTCTTATAAATCAGGTGGTTAAGTTATTTACTCTAAAGCTTACAATAAAGATGCCGATACAATAATAGGCATTTACAATATTATTAAAGGGGTTCTTATAATCCATTTACCGAAATTCGGCGTAAAGCCCCTAGCTTTAGCTATGGGGATATAAGCCGTCCTAGTTCACAACTTGCTCTTTTTCTACACACAGCCCCCGATGTTTGATCGAAAGCAAACTTGGGACTACATCAAAAACCAGTGTACAGGCGAGCGGACCTTCAGCTTGAAGGGTCGCACGCCGGAGTCGCTTTTGCGGCTTGTAACAGCTTGGCATCGAGATCTAGCACACGACAGGCAGTTAAAGTCATTAGGCATTAGAAAAGATGCGAAATGGGAACCTTCCGGCATAGGAGCGTTCGAGAAACAAACGGGCTCCATTGAAGAGAACAATTATAAGCTGATCCAGATAAAGGAAATCACCTCTTATAAAGGGCTTGCAGAAGAAGGCAGACGCATGAAGCACTGCGTCAGAAGCTACGCCCAATCATGTATCGACGGCAGACGAGCCATATTTTCTTTCGTCCGAGCCGACCTCTGGAATGCAGCAGAGGGGAAAAACAGCTTGACGTTAGAGGTAGACCTCAATGTCCGCAGCATCTGTCAGATCCGTGGCTTTGAAAACCGCAAGCCGCTAAGTAGCGAAATGAAGTTCATTCAGGAATGGGCTCAAGTAGAACGCTTAACTGTATCGAGATATCTTTCATGAGAAAGAAGATCTTCTTTTGACATTAAAGGACACGGTTTATTCATATAGCGGTTCATAAACCGTGGGTTTGACTATCTAAAAAAGTATAAAATATAGGGGCAACTTATATTTTCATATGTTTTGATAGGAGGCTCTAATGAAGTTCTATTCCCTTTTATTTGCGGTCTTGATGACCGCCTCAGGATGTGTAACTACACCCGACGAAAAGCCCACGACGGCGAGCAACCGCCCTCGACACCGACCTGGAAAACCTTCCGTCTCGGCTGCGGCAACTACGACGAAACTAGTGGCTGCATCTTTAGTAATGAACAAGGGTTCGAAAAGCTCGCAGCCGCTTTCCGTGCTCTCGGTTCAAGATCAGTCCGGGACGGTGGACGGCTGGAGCAAGTACATCGAGTTCACGCCGGTCTCGACAGGCTTAACGGCGAACTTTATCTTCAATGTCCCCGCAGGTGTTACGCCTACGGCGTTGACAGTTAAAACAAACTACAAAGGACGCCGAAAAGGATCTCAACTGTGGGGTTGGAAACTTTATAATTTTACAACTGGAACTTGGGTAACTGTAGGTGACAACACGCCTGCCGCATCTTGGACGTGGACACCGATGTCCTTTCCTGTACCGGCTCCGCTTAGCCGCTTTATGAATGCCTCACGGCAGATAAAACTACGCTTCGACACCTTTTCAGGCGTAGACCTTTGCGACATTGATTACCTCGTAATTGAAGCGACAACGGATGTTGTGCCACCGCCTCCACCTCCACCCTCAGGTACTTGGTGGAAACCAACACCTGGGATCAAGTGGCAGATGCAATATACGGGCACCATTGACATCAACGTAAATGCGCCCGTTTACTTCCTAGATACGTTCTTCTCGTCTAAGACCTTGATCGACCAAGTTAAGGCTAAAGGACGCAAAGTCATTTGCTACATCAATGGCGGCAGTTGGGAAAGCTACGCCCCTGACGCTGCCAGTTTCCCGGCTTCTGTGATCGGTAAGGGAGTCAGCGGGTGGGCGGACGAGAAGTTTATCGACATTAGGCAGGTCGATATTCTTTGGGCGATTATGCTTAAGAGAATCGACATGGCGCAGCAGAAAGGCTGCGACGGCTTCTACCACGATTGGGCTCACATCTTCACCGAGGACACGGGCTTTCCGATCACGGCAGCGGACCAAATCAAGTGGAACACGCTTTTCGCCACCGAAGGTCACAAGCGAAACATGAGTGTGGGGCTTATCAATGATCTTTTACAAGTAAAAGAGCTTGTAAACTTGTACGATTGGGGCATGATTGAGTCTTGCAATGTATACAACGAGTGTGCTTACGAGAACCCCTTCATCGCCCAAAACAAAGCGGTCTTCGCCCTTGAGTATCAAGGCGATCCCGCCGCCGTCTGTCCGAAGCTGAACGCTTTGAACTTTGACGGGCAGTACAAGCACCTACTTTTAGACGCCTGGAAACAAGACTGTAGATAAGTATTGATCTTTTAGACGCCGCATTGACCCTAGATCAATGCGGCGTTTAACTTTAATCCTCTTTGAGGTAAGCTGTCCCCTTCAGAAACCCAGCGAAGCGGTAAAAAAGGTTCAAGACATGAGAGAAAAGATCTTTCAAGCCGTCATCGGCTCACATCTTTATGGAACAAGCCGTCCGCAGAGTGACGAAGACTTTTTAGGAGTTTACTTGCCTACGGCGGAAGATCTTTGTTCGATGCAGAGCCCTCCCGGTGAAATCAGCGAGAACGTCAAACTGACCGAAGGGCGACGTAATTCTGCGGGTGATGTTGACAGCAAATTCTTCAGTGTCAAACGCTTCTTCGAGCTAGCTCTGCAAGGTCAAACAACTGCTATCGAGCTGTTCTTTGTCCCTGACGAATTAGTAACGATCAAGACACCTCTTTGGGACGAGATCAAAGCGCACCGCAGTCTCTTCTTGTCGAAACAAAGCGTAGCTCCGTTTGTGGGCTTTTGCCGTTCGCAAGCGGGCAAAGCTACGCTTAAAGGTCAGAACTTAAAGCAGCTCCAAAAGCTGATAAAGGCTCTTGAAGCGTTGACCGAGAACGACAAGAAAAGAAAGATCATGAGCTTTGTCGATATGGACGACGTTTCGGCGGCAGAAGCACTAGGGGAGGGAGCCATGCTTTTTGGTATGGAGTTCCCGGTCTTCTTAGATCAGAACGGCATCTTCCATTTGGTCGTCTGCAACAACCGTAAACTCACCATAAACAACACGGCGGAATCGTGGCTGACGACAGCTCGTATTCTAGAAGAACGCTACGGCACAAGGGTTCGGACGGCGGCTGACACCCACTACGATTACAAGTCGCTTTACCATGCGTTTAGAATCGCTGGCGAAGCTGAAGAGCTTTTGGTCGAGGGGCGCTTGAGCTTGCCGAGACCACAGCAGGAGTTGGAGTTTTTAATGGCGCTACGTGCGGAGACTTTTGCCCCCGACTACATGGAGCAGTTAGAAGCCTGTATTGCCAAAGTCGAAGCACTCAAAAGCAAAAGCTCTTTGCCTGATAAGCCTGACTACGACGCCGTTGGAAAACTCTGCATTGACTTACACCGTAAACTTTTTAACGCTTGAGGATTTACAATGACTATAGCCGATGCTGTGTTTGACCCAAACGTAAGACCTAAGCTCCGCTGTGAAGAGACTTGGAAACATGTAGCTAAGATCCTAGCTCCTAAAGTTTCGGAGTGGGCAGGTGAAGAAGTTCTAGAAGGTGAAAGCTTCGAAGACGAAATATTTCAAATTTTAGACGACGCCTTCAGCTTAGATGGTTTCAAGCTTGCCAAAGAGTTCGATGACCTCGGCTATGAAGCCGACTTAGATCTTGTAGAAATTTTAAACGAAGTAGAATACCTCGCCATGAATTTTAAGGCGAAGCAGGAACAGGCGTGGGTAGTTCACTTCGGAGCCAAAGCCAAACTGCTAGTCGGAGCCGTTGTCAAAGTTAAGCATAGACACGACGACCAAGTGGGCACCATCGTTGAGATCGACAAAAAGCGGGGATACTACACCGTACAAATAGACGCTTTAGGGCACGGTGTTCAAAAAGTAGGCAGCCGAACGGTTGGCTGCAATTACGCTTTTGAAGAAGTGGAGAAGTGGAATGCAGAGCTACAAAATGGAGATACCGTTTCTAGCACAAAGCCCGGAGCAAGCCCATGAAGCTCATGGAGAAGCTGGCGATACTCTGCCGGAGTTCGCTCTCGGAAGCGTCAACACCTGACCGTTTCGTCGTCAGCGACTACGACGGCAACCTCATAAATCCTGAGTTCCACGAAGAGTTTTAGTTGCGTAGAGAGCGCTCGACAATCTTATAGCTCTCCGCTAACTCAAGCGACTCTTCGGTGACATCAGGATAAGTCCAAAGCTTCTGCTTCTCAAGATATGTGAAGTAGGGGTGCTCGTCTTCGATATATTTTTTAGCATCGTCGTAATCAATGAAAACTTCTTCTACGTCGGAAAAGCCGTAGGGGAGGTCTTTTACTACGATGTAAACTGTGTCGATTCTCAAGTTGTCTTTAGTGTATTCTTTAGCTGCACTTCCCAATCTACCACCCAATCCTTTCGTAACAGACAACTCGGTAATCTAGACCGGCGTCTTCCCCTTGTTCAATTACTGTCTGGTGCCATTTCTTTTCATCTACCACAGGAAAGAATGTATCACCAGCAAAGCTTTGCTCGACATGCGTCAAAGTCATAGAACCGGCGACATCTAAAGCTTCCTTGTAGAGACCTTCGCCACCAATTACGAAACAGTCGAAGGCACATAACTTCAAGGCGTCGTAGAAGCTAGAAGCTGTCTCGACGCCATCAACTAAACCTTGCTTAGACGTAACTACAATATTTCTACGATTGGGTAGTGGTCTGCCGATAGACTCGAAAGTCATACGACCCATGACAACGGTGGAACCCTTAGTCAGCTCTTTAAAGCGTTTGAGGTCTTTAGGCATGTACCATGGAAGCTTTCCAGCAATGCCGATGGCACGGTTGCTGGCAACCGCAGCTACAATTTTAATTGGGAGGTGAAGCATACTGTCAGGTTACGATCAGCGGCTTTTTTTCGCAAGATGTTTAACGAGGTTTTTGATCTTGATACGTGGACGCTTTTCTAGTGCCACTACAATTTCAATCTCTTCTCCGGACGTGCTTGAATAAACACGGTGGACTACGGAATGATCGACGACCGACACTCGCCACTGGTCCACTTCTTCGAGTTTCTTTTTTCCAACGACAAGGTTGCGAGTTGTCCCTTCGCTGATCGACGCTTCGATGCCTTTAACGGCAAGGGCTCTTACAAGGATTCTGTCGATGAGGGCAGTAACGTCCTTTTCGTATTCACGTCTTTCGTCCGTGCTTGGGAAACGGTACTTACTGAGAACTTTGTGCATCATTGGTCAACTCGGTACATAAAAAAGTAATCGTCCATCACTTCCGCTGCGGGATATCCCCGCCACATCGGCGTGTGACCATATTCGTCATCCGTCAATTGGCTGACTTCGGTGGCGAGATCCCTGAATGTAGCTAGGGGCTTTTCAGTGGTGAATTTTTCTACAGTCTGCCTAAACGTGTACGTAAACGACCCACCCCGAGCACTACCTAAATCTTGGGAGTTTTCATTTTGCTTAGACGCAGAGAAGATGAAAGCTTGCTTGTAGAGAGTGTTCGCTTGCTCTTGTAGCGGCTCTTCGATGGTTTCTGCTATGAGAGGGTGCGAACCCGTTTCGGAGTCGGGCTCAGTGACAATTGCGTCACCGTTGCCGTCAACGAAAGAGCCGGACAGGCAGGAGTCGAGCATGACGATCAAGCGGTCGAAAGGCTCGGTGCGGACTTCAGCGATGGCAGCGATGACTTCCCTGAAGGTAAACGAGCGGTCGTCCGCCAAAAGGATACCTCTGTTGCCGTGCCCGCTGAAGTAGAAGAGAAAGCTGTCAGCTTCTCTAGCTTCTTGTTTTACAAGATCGAAGATTTCGCTTGTTGATGCGTTGGCGTCGATGGCGACGTTGAAGTGGTATTCCGGCTTTGAGAAGAGCGTATTCAGCTCTCTGATGTCGGTAGGTACCCCGGCTAAGCCGTTGGGGGCACCTATGAGGACAGCACGGTTGTTACCACCGCCGTCGTACCCTAAGCCGTTTAAGGACGACGTTGAAGGTGGTTGTCCGCAGCCTGCTAGAACAAGAACGCTGAGAATAAGCTTTTTCATACAGCTTAATCTTGGACAAGAGACCCTCCAGGGAAGCACCGCGATTCAGGAAGCATCCACTCGTCAGCGTAGTCCTTGACGGTGCCTGCCTTGATTCGGGCGTCCAACTCGTACCAATATATTGCCTTCTTCTCACCTACGAAGCACTTGGAAAACGGCTCTTGCACAAGCCAAGGGATCACCGCTGTCGCATCGACGATAGCCATTATCACTACGTATTCATGGAACTTTTCAGGGGTAAGTGTGAAGGCTATCTTGCCGCGAGGATCGACAAGAATGGGATCTATTTGTCGCCTAGCGGTCTCTAGTTGAAAGAACCAGCTTGGACCGCCGAACTTTTTACTTTGTGACGTGATTTGTGCTTTTACAGCTAACTCTTCCTTAAGGGGACCATAGAGAAGGTCTGCCTTGTACGACTTGTAGGCAGGTGGGTAGTAAGTAAAATCAGGCTTACTGCACTTCGCACCGAGGCTTTTCGAAACACCTTCTTCCCCACGCCCGCCGATATAGCAGTCGTTACCGACCTGTACGGCATCATCTTGTTTGGAGTCGTCGTAGAGATCGCCATTGCCCACACGTTCGTTTCCGAAGTTCCGTGCTGCTACGACGCTCTCCGGCGACAGCCGGACGATCCTATCGCTTCTATATATGACCTCGAACTCGCGCATTTGCCGTGCCGCCATTTGACCGTCTCCAAATAAAAGAAGGATTTCTTGAAGAAGATATGCCAGCATCTAAGTTTTGCTCAAGGAGAATTTTGCCGTGGCGGTTCTGGCGTTTAAGCATAAAAAGAAAATGGAGACCTTCGAGATAGACGACGAAGAGCTAGAGAGCCGGTGGGAGGAGTGGGTTGCCAACGGCACGAACCCCCACATGAAGGGAATGACGTTTGCCGAATACAACCGTCCGCTCAGAACGAACTTCAAGATTGTAGAGACGATCAAAGATCATTTCATCTACAGCGACATCGAGTGTCTTTTGCAAAGCGACGACTGTCCCGTGTGGGTCTATGACTACAAAGAAAAAGAAGTCGAAGTGCGGTGGATACCCTGACTTACTTTCTTCCGCCCCTAGGTACGAACACGCCTAACACTCTGTTATTGGTCATTACGACATTGTGGGTAGATGAGTTACCTCCAGTGTACTGCCCACCTGAGCGAGATCCACCAGCTAAAACCAAGCCTTTTCGTTGTTGCACACGGCGAATTTGAACTCCACCTTTGTACTCGAAGTTGGCTTTATATTTTTCATTCCAAAGGAAGGTAGCACCAAGAACCATGGCTCTGAAAAGGTCGTCGTGCCCATCCCCTTTTGTAATTTTAGTGCCGACTTCAGATACGGAAAGCATCTGCCAAAGAAGGTGCATGTAAGGTCTTTTGTAAAGCAACTCTTCGATGGGCTCCGGTCTGTCGTCTACTTCGTCGAGTGGGATCTCCGGGGCTACGGTCTCGAACAAGCCTTGATAAAGCTGCGCCCTGAAAGCAATGAAGTCTCTATAGGTAAGACTGTACTGCTGTGCGTCGATACCGAGCTTTCTGATGGCGTCGATCTGCGACTGACTCTGCCATTGGTCGTAGAGAACCAAGCGGACGTTGACCTTCTCGCAGATCGTAGCGACCATCTTTTGATACATACCGTCGAAGTCAACGACCTCGCCGTGGGTACGGTCGGGATAAAGAGCCCAAGCACCTGCCACTTGCACAACTTTGAAGTCGTCTTCTTTTAGTTTAAGAAGCGTCAAGGCGTAGCCGCAGTCCGACTTACCCATATCAATAGATAGGCAGTAAGGGATCGACTTATCTCTATCAAGCTGTGAGGCATCAAAGAAAGGACCGATGATGCTCTTGTCGATCTTTACGTTCCAGTAAGGCTCCTCAAGCTTTGCCGACTTGAGAACCAAGTCTTCACTGTCAATAAAAGGATCGTCCGCAAACGGTGGGATAGAGCCATAGTCACGAGCGAACGCTTTCGGATCTTTTCTCTTTTCGTTGTCTAAGAAGACGGGATCAATGTCAGGGTTGACCTCCCAACTTGCTTTGTGTGAAGTGACCTTCTTTGGGTCCGTCTTGCCGGTCTTGATAAGACGCATGATGTAGTCAGACTTCGACATCGTAGACGAAACTGCACAGAGGTAGCCCGTAGGCACGTTGTAGTCACCTTTCACAAAGAGCTTGGCTGCTTTGTTACGGATGGTAGCAGCAGACTTTTCGTAGGCGATGTAGGTTTCTTTGGCGTTAGCTCTTTTGGCATCTTCACCACCGCCGAACCAACCGATTTCGTCGATACAAGAAAAGATACCTGTACGACCACGGGACGTATCTAGGGCAGCTCCTTGGACGTAACCGGAGATGCCTTTGTGAAAGTAGGAGAACTCCTCCGTCAACCACTTGTAGACCTCAACGCCCTTTTTCTTAGCGTAGAAGTCGAGCAAATCGTGGTACTGCGAAAACCAGTTGGAAGTCTCTATAGCACGGCAGAACTGCATCCAATTTGATTCTTTAGCCTGCTTCAAAGTGATAGCAATGAAACGCATGTAGAGCTGCTGACCTCGAAGCTGCTCGAAGTAGCCTGCGGGGTCAGGAAGCTTGAGGTAACGGTGAAGAACGTAGGAGCCAATCATGCCTCCTGCTACAGCCGACTTACCAGAGTTATGGTGTAGGAAACCGTCCCCCGTGTAAACGTTCGTGCCTGGAACGTGGATGTCCATCATCTCTTCAATGGGACCGTCCTTGATGACCTTTATCTTTACGGGGAAGTAACCTTCGTCTATCAACTTCTTCAGCTTTTCAGGGGCGTTTTTGTAGGTGGTCGTCTGAGTCCCCGCAACGGCACCTAACGGAAGTGAGAAGTAGGGACGCCCCTTTATTCCTTTAGCTTTATCAAGTGTCTTTTTTTTCTGCTCGGAAGCTAAATGTACGTTCTCTTGGAAAATTCGAACAGAATTTGAATTTTTAGTTGAGATGTTGAAGGCAACGCCTTTTTCATCGGGATCGTAATTTTTTAAGTAAGTATTAGCTTTTGCAAAACCGTTTAGTCTCATCGTACTACATCTAGTAACGATACCTAAATTTAAAAGTAAAATACGAACTTGCTCAGCGAGTGTTTTGGAAACTGTAGTGTAGTAGACCTTTACCTTTTGACGCCCGTTGGGCATCGTCTCAGCATGGACTCCTCCATCGCCGTCGAAGAGACCTGCAAGAAACTCGCAGACGATTTCTTTAGGGGAGCGAAGGATGAAGTCTGGAACAATCTTGTCGTGGGAAGTCTCAGGTTTTAGTCCAATCCAATTTAGCCACTCCATTACGGCAACACCATTCAATGTCCAACATTTATAAAATGGGACCGTCGCACATTCCCTGTACTCCTCAAGCTTAGGCTCCTCACCGAACACTGCCAGGCAGCACCTTTTGATATCTGCATCAATATCAGGATTGCTAGACACAATCCGTAAGTTGTACTTTCTGGTGTACTGACCATCAGAGACTAGATATCCAACCAGTCTTGCCAGCTCGGGCGTTACCTCCGTTGGGAAGCAGAAGTCTTTTGCTTGCTGTCCGTGTTCTAATTTATCTCGGCGAAAAGCCCCCAACTGGAAGCGGCTCTCTGCCCACATGTTTGCGGAATACAGAAGTACAACGTCGCCGACCTTGCAATCTTTCATGAGCTTGTGCTCAATCTCACAGTCTGTATTAAGTGTCGGCACGATATGGCTTTGCTTGGCACCCGACATGATCCAGTTGTAGTCTGTGGTAAAGCGGAGCGATTCCTTCTTGCCGACATATATTTTCTCAGCAACAGTTCCATGTGTTAATTCATCGCCGACCTCTACCTTGTTAAATTCAATAATTCCCCTATTTTTCGTATATATTCTAGTATGTTGGGAAACACACCTCATCCCCCACAGAAGATCCACTTCGTCCGGCATATACCAAAAATTGTCGTTGTAGTGATCTAAGCGTGTCGTTTTGCACTTTGGGCAGCGACCGTCATCGAGAAGCTGAATGCGGCTTAAAATTTCATCCGACTTTAGATCGGCAGTGAAGTCTTTACTGTAAAATTCCCAATCTGAGCAGTGCGGGCAAACGTCTCCGAAGAGACGAAGCATACTCTGAAGCTGAATTGGGTATACCGTTTTGGTATCTAGGAAGTCAGAGTCCATACACCAACTGACGATATTCTTAGCCCAAGGCAGGTCTCTGTCGTCAAATTCAGTAACGGCACCAGGATCGAAGCCAGCCTTGATGGCGTCTTCGATCATTTTCGAGGGATTAAAGTCGGTCATTTTTTGTCCTTACGACCTAGCCCCATCCTTATTAAGCGTTTTTCTCGTGATTTTTCGAGATCTATGGAGCGCAGACGCCTTTCTAAATCTTCGATACGTTCTTTAAGCACTTGGATCTCCGCAGAGTGGTCGCAGAGAGGTTCCGCCTTTTCTTCTTGGGTAAGCTCTTTCGAGCCAACCAACGTCTTTACGAGACGGTCAAAGGTGCTCACGTAAAAGTTTTCTGTCCTTTCTTGTATAAGGACATCAGGTGTGATTGTGCTTTGGGGTCTCTAGGAATTGCAAATTGTGGAATAGGAGTGAAGGCTGGACCCTTAAGAAACCTGCCGTCCGAAGTCTTTATTACCCTAGCTTGATTACTTTTGAGTAATGCCTCTAGCGCATCCTTTTGCTCGGTGTCAGGGCGTACCATCGTAGCGTAGCCTATTTTACCTTTGTTGTTATAGAGGATGGCGTAGAACTCTTTGTCGGTGGAGTTCTCGACATAGCTAAAGTCAGACTTTTTCGTTACCCAATTAGAGCCCATCTTCATATTGATACGGCGAGCTTCACGCATGAAGTCTTCATCGTGGGGGTTTTTGTGCTCGTTCTTTTGCGACGGGTCCAAAGGAACACGTAAGAACTCTTTGTGGTGGATAAGCTCGTGGTCGATGATGCGGGTAAGGGTGTCTACGTCGTTGATGATCCTTTTTTGGATCTCAATGACGGACGTGCCTGGCTCTCTCGAACGGTACGTGGTTCGACCTAGCCACTTCGACGAAGGATTGTTGACAATCTTGATACGTGGAACGGCAAGGTGGTCTTTTGCAAAGTTCAAACGAAGGCGTTCTTTAACTAGGCGTTCCACTTCAGCCATGTTAGCGGCTTCGACTCTGTAGGCAAAACGCATTCGACGCTCTCCAGATAAAATTAAGGTATTTCCAATAGATAATCTTCCGCTTCTTGGGTTTTTTAGTTATGCTCATGGAGACTCTTACCAACCGGAGACCAGCATGAAAATAATGATAGGCACACCTGCCTACGGCGGACAGATATTTGCTAGATATGTTAATAGCTTAGTTCGCTCTATCCCCATTCTTGCAGCTCATAAAATAGAGATTGCTGTGATGACTTTGGAGAACGAAAGCCTGATTACTAGAGGTCGAAACGCTGTAGCTTACGAAGCGATGCAGCGCTCTGACATCGACAAGTTGCTTTTCATCGACGCTGACGTAAGCTGGCTAGCTACCGACATTCTGCGGATTGTACAAAGCGACAAGCTCATCATTGGTGGAACTTATCCTTTGAAGGCTCTTCCGATCTCAATGAATTTCAACCCTAAGGACGTGGACTCTAGTTTCTTCGATGTGCATAAGAAGACGCCGGAGCTAGTGGCAGAGTTTGGGGTAAAGCACGGTATTGACGGTGTGGTTGAAGTTCGCCATGTACCAACTGGTTTTATGTGTATTGATACCAGCGTCTTTCACTACTTGAAGACCAAAGTGCGCTCCTACAAGACGTGGAACGACGACAAGACTGGTCAGATAGACATCCCTGACTTCTTTCAGACCGACGTAAAGCCTGGGGGAAGTTACGAGTCTGAAGATTGGTTCTTTTGTTCGTTGGCGACCGAAAACGGCATTCCTGTCTACCTCGACACTAAGGTCATGGTGAATCACACTGGTACCTACACCTTCCAGGTTAAGGAGATTTGAAATGAAGTTGATTGCCCCACCCTCCATGGATATCCATGTTAAAAAAGTCCTCGACGGTGAATATGAGGTTCCCTACGAGTTTAATCCACAAGTTATTGTAGACTGCGGCGCTAACGTCGGAGCCTTCGTCTGCTGGGCAAAGTTCACGTACCCTTCTGCTACCATTCATGCCTATGAGCCGATGCCTGACAACTTCAAGCTACTTGTCAAAAACTGCGCTCGTCTTAAAGATGTTCACCTCTACAACAAAGCGGTTACTCTTTCTGAGATGACCGAGATGTTTGTAGGCAAACACAACTGCGGCGAAGCTAGCTTTCATGACATAGGGGGGCAAACCCTTGAGAAGGTCAAAGTCACTACGGTCTCTCCTGTAGAGTTGCCTCTTTGTAACTTCTTGAAGGTAGATACTGAAGGTTGCGAGATAGAGATCTTGACAAGCTACTTAGCTATTCATAAGCCAGCGGTTGTTGCCTTTGAGTTTCATTCAGCACAAGACCGCAAAGACTTAGATGCTCTTCTTGATGAGCGTTACACACTCTTCGGTGGTGAGATCTACGGCATCGACAGGGGTACTCTGAAGTATGTTCGCTCTGACACTTTGACTATCGCTTAAGCAAAAAAAGGAGAGGACTGAGCCTCTCCTTTTCTTTTGTTCCTAAGTAGGACTTAGTATTCCAGGAGGAATTCTGGGTCGTAAACCATGACGCCAGTGCTGATCGCGCGACCAACAGTGTAGACGATGTAGCCAGCCGCGAAGCCAGTGATGTCGTCTGTGAGAGCGCCTGCCGTGATGGCACTGACGTACTGCAACTTGCCTGAAGTCATCGTGAGACCGCTGACTTCTGCACCTTGGAGGGTGAAGACCTTACCCGTAGCTGCGTCAGCAACGGAGGCATCCGAAACCACGGCTACTTGACGATCCGCAAGAGTCGAGACTTGTGCGTTCGCAAGAGCGATGATGTGGGTAGCGTTGACCGTTACGATCTGACCTGCGGTGACTGTTCCGCCAGATCCGTTCGTGAGCGTAGACGTAAAGTCGATCTTGCCTTTGGTGACCGAAAGGGCAGCAAGCTTCGCCGTCGTGACGTTGCCGTCAGCAATTGCTGCTGTGACAACCGCACTTGTTGCGAGCTTGGCTGCGATGACCGCACCGTCAGCGATGGCTGCCGACGTTACTGCACTTGTTGCAAGCTTCGCCGCTGTGACGTTGGCATCAGCAATTGCTGCTGTGACAACCGCACTCGTTCCAAGCTTCGACGCAGTGACGTTGCCGTCAGCAATTGCTGCTGTGACAACCGCACTCGTTGCAAGCTTGACCGCAGTAACGTTGCCGTCAGCAATCTTAGCCGAGGTGACCGAAGAAGTCGTAAGCTTAGCCGCCGTAACGTTGTCGTCTGCAATCTTAACCGTTGTGACCGCAGAATCAGCGAGCTTAAGTGTGCCGACAGCGCCGTCATCGATCTTAGCTGAGGTAACGTTACCGTCTGCAATCTTAGCCGCAGTTACCGAAGAAGTCGCAAGCTTAGCCGCAGTGACGTTGTCGTCAGCAATCTTAGCCGAGGTTACGGCAGAGTCAGCAAGCTTGACCGTCGTAACGTTGCCGTCAGCAATCTTAGCCGCAGTTACCGAAGAGGTCGCAAGCTTAGCCGCAGTGACGTTGTCGTCAGCAATCTTAACCGAGGTGACCGACGAAGAAGCAAGCTTGACCGCAGTCACGTCGCCATCGTTGATCTTAGCCGAGGTTACGGCAGAGTCTGCAAGCTTCACCGTCGTAACCGACGAGTCCGCAAGCTTAGCCGTAGTGACGTTGTCGTCAGCAATCTTAGCCGAGGTAACCGCCGAAGTTGCAAGCTTGACCGCAGTCACGTCGCCATCGTTGATCTTAGCTGAGGTTACGGCAGAGTCTGCAAGCTTCACCGTAGTGACGTTGTCGTCAGCAATCTTAGCCGAGGTAACCGCCGAAGTTGCAAGCTTGATCGCAGTAACGTTGTCGTCAGCAATCTTAGCCGAAGTAACCGAAGAGGTCGCAAGCTTGACCGCAGTGACGTTGTCGTCAGCAATCTTAACCGAGGTTACGGCAGAGTCAGCAAGCTTGACCGTCGTAACGTTGCCGTCAGCAATCTCAGCCGAGGTAACGCCGCTGGCTTTGATAGCAACGTTTCCGCTGCCGTCGATCGTGATACCGACTTCGTCAGTACGAACAGCAACACCACCGCTGCGGCGTTCAGCACCACCGAGGGGTGCTACTGCAACGCGGAGCTTGCCGCCGTCGCCAGTTGTGTCAAATTCAAGACCAGAGCTACCACCCGAAGAACCTGCTGCGGTAAGACCTGCACCTGTGTCGAGTTCGACAGAGAAGGTGCCAGTCGAGTCAAGAAGACCTGCGCCTGCCGTAAGAGTACCAGCACCCGAGAACTGAGTGAAGGCAAGCGCCGTCGTGTCTACGGTGATGGGATCATTAGAGGTCAGAACCCAGCCGGAGTCAGCATAGGTACCTTCTTCAACGAAGGTGAAGAGACCCGCAGAGACTTCGGCAGCAGGAGTGCCGTCGCAGTCTGGGGCACGCTTAAGGATCGCAGGCGTACCCGCCGAGCCTTTGTCTTGAACGTAATAGATACCGTTGTCAGACGCCGTGCCTTGATCTTTCAAGAGAACGCGGGCAGCGCGTGTCGTAAGCGCGTAGGGGTCCGTGCTGCCTGCGTCAGCAACAACATCTGTCCAAGCCGAGACACCACCGAGAGCAAGAACGCCGTTAGCGGTTGCCGTCAAGGTTTTGGTTACGCCTGAGCCCGCCGAAGTAGAGGTGAAGGCAGCGCCGGAAGCCGCTTTCACGCTTTGCTTAGGGTCAAGACCTTGAGCTACGGAGTCAACGTACTCCTTCGTCGCGGCATGGTTTGGTGCCGTAGGGGTTTGAAGGATTGTGACTACGTTGAAGTCAACAGCCATCGTGTTAGACGGCTGACGCTTTGTCCTGCCGCTTGTATCAAGCGTCAGTAAATTGAAGTTCGCCATTATAGCTCCTAGTTAGAAAAGTTTGATACGTAATCTCAGGTCAATGCGTCGTAAATGCGGTAATGTACTTTAATCTTCAAAGTCGAGTCACCAGAAGTGAAAGCGTTTGCAGAGATGAGCTTAATCGCTTCGTTAATTCCAAGCTCCACAGTGTCAGGTACTGGATTTGAAGGTTTTTCAAATCTACGGCTGTTTGCTAAAGCCTTAACCACGCCAGCATCAACACTCAAATTCTGATTCTGCGATGTTTCAAAGTCGATAAGGAGGTCGCTACCTGCAATGTAGGGAATGCTGTTAAAAGAGAGAAAGCATTCGACGGCATCTACATCAATGAACTTGCCTGCTCCGGGTGCCGGGACAAGGGTTATCGCAGTAGTGTGTAGGTTAAGAATCTCAGCGGAGGACACCGTAGTTGTAGCTTCGAGGGAGTTAAGCACTCCAACGACGGCTACTTGGATATTACTGCCTGTCTGCGTCAGGCTGATGTTTGTGCCTTCAGATAAGGTCACCGAACCGTTGATCGCAGAATCACCAAACTTGGCTACTGACAAGACACCTTTATGGGTGTGGTCAGCACGAGCATAGAGAGCCGAGACGCCGACCGACCCTGAGGCATTAATGTCAGATCCGGCAGTGATGGAAGGGTTTCCACCGGACGCCGAGATTGTTAAATCATTCCCTACTTGAGCGATGGAGACGTTGGAGCCTTCGGTGAAGGTAACGTCGCCGAAGAGCTGCGGACTGCCGGTCTTCTTTACGGAATGGATACCTTCGTGAGCGTGATCGGCTCTAGCTACATAGGTGGAGACGCCAACTGCGGCTGTTCCTACGGCGGCAGGAGTTGCACTCGCCAAAGGTAAAGTGACACCGATTTTGATGTCATTCGTTAAGTTCGTTACGGTGACGAGGTTTCCGGCAAGGATTCTCTTAAAGATAAGAGTGTCAATGGCGATCTCTTTGAACACAAGACCTGTGCCCGTACCCGCAGCGTTGTCAGCGTTGGTGACAGTCCCGCCACCGCCTCCACCAGTCGAACTGATTACAATTGTGTCATCTACGGTGGTGATAATTGTGTTCGCTCCGGCTTTTAGGGTGCGGAACTCTAAAGTGCTATTGTCTTTGACCTTGAAGACTTGACCCGTACCGTCGCCACGGTTGGCACCGTCCAAAACCTTGATCGTGTTAGCAGCAGGTGGCGGAGGTGGACCAATGTCGTCATCTGGAGTGTTGTCGATTTCCCAAACACCTTCGACGAGAGGTGGGGAAATAGAAACAAACTCTTCGTCCGTTAAGTTGAGGTACTCAAGGGAGAATACAGTGCGTTCATATGTGATATTTGGTCTGACGACCGTAACCGTCTGACGCTGGAGACTTATATTTCGTAGGCGAACCGACATCGCATTACTCCCATGGAAAAGGACGCAGTTTTTACAGACTATTTCTAATCTGTAGAGCTGTTGGCGGTTGCGTTAATAGGAGTAAGCGGTTTGAATTTAATCTCTCAGTCCCAACCGCCGCCGTCGTCGGAATTACTTTCCCCGTCGTCCTCTTCTGGCTCACTGTAGGTGGGAGCTATTCCGATGCTGACGGTGCCTGTAAACTGCTCCCCGAGCTGATTCTTGTCGGGGTACACGTCGATAACAGCCCCGTCCAAGGCGGTAGCTATATGGTTCTCAATGACCAAAGCGAGCAAGTTGAAGGGTGCCGTGTCGCTAAACTTCAAAGTCAGGGTTGCCTTGCGGGAGGCGTCGAGCCGGACAGTCTTCAGTTTTATGAGACGCCCTAAGTCTTCCCTTTGGAAAAATTCCACGAGGGCTCCTGACGAAAAACCAGAGGTCTCTAACGTTACTTCGCAGGGCGTCCCTATGAAGCCTCGTCCACAAGTCAGAAGCCTGGCTTCTTTCTCCGAGGTAGACGCGGGCATAATACTGCTTAGGGGACTCGCAGCGTAAACGGACGTTGATAACAGCACCGCAAAAAGGGGTAACAGACGCACAGACACCTCTCTTTCATTTACAACCGCAAATTCATAATAGAAAACAAGCTACCGAGCTTTGTGTAGTACGGAGGAAGAAGAGTAGGAGGATTGAAGGAATTGCAAAAACGGCTTACAAGCTCTACACGGATAATGTCAAGATCTTGAAATGCCGCCTTATCCCAAGGAGGCTGGCAGTGGAACTCTTGGTACTCACGCTCGATTTTCAGAGTGAGGTCTAAGATGTCGTGAGCATGAAGAAGCCGCTTGATGGCGGCAACGGCGGTGGTGTGGTGAATAAGAGTAAGAGTGTCACCTAAAAGGTTTGTCATCAGAACAACTTCGTTGTGCAGGGTGACAATTTCTCCCATTTACCCCCCCTCCGCTTCTCCCAACTCTTCGCTCATGTAATAGGTAATGGTCAGCGGTATAGCTTTCTTGCCGATGGCGAGCTGGACGTAAGAACTGTCCGGGAACTCCATCTCCGCTACCTCAGACCCGTCAAGCTCGTCGCTCTGCCACTTCAAGCTTGGCAGTCTTACCTGTAATGAATCTTTGATTTTCTGAATGTCTAACTTCTTTTCTTCTTCGTCGTCTTCGCCGGGGGTACCCTCAGACCAAGTGTAGGTGGGGGGTTTCGGAAGGGTCATTTTCATCGTGGGGAAGATTGCCTTCACGATCTTCAAGAAGTCGTCGAAGAAGACTCGTTCGGAGGCAGCTTGAACTTTGGCGGCGTATGCGTAAACGTTGGTGTCTTTCATAATATCTTTCAAGTTAAGTGGAACTCGCATGACGGGCTCCCCAGAAAATGGGAAGCCTTGGTCGTCGAACATAGGTCCCTCGATCAAACCTTTGTAGGGTTTACCCCTGCGGTTGGAGTAATCCGGCAGCTCGACATCGTTCGCAGGTTCGTCTACGAGCTTGTACTTCCTTTTCAGGAGGCGGAGCTTCTCTTGGTTGATCGGCAAGCCAACACGGTCGAACTCGACATCCATCGAAATCGGTTTAAGAGTTGGGGGTCCTTCTGCTTTTATCTTACGCATCCTCTAATATCCTTATGAGGTATAATAGGTCTGGTCCTGTAATTTTTCTGCCGTAAGCGGAGGCTTCTCGCATCTCGTGGAGCTTATGCAGTACGTCTGTAACTTTGTCGTCGATGACTTTAAATCCTAAGCTTTCGATTTCTCCCCTAGTGATCTCGCCGTCGAACCACTGAAGCTTTTGCTGAGTTGTATATGTTGTCCTAATCGTGACGCCATTTTTACTAAGCAGCAATACAGCTCCCTTCATAGGGGAATCCTCGACCAGCTTTCGTCTTCTAGAACTTTTCTCATGGTGATGTCCCACGAAGTTAGAATATTCTGCGGGTCGTTCTTGCTGACTTCAATGATCTTCCAACGGGTCATATCCCACAGCCGAACTACGACATCTTCAAGCGACACCTTCTTCACCTCGTCGGAGAAGACCATGTTGATCTGCTGAAACACTTCGATAGCACCGTAGTCAGTCAGTACGTCGGACTCCGCACGGCGAGGTACGTCCACTATAAGGATAGGAGGATCTGGCGACACTACTAAGGGACGGAACATAAAATATTGAAACATCGGCGAAGGATCGGAGGCTACCGCACGCTTTAAGGTCACTCGAAAGCGAAGCCTGCCTCCTTGTGCAACCAAAAGACGCTGCTTAAGAGCAGCTTCCGAGAAGGGGATAAAGTCGGGATCTGAGTCGTCGAGCATGAATTTGAAATCGACGGTGCCCCCACTTCGACGATACTCGAACTTGGAGATGTCGAGACCGTAGTAGGTCCCCTGCTCCATGTTTTCAGTCCATTCGACGTAGCCAGAGATGTGGTTTTCTTCGAGGGTAAACCACGGAGGGACGCCGACTAAGTGATTGATGAGAGTGTTGACGCCGTACCACTGCCGGGAAGGGTCAAACATGTAGAGGTCCGTGCCCCACTTGAGGTAGCCACCGGCAAAGCCTGTCATAAAACAGATAGGGCAGCCATTGTGTGGTGTCGAGTTGACACCTTTCCAGCAAGTGCAGCGGCGTCCTGATCGAAGCCTTTGGTAAAAGAAGACCTGCCTGCCGTCTACGCTGATGGCGTTCCGGGTGCGGTTGGCGATTTGAGGGATGAGCTGCTCTTTGGCAACTTGCTTATAAACGTCAACAGCAACGTCCGTTGGATCACCATGACTGCGGCTTCCGCTTGGGTCCGGGTTACGGGCGTGGTTGTACATTGTGCTTTTTGTTCTAGGATCACGCAGCGACATTGTATTCCCACACAAGATTCAATTGTTGAACGTCCCTCAAATAATCTAGGGGAAGCTGCTGATGATCCGCATCTCTATAAATTTGACCTATCCTTCTTTTGCAGCCCTCTCGGGGGATGACCAAAAGCACATCGCCGTGTCGTTAAGCACGCACCTTATCAATTCGTTGCGTTTGAATTACCAATCGTACCCGTTGAATACGGCAACCGTTGGCGACTTCGCAGTCAACCAGCGTGACTACATCGTTTCAATGAGGCGACCGCTTCTCTTCTCCCGCACTGCCTTCACAATGTTCGGCAACATCAATGAAGACTCCTACCTAGCCGCACACATGGGGCACCACGTAGCAGCTCTTGTTGAGCAAGGTGTTATCGTTGTCACCGACACTGATACGATGATGGATTTGACTCCAGCCGATATCCTTACTTTCACTCCTTAATATCTTCTGGTATTGTTTCAACATGACAATACCAGAATACGTCCTTTCCTTTGATCCAGGTCAAAAAGACACTACTTGGGCATATTGCCTATCGACAGTTAAAGACGGTGAGTTTACGCCCGTAGAAGCTGGCTTCTCTCCCGTTTTTGAAGAACTAGGTACTTTAGACTTCAGCAAGCATTTACAATTTAAAGAACGCTTGGTAACTTCATACGGTACAAGTATTGATCTTGTTGCTGAAAGGTTTATAGCTAGAGGCTTTGCGGCGAAGATCGGCGAGTACATCCCATTCACTTTGGGTTTTTGGTCACATGCTTGGCAGGTAGGAAACGTGAAGCTTTTAATGGCTTCACAGTGGAAGATCCCCTTCAAGCGGTTCAACTCCAAATACAAGTTCGAGGATAAGCGGTTAGAAAACTGGTGGGAAGACAGGTTCGCCTATCTGACCACCGAAGAAAACCGAAAGAAGAAAATCGTCCATATACAAGATGCTACCGCTATAGGTTTGTTTTATTACCGAAAGATATTGGGTGTAGATTGCAAGCTTCAAGGTCTTCCGTTTTAGGCGAGAACGTTTATTTAATGAAACACGACTTTAAATGTCCCTACGCAGAAGCCGAGCTGAGACGCCCGTGCGAAGTGGGTAGCTGCAACTTCAACCTTGCGGACAGTCATATTAGTCGAACCTATAAACGGTGCTTCCTCAACTATCAAGAGTCGCTCCGCTACAACCCTTTCGCCCTCGAAAAAGACAAGAGCTTCGACTACAACGCCCTCCCTTTGAAGCAGAAGCACCAACTTGTAGCCTCCTTTTTCAACACTAACTCTCTAGAGGTGGATAGGGTCCACGGCGAATTTTACGCAAGCATCTTCGCCGTTATGGTGGAAGATACGGTCGTCGGTCTGAAAAGACAGCGGCTTTCCCCCGTGCCTTTTAAACAATGTGCCGTCTGCGGTAACGAGTGCGATCACCTCTACTACCCCAAGTCAAATGCCTTGCCGGAAGGCTACGGCTACTGTGCCTATACCTGTTTTCAGCTAAAACCACCGCCAGTGCTCGTCGTAGAGAAAAACCTCGAAGTCGATTTCTTTGATCTTCTTAAAGCCTTAGCTGCTGAGACAACCCAAGACCGTCCCCGCTTCGTGCGTCAGATTGTGGACTGGATCTTGAGCCGCACGCCTCTTGTTTGACTAAAAGATTTGGTTGGTTAGCAAAGAAGAAAGATTCTATGCAAATGGAATCATTAGCGAGCATTACAGTAAAACCCTGAGGACAAAAAAATGAATAGAATCAACGACAAGATCCTAGACAAGCTTCGTGCGAAGCTTGCAAAGGAAACCCCCTACCGTAGTGACTTCGTACTGGCAGACTTTCAAGTTCTAGACGCAGACCGTGGTACTGCCACAGTCCTCGTTCATTATGACGAGAGAGCATTTGGTGTTCCAAGCAAAGAAACCGTAGCCGAGTCCCTTCTTCATCTTTACCGTGCCCAAGACGGTCGTCCTCGTTTGCTAGCAGACGCCGCTACTGTTAAGCATTACCCCAAACACCAAGCCGTATCGTGTACGGTTCGCCTTCCAACGATCCGTCGTCCAATCGAAGACGTGAAGCGTTTCAACTTGAAGCCAATCGTTGCCGGTACCGTTTTCCTCGGCGAAAACATGGAAGACACTTGGAAAGTTGGCAAGTCGGCTGAAGGTTCGATCTTTATTGAGCGCCTCGAAGACGACGATATCGACACCATCCTTCGTGAACGCAGCAAGAGCAAAGCATTCCGCACCCACGCCACCACGTCCCTTACCCTTAACCGCATCGCAGCGTCGGCTTCCGAGATCAACTACTCGGTCGGTGACAAAGTGAACTGCGCTTACAAAGGCAAAATGCGTGCAGGCGAGATCGTCGGTCTTTCGGCTCTCGGCGCTCAAGTTCGCTTCGGCGACGGCGAGCAAGCAACTCTAACGACGGCAGCTCTTCACGGTCTTGTGAAAGCGGCAGCGAAGAGTAACCAAGTCAACAAGCAAGCGTTGAAGGAATACTACCGCAAAGCTTACGGCTTTGGCGAAGCAGAACTAGACAAGCTTGTCAGCACAATCGACTAAGTTAGGAGTTGTGGTGGAAGGCTTTAAGCTCAAGTCGCAACCTAAAACGGTTGCTCAGGCAGTTATATTTGCTGAAGCTCACATTCGGGCTTTGGGGCTGCCTGAGCTTTCGCCTCTTTCGTTCGTTCAAAAAATCAACGCCAACGAAGTAGTGGCAGGGATCTTTCCGCTGACCAAGCTGCGAGAGAAGGAAGTTGTTCCGGGGCTTAAGCTTCAGAACGGCTCGTCCGTAATCGAAGTGGTGCGGATGATCCCTACCAACCGTGAGGTGGTTTACAAGAACAACAGAGGGGGGCTCTTTCGAATCCCCGCCGAAAAGTTCGTCAAATTAGCTATCCAGCAAGGATACCGCAAAGTCTGGAACATTAGAAACTTCCTTATCACACTGAAGACACTTCTTAAGCCCGTGCTTGATGCCATACCTCTTATGTGGGTATTGAAATGGGTTCTCGGTGCGATACGTAAGCGTCCAGGTGCGTCCTTTCAGGATAAGCTTCCGAAGCAAACTGATAGGATTGAAAAGTGAATGATGACGACTTTACACTTGAGCTGACCAAGCTCGTACAGGAAGCCTCAGACAAGAAGATCATAAAGCGTGAGCCGAAGATCATTAAGTCTGCGGATATCTCTCGTCTGCCTGAGACCAAAGCCAAAATTGCCAAAATGCAAAAGGACGGCTTTACGCCGGAGCAGATCGCTCAAGCTATGGGCTTTCCCCAAGAGCAGATCGCCCAATTTTTAGATGACGACGTAGAAGTAGGCACGCCGGAGCAAATTCTTCAAGAAAGCTTGAAGACATTGTTATCGCTAGTGCCTATTGCGGACTCTGTTTACCGTAACATGCCTACGTTTCAAAACTCGTTGGCGGTTACGGGTCTTATCGACTCGTCGAAGTCTTTACTGCAAGAGTTGTCACATCTACAGAATAAAGAAGAGACCTACAGGCTTATCTTAGCAAAAGTCGTACAGCCGATTATCCGAACGATGATTAGCGACATGATGACTGAGCTTAGGGTGGTCTTTAAGTCCATTGACAGTAATCCTTCTAAAGAACACCTAGAAACTGATCTACAGACTGCTGCCGTCAACATAGGTAAAAAGTTCGACGACGCCTACAGGAGATCGAATGAATCCCTTGCTGTTGCTCTCGGCTTAAACCCAGATGCCAAAGCGAGGGTTCTCGCAGGGATGGCATTAGCAGAGGAAAAGTCATGAAATATAAGGTAAGTGCAAAATACAAGCTCGTTGTGGCAAACCGTAAGCAGCGCTATTTCGAAATTCTTCGTGACGTTCCTTATCCTGACGCACACAAACAGCAAGTTGTAGACCACATCATGAAGCTCTTCGACAGAGAAGACCGCATTATGTGGTACCTGCGTAGGGCTCGTGCGGCTGACCTTGCTGAAATTTCCTTGAAAGAGCCAGCACACTTCGAACAGTTTAAAGCCGCTCTCGGCGGTGACGAAGCATTACAGAAGCTTCTCGACGGCAAAGACAAAGCTAAGCAACGTCTCGCCCGTATTGTGAATGCCCCAATCGACACACCAAAATGGACGGAGCGTGTTGAAGCCCTCTACGAAGAGGGGCAAGCTCTTGCTCGCCACGTCAGCGAGCTTACTAAGATCTTAGCCGAAGCCAAAGAGCTTCAAATGAAAACGGTTCTCGACTACAACTTCCCCGCCGAACAAAGCGCAGATGACCTCATTGCACAGCTCAAATCTCGCTATGCTGCGGAGAAAGCACAGCTACCCGACCCACGGCATCTCCGTCCTGTAGACGCCGAAAAGCCAGTCATTGAGTTCCCAAACGGCTGGGCATGGGTACTTGTAGATAAAGAAACATGTAAACGTGAAGCGGGAGCCATGGAGCACTGCGGCAACTCTAATTACAAAGAGGGTGACCGCATTTACTCCCTTAGGGAGCCCATCGAACACGGCAAGAAAAAGGAGCGTCTTTGGAAGCCGCACCTCACCTTCATCATAAACAACGGTAACGTTACCGAGATGAAAGGTTTTAGAAATTCTAAACCTAAAAAAGAACTACACAGCTACATCTTAAAGCTTCTAGAAAGCCCTGTCGTAAAACATGTCGTCGGTGGTGGCTACAAGCCGCAGAATAACTTCTCTTTGCATGATCTTGACGACGCATTGCTAAAAGCCTTGCTTCGTAAAAAACCTGATATTGACAAAGAGAACGACCAGCACGATCATGACGAATATGAAAACGACTTTGATGATAATGAGAACTATGACGATGAGGACGAAGACGACAGATGAAGTTATTTCGACTGGTGCCTCGCCGAGATTTAATAAAGAGGCACCATGTTACGCACCAATTTCCAAGACTATGAAATAGTCTTCCAAGAAGCACTTTCCCTTCTGACACCAGAAGCGGGTAGCGATCTTGACCTTCACGAACTAGCCCACGAAGTCACTGAGACCTTCCTCTTCAACAACCAGTGCCAATCATCGCTAAAAGTGCATGTCGCAAAAGTAGTTGAAAAAAACTCTTGCGTTCTCACTTGGGCTGAGCATATGCTGGTTGTAGAAAATACAGATAGAAAATTTGAAGCTGTGGAAGATGCCGTAGATCTGGGTAGATTATATCTACGCTCATTACCCACACTGAGCCTTGAAGAACGTCGGGATTTCCTGTCGATTCTCGACGGTGACGACATTGACGACGCAGCGGTCGAGGCTCTCGCTATCAAATTAAGGAAGACACTAGATGCTCCAGCAAGTCCCAAAAAAGTCCTCTACAAATTCTTCTACAAAGAAGAGCGATGCGGGCGACAACTCTGTTACTGGCAAAGTCTCAGCGGTCAAGAAACCGGTCGCAAAAGTTCTAAAACCGATGACAAGAGATCAAATCGAGCACGTCGTATCGCCTACTGCCATTAAACAGCAGTTTGACAAGTACGTCGCTCGTGGCATCCTCCCTGAGTCCTCTGTCCCGGCTGAGTTCCGTACCTCTAAAGGTTACGACGAACCGCAAGCAATTGCCGCCGACGTAGTGGATGCCGTTAAGTGGCAAGACACTAAAGTCGAAGACCTCCAAGCTATGAAGGTAAAAGACGTAAAGCAGGAACATCCTTGGGTGGACGAAATCCTTGAGAACTTTGTTGCTTACGACCTATCCCCGACACACAGCAGCGACGAAGCCCGTCTCATTTTAAACGAACTAGATAAAGAACTAGAAGCACTTGAAGAGTCTGGTTACGGACCAGACGCTCGTGACTACGTTTTCAAGCTTAAGCGTGAGCTAGAGCTTCTTATTGAAAAGATGTGATAAGTGGCAATACCGCCGCTAATTATACAATTAGGAGTATGTTATGACTCGTTATACTAATGCCCAAATCGTCGCCGAACTTCGTCGTGTCTTCAAAGCGAACGGAGAACAGCCGTTTTCCCGCCGTGAGTACCAAGACCTTGGTGAAATTTCCAAAACCACCATCGAAAACCGTTTCGGTACGTGGTCGGCAGCCCTCGACAAGGCTCGTCTCTTGAATCGCTTCGAGAGAGCTAAGACGGTGAGCAAAAAGGTTGTGCGGAAGAGAAAAGTTTCTCGCCGCAGCTAACCCGAAAAACTGGCAGGTGAAGGTCGTTCTTTACCTGCCAGTTTTCATTTGTCCACAGTTTTAGAGGGTAATTGATGCGTGCAACATACACTGATAAGGATATCATCACCGAACTGAGACGTGTGTACCAACTGTTCGGCAAGCGTTTTACTCGAAGAGAGTACCGCACCGAAGGACAGATTGCATCGTCCGTCATCGAACATCGTTTCGGTGGATGGCAACAGGCTCTTGATGCAGCGGTGTCAGAAGACAGATTCACGCCCCGTCGTGAGCCTGCCGTAGCCGCTCCGTCTCAGAAGCGATCCGAAGAGGTACGGCTCTCTAAAGAAGAAGTCCGTATTCTTAAAGAAGAAGAGAAGATCAGTAAGCACCACGAGCGTATTCGTGAGCTTGAGCAACAACGCCAAGCTTTCTCGCCTGTGAAAGAGCTAGAGCGTGAGTGGGCAGACGAACGTCGTTCCTTGGTTGAAAAGGCTGAACAGAAACAAGTTCGCTACTTCAAAGACAAAGCCCACAAAATTGACCTCCTAGGAGAGTATGTCACCGAAGCCGTCAAAGACCTCGAACCTATGACGGTTGTCTACGAGCAACGCCCCCGTCAGCTCGTTCCTACTTCTAGCAGCGAAAACTGCACGCTTTGGTTTGAGTTCTCCGATCTTCAGCTAGGGACAAAGATGACCTTAGAGGAGATGGGTGGTCTCAACGAGCACAATTGGGAAATTTGGCGTCGTAAGCTAGAAATCTGGAAGACGCAAGCTATCGAAAAAATCGCTGCCTATGACAGTCAACGACGCCTCGATGCCGTAGTCCTTGCCTGCCTTGGCGACATGGTTGAAGGTCAAGACATCTTCGCTAGTCAGATTTGGCAAATTGACCGCCCGGTCGTAGATCAAGCCACGCAAGGTGCGGAAGATACGGCAGCAGCCTTTGCTGAGATCTGCCTGACCTTTCCCCATATCAAATTCAAGATTTTGGAAGTGTTCGGTAACCACGGGCGTATCGGTAAAAAAGGTGAAACACCTTACGCCAACAGCATGGACAAAGTGTACCAACGCTTTCTTCAGCTACGGCTTGCCGCTATTAGAGAAATCACCAACCTGACCTATTTTGAAAATGAGTCTTGGTTCTACTTCACACAGCTTTATGGGTGGAATCACCTCTTGCTGCATGGTGACCAAGGCATGTCGTCTTTGTGGTCGAACCGTCCTACGGTGAACGGTCTTGAAAAGGGCATCACACGGTATAACCAAATGCTCCAAGGGCAAGTTCACTTCGTCCATTGTGGTCACTTTCACAACGACTGGCAGCTTTCCATGAACATGGCACAGCTACTAATCAACGGATCTTTTATTGGAACCTCGAACTTTTCGGCGTCGAAAATGGTGGCTTCTGGACCTCCGGTCCAAGTCATGCATGTCTTTGAGCCAAGGGTTGGACTCGCTCGGACGGAACGAATCCATTTAGTGGATGGTGACGTAAGAAATCCAATCAAACCGAAAAGCATCATTACAGATTAACTGCTACAAGATCTTAACCTTCCTTACCTATAATCATGCATCATGATAAACTGGTACTTGAGTAGCAGGAGGAACAGCAATGGAAGGTTTAGCAGCAGATAGGATTTTCGAGATCGTAGGCATGATAAGTGCCTGCTCCTTCATCATCATCGCCGTGGGTGACTTCCTGTCACGCAGCATGGACATAATCGTAACAAGAGTCTTCGCTCCTAAGGAAACGATGCTAGCTAAGCAGGTCGTTTTTACTTGGGGTCTTCTGAAGGCTCTGTACGAAGAGTTTCGTGCGTTCCTCGACAAGCTAAGTGCCTACTCCCGTCCCCGTGGAGCCATAAATGCACCGCTGAAAGAGGAGCCAAAAAAGTGAGTAACATCCTGAGCGAGATCGAGAGTGGATATTTAAAACCGTTTCTTGATCTTCTCAGGTCGGGAGGCACGTCTGCTAAAAGACCTGCACCCGAATGGCTGTTAGGGTTCAAGACCAAAGCCTATTTCAACAGTAGCGATTTTCTGTACGCCTCCTACGCCTCTCTTCTTTCGTCCAACAAGAAACAAAAAGTAGACTTTCACAGCGAGACCGGTCTGATTCTAAAGCGGTTATATGAGTACGCCAAAGATCTACCTTCTATGACTAGAACGTTTGATTTCTTGGAAGACTTCCGAGCCTTTATGCGGGGAGAGACCGACAAAATCCCAGCGTTTTGCGGGGGTGCTCAAGAGGCGTATGCGAAGCTGAAATACTTAGAAGGTAGTCCATACGCCTTAAGATTAATTGATGAGTACGTAGACTACAGCACCTTTTCCAAGCTTAAAACGCAGGACTTCACTGCGCTCTACAGGGTCTCAGTCTACGATTTCGCCGAAGTGATTTTGTGCTCTCTATCTGTCGATGAAGTTATAAAGTTCGTCGAGAGCAAAAGATAAAAAGGTAATTTATGACCATTCAAGGTGCAGCTTTTCAAGGAACCACTCAGGAAACATCGAGGGTCCTGAAGAGGGGTCAACTTGAATTTTTCTTTTTCAAGTTCTTCTATGACCAAGCTGAAACGCAACCGGTCATGCCTATCGACGCCCAAACCCACCCCAACTTCCGCATCCTTTCGCCTACGGGAGACATGCTTGCTCAAGGTGTCGCCGTGCCGGGAGCTTCTCCTGGCATTTGGCGGACGGGTTGGGTTGTACCCAGAGATGCTGCCTTAACTAACGTCCACAAGCGCTACCGCCTTCAAGTGGTAATGGTGGACTCAAACCTGCGCCAGTTTGAGACAAGTTTTGAGTTCGACGTAGTAGAGACGGAAGTTCCCGCACAGACGCCCGAGCTTCAACAGCTTATGACGTTCGTCGGCGAGCCGTTGCGTATCAGTTTTATGAATACGGTAAGACCTGAGCTTTTGCGCCTCAGGGTGTCCCCGAGAGGGTTCGACGCAACCGTTCTTCATTATGCGACTTGGACACCGAACGTAACGGGACCGAACAATCTCATCGAAGTCGAAAGAGACAACTTCTTCGTCTATTACACGGACATTCCGTCGTTTCCGACTGCTGGCGAATACTCAGCTATTTGGACGGTACGTGACTTCCCGGAGAGTCAACAAGAGCTAGAGCACCAATCCATAGAAGTCGTGACGACTACACAGATGCACCTCATTAAGTCGCTACGGATGTTGATTGATAAACTACAGAAAAAGCTTGGAATTGTTTATGCTTACACCAACGAACAGCTCATCGAATACATCAAAAAGGGTACAGCACTTGTCAACTCCTACTTTCCCCCGACTAACTTTACCCCTAACGATATACCTGCGTCTTTAGAGGCGTTTTCGGTACTGGCGGCGGCGTGGTGGGGTCTTAATGCACAGAGGATGCTCTATGCAGAAACTATGTTGGAATTTAGTGGGCAAACGGTCACTCTCGGGTACAACCCAGGAGCGGAGCTTGAGGGTATTGCCGCAAGCTTTAAAGAAACACTCGACTCGCAGCTTAAAGCCACAAAGAAATCACTCTTCCGTGCGGGCTCAGCCGTTGGGTTTATTGCGACTCGTCCTCAGCGTAACCGTGGCGGCGTCGTCTTCAAAGTCAGCAATTACTCAGGCAGCAGCAACAATAATAACATCCTCGGCACCCTGGCTGCATACGGGCTACCGCTCGATTGACGGTCGGTTAGCTTCTCTTCTTCTATTTATCCCCTTACTGAAAAAGTTCTTAGGGAGGGCACATTACGTGCTCTTGTCTCCCTATTCCCTGGAGGTATCTATGAGTATGGCTGATGAAAGATTCTACAAACGCAAACTCAACGAGATGGAGCAGGACATTAAACGCTTACAGCGTGAGATCCAAAAGCTCCGTGCGATGCAAAAGAACTCCCGTCGAACTCCAGACAAGCAGCTTACGAGAACCCTTCAACGAGAAGCTGACTTGCAGGAAGTCTTCGACCAAATGCAAGCCGCCGAGTTTCAGCCGGTACAAGTCGAAATTATAAAAGAGAGAAAGTGCGACAACCGCTGTAAACAATGCCAGTCTGACAACGTGCATCAGATCCAAGCTGGTATGCGTACAGTAATAGTTTGCGGAGATTGCTCTTCCAGGTATACTGTTAAGACCAAAGAATACGAGGTAGCGAAACTGGCTTAATGTGGATTTTGAAATTCTACACATTATATTAAATGTTATCTCAATTACATTAGGCGTAATAACAATGGGTAAACTTTTTTTCGTCCGAAAATCACAAGAAACTATGATGCGTGAGCAAACGGAGCTACTAGCACAGCTTTTAGCCGCTCAACAGCTTGCCAATCCTCAGCAGCAAGTCTCCACACACACCATCGTCGAGCGGGTTACGCAGGCACCTGCGGAACAAGTATCGACTCCCGCAGAGTCTATACCAGACTTTCAGTTCGATGAGCCTGACCTGCCGTTCATTCCTAGAATGGATTTAAAGGGTAAAGCTACCTTAGACGCCGTGTCTGAGGAGACTTCGGACTTCGACGCCAAAGGCGGTGCTAAGAAGCTCCGTAAAGTGAAAGAAGGTCAGGGTTCGTGAAGCAAGTCATTGTCATGCGTACAGACTTGAATATGAGAAAAGGCAAAATGATCGCCCAAGGTGCCCACGCAAGCTTAACGGCGTGCATTCGTGCTCAGGTTCTAAACGATCCCAGGTACCAACACTGGTTAGACAACGGGATGAAAAAGATCTGCGTCGGGATCGGCTCGGCAGCGGAGCTTGTAAAGCTCTACACAGACGCAGAAAACTCTGGTATTGTTGCTTCTCTGATCTTAGACCAAGGTCTTACCGAGTTCAACGAAGAGACGTTTACAGCGGTAGCTATCGGACCTGCTGACGATGAAGCTGTAGATGAATTTACCAGACACTTGAAACTTTTATAAGGAGATCTATATGGCTCGTGGACTTGACGTTGGGACATCCAACCTCGTAGCAGCTCAGCTCAATAAAGACGGGCAGGTCGTCACGAAGCGCCTTCGAAATGCCTTCATCGAAATCGACGAGGAGCAAAAAGCTCGCCTTTCTCAAGGCGGATTGAATGCCGTCCACATCAAAGACCGCAGCTATATCGTCGGCGACGAAGCCATTTCGATTGCTCGCATTCTAAATAAAGAAGTCCGTCGTCCGATGGCTAGCGGCGTTCTTAACCCTGACGAGAAAGATGGTCGCTCAGTGATCGGTCTTCTCATCAAAGCACTTCTCGGCGAGCCGTCAGAAGACGACGAAAAGGTTTGCTTTTCGATCCCTGCCGTCGCCGTCGATGCAGTTACGAAGACAAACAACATTTGGCATACGGGATTTTTTTCGTCCCTTCTTGAAAACATGGGGTACCAACCTGAGCCCATCAACGAAGCCTTAGCCATCGTCTACGCCGAATGTGCGGAAGATGGTCACAGCGGCATCGCCATTTCCCACGGAGCAGGGCAGGTGAACGTCTGTGCTTCTTACAAACTTGTAGGCTCGCTTGAGTTCTCCATCGCTCGTTCGGGAGATTGGGTTGACCAAAACTCTGCTACGGCGTCCGGTGTCTCAATTGCGAGAGTCCTAAAAGTCAAAGAAGATCCAAACTTCGACCTTCTCGACTACGAAACTGTGGACGACGAGATCGGTCCAGCTCTTTTCTACCACTACTCAGCAATGATTAAGTACGAGATCATGCACCTTGCTCGTGAATGGATGAAGATGAAGTCGCAGCTCGACTTCCCGGACTCCATCCCCATCGTCCTCAGCGGCGGTACGGCGTCGATCAAAGGCTTCAAAGAGCTTTGGGAGCTAGAGCTAAACCGCTTTCAGAAAAAGAACACGCTTCCGTTTAAAATTAAAGAAGTCCGTATGGCGAAGGACCCCTTCGGAGCGGTCGCTAAAGGTCTTCTCACTTACGCAATGTCACAGGGGAAATAATGAAGGCTAGAAAGAAACCAGTCATCATTGAGTGTTTTCAATACGACCCGGCTGAGTCGTTCCCGGTTTGGGCTCAAGGCAAAGCTGTCATTGATCCTACGTCTATGCAGATTGTTATCGAGACGCTTGAGGGCACGCACCGTGCAAGTCCGGGTGACTACATTATTCAAGGCGTGAAGGGTGAAGTGTACCCCTGCCGTAAAGATATCTTTGAGGAAACTTATGACGTACTCGTGGAGTTTACTACTCAGCCTGTTGTTGGCGTCGTTCACTCTGTCGTCGTGTGAGCGAGCGGATGAAGGCATGTTAGCCTGCCAAAAAGCCTGCGGCGAGTTCGGCGTAGCTACTTACTTGCACAGCACAAGCCAACCTGTTTGCATGTGCAAAGCGGGCAAGGAATGTCCTATTAAATGAGAGGAGTATTTGTGAACATCAATGCTATCCCTGTATTCGGTTGGTTCCTATCCATAGGACTTGCAGCATCCATCTCAGTCCCGTTTTACTTTCTGTGGAATTGGCTAGGACCGATCTACTTCTCGTTCCTTCCCCCACTCTACTTACAGCTACCGTTCTGGCATTGCGTTGGCTTGTGGGTTCTTGTTCCCATGGTTAAGGCTCTGCTTTTCCCGACGATCAGCTCAAGCTCGTCTTCGACGGCAGCTAAGACCTGATCTTTCCCGACAAGGTTAATCCTTCAAGATTAACCTGAAGGCAGATCCAATTGCCTTGTCTCGTTGGGGAGTTCACGGTGTTTCCTTTAAAGCAAACAGCTAATCAAGAGCGAGCAGTCTGATGGCAATTCGGGTCATAAGACAAATCGCAATCGCTATGCCTACGGCGAAGAAGCCGCTGCCGTTTATCTTCTATAAGATGGAAGGTTACCCAGACGGCGGACACGTCAACGTCAAAACAAACGACTTCATCTTGAGGGCGTTTAGTGCGGGGAAAATCGTCGGCGAAATCGTCGTCATCCACTCCGGCAGGAAGATCTCTGCCTACAGCGCACACGTTGAAGAGAGCTACCGCCGACGAGGGGTAGCGACCGCCCTCTATGACAAAGCGGAAGAAATAACAGGAAAGGAAATAGTTCCTTACCCATATTCAACAGACCATCTCAGTTTCGAAGACGACATAACGGAGGAGGCTCAAAAGTTCTGGGTTAATCGTTGGCGGAAAAAAGGTCAGTACGGCTAAGCAAAATGAACCCCACTGTACTGTAAAAAACGCCTTTGAATCTCGAAATTAGAGCTTTAGAGCGGGTTCGACCTACCTACCCCTCTCTAAGTAAGATTCATTGGCATTGAATACGTAACCATTTTCGGTGGGAATCACTTTGCCTTTTATTGGACGAAATTCTAGCACCGACAACAACAAAATCTGGCGGTTTTCGGAAGCTAGAGTTGACAGCTTTGTCGGGGGCAGGACGGTAAGATGGCTCCAATAATCGACGTAACCTCCGGCATTGTCCGTAACCTTCTAAAGACTACGTACTATCTCCGCATTCCCAGAAAAGACAAAGTTGGAAAGACAGTCCCCCTGCGTCACGACCGGGACGGTCAAACTATCCCACTACCACCTAACGTCGATGTTGAACTTTTCTGGAAAGACTTCGATGCGATTGAAGAGCAGCTCATCGCTCTCAACCGCGACAACATCGTTAGGATCATCAAACGTCCTACCCACAGCTCTGGTGTTGGCACCGATAATTTAGACATTGAGAAAGATTCAGTTACGGTAGTGTCGGATGCTCTCTTTTTGAACTTCCACGGCAACGTAGATGTGACCAATGAGGGAGCAAACCGTGCGGGCGTTACAGTTAGAGCCAACAATCAAGGCAGGGAAGTTTTCTTCACTGCTGGAGATTGGAACGAGCACACATTAGAAATTATCCCTACCGGCGTTCCGGTAATAGGTCAAATCGGACCCCATCAGTTGCCCGTATCAGGAAAACAATACGACGTAGCTCCCTTTAAGATTCTCAGCGTGGACGACAGACGACCGATTGACCTCGATACTTTTGTTAACATCTCAACTGGAGTTATCTCCCTTAAAAAAGCTCCTGCCATTCCAGATTTTGCAGGTCTCGTTATGCTTACGATGATTCTGTGAAGGGGGTGGTGTGAATAACATTCAAGCAGTCAACCGAAGAATCGACAAACTAGAGATAGCATTTGTCCTTCTTTTGAACTGTTTGCGTGCCACCAAAAAGGTGGAGGAAGACTTCGTTATATTGAAAATCCCTGAAAAAACGCTTGATTCTCTTGAGAAGATGATTCTGGCAAGGATAGGGGATGGCAATCAATTAGGTGAGATTAAATAACTACGAAACCACCGAGGAGAGAAAATGGCTAAGTTAATGTACGAACATGTATTCGCGGCTGGCGGCTTCTCAGGCGAGTCTTTCGACATCGCCGTGGGTCCTGCCAATACAGGTCTAATTGATGTGTTGCTTTCTGCTGGCGACGGCGCTCTAACGGACAATGCTCCCCACGCTCTTGTATCGACAGGCGCATTGACGGCAGCAAGGGCTCTCGACATCTCCGGCATGGAGACTGAAGGAGCTGGCGGCGGTGGACAAGCACTTAACGGTCGCTTCTTCTACCTCTCGGTTCAGAACACCGACATCGAAACTAACCCAATCACAATCAGCAGCTCGACGAGCATCAACGGCGTCGGTACCCTCGTTATCGACAACGTCGGTGACTACCTCTTCACGCACCTCTCTGGCGGTGTTTGGAGAGCCAACTTCTTGCCTAGCACTGTTCCTGACACCGCGTCCATGGTCCGTGTTACTTTCGCGGCGGCTGACTGGGTTGGCAACGCCATCACGATCCTAAGAACCGGCACTCCAGGTGCGGGTCAAGTTGGTCCCCACGATCTCGCGGCGTACAACTCCTACTTGGTGCAGATCATCAACACGGATCAGACGCCTGACGAAATGGTCGATGTCGAGTTGCAGTTCGCTGGCTCGGGTAACATCACCATGCGTAAAGCGCCAAGAGCGGCAGCTTTCGCTGGTATCGCAGTCATCTCCGGTACTGTTGACTAATAGGGGGCTACAATGGATATGGAAGCTAAAACGAAGGAACTTCGTCAGGAGTTGGAAGCGATGGGTTCCGAAGAAAGCAAACTTCGTGGACGCATCAAACAGCTCAAGGAAATGATCGAAGAGAAGAAGCGTCGTTCTGCGTCACTTGCTTCTCTGAGAAAAGAAGAAGAAGCCGTATTGCTAGAACTTCTTAAGTAAGTCTGTCGCTGCTGAGGTAAAGTGAGTAATGAATTCTATAGCCTTGCGAGAACTTACGGCGGACTTTCACTTGAGTACGCAGACGTAAAGGAATCCGATTTTGCGTCCGCAGCAGCGTCAGCTTATTCTCCCTCAGAACGTGGTGACTTTAGACGTGTAGACGGAACAAGAAAAATTCAACTACTCATGGAGTGTCCAGGGGTAGTTGAATCTTTTCAAACTTCAGCGGGTACAATAGTTCTTCCAGCAAACGACGTATCAACAGCAACAAATGATGCTGGTGATGGACGTCTTTTCTTCTTTAGGAACTCTGGAACAGGTGCGATAGCTATCGAAGACTACTTCGGAAGCTCCCTGCACTCAGTCCCTGCTAGTACCACAATTATCATCATAGGTAACACCGCCAACACTTGGGACTTCATAGCTCCTAGTGTGACGACCTTCAATACTCCCTCTACTCAACTCGTAGATCAAGCTAACGCTCAAGGCGTATCGCCAGACAGCAGTCGCGCGGATCATATCCATAGTATACCGACAGCTACTCCTACAGACGTAGGCTCCGCTAACGCTCAAGGTATTGCTACGACGACGGTCAAGTCTGACCACGTCCACAGAGGCGTGCATAGTCTCAAAGCTACAGCCACAGGCACTCAACGCTTTGGTGACATCACACTTGAAAAAGGTTCCAATATTGTCCTCTCAGACAATGGTTTGGGCTCTTTCATCATATCAACTTTAGATCTGTCTATTACAGTTACGTCAGCCTCCACTCTCACTTTGACTGCCGCATCGACGGCGCAGCAAGTGTTTACGGGAGTTACGGTAGGTCAAAATGTAGATCTTCCTGACGCGACTACCTTAGATGTTGGTCGTCTATACTTCATCTGGAATGATTCCACCAAAAGCATCGACGTTAGAAACAGCACCAGTGCTTCGATCTTCATCGTCCCACCGCACTACCGTGGAATCGTCACCCTCACCACCAACGCTACGGCGGCTGGCGTTTGGACCTGGATGATGATGTCGGAGTCAGAAGATTTAAGTCTTAAGTCTGGTGTTGCTAGCTCGGGTAGCTTTACTGGAAGCCCTAAAACGGCTCTAATCTCTTTCGCAACTCCATTTTTTTCCAACTTGTACGCAATTGTTATTACAGGCAGTGATAAACGTTCGTGGTCGTATGACAGCAAGACTGTCGGCGGGTTTACGATAGAAGCAAATGCAGCTACCGCGTTAACCGCAGAAGTTAGCTGGCACGCAATCTTAATCGGTGAGAATTCATAAAACTACTACTGCGCAAGATTAACACGGGTATAATTCATAATATTTGAGGGGGTAGAGATGCCGCATATTATCGATAGTATAATCATCGAAGGAACAGGTAGGACAAACGCCCTCAGCGTAGACGTAACAAGCACAGTAACTGCGGCAGGTTCGCAAGTTCTAACGGCGGCTTCTACCTCGCAGCAAGTGTACACAGGTACAACTGCCGCTCAGTTGATCAGAGCACCAGACGCTACGACGCTTGCGGCGGGTCACACATACTGGCTTTGGAACCAAGCGACCGTCCCCGTGTCGTTCCAGAACAATACACCAGCCACTCAATTTACTTTGCCAGCCGGAGCTAGAGCTAGGGTTACTGTTACCGACATTAGCTCTGCGGCAGGTGTTTGGATTTGGTCGATTGAAACTAACTTAGCCGACCTAAAAACAAAAGCGGGGACGATCTCCGCAGGTACATTTACAGGTACTCCTAGAATCGCCACTGCTACTTTCGCTACCGCCTTCACTGACGCCAACTACAGTGTGTCTATCATCGGACAAGATGGTCGTACTTGGAGATACCAAACTAAAGCGGCTGGCTCGTTTGTGATCAACACACAAGCAAACACTGCTTTAACCTCCGCAGTTGACTGGATTGCAGTGTTCCAAGGTGAAAATTAACAGCTAAATTTTTGAGGAAATAGAGGGGATTTCAAGATGCCGCATATTATTGATACAATGATCTCTGAAGGGCTACTAGATACTAGAAGTTTTAGGACTCAAGCGGTTGTAGCGGCTACGGCTGCTGCGACTACAACCTTAACGGTTTCCTCTGAACTAGCTCACCTCTACACAGGAACTACTGCTGGACAGATTATTCGTCTTGGCGATGCAACGACTTACACAGTCGGTCATCAGTACGAGATCCACAACAGCTCTACCCAGAGTATTGCTCTTCAGGATAACGGCGCAGGAGTTCTAGCTACACTTGGAGCTGGGCAACGTGCTTCCGTAATTCTCCAGAACATTGGAACTGCGGCGGGTGTTTGGGCAGTCGTAGTTGGTCAAATCATTACCACTGCTGCTGCCTCAACGCAAAACCTTGAGCAGACGAACGCAGAAGGTACTTCGACTTCCCTAGCTAGAGCCGACCACGTTCACAACATTCCTACTGCTGCCCCGGTTGCAATTGGTACAGCTAACGCGGCAGGTGCCGCAGTTACTGCTGCAAGATCCGACCACGTTCACCGTGGTATCTCAAGCATCGACGCCAACGCAGGCACTGACCGCTACGGCGATATCACACTACAGCAGGGTACAAACTTAACTGTTGTAGACAACGGCTCTGGTACGTTGACGTTCAACGCTACTGCCCAAGTTGGTACCGGCTTAGTCATCAAAGCAGGGACGGTAGCTGCCGCTACGTTTGCGGGAAGCCCTAAAAAAGCCACGGTTACTTTCGGCGCTGCGTTTGCGGCTGCTACTTATGCAATTTCCGTAACTGGTGGTGACGGACGCACTTGGACTTTGGAATCCATTGCAACGGGATCTTTTGTGATTAATGCTAACGCCAACGCAGCACTTACTCAACCAGTACGTTGGGAAGCGATCGCCGCAGGCGAATCTAACTAATTTTGAGAGTGTATTTGGTTGAGTTCTAAATTAGAATCAACCAAATAACCTATAATTATAGTTAAGGACATTTTTTAAATGCCTAATATTGTAGATATTCAAACGGTTGAGGGTCTTACAGACACTCGGAGTTTTAGGACCCAAGCCCTTGTACAAGCAACTGCTGCGGTAACCACTAGCCTAACGGTTGCCTCAGAAGCTTCCATTATGTTCACCGGTACAGTGGTGGGACAGATTGTTGCCTTAGGCAATGCAACTACTTACACGGTGGGTCACCGGTACGAAATCCACAACAACTCTACCCAAAACGTTGTACTACACAATAACCCAGGTACAACTTTAGCTACAATTGGTGCGGGGCAGCGAGCCTCAGTTATCCTTCAAAATAACACAACTGCTGCTGGTATTTGGGCTATAGTTCTTGGTGGAGCTAGTGTAGTTACAACTAACCTCGGTGTAGTTCAAAAGCGAAGAACCACTACTTATACGATGACCGGCTCTTTCGCTAGTATCACATTTAACACACTAGATATCGAATCAAACTCTGCGGTAGTAGACGCAGACCCTGTTAATACAGACCGTATTAGGATACAGGAAACAGGTCTCTACCAAATATCATTCACGCTAAATACAGAGATAAGTGCCTCCGGATCGATCAGCTACAGAGCTTTTGTAAACAATACCACAGCTATTCTAGGCTCCCAGCAGGTGATTGATGGGGGTGACGAACTTTCTGTTGTTGAATGTTATGCGAACTTAACAGCCGGAGACTTCGTTACAGTCCAACTACAAAACACCGGAGGCTCCGGTACAATAGTAGCAAACGCTTTGTTCTGTATTGAACGATGTACAGGAGCACAGGGACCTCAAGGAGCAGCCGGTGGTTCAACTATCACTGTCCAAGAAGAAGGTTCAACAGTAGCGTCTAATATCTCACAGATAAATTTCGTAGGTCCCACCACTACAGTAACTTCTCCAGGGGCGGGACAGATAGTTGTCACTACTCTTTCAGGCGGTTTCGGTGCAAACTACGCCTACATCACATCTGACTCACTTGATACTACAAACTCAACTACCTATCAGGTCAAAGCAACTTTAAGCACTGGTTCAATTCCGGCAGGTACTTACAGGGTGGGATGGCACTACAACTGGTATTACACAAGCACTAGTAGAAGATTTGACGTTAGGGTCAGACTGAATGATACGACCGACATCGGAGAACACCTAGAAGAACCTTCTGATTCGGCTACCAACCAAAGAAGGTCACCTGGAGGTTTTGCTAACATAACGGTAGGTGCAAGTACGAACAGTATCACCCTAGAGTACCGCTCTAGTAACGGATCAGACACCGCAGGGATTGCCAACGCCCGTCTTGAATTTTGGCGGGTACAGTAACAATTTTGTGAAATAGGATACAATTATGTCAGCAACGAAATACACATACTCGATAGCAGCAGACACCGCCTCTGGGCTCGTTAATACGGATTCCTTGTCTAGTCAAATACAGGCTTCCGCAATTGTAATTGTCCTAGACTACATTAACTCTAGCGGTGACGTGCTTGATGTTTGGATGAAGGCTGCTTTGTCAGGCGGCGATGAAACTATTCTGGATTCAGTAGTGGAGGCACACCTCGGGGTTGCTCCCCCAGATTTAGCCCAGCCGGTTGTTGTTTCCAACTTTCCTGCGCAGGTACTAGGTGCTTCAGGTGCTCCCATTGTTGAGCAAGGTCACTTGACAGGGGTCATTGGATCGAAAGCGGTGTCAATTGTTTCTCCTAACTTGGGAAACCGTTGTACTTGGTATCAAAAGTCAGTGAAGGTTACCGCAGAAACACTCACCAACTCGGGCAACGACCTTCTTTTCACTAGCGTCAATCCTTGGTGGATTGACATCTACAACCCCAAGCTAACGTACAGCCACAAGCAACTACCTAAACGAGACGCTTCCTTCGGCAGGCACTCAGATTGGGCAGTTCTAGTTTATGTTGACGGAGTTCTACAAACTAGTGGTTACACCCTTAATTATGTGAACGGAACGGTTACGTTTGCAGCGTCTAAAGCGGGAAACACAATCACGACGACTTATTGGCATACCAACGGTGTAGCTAACTGCTCTGAGTGGTTATTTAGTCCAGCAGCAGGGAAGAAGTTCATTATCAGTTGTGTTGAACTTCAGTATTCAATGAACATGCCAGCCACCTTCGACACGATTAGGTTTGAGGTATGGGGTGGCGCTCCTCTTGCCCAATATTCTGGCAACGTAGCTCCCACTTCTACAGTGTCTGCGGACTCTAGTATTTGTTATCCAGGAATTCAACCTCAACGAACAACCGTAAGCTCAGACTTTACGCAGCCTGCGGCAGGCGCGACGGTTACTGTAACAGTGGAATCGACCACTGGAATGGCTCCTGGACAAGCCCTATTCATCACAGGTGGTGGGTTTTACGGGATTGGAGCCGTACTAAACGCAACCACTCTCGTTCTACAAAACTTGGGGTTCGGAAGCTTTTCAGACGCTGTTTACGATTTAGGTTTCGGACAGTTTAGAGCTGACTACAGAAACGTCTGGGATATTTTGAATACAGCGAACAACCAACAGTCGGGCATAGTTCCTAAACACAGTGATATGCAGAACGACCTATTCATAGCTCCTTATAACTACACACAGGCGTCGGTATTCGACTCCGCATTAAACGCTACTCTTAGAGTCTGCTTGAAAGCTGATACTCCTATTGCTGATATAGAAATCGCTTCGGCAACCTTCTACATCCAAATTGTCTAAGGGGAAGTTTCTAGATGCTAACCAAGTTTTTAAATTGGTTCAAAACGACAAGCTTATGGGTAAGACTTGCGCGTCACACAATTGCTCATTTTACCTTCAGGCTTTTTGGCTACCCCAAATTCCCCATCGAAAAATACTTCGACATCGTAGACGCAATGACGTTAGACCCCGACGCACTTTACTCTTTCGTGAGTGCTGACAAGTCGTCTTTAGCTTGGCGTCTGAACCACTTCATCACTGGTGCGTTTTGGGGTCATGCAGGCATCGTCCTCTTCGAGGGTGGGAAGCCTACGGCGTGGCACATGAAAGGCAATGGTCTTAACAGGTGGCACCTCTTAGACATCCTGAAGGAGTGCGACAACTTCGCTTTGGTGAAGCTACCCCTCCATGGTGCAGATTTGACTGAAGCCAAAAGACGCCTGGAGGTTCTCAAAAATGCGCCTCTGGTAGCTTACGACTATCAGTTAGAGCTAACGCCTGATGTTCTAGATTTCTTACAGCTTGGAGCGCCGATCGAAGAAGGCGCGAAGCCTCTAAAGATCTACTGTTCGGAGCTTAACTACGCAATCTGCTACGGACTGATTAAAGATCCAACTTGGAAAGGGTACTGGGAGCCCCGCGTAAAAGTCGGGATGCACGTCTTTGAGCCTGACCAAGTTTATGCTGGCGGTCCTGTTGTGTTTGAAGATTGACACAATACTTGTTTGACAATTTAAACGTTTGACGAGAAGCTTTGAGCTAAGATCAGACTTGCAATTACCTTTACTTGGGAGCAAAGCATGGAAGCTATTGAGGGACATTTGTTCTCTCTGTGGGCAGATATCTCGCATTTCTTCGGTCAGTACGAACTCAACGAAGGCATGTTGTGGATTTTTTTAGGCACTTACGCCTTTACGTTGATCACCGACTTAGGGCGCACGACTCTAGAAGTTTTTTTCAACTTCTTTCGTCGTCCTGGAAATCCGCCTAGGGTTAAGTTGGAGACCTCTGAGTGCGCTATTGTAATCCCTTGTTACAACAGCGATGAGGTCATCAAAGAAACACTCGACACATTGCCTTCTGGTTACAAGATCTACGCCGTAGCGAATGGTTGCACAGACCGCACGATGGCGATTTTGCAGGAGTGCTCCACATATCTCCCGAACCTGGAGGTTATCAACACGGCAGTGCCTGGTAAGATCCGCGCAGTCCTTCTAGGAGCGCTCAAAGCACGCAAAGACGGCTACTCTCACTTTATGCTGCTAGACGACGACATTCAGTGGTGTATGGAAGCGGACGGCTCCCCGCAACCCATTACGGTCTACAACAAGTCAAAAGCTGTCACAGCTCTACCTGTCGTCCCTAGCAAGGTTGATCTCAACTGGATTCGCAGCGTTCAAGCCGTCGAGTATCAAATGATGTGTGCTTCTAAGAGAGCGCAAGGTAACTTAGGCAACGTGATTATGGCGTCGGGTGCGGCAGGCATCTACACGCTTAAGACCTTCATCGACTCCATGCAAGATCACGACGGCGAACATGTCGGCGACGACCTTCAGTGCAGCTATATTCACCACGTAAAAGGCTACAAAATCGACTTCAACTCGGAGGCGGTGGTCCAAACACACCCGCCTGTTACGCTTGGAAGTTGGTGGAAACAAAGAGCAAAACGCTGGGAAGCATCACCAGTTTTTAACCTAGCGTGGTCCGCTAAGATTATATGTGCCCCACTTTCCAAGGAATTAAGCCCTGGGTGGTGGATTAGAGGCGTGACTTTTTATCGTGCCTTCGTAATTGTGAACGATCTTCTGCGTTGTTACAGCTTACCGTTTGTGCTGCTTTTTTCACCACATCTCGTTTTAGGCGTTTGGGCAATTACTTATTGCAGTGTACTAGCGAAGCTGGTAGCTTTTAGATACTTTTTCCAACAAGAGAGCTATGTCAAAATTGACGGAATAACCGTTGCTTCGATCCTAACGTATCCCCTCTATGGAGCTATGATGTGGATGAGCAGGGTTTATGCACTGCCTAAGGGCATCGCTCTTAACTGGAAATATTACGGCAAAGGTTCAAGGAAAGTTTCAACATTGGCATCTAAAATGCCAGAACTAGAAGGGGAGATCTTATGAAGGCGAAGTTTCTTGGATTGATCTTAGGTGCGAGTCTCGTCTCTGGCGTTGCTCTAGCTCAAGATGAGTCCGCAATGGTCGTTCCGACCTCACAGGCGTCTACGTTCCGTTACGGTTACAGTGCGGAGAGCTACGAAAAGGCTGACGGCTCGACCGTCGAAGAGTCGTGGTACAGTGCTCGCTCTGGACACCTCAGCGGTGCTATCGACAGCAAGCTCAACAAGTATCGTTTGAGGCTCAATGCAAACGCAGGCGATCTCGTAGGTCTGCCTGACAACGCAGCGCTGAAGAAGTTCCAAGTGGAGCTTGGCGGCGAAAGCAACAGAGCGCCATACGGCTTGCTAGCTACCGAGCTTGCGCTCGTTAAGCATGTCAACCTGTTTGTCGGTACTGTTCACAACCCAGGTGGTTCACAGCGTTTCGTCGTTGGTCCAATCATGTATTGGTCGCAGTCGCACTCGATGCTTCTCTACTATCCAAAGCCGAGCAAGTCCGAGTCTGTCGTCGAGCATTCCCTAATCCTCAAAAACCGAGTTCGTGAATTTGGTAAGTTGGCTTGGCTAGACGCTGACGCTTCCTACAAAGTCGTTCCTTCGGACGATCAAGTGGCAGGCTTCTCCGACTACGGCTACGGCTTGACGTTGGGCGTTTGGAAGCTTTACGGTAAGTATTCCGTCACGCCGTATTGGGAAGGCAACAAAGTCCAAAAGACAGCTTACGAAGCAGGCATCGACGCTAGCTTCTAATTGCATCTTCTGAATTTTTATGCAAGGATTGGCTCACCACCAAGCCTTTTTCTTTTGGGAGTTCCTAATGCTTAAATCCCTGTTCGTCGTTGCGTCTGTCGTCTTCTCTGCTCCTGTAGGCGAAAGCGGTCGTTTCCTTCTTAACCATACCCTAAGCTCTAACATCATGCTCGAAGGAAGGGCGGATGTCGATGTGGTCGCAGCAAACGATATCGACGCAACAGTTGAGCTTGACTGTGCCTTCAAAGTCCGATTCATCGGTGACCTCGGTGGAGCCGCTGCCGAACACCTCCCTCTGACTCTGTTCAACGGCGAGCTGTTAGACCAACTGAAAAGAGACGGGTCTATTGTAGACGAAGACTTCACCGCCCACTACGAAGGTGTCGAGCTTATCACGCTGCAAAACGGTACCAGCCACACAGTAGATAAGATCATGATCGACGGCATCAACACGGCAGGAACGGAAGACCACCCCTGCTTTCAACGGCTAGTCACTGCCATGGCGAAGGTCTATGACCGCAAAGCTGCCGTCAGTAACTTAGTCATCAAAGGCTACGTCGCTCCCGGTCAAATCCTCGGCGGGCTAGTCCGCATCGTAGTCTCAGGACGATCCTCAGGCGTAAACTTCATCGCAGGTCTCGATAAGGAGTAAGACGAATGCCCGCAGCTCTAAAACCCACTTTGGTCGTCTTCATTGACATCCTCCCCACGGCTAAAGCAGGGGGTTTTACGCTGAGTTTCGATAAAGATGGCGATCACACCGTCTTCGAAGTCTCTTACAAGAGAAAAGGACATCGGCAGCAATATGCTTTCGTCGTAGGAGATGCCAATGGCGGATGACACACCGATCAAAGTCACCGTAAGCGGAGAGACCGTCTACAAGGCGGTCAAGAACTTCCTACTTCATGACGACGATTTCCGTAAGAAGGTTGATGCCGTCTTGGCGAAACTTGAAGTCGAAGAAACCCTTTCGGCGTGTGCGGAGAGGGCAGTCGAAAAGCATCTGTCTGCTAAATTCATGTACGGCGTCGGCATTGACCGTATGTTGGAGAAGGTGGCAAGCAAGCTCATCGCCGAGAAGTTAGATGAGATCTTGAACAGTAAGATCCAAGAAGCACTGAAGAACAGGAAATTCGTCGTTTTAGACCCTTGACTCCAAAAGCTTCTTCTGAGATTATACAACAGCTATGAAAAACTATTTAAACATTTCCATGTGGGTCATTAGCTTCGGTTTCACCGAGGTCTGAGCCTGCTTGCGAAATCGACAAGCCCTCTGACTCGGGAAACCGAATCAGAGGGCTTTAAGTTTATTATGGCACCGTGGGTGAGAGGCTTAGCCACCTGACTCATATTCAGGATTTACGACAGTTCGAGTCTGTCCGGTGCTACCATTAGGTTCATCCGCGTGTAGCTCATCGGTAGAGCACTGCCCTGATAAGGCAGGGGTAGAAAGTTCGATTCTTTCCACGCGGACCACTTTAAAGAAAGAAAAGTATGCAATTCAAACACTACTGTGAAGCTCCCCATAGACCGCTAGATGCGCTCGCGCCTAGCATCTTTCTTGCTGGTGGCATAACGGGTTGCCCTCAGTGGCAATCCACAGTCACAAATAAGTTGCTGTCTGAGGATGCTAGCGGAGGCGTGCTCTACAATCCTCGTCGTGCTGATTTTCCAATGAGTGACCCTACAGCAGCTCAAGCTCAGTTCGACGGTTTTCGTCTTCCCAAGATTAACTGAAAAATGGGGTTATCTTGAGGTTTGTAAATAAAATTCATGCGGCTCTATCTCGCGTCCTTTACCATAAAACAAATGAAACTAATGCGATTAAAATTCTAAAAGACCGTAAATTTAGACTCTCCACCTGGTTAGGTGGGTCGGGTGTAGATAAAGGGTCTGAGAAGCTTTGGTTTTTATCTACTTCTACACGTCCCGGAGCCTTCAAGAAGGGTAGTTCTGGAGTAGTTTTTGTTTTAGATGGAAGCAGTATTAATAAAGACTATGAGGGCGATCCATTTGACTACTGGGGGGAGGCTTACCATAAAGCCTCTGGTGGTGACACGGATGAAGCAGAGGAGAGAGTTTACTCAGATAAGCCGCTTATACCTATTCACTATATAACTGAGATACATGCGGACTGGTATATCGGTAATAAAGGTTATGAAGCTCATGCTTATAAAAGACACCGAGACCTTACCTTACTTGCTAAAAAACTAAATATTCCAATTTACTGGTACGAGAGCCATAAAAGTTTAGACTCCCTAAATAAACAAGAAGCTAAGAAGTTTTCGGACTTCCCCAAGGGACCAGAACTAGAACCTGAAGAAAGAGACTACCAAACTGGAAGGTCTAACCGTGAGGGTAGCGTTTCCAAGTATTTCTATGAGAAATGGAAAGCACTACTAAGCATCGAACCCGCTAAGTCTAAAAAAGACCTACCGTTTAAGAACATGTATCAATACCTCTCTAGCTATAGTGACGGTCATACCGGGTTTAAATCCGATATCCACAATGCCTCTAAAGGTGGAGAAGCTGGTGAGATGAAATACATATATAAATTACAAAAACAAATGGAACGTGTGGGAGCTAAAGACTTCAAAGAGTTCTACTGGAAGATGATAGATAAACTATATAACAATCTTTTAAAAGAACCTGGTTGATTCTATTATGAAGTTGTAGGTCGGGTGACTGCCCGTCACGCCTGCGTTGTAGGCATAAGCCAAAGCTTGTTGCCGTAGAAGAGAGCGTCACTGACTGCTGGAAACATAGCTAAGTAGCGCAGAGTCGTAATCGTACTGTGAGCAAAGCAACGCTTTAGCTCTTCTCTCTTGCGCTCTACGCTCACGCTCTCCTCAAGCTTTCTGACGATGTGCATGTTGTTGATGGCATCTTTCAACTCTTTGTCCATCTGGAAGTCCTTCGTGATAGCAAACCTAATTGCACGCAAAACGCGCAAGGCATCTTCGTTCAGACGGTCATACGCAGAGCCTACAGCGCGTAGCGTGAGCATCCGAACGTCTTCAAGCCCGTTGTGGGGGTCAATCAAGTTGCCGTCAGCGTCTTCTGCCATAGCATTGACGGTGAAATCCCTACGACGAAGGTCGTCATAGAGAGTACCAGGCTCTACGGTGTCAGGGCGTCTGCCGTCTGTATAGTTGCTTTCTTTGCGGCAAAGTACGTAGTCGGCAGCATCGCCATCGTGAAGCTTTGCGCGCACCGTCAAAAATTGCGGTGAGGTCAAGAAGATTTTGCCACGCTCTGCGATCCAAGCGACCATAGCCTCAAAGGACGGCGCTTCTACGGCGTAGTCAAGGTCTTTCGGTTCAATGCCTAAAAGTCTGTCACGGACGCTGCCTCCGACGAGATAAGCTTGGATCGTCATAAATGCCCTCACAAAAGTTAGCAACGACTACCTTCGCATGAATTTTTTGCGGGAAGAAGCGTGGAGTTGCTTGACGCTCACATTTCCTTGTACACTGATCTCAGTCAATCCTTTGAGGGTCTGTAGCTCAATTGGCTAGAGCGCCGCGTTTACATCGCGGAGGTTGTGAGATCGTGCCTCACCGGACCTACCATTTCCCCGACAAATCTGAAAAACCGCTGGAGACGACGCATGGATCGTGAAGTTCGAGTCCGCTATTGGCAGAAGGGAAAGCCTAAAGACGAGTTGTGCGGCATACTCGAAGACCTAAAGAAGGGCGACGTTTTCTATCTCGAAGACGGCGGAAACTCCGACAACCTTCTCATCGCCTTAATGGACGCCGATGTCAAAGAGACATCAGTCCATGTCCCCTGCGAGGATTACAAGAATATTTTCGAGAAGCTTTTCGGTGAGCGGGAAACCGACTCCGAAGGCTACATGAAGTTTAGCCGCTGCGAAGTAGAACTTTTCAAGCACGGCTTTGAAATAAGTTACAGTGCGAAAGGTTTCGGCTTCGGAAGTCTTACGTTTGCCTTCCGTGAAGGTGAAGGTGAAGAGAAGACGCTTCGCACCGATACCGAATGCACAGGACTCAAAACCCTTACGGCACTCTTCCGGGCAGCAGCTCCAGCTCTTGCACAGCTCGCTTTAGAGCGAGATCCATACTACCGTAGCTCCCACGGACTCGGGACTTTAGCTGAAGATGATGCCGTGCGCTTAGCGGCTGCGCTTGCAGCCCATGACAAGATGATGGCTGAGATGGATGAGCAAGTCGCTGAGCACCAAGCTCAAGCGGCGAGCTTGATACCGGAGTCGGTCTCTTCTACGTCGGCTTCCGCAGGATCTTCAGGGTCAGGCTCGTCTGAACCCCAAAGCGAAACGCCCCCTACTTGACATCCTCCCCACGGCTAAAGCCGGGGGTTTTACGCTGGGTCTTGATAAAAACGTCAAAGAGTTTTTAGACTATCTCATGAAGTTAAGCGACCAAGACAACTAAACAGCCTGTCATATCCCCGCAAACCTCTCTTCAATGTCGCTGTTACGCATCATCGGCGAGAACATCGGAAATGAAGCGCGGTTGACAATATCGAGACTGAACGGGTAGACGCCTGCAAGACTCTGCCAAAGCCGTCCACGAGCATCCCACTTAGCTTTCGTAATAAACGCTGGCTTATCGGCTTCGACGTAATGGAAGTCTTCTAAGTCTTCTCTCTTGTCTAGATAGGAGAAGACCGGCTTGATAAGTTCGCTCGCCACCGGCACGAGGTAAACTCGCCCAAGCTTTTCGTAGAAAGCGATTGCAGTGTCGAGATCCCAAGCGGCATCGTTGTCGAGGTACTTTTGATGGACAAGCGAGAAGGTGTCTAAGTAAAGACGGCTCTTCGGCAGCTTGCCTTTGTTCTCTGGGTTATTGACGATACGGTAAACCACTTCGTCGATGAAAGTGCGAGCTTCTTCCACGCCTTCTTTTTGAACGGAGCGGAGGGTTTCAAAGACATTGAAACCCCTCTTAATTACATAAGCCTTAGAACGGTCAAGAGTTGGCATATTTCTTCCGAGCAAAAGTAAAAGTTAAAATTAATTTGATGCCCCGTTCAACTTTGGACATCCCGTGTTCCGACGTATCAACTTTGATAAGCTGCATGAACCTATTTCCAAAGACTGGTCTTCCCAAGAAGTGACCGCCCTCGGACGGGTTCCACAAGAAAAAGTGCAGCTTCCAGATGTCATAAACCGCATCTGAATCCCGGTGTAGCTCTATGACGCTTCCCGGTAAACACTTCATAAATTCAAGACCAAAGCGGTGGTGTTTTATCACCACGGCTTTGAAGTACCCATGACCAGCTTTTCCAGAAATCCAATTCATGACAACCATCTTCGCCTTTTTCTGGTTAAAACTCTACGTCAAACCGCATAGCGTTGTCTTTGACCTTTGCATATGCTGTTGAACGTCTTTCAAAGAAATTCGCTTTACCTTCAAGATCAATCAAGTTCATAAAGTCAAAGGGGTTCTTCGTTTCGAACAGTGGAGGTGAGTTAAAGGCATAAAGCACCCTGTCCGCCGTGTATTTGATATAGTCTTCCATCAGATCTGCGTTCATCCCAATCAGCTTCACAGGCAATGCTTCCCGAATGAACTCCACTTCGATACCAACCGCTTCGTCCATGATCTTGTGCATCTCTTCTTTAGAGAGCGATAAGAACATGTTTTTGTAGACTTTAGGAGCAAATTGCCAGTGCAGACCTTCGTCACGAGCGATGAGGGTGTTGGCTTCCGCTAAGCCGTGCATAAGACCACGTTTGCGTAGCCAAAAGATCGAACAGAATGCACCGCTGAAAAAGAGACCTTCAACGACAGCAAAGGCAAAGAGTCGGTGGGCAAAGCTTTTGTCGCTGTTGAGCCACTTCAGAGCCCACTCTGCCTTTTTGGCGATGGTGGGGTAGTTGGCGATGGCGTCGAAGAGCAGATCTTTCTCTTTGTCGTCTTGGACGTAGGTGTCGATTAGAAGGGCATAGACTTCGGCATGGACGGTCTCAATAAACATTTGTGCGGAGTAGAAGGCACGGGCTTCGGGGATCTCACAGTCGATGTAAAAGCGTGCTGCGAGGTTCTCGTTTACGATGCCGTCTGACTGAGCGAAAAACGCTAAGATGCGTTTGATATAGAACCTCTCGCCGTCGTTGAGCTTGTTACGCCAGTCGTCTAAATCGACGGTGAGGTCTAGCTCTTCGGCGGTCCAAAAGGCGTGCTCCTGAAGCTTGTATGACTCCCACAGCTCGGGATACTTCACGGGGAGCAGTGCGTACTTATTACTCATTCTAGAATCCTTTTCATGCCGAACAGGCGACACAATCTTCTGGGTTATCTAAGGAACATGCCACTTCTTCGACCGGCGTCATTTCGATTTGCTTCGTAGTGACCTTCTGAGCCTGCATCGACGGCTTCGAGCGGAGGTAGTACATCATCGTCTTCAAGCCTTTGGAATGGCTATAGGCGTGCATGGATGCGACCTGAGCTACCGTAGGATTAGCAAGGAAAAGGTTCATCGACTGCGACTGGTCAATGAACGCACCACGATCCGCCGCCATGTCGATGACGGTCTTCTGCGAAATCTCCCACACGGTTTTATAGATCTCTCTCACTTCGATAGGAATCTCGGGGATGACTTGGACGCTGCCACCACCCGAAATGATCTTATCACGCATACTAGAGTTCCATAGACCTAGCTCCATCAATTTCTTTACGAGGTGCTTATTGACGACGATGTACTCACCAGAGAGCGTCTCACGCTTGTAGATGTTTGAGGTCTGAGCTTCAAACGCTTCGATGTTGTCGAAGATTTGAGCAGTGGACGCCGTAGGCATAGGTGCGACTAGAAGCGAGTTACGCAAACCGTGCTTCTTAATTTTCTCTTTCAGACCTGCCCAATCGTACTCAGCACTAGGCTCAACGTCCCACATGTCGAACTGCAAAATGCCTTCTGACGCAGGCGACCCTTTGAAAGTTGAGTAAGCGCCGTCTTTTTCAGCAATCTCACACGACGCCTCAAGTGCTGCGAAGTAAAGCGCCTCAAAGATGTCTCGGTTGAGCTTGCGAGCTTCCGGCGATTCAAACGGCATGTCTAACATGAAGAAGACATCTGCTAGACCTTGCACGCCGATACCAATCGGACGGTGTTTGTTGTTGGAGTTAGAAGTCTTCTTGTTGGGGTAGAAGTTTTTGTCGATGACCCTATTTAGAAACTTAACTGTGGTCTTTACCACCTTCTTCAAACCTTCGAAGTCAAATGTTCCATTAACTACATGCTTAGGTAGACACTGTGAAGCGAGGGTGCAAACCGCAGTCTCGTCGTCGTTACTGACCTCAACAATCTCCGTACAAAGGTTTGAACTTTCGATGATGCCGATGTTTTTCTGATTGGACTTCTTATTGATGGAGTCTTTGTTGAGCATGTAAGGCACACCGGTTTCAATCTGCGCTTGGACGATCTGCGAGAAAAGGTCTCTAGCTAAGACTTGTTTCTTGTAGCGGCTTTCCGCTTCGTACTTGCAATACAGCTCTTCAAACTCTTTGCCGTAGACTTTGTTGAGTCCTGGGCATTCGTGCGGACACATCAAAGACCACACACCGTCGTTTTTGACTCTTTCCATGAAGAGGTCAGAAACCCACAAAGCTAAAAAGAGGTCACGGCAGCGGATCTTGTCTTCGCCTGTGTTGTATTTCAATTTGATGAAGTCTTCGATGTCGGCGTGCCACGTCTCTAAGTAGACCGCCACTGATCCCTTGCGCTTGCCACCTTGGTTGACGTAGCGAGCGGTCTCGTTCCACAGACGGAGCATGGGGACTAAGCCCTCGGAGTGACCGTTGGTGCCTGCTATGCGGCTTCCTCTTGCACGAATGTTATGGACGTGGATGCCAATGCCTCCGGCGTACTTACTGATCTGAGCGGTCTCCCAAAGTGAGCTGTAGATACCCTCAAGGCTGTCGTCACTGCGGATAGCCAAAAGGTAGCAGGAGGCAAGCTGAGGACGGATCGTACCCGCATTGAAAAGCGTCGGCGTGGCGTGGGTGTATTTCCCCGTAGAGATCAAGTCGTAGAGTTCAAGCACGTCTTCGATGCTGTCGCCACCGAGCGCAAGAGCCACCCGCATCCAAAGATGCTGCGGACGCTCAACGATCTTACTATTGGCTTTCAGGAGGTAGCTGCGCTCCAAAGTCTTGAAGCCGAAGTAGGTAAAGTCAAAGTCCCGCTCGTACTTGATGTGCTTCTCGATGTCTTTACCGTGATGCTTCAAGATCTTGATGAAGTCATTTCCGATTACGCCAGCTTTGCTAAGATCCTTCATCGACTGATAAAAGTTCTTGGTGTTCTTGTGGAGGTTGGACACCGCAATGCGGGAAGCAAGCCGAGAATAGTCAGGGTGCTCCGTCGTAAGCATAGCGGCGGTCTCGGCGAGAAGCGTGTCGATCTCCGACGAAGTGATCTTATCGTAAAGACCTGACACGACTTTTTGGGCAATGACTGCTGAGTCTACGGCGAGGTCTTTGGCGACCGCACGGACTCGAAACAGAACTTTGTCAAATTGAACATCTTCGAGAGCGCCTGAACGCTTCACGACTTGCATATAGACTCCTTAGCTGCCTGCTGCTGGTGTTTTAGTGATAGTAACTGAAAACTTTAGGGCAATCACCGATGGTTCTCAAGCAGAAGTTAAAAACAAATGACCAGAAGAATACTGGACCACAGAATCTATGAAATCAGAGGTGGAAGCGGCAGTACGGGGTCGGCGATAGCCATTGATTTTATTGATCTTTTTGCTTATTGAAAAAGAACGGTTCTGTAACAAATACAACTTGCCTACCCACGTCTACTGTGGTAGTTGGAGGGCACAAACTGTGTGTTTTCAATTATTTTAAGAAGGCTACAAATCAGATGTACAACTACCTAAACGAGCGGAATATCAAGTCGATCAAGAAGAAGTTGATGAAGGGCATGTCTCTGACAGAGGTTGCCGAAGACTATGAAACTTCGGTAAGCAACATCGGTCACATAGTCAGCGGCAAGAGCTGGGCAGACATCGTTGTTCCGGGCTTCAAGCAGTGGCAAAAGAAGAGAGCGACGTTAAAGCTAAAGCGTCGGGAAGCTAGACTTGAAGTAAAGAAGCCCCGCAAGGCAGCCGTTAAGACGGCTAAACGTAAGAAGAAAGTCGTTGCCCGCAAGGTCAAAGAGGTCGAAGTCAAAGCTCCCGTGGTGAAAAAGACCCCGCTTCTAAAGAAGATGAAGGCGAAGACCAAGAAGAAGGTCGTAGAGTTCCTTCCTAAGGGAGCGGAAGCCCTGCCCGACGTTCTTCAAGAGCTTCAAGCCGCAACACCTTTAGAGAACTTGGTGATCCGCCTCCGTAAGAAGACCAAAAAGAAGGCTGACGTTCCACAACTCGAAGCAGCTTCAACCGAAGAAGACACCGACTCGGTTGGCTAAAACAATTACTAGAAACCCCGAAATCGTTCTCGGGGTTTTTGTCTTTTCACAGGATTATGTAGATGTCTTTTCACCACCGAACGGTTGCCAAGCAAGAGTTGGAAATCCCCATCTCCCTAACGACACGCATCATGCTTTTCATTGGTATGAGGAGAGTCTATCTCGTCTTAGATCCATTCAAATGCACGCACTTCATTGTCTTTAGACCTCAAGACGTAAAAGACAACCCTGTCTTAGGCGTGATGTCGTTTCAATGGTCTAAGGGAGCTTTCAATAGAGAGCCCGTAAAAGTCGTCATCGAAGCGGGGCAAGCGATTGTTCCAAAGCCCGTCCTCAGCTTGGTCCCTAAAACCGTCTCGGAATAACTCTACGGAAACGTTCTTTGGTTTCTTTAAGAACGTCTTCCTTAGGCGTAACGACGGCGTTGCCTGCCCTTAAGGCGTCGAGTTCAGCTCGTGCAATTTCGTACTTACGAGCTTGCTCGACCCTTTCGGCGTCTTCCTTCGCTGTACGGTCTGCTAATACTTTGTTCTCGGTGTCTGTCATTTCTTCTCCAGGTCAAAAAGAAACCCCTCCGTTAAGAGGGGTTAAATTGAGAGTTCAAGTAGATCCGGCATTTTTTGCTTTTGTGCCTGTATTTCAAACGGGTGACTTAACCACTTGTCTACTTTCCCCGAAGAGAAAGGTTGGATTCGAACCAACGGTATGCTTGTAAGCCGAAGCTGGGGGAACTCGTACAAATAAGTGTACACGAGGTCAAAATCAAACACCATACTTTATTCGTCTAGCCCAAATACCGCCGAAGCCACTACAGTTACCAGCAGTGAAGGTGGCGAAGGCATTGACCGTAGTCGTGTCGGGGTCAGTCGAAGGCAGTGTCACCGTCCTCGTCGTGTTGAAATAGTTGATGTCGTTCGCAGAGGAAAGAAGCGTGACGTTGGCGTTAGCCAAAAACGCTGACTTAAGGAAATGTCTTTCATTCCCGGTTCAACAAACACGGCTTCGCAATTTCCTGACGGTTACACTGGTCTTGGACTTGACATCCTCCCCACGGCTAAAGCAGGGGGTTTTACGCTGAGTTTCGATAAAGATTGCAGTGGAATAGGACTGCTATAAAATCTTTAGGAAGTGGGGAAGGAGTTAGAAGCAGGAAAAGGGTGTAGAACGGTTCAAGTAATGTACGCAAAATTCTTTGCCAGAAAGTATGAGTTTCTGTGCCCTACCATTGGGCGAGTTCCCCTCACTGTGGGGAACCCAGGAATCGAACCTAGATTTGCTTGTATGCGTTCGTCGGGGGAACCGATCTACAAAATAAGCCTAACGTAAGTTCTTACTGGTTGTCAAACTCTTTTGTGGCTCTTAAGCAAGACTATCAAAAACTTCCTTCACACCGTCCCAATAGTCAGCCGTATATTTGGTGTGGTCAAAGTCTTCCCCGTCTAAGTTCTCGACGAGCATCATATTGAGGTTGTCGTTAAGTTTCTTGTCGAGATCTTTTGCAAGCTCGGAAGCGATCTCTTGCCCCGCTTTGAAGCCTGGACTTTGTTCGGCTGCCGTAATTTTTTTACAAAAACGCATCACTTTACCACTTTAAGATGACTGCGCTCTTCCTTAGGAAAGAGCTTGGCGTTGATAGCACTTTCTACATCTGCCGCCGACTTCTTAAGAACGAGACCTAGCTCTTCTGAGACCAAGCTCATTGACTTATCAAACATCTTCAATTCGCCATACGAAAAGTCTTTGTGACTTTTGATACCTGCTAGCTCCATAAGCACTTCGGCGTGATCCTTTGCAGATCCAGTACGAAGCTTATCCATCAAGTCTCTGAATTGGCGATTCCAAGTCGTAGGACTAGAGTCCTTCGCTTTGATTGAATTGAAAATGCTTTTAGCTTCCGTCTCGGAGATCAGCTTACGGAGCATTTCGGCTTCTCTGCCTGGAAGAACGATCAGCGTTGCCGAAGAGTCCGTGATCTTCACGACGATCTTACCCTCTTCAACCTTAGTGATCTTGCCAACGCCGTGAGCGGGAACAACTACGTCTTCACCGACTTTGTAAGTCGCAGCGGCGACGACGGTGTACTTAGCGGTGATTTTCTTTCTGACGGTCATAGCTGTGCCCTTTTGGTAGATTCACTTTCAAACTAATCTTCAACTTATTAAGGAAAGTTATATGCGTAAGGAAGTCATCGCTCTAGGTCAGCATCTCCAAGTTCTCGAAGACGCCCGCCGTGCAGGTATCGTATTCGCAGGAAAACTCCGCTCGCTTGCGGCTGATGTTAAGCAGTCTGAGATCAGCGAAAAAGTCTTACAAGAATTTGAACAATTTAAAAAAAGTATCAAAAAAGGTCATGAAGTATCAGAAGAGCTAGCCGCTAAGTATTTCCTTAAAGGATTTCAAGAAAGCTACTTCGACGATTAATGGTAAGCCATAACCCGCAGTATTACCTAGCTTCCTGTGGATAACCTGTGGGTAACTAACTCCTTGAAAATTGCTAGAAATTCGACTACAAGTCCCCCATCGTCCAAAGCTATTGGTAAAAGGGAGTTTGTCGTTGGGTGTTCAAAATTTCAGCAGCAGCGGCGAGGCTTCGGTTGAGCTTTGGGGAGCCAAAGCTTTTCGTCTTTTTGAAGCTCGACACTTCTTCTCACACCCCGGCTTCGTCATCACATCGGACGAAAGCCTCACCGTCTTTAAAGAACTAGGCATTGATGCTTTATTAAGCAGCTTAGATCCCGAAAACCTCGACGAGCTGCTTTTGGTAAGTAGTAAAATCAAGGATCTCGTGGCTGGTTATCCTTTCCCCTCAAGGCTTTCAGAGGAACTCTCTGGGATTTCCCAGAACAAACGTATTGAATACGCCGTTCGGTCCTCGGCAGTGCTTGAAGATACGCCTCGGCTGAGCTTCGCCGGGCAGTACGACAGCTACTTGCATGTCCACCGCAGGGAGCTTGCAGACTACGTTAAGCTCGTTTGGGCATCGCTTTACAGCGCCCGTGCGATCAGCTACCGGCATCACAACAACTTGCCTAAGAGTGGGCATTCGATTGCGGTTTTGATCCAAGAGATGTTTGACGGTGTGAGTGGTGTTCTTTTTACGGTGAACCCCGACACGGCTGCTAACGAGCTTTTTATCCAAGCTGCTTGGAACGGTGTCGTCAACGGCAAGAGTAATGCTTCGACCTTTATAGTCAAAGATGTCAGCGAGATCAGGGAGCACGCTCCTTACTTGACTAAGACGGACGTTCAAAGCTTGTACGTCTACGCTCATTGTCTTATGAAGAAATTCGGTCCTGAGCTTGACATCGAGTGGGTAAAAAGTGAACAGCTCGGCATCATCCCCCTTCAAGTCAGACCTCTTACCAAAGTTAGCTCGGGCACGGTTTATATCCCTTCCAACGGTCAGATCCCTATTTTGATCGGAGCTGGGATTGGAATGGGGATAACAAGGGGTGAAGTGTACAAACCTGAATCACCATTTGACAAAAACTTTAAACCGGGCTTCATTCTAGTGGCTCGTGACACTAGCCCTGATTGGGAACCTCTTATGAGGTTGGCGTCTGCCATCGTAACGGACCACGGCTGCCGGACCTCACACGCAGCTCTCGTTGCGGCTGAGATGGCTCTGCCTGCGGTTGTGGGTACCAGCGATGCTACTACGTCGCTAGCGAACGGTCAGGTAATTAGTTTGGAAATTTCCGAATCGTTAGGATTCGTTTTTGGAGGACGGACACACCATGGGTAGCGGTAAAGACAACATGAAGACGACGGCAGCGGCGGACCCCAAAGGAGCGGACACGCTCTTAGGTAAGCTGACAAATTGGACCAGCAAGAAAGGTGGCGGCAAACCGAAAACAGCAGAGAACTTTGCTGATAACGTCGCCAACGCCCACGCCAAGCTTCAGACTTTGCTTGCGACGAAGAAAGCCGATCTCCTTAACGAAAAAAACCGTGAGGACTATAACCGCCAAGCTGTGGCAATTTTAAACACGATGAACCATCACCTCGAAGACACGATGGATTTGATCTGTGAGTATGCGGAGTTGACATGAAGCGTCAGGATCTTGAGTGTGGAAGCTGTTCATACGGCGAAGAGCGTTACTGCGACAACGACCAAAGCTACGACGGCGATCCTTGCCCGTCATGTCAAAACGATATGTTTGTCAAAAACGAAGCTGCTGATGATGATGATGACTCTTATACTCCTGGCGAGCTTGAAAGCGAAACCATCTCGCTTACCGATAAGCTCATTAGGGTAACGCAGGGTCATTTCAAAAAAGGTGTTGGCGACAAAGAGATGAGCGTCATCTTAGGAGCGATGATTTCCTACGTCGGAAACTCCTGCACTCAGATCTCCGAGGGCTTCTTGGGGATGCCTGAGACGGACGACCAAAGGGCAGCCTTAAAAATGCTTCAGACGGCGTACATCACTTCGGTACGGGAAGGTTTGGGGTCGGTCTTAGACCACCTCGGCACCTCCGTTCAAAACGCTACCATGCTTTTAGGCTTTCAACCGAGCGGAGCCGTGAAGATGGAAATGGTCGATAAGACCGTTGCCAAGGAGACGATGAATTGACCGAAGTCAAACGCCGCAAGGAAGAATTTTACTGTGACCCAGGTGGTGGCGGGTGCGGGATGTATTTCTCGACGTACCTCCGTGACAATATGAACGGTGCGTACACGATACAGTGTCCGAAGCCTGCTTGTAACCATAAGCACTTCCGTAAGATCGTAAACGGGCTCGTGACGACCGACAGAGACTACTCAGCTCAAAAGCACAACGAGATCTTGGTCGGTCTAGAAAGTACCCTGAGAGCAACCCCTTTCCACGCCTCGCCTGAAAATAAGCGCAGTGCTATGAGGGCTCTTAGGTCATGATGATCGTAAACCGTACCACAACGCAAATAGCTGAAAAACGGTTTGAAGAGTTCAAGGTCATCTTCGGCACGGCTCCGAAAGAAAACGTTGTCAAATTCTTTTCGGAGCTTAACTACCCCAAGCACGATACCGTCAACACGGGCAATTCCTCACAAAACGATAAGCATACGTTCTCAAGGCTCCACCACCACAACGAGCCTGAGATCAGGCTTTGTCTCTCAAGCGTCAACGCACGCTTCGGGTTTAAGAAATACAACGACACCATTGAAGTGACGTTGGAACCTTACGAATTTATTATGATACCAGCCTTTACGCCGCACTACTTCATTGGTGACGGCGAATACATGCGTTTCTTTAAAGAGGACAGCAAAGGTTGGGAACCCCTTTTCGAGGAGATAGCAAAATGAACCTCGCACCGATGATCGTTGAATGGGATGACAACCTCCCTAAAGAAGTCGAAGACGCCAAAAAGGTCTACCAAGCAGCTAGGGCTCAGCAGCGGACGATAACGACACTTGAAGGGGCTCTAATTGAGCACTTCCACCCTCGGCTGTTAGGCTTTCGGATTGAAGGTCCGTCGCTGGCGTCTAACCAATTCGCTGCCCGCTTCTTCAACGAGACCGGCGACGAGACGCTAGTGTGGGACTCCTCCGACTCCAAAGAAGTAAAAGAAGCGGCGGAACGCTTCACCAAATATTTGAATAAGGGCTACAGAGCCTTCGCCGTCAGTGCTGACGGTGCCCTCAAAAGGCAGATCACGCACTTCAATGCCGATCTTGAAGAGATCACCTTCGTAGAAGTTAGGTCGCAAGCAACCTTCACCGAGAAGGTCAAAGACTTCATCAAAGCCTTCGCACCGCTTCCTGCACCGGTTGTCCAAGTTCTTCCACCTACATATCCGGGGTAACTTATGGCTACCAATGCAAACCTTATGGTGTTCCCCGAAGTCGAAGCTCCGGCAAAATGGGCTGCGGTGGAAAAGCCGACCTACACTAAGGCATTCCCAACGCTTGACGGTAACGACCGCTTTTGGTCGTCTCTCAGTGGGACGGGGACTTCTGAGAATTTGCTGAAAATTTATACGGGACAAAACGGCTACACGGCTAGTACGGTGGGTGACGTAACGTGGAGCACGGGTGCTACTGCCGTTACAAGCAGTAGCCTTGGTAGGACGATCTCGATAGGTGACAAAATCGAATCGTGGATGACCGACAGCACTGGCAGCATTTCTCTTATCACAGGTGATAGTGTTAGAATTGACGGCAGCCAAGTTATAATTACTAACGGAAGCCACTACAACTACATCTATGGTCCGTCACCTGTTCAACAGGCTTACCTTAGGCAGCAGCAGTTACGGCAAGCCATACGAAGCAACCTCCTCATCAGAGTTCGAGGGGGGAACCGTAGTGCTCTAGCTAACGGCGTCCCGCCTCAGGAGCTTAAAGCACGCAACACGTTGAGAGACATGCTGTCGGAAGCTGAGTACCGCCGTTACCTCACCAACAGCTTCATCATGGTTCGGGGAGCCTCTAACCGCTGGTACCAGATCTTCAACGACAGATCGCGTATTGTGCAGGTCTACGAAAAGAACGTGAAGGTTGGAACGCTTTGCATCCACACCCTCCGTGAGTGCCCACCTTCTGACCACGTCATCAACATGAAGGTGCTCATCGAACTTGATGAGGCAGGCTTCCTGAAGCTTGGCAACTACCGTGACTTCACGAAGGACGCAGCCTTTTCTTTTGGCGTCACAGCAGATGGAGCTAGGCGAGAAGGTGAAGCTTTAGCCAAGTTTGCTCAAAGGCTTCGCGTCGAACTGCCATCGTTTACGATAAGGGAAGGAATTTCTCTTGCCTGCTAAGACACCACAAGACTGCCTCCACTGCGAGGGTCTAGCGAAGTGCGTTAAGAGCCATATTACGAAGCTGTGGGATGTCTGCTGCATTGAGTGTGGCATCTCGACGCCTCCCACTGACACCAAAGAACGAGCGCTCAGCGTTTGGAATAGAAAGGTGGGAGAGCCATGTTCGGAGGTACGGTCGCCGTTACGCCAGACTTCAAAGTCCAAAAGCAAATCAGTGCCCTCCTTTTAAAGGATGGCGAGCTGCAAGTTTTTCCGGCTGCTGTCTTTGATTTCTTTCCCAAAGAACAGCTTGCGTATTGGTGTAACCGAGAAGCTGTCTACGGCTTGCCGACGACTGAGCTTGTAAGCTTTCTTAAGGAACGTATAGGCACACGGAGTGCCATAGAGATCGGCTCTGGTGTTGGTGCCCTCGGGAAAGCATTAGGCATCCCTTGCACCGACAGCTACATGCAAGAGGTTCCAGAAGTTAAAAACTTCTACGCACTCACTGGTCAACCTCCTGTGAGGTACGGTGCGCACGTCGAGAAGCTCGAAGCGCTTGATGCTGTCGCGAAGTACAACCCTAAGGTCGTCGTCGCACAGTGGGTTACCGAATACGTCTCACCGCTGTCCAAGCCTGGTGCTTTAGGTGGCTCCGTCTACGGCGTCCGAGAAGAGCAGATGCTCAAACACATAGACGAGTACATCTTGGTCGGGCACGAAGGCGTCCACAGTCAGAAGGCGATCAGTCCAAACGTCAATGAGACCTTAAGACCGGCTTGGCTCCGTTCGAGATCTCTTCGCCTAGGGAACGTCATCTATGTCTGGACAGGTAAAGGGACTGCGATGCCGAGTTGATACAATCCTATAATGAGACTGAACTTTTTTACTCAGTCTCGATTGCCACAACTTCTTAGCAGGGACGGTCTGAGACTTGGATGGGACTATCGCTATCCCCATGATTTTTTCCACCCAAGCATAAACGGCTGAGGCAATCCCCTGTTTTTGGTATGCAAGTTCTACTTCGGCTAACATAGGTGTAAGTTTACCTTCTGCCCCCGTAGCATCATCTACAAATTGAAACTCCCCAACAGGTGAATCGGACTCACCTTGGAGGTAGACAAAAACGTAAATAATTCCGTTAGTTTCTTCCGCTTCAAAACTATACGTTTTAAATTTAGTCGTCTGTTTCATGAGATAGAATCTAAAGAATAGGTCATGTATGGATTTTTAGGAAACGTAAAGGTAACCCTTAGCTTTCTTAAGTGTCCTTAACTAAGCGGGGGTAGGCACTGCGATGCCGAGCTTTGCCATCTGATCTTTCCAGACTTTTAAGCACTCCAGGATAAATCACTCCGGAGTTTCCTCCATGAACTCTTCGATGGCATTGCATTCTTCTCCAAAGGAATGCAATGCATTGGAGTCGCACTCCCCATCACTGTAGCGGGACGAAAGCAATTTTTTAGCTGCTTGTCTATATCTGCGTAAGCATGTCACAACTATTAACCCCTGCTCTCTTGATCCGAGAAGAGTGTCTTTTTCTGCTTGGGGGCAACCCTTTTCACCTACTTTAAATTGCATGGAATCCTTTCTGGTATTATTTTTTGCATACGAAGCGCTCAGAGTCGAGCGTCTCAATGCGCTGGACGGCTGCATCCAAGCTTCTGATGTGCTCATGCTTGCCGCCAATCCTCTCGATCGAACGGTATGAGCGTCTCTGCGCCGTCGTATTCATCAACGCGGAAGTGTTCCCCCTCAGGTAGCCAATGTATTTCCAGTTGACTGCCACCACCGGATACGAAATGCCCGCCAAAGAGCTTTTCTTCGATCTCTTCTATAGAGCCTTGCTTACCACCTTCGACCCAGGCGACCACCTCTGGGTGAAAGAGACACTCTGGAACAGACGTGTTCCACGAGTACCAGCCAACCCCGTAGCCTGGGGAAATTAGGACAGCTACTTGTCTTTCGCGAATTACCTTCTGCATGTTTCGCCTTACGGTAAAGAGCACGCGGCGGACGTCGGCTAGCTCTTCGCCGACATCTTGCTGTGCCCGAACGGATTGCCCGTTGATCTTCTCAACCAGTGCGAGCGTCACCTCGGTGAGGTTACTCAGCTTGATTATCTCGTCGTGTAAGCCCTTGCGATACTCTCCACGCTCTCGTTCGAGGCGCAAGTTCTCGGCTGTGATGGCGGCGAGATTTTCAGCCTCAGTTTGCCTCACTCTTTGCTCCGCAACAATCTGCAAGCTCATACCTAGCGGCGATCTCGATAGCCATTTGTCCCACAGCCAGCTCATTCCCACCTCCGTCGCGTGTCACTTTGCCCAATTCTGCGGGCTATTAGTATCCCCTAGCCTGGAGTTTACTCTGCAAATCCGCTAGTAGATTCGTATTACTTTGTGTCTGGAATAGGGAGTTAGCCAGGTCGGTGGACATCCCCTGCATCTGCCTACAAAAAAGAAGCATGACCGCATCGTGGACGATCTTTGGCATCTCTTCTTTGATACCCTTGAGTGCGGTGTCTATTGCTTCTTTAACAACAGGGTCTTCTTTTACCATCTGCTCAGCTTGGGTAGTAGCGATATCCATGATCTTGGTTAAAACATTAGTGCGAAAGAAAGTGGAAGAATTGGTACGCTCTTTCATCAAAGCGTCTAACTTATCTCTAATTTCGTAACCCATGTAACCATCCGTAACCCACCCCGTACCGTTCCACCGAACGGAGTCTCTTTCACTCTTTCCTTTGTTATACTCTTCCAGGACTAATACCCGCGCAGCCTCTCGCATCAACTCGCTGCTACAGTTATCAAGGGACTTCTGGAGCATCTGGGTAGCTAAGGACGACATTTGTTCTGGGGTCAGAGTCTTTAAAAGATCTTTGACCTCGCTATCTAAATGGGAACCATCGACATTAAGTGTTACTTGCATTGTTTTACCCTATGTTCGTCGTAGTTAAATCCGGTTAATAGATCTAGTGATTTATTGAGCGCAATCGCCAGATGGACGGCGGCTAGCGCCCTTAGTAGCTTCAGCACGTCGCGGTTACGTAGGCTGTAAACGGCTGAGTGCGATTGAGATGCTGTGGTCGCAGCCGCGTGCCGTAGCGTTGAGTTCTCACCCAGCGCAGCGTCCCTCTCGGCTGCAAGTTGCTTGTTGATGGATACGGTTTCGAGGCAACCATTGCAGGCGACTAGCTTTAGTGCAAGAACTTCCGCCTCAAGCTCTCGAACACGAATATTGTAGTAGTTCCTTGTGCGCTGGCTTTCGAGATCCGTCACGTCTCCACCTTCCCGCCACGCGACGGTAGGGCGGCTAGAGCGTCACGCGCTTTATGTTTGCCGGAGGCGTTAAGATTCCCATCCAAGTCATAGTCTGTCCACGGGACGTCATCAGCGTAACATTCAAGAGCTGTTATTAGGCTGTCACGTTCAGCTATCGCAGCGTCACGCTCGGCAAGTAGACGCTCGATCTCGTTACAGGCGTCCTTGAGCATGTCCGCACCGTGCGAGTTACCAGCGGTTTTGGCGATAGATTGCGCTTTAGAAATATCAAACATCGTCCTGGTCTCCGTTCACGCCACGCGAGAATCTATTTGTTTCTCCTCGTCCCACCATCGACCAGCTTGCTCACACCGTGAGCACGGAGAGTATCGGCGCGCTAGGATGAGTTGCCGGTACTCCTTAGTTTGGTCATAGCCTTTCTGATACGCATCAGCCTAGCATTTTCGCACAGCAGGTCGATATTCATTCCCCCTTCTCGTCACGCGGCGGCACGGATGCGACAGCTTCCGCTAATTTCGTGTCGGCGTCGCCACGATCCACGTCGTTTCGCCATTCCGGCTCTGTGAACCGAATTACGTCCCTCGCAGCATCGTACACGCGCCATAACGCTTCGTTCTCCGCTCTCGCAGCATCACGCTCGGCTCGTAGCTCTTTGATAATGATCTCAGAGGCAGCGTATTTTTTTCTGATCCTGTCAGATTCACGGTGGTACTCGTCGTAGTTATTCTCGAAATTCATTTCGTCCCCTTCACGTCATGCGGCAGCACGGCTGCGATGGCGTACCGAGCCGTTGCGCCGCTGTCATTAAGCGCAGCGAAGGGAAGACGCCGCCCCGCGCTGTCGAACTTCTGCACGAAGGCGACGTCCGCGTAAAACGCTAGCGCCACGCGAAGGCGGTCACGCTGAGCGCGAAGGGTCTCGATCTCAGACTGTAGTCGCTCACGAGCAGCCAGCGCATTGAGACGCTCGGCTCTGAGCGTTTCGTATGAATCAAGGACACAAAGAGAGTCACGCGCAAGACCCATCTCTTCGTAACTGTATTCACAGGGGTCGTTGATGACGAGGTTTAGGCGGTCGCGAAGGTTCTCGCGCTGATCAGCATTATCGATCCACGTCCTATTAGTCATTATCCTGCTCCCCTTTCCTGTCACGCGGCGGCACGGCAGCGAGAGCCTGGCGGGCTCGCTCGCCCCCATCCGCCACAACTGCGTAGTTGAACTGTATATCGTTGCGGCAGACGTAGTTGTTAAAGTCCAAATACCACTCTAGCGCAGACCTTAGACGGTCACGCTCAGCCAGCGCAGCGTCACGCTCGGCACGAAGGGTTTCGGCTTCGTTACACGCGCGCCGGATCGCATCAACTACCAGCCAGAATTCCTCGTCTTCTAGGTCATGTGCGAAAGCCTCGGCGATCTCTCGCGCTTTGGTCAAGTCAAACATCCGGATCTCCTTTCTCGTCCCGCTTAGGCAGCGCCGCTAGTGCGCGATGCAAATCATCGGGCACATTTGTGTCTCTAAACCCGCGTGGATATGCGATGAGGTGAGTAGCGTCCGCCACGCGCCATAGCGCCTTGTTCTCAGCCAGCGCAGCGTCACGCTCCTCGCGCAGCTCTTTGATAATGATCTGAGTAGCGATATAGATCTTTTTGACCCTGTCAGATTCGAGGCGGTCCAGCTCAGCGGCGGTAAGATCTTTGATAGTCACTTCGTCTCCTCCCCCTCACTCGTTTCAAACGTCACTCGGCAATCGTCGCACAGACGCACTTCCCCGTTTTGCGATGCGGTATAGCGTCGGTGCTGGCACTGTGCTTTGAACATCGCAAGCTCAGCCAGCGCTGCGTCACGATCGTCTTTGATTGCTTGCACTTCATTTGCGAAGCGATTGCCAGCGAGCATTGGGTTTCCAAGTTTCCCCCCGGCTCCTACGACGCGGTCTGTACATTTTTGAGTAACAGCATTGCGGAGGAGGAGCAGTTCTCGGTAGGTACTCTTGTCGGCGTTAGCTTTGGCGGCTTCAGCCACCGCAGCGTCACGCTCCTTCATTAAGTCCGCGCATATTTCGATTTCGCGTGCTTCCTGTTTCTCCAACTTGGCGCGTAGTACCTTCTTGCTCACCTAACCCCTCTCCCATGACAAATTTTGCACGAACCCACATGACCAAACTGCCCGTCCAGCTCCAGTGTCTTGCCGCCGCACTCAGAGCATGGCGCTTGCCGCTGACAGAAAAGCTTAGGTGCCTCCATATCGACTTGAAATACTTGATCGTCTATGGTGACAGTCCCAATAAGCTTTACGTTTTCTAGAACAGCCAGCACCTCTGTAGGTCTAGTCATGCCGTAAGAGATCACCCTAATGTTCTCGATCATCTGAGTCCAGGTCAGGTCAGGCAGGTCGATTTTGAACGTCATTTTTGCACGCCCCATCGCTTGAGCATTTCGGTGACCGTTCGTTCCATGTGCAACGAGTGCCTAAGCTCCGCCACTTTCGCACGCTCGAACGCCAAATGTGTTTCGAGCACGACGAGTTCAGTTAGAGCTGCATTCCGCTGGGCTTCAGACATCTTAAGCCTCGCCCTAATAGCCAGATAATCAGCGTCACAGAACATCAGGCTGTTTGACGAGCACTTGGAATACCAGTCATCGAGTTCGGCTAGTTTCTCGTCGGTGATGTGTGTCGTCATACCTCCCCCTTCACGCCACGCGGCGTTACTGTCAGTGCTTGGAACTATCTGGAAATTCCGGACTGTTCAAAAGTAAGACTGGCATTACGTCCCCTTCCGCTTTGGCAACTCTCGGACACCTTTTTTAAGCAAGGCTTTACATTTTCGGCACGTCACATTATTGACCTCTTGATCCGAATCACCGGACAAAAGCCTGTTACATAAATTACGTAGCGTATTGTCCGCCATAAAATGCCTTGGCTTCGACTTAGCGACACTCATATCGCCTCCCTAAGTGCGCATTATAACCTAATGAAACGCGAACCTGTCAAGATCTTCTCGGCGTAGATTCTCTTGAAACTAGGAGGATCGACCCTTGGCAAAAAAGCTTTATAACCGCTCAAGAACTGTACAGTTTCTGAAGACCTCTGTCCCAGGGGGCATCGGAGGTCTCTATCAGCCGTCGCTTAGACTGAATCCAGGTGAAGTTGTCATTGTATCCGACTTCGACTTCAAGTCGATGACAGCTCTCCCTGAATACATCCAAGTTCTCGACGCCGTTGACGACGTAATAGACTCCGTAGAAGAAGTTGAACAGATCATTGCAGACAGTGGTGGTGGAGGTGGTGGAGAGTCAGGACCAACACCTAATACCCTCGTACTTAGAGACGGTGTTGGTGGTTTTGCTACATCTGCAATGCAAGTTAACCTTCTTTATGCATTAAGTAATCCAGATATAACAGTAAACCTCAATATAGCAAATCTTACGGACAGTGCTGGTGGAAATAGCCTTGATTGGGGCACTCGTGGGGCTTACGACTCCTCAGGTCAGATGTCCTTACAGTGGGACAGTAGAACCACTTTAGATACAAACAATATGGTCTCAGTTGATTGGTCTAACCGTGACTTGTTGGATTCCGCTGGTAGTGAATCCGTAAAATTTGAAAATCGTCACCTTAGAGCTGCAAACTCTAGCATGAGCGTTAATTGGGGTACCCGTGAGCTTAGCGATGGACTCACAGGCACCACTCTGGATTGGGCTGCTCGCCAAGCTTATAGGTCCAGTGGAGCTACTTCGCTAGATTGGCAGTCAGGACGTTTGTTTGACGCTGGAATAGTTGACTCCGTTCATTGGATCAATAGGACTTTAGGTGACGGTGACGGCAACGTAGTTGCTGATTGGGTTAACGGTTTAAGACCCCGCCACGGGAATAGCTCCCAGCGCCCAGCAGGCTTAGGTCTGCTCGCCTACGGTGTTCAATACTACGACACCGAGATCCAACAACTGATCTTCTGGAACGGTACAAAGTGGGTTGAGCCTCTGCCTCGCAGCAACACTTTTACACTCAACCCGGGGGGTGTAGCCGCTCTTGCGAGCTATCCAGGCTTAACCTTAGTCTCAGGTGCTGACCTTGAATTTAACCAAGCAATCGTCTGGGAGACACTTGAGTTCCGCTGCAATTTGAACTCGGGAACGCCGTACACCACTACGGCTAACTTCTTTATTAACATTATAGGAAACTACCCCGGTGGTCAGCGGTTCCCCGCAGGAGATACTGCGAACAACGGGAACTTAGGATTGCTGACGGAAGCTGGGCGCGATAATCGCAGGATGTTCTACCGAAACGGTGCTGATATGCAGATCCAAGCAGGTCCTGGAAATGACTTACTTTTAATGCTCGATGGTCCTGCTACAGGCGGCACTGAGCCTGTACAAATTCGCGTCACTTACCGCGTCGTGGACATGCTTTGAGTTGAAGACTTTGGAGGGGAAGAAATTCCCCTCCTCTTTTTCTTTTGCTATTATCTCCAAATGAAGACGCAGAAAAAAATAGCCGCAATCGGAGACCCTCATGGTTGCATCAAAGAGTTCTCAGAGCTTCTCTCAAAGCTTGAGCACCACTCTCTTGATGAGATCTGGGTGCTCGGCGACTACGTAGACCGTGGTCCTGACAGTGGAGCTGTAGTCGAGCTTGCTCGCCGCAAAGGCATCAAAGGCATTAAAGGCAACCACGAATCTACGATTTTAAACTACGCCAAAAATCCTGACCCTAGACGGGAAGAACGGCTTAAGACTTATCAGTCGATCCGCTCTAAGGAAGACTGGCTTTACTTAGAGAACTTGCCTGAGCTTCACGTAGACGACGACGTAAAGGCGGTCTTTGTCCACGGCGGTCTGTGGGCAGGCATTCCTTTGCACAAGCAGCCTAAGGCTGTGATGTATGCACAGATGATTAAGCCCTACATTCCGGGGGATGTCGAATGGTGGGGAACTTCTGAGGAAGAACTTTTCAGGTCGAAAGGCTACGTCCGTTGGTACGAGATCTGCGACGAGCCTTACCTCGTCTGTTATGGTCACTCCGTCTTCCCTGAGCCTTTCCGTTACAATCAAACGCTCGGTCTCGATACCGGCTGCGTCTTTGGGGGGAGCCTCTCAGCGGTAATTTTGCCGTCCGAGGAGATCATCCAAGTGAAAGCTAAGAAGACGTACTACCAAAGGCAGCCTAGACCTTAACTAGCCTTCTTTTCTTTTAAATTGTCTTCGCAGCTTAGAAGCTTTGTGCTTTTAAGCTTAAGAGAAGATGTGCCTTCAATGATGACTTCTTCTTGATAGCTCCACTGCAACCAGTCTTCCCATTCGTCAGGGATCTCTTTGAGAATCATCAGAGCGTGCATGACGGCAACTACGCTGTCGTAAGAGCCTACGATTTTTGCTGGAGGAATGTCAGCACTTACCAAAACGAACGCTTTGTTTTTCATCATCGCTGGCGAATCCAGGTAGATGACATCGTAAAATTCTAGGGCACCGTCTTTGCTGTGAGACCACGACGCAAGGCTGCGGTTGGAGGGTTTCAACGTTTTGAGCCCTTTAACGTCAGGACATTCCTTTACTGGAAAACTAATAACCATACTGGTAACTCACGCTGGCTTGTTTGTGAGTTAGCCTATAGCATTAGGTTTTGATTGTAAAGTGAAGGCAGCTTAGTTCTGCTCATTTCTATCGCCACAAATCAGAAAGCAGAAAGTAAGGGATGGCGATGTAGAGTCTATTTTCATCTTGTCAAAAAGAACAGTTCAAAAAATTTTAAAACGTATGCAATTGGGGTGTTTTAGGTGCGGTTGGAACGAAGGCTCGTGTGACATCCACCATATTCGAGGCAGAAAAATAGAAAATCCTCACGCTCATCACAATTTGACACATCTTTGCCCTAACTGCCACAGGTTGGCACATCAAAATGTAGTATCAACTGATGAGCTTATAACGTTTGAAGATGCAGTTGGCGACGAGTGGAAAAAGTTTTATTTTGGCTGGTCTGGATAATAGGAGGGAATGGTGAGGAAGGTGGGAATCGAACCCACTTGACCGAAGTCGGCTGCTTTACAGGCAGTTGCCCTCCCAATTAGGCGTCTTCCACATATACAAACAAGAAACAAAAAAAGTGCCGCCTCTCGGAATCGAACCGAGGTCCCCGGATCTTCAATCCAGTGCTTGAACCAACTCAGCTAAGGCGGCAGATAGACACTTGATACTAATTATGCGATGCTAATTCAAACTACAACTCACGGAGAAAGATATGCTAACACTCATCATCGTCGTTCTATTAATCATGTGGATTCTAGGCAGCTTCGGTCACATCGCAACACCGGTTCTTGCTTTTGAAAGCCACGGACTGGTTCATTCACTACTCGTCATCGTCTTGGTCTTAGTCGTCCTCCGTGTGCTTCGTATCCTTTAAAAAGTTGGCGATGCTAACGGGAATTGAACCCGTGTTTCCTCATAGACAGTGAGGTATCGTAGCCACTAGATCATAGCATCGTAAAAGCACTGAAAAAGAAGAACCCCCGCTTGATCTCTCAGGCGGGGGTTCTTCTTTATAGACTCACCAAATTTTAGGTGAATGCTACTCCCGCCCTCGATGTAAAATCGAAGTCTTGATAAAAGCAGCAATCATAAAACATGGTCTTCATACGAATTAATCTTCTCACTAAAAAGTTTCGAGCACCTTTTTACTTTACTTCAGGTTCGTCCTCAAAGTCAACAGCTTCTTCAACGTCGTCTTCTTTTTCGTCTTTGGTCAAATATTCTAGTGCGTCTTGCACTAAGTCCATTGCTTGACCGTGCGGACCTTCGAAGTATTTGTGACCTCTCCAGTCGTCTTTTTCGCTGCCTTGCTTTTCAAGCCATTCAAGAAAGCCGTCGTCGTCAAAAGGGCTGACGCCGTGACCGAGGGCTTGAAGGACGGCGTGGGTAGCCCACATCTCGTCTTCGTCATAGATCTCTTGAAGCGTGATGCCGAGATCGGTGTGTAGTGCTGTGGAAATTTCGTCGATCTGTTCAAGGTCGAGGTACTTATCTAAATCAAGCTCGCATTCGTCTACGAGGTCTTTGACGTTCTCTACGATGTCGGTTTGCGGGCGAACGATCTTCCTGCGGAACTCGTCGAGGAAGTCTTGCTCGTAAGCATCGTACTCTCGGTAGAAGTCTTCGCTGCCGTCTACGACACCTGCTACGGCGTCGGCGAGAAGCGTGGTGGCAAGATCTTTTTTCCACTCGTCGCTAGCTACGATTGCATATTTTGATGCCACAATAAGTTGGGCTTTACTGACCTTCTTCATTGAAAATCCTCTTTAACCAGAAAAAGTTTAACGTTGGACGGTTGAAGAGCCCACCGCCTCTAAGTCGAAGTAGCCCGTCGTCGGAGTACGTCGTATACATCTTTTTCAAAATGTCTTTAACCTGAGAAAGCTGACTCATTATCTTATCAGCTTTTTCTTTACGAACCAACGCTACTTCTTGTCTTTCCTCTTCGACCTGTTGGTAAAGATTCCAAGCCGAGTCAAATTCCGCAGCTTCTAATGGTAGTGGATTCTCACGTCGCTTCTTGGCTGCACCGATCTCTCCTCGAAGGTAGTAAGCGAAGCTGTTTAAGCATTTGTAAAGCCAATAACCATCTTCTGGGTCGGATGGCGGCTCAAACGGCAGTCCGGTCTTACTTGCCAAATACGCCACGGACTTATTATGGTCGGGCACTTCTTCTAAATCTTCGGCTTTCTCTTCGTCTATTTTCGTTCTGATCCGTTCGTCGTTGGCATCTTTGACTGCTTGCTCGTAGCTTTCTTTAGTCTCAGGCTGCCAATTGGGATCTTTTTCTTTGCTTCTCATCTGGTTTAAGACGCCGATAGCGACATCTTTCAGCTTCTCGTTTTCGTCTCCCAAATAGATCGTCTTGCCATGCTCGGAGTAGATGGTGACTCTCGGCATATAGAGGTCGTAGGTTTTGACCTCTTTGTGCTTCTTTTCACCCATCTTACGGGTTTTGTAGTAGCTGTCAGGTAAAACCCACTCGATTTCTATGCGGCGTCCCTGTTTAGTCCAAAAGGCAGTCTTACGCTCGTTTCTTTTGATGATGTTGTCTTGGCTATATTCGGCAATGAGTGCTGCAAGCTTTGGTGACATCCCGAGATCGTCCGGCGAAATCGTGGTCAAGCCTCTTCGATCCTTTTTACCTATCCGCAAGTTGAAGACTTCAACGACTTCAAAGGCTGACCTAGACAGAAAGAATGCCTGCTGCGGTTCTCGTTCGTTGACGATAGCTTGTTTATTGTTTCGGCTGTCCTCGAAGATAGCGTCGTAGCCTGCCTTCTTTAAAAGTGCTGTCTGTTCAACCCCGGTTCGAAGCTTGTGCTTGATTTTACCGTTGTACTCATCCTTTTCAGCCTGCTCTAAGTCGAGCTGCACGACGGTAAAGAACTTCTTTGCGATTGTGTTTTTGTTCTTCCCGATGCGGTTTTTATAGTGCTTCCAAGCTAAATCCATCAAATGCGAGCCGTTGTCGATCCCCATTTTCATTAAGATGTCGTCGGCTTTGCGTTCGGAGTCTACCGAGTTGAGGTAGAGCGGCTTTTTGGCTTTACTGCGAATGATGCGGAGGAACTTAGCGTTTCTCCCGTACCAAATATCGGAGGGGTGTTTGATTACGTAAGAAAGGGGGTAGACGTAGACGCCTACGGGATCGGCGTGGTCAGGCTTTGAGAAAGCCGTCTTGTCGATGGTGTTGTCGGCATGGTTCGAGAAGTTGACCCAAATGTCGTAGTCTTTGACTGTTTTGTATTTGTCAAAGAAAGCCTGGAACCCCTTCGGATACAAGTCCCGAAAGTGAACAGCTACGATTTGGTATTTCTCTTTTATCTTACGGACTAGACGCATGACGGAGACTCCTTATTGCAAAGAATCTTCCTTGCGATACTTAGTCTTGGGGACGAACCGCAAGTGGGTAGCTCATCTCTTCACCGGTAGAAGACTTGAAAATAAGCTGACGGTCTTCTTTTACGATATGGCATTTGACTACGTAGACAAGGGCTTGAACCCGGTCAGACCATACCATGGTGCCGATTTTGTACTTATCGACGTAGAGGTCAACGCTTTCGCCTTTGGCGTTATAAAGGACGACAACCCACATGTCCTCAGCACGGACCTTCGTCGGGTATTCAACTTTCCACTTGCTCGCATCTGCAAATGCCGACGTGGCAAACAAGGTCATGATGACCGCTAAAAATGCTCTCTTCATATGGTATCTCCAGTAAGTAAAGTGTAGGCAGCTTTGGTTTCGTCGATGACGACTTGGTACGAAACTAGCAGTTCTCTAATCTCGTTTGGGTCCGCTTCATAAGCAGATCCGTGATTAGTCAAAATCAAGATGTTTTTCTCTGCCACTTTGACGATCCAACCGGTACCGTCACCTTCCCAGCCGTGGTGGAGGACATCGAACTCTTTGACAATTTCGAATGGTTGCCCTGGATACTTTCGAGCTAAAAGTCTGTCCATTTTAGTAGATCTCCGACCAAGGGTGCTTCCTCGGCTTCATGAAGTTGTCGATGATCTCGATCATAACGTCTTCTTTGTAAAAACCCCAAGGGTAAAGCTCGGCAAGCTCAGACATGCCTACTTCTTGGTCTTTGTATTCGTTTAGGCAGTCGATCAGGAAGAGGACAGCGCTGCCGGGACGATCACACAGAGCGTTGAGAGCGATTAGAGCCTCAGGTGAGAAGCTGATCGGCAGCTTCATGGCTTCGATCCGCTTCTTGACGATTGCACTAAGAAACGGCAGCTCTTCGTCTTTTAAGACGGGAGGCTCACGGTTGTCTTTTTTCCGTGCTAGCTCTGCCATTGTGCAGCTTAGGTAGAAACTTGTCCCCTCCATCGTCATCCTCGTCGTGTTCTTCGCTTCTTTGGAACTCGGGTACATGGTTATTCTCCTTCAACCATTTAAGGTATGTCGTCGGTCTAAAAGCACCGTCCGCCGTGCTTTCTATGTGTATAAGCTTTTCTAGGTAAAAATCAAGCTTGAGCGCTTGGGCTTCAAGCATGGCAAGCATTTCACGCACGTCACTTGTGTTGGCTTTGACGCCGGGGTTGAAACCGATCATCGACCGCCACTGCCTGCAAAAGACCTTGATTTCCGTTAGGGTAGGAACCTGCGGCGATCTTTCTTTGGGCATTTTCGTCTTGCCTTTACTGGTCCATGTTGCAATAGTGGTTGTAACTTTTCTACCAGAAACAACTCCAGTAGGCTAGCGTGATTGAACCACTTGCGTCCTTTAATACATTTGAGCTGCTCGCCTACTTCACACCAAAGCTTCTAGCCGCAACACTGGTGGGAACCGTAGTAGGTATAGAGAGGGAGATCAGACACAAAGTCGTCGGCGTCAAGACCAACATCTTGATCTGTGCAGGCAGCACTCTTTTTACGTCGATCTCTTTTCTGCTGGCAGGCTCAGGTGATCCCCTGCGAGGAGTCGCTCAGATCGTTTCGGGGATCGGCTTCCTTGGTGCAGGCGCAATCTTTAAGACGCACGACAAAGTACAAGGCTTAACAACCGCCGCATTCATATGGGTGGTTGCAGCCTTCGGTATCATCATCGGTGCAGGTGGACTCTTCATCGGCGTAGTCTTGAGCTTAGGGCTTGTCCTTATCGTAGAAGCCTTAGCTCGCATCGACCACAAAGTAAAACACCACTACGGCAAAGGCAAACAATGCAAACCTACTGCGTCGTTGGACTAGTCTAGGCTACTAGACGCCTTGTTCGTCTTTACGCTTCTGCTTCGCCTCACGCTTACGAGCAGCCGCCGTCTTGCGTTTCTTACGCACACTAGGCTTCTCATAGAACTCGTGCTTGCGGAGGTCGGCGAACAAACCGCTCTTCTCGACTTGCTTTTTAAAGATCTTGAGCAGTTTTTCAATATGGTCATTGCCACGATTCACGACACTAGTCATAGAAACAGTCCTTATTGTTTGATGTAATCGGGGTCATAACCCCAGTCAAATGCTAGAATATCAGTCTGAGAAGCCAACCATGGTACAAACGAGTTGTATCCAGTCTTCAACGTCAAATATGGAAGAAACTTGCAGATTGTTCCTTTAGGGATACCAGTTGCTTGCGCAGTGTTTTCGTTGATCGGGATACCATCTGGGTAAGCTTTTTGGTAGACGACATACATATCGTTGCCGTTCCAACCTTCTCTAGAAACACGCGCTCCCATCCGAAGCTGTTCCAACGCCCATCCAAAGTCGTGATTGTGTGTCATGTATTGATCCTAGAAGATTTACTTTTACAATGCCAGTAAGAACTCTAACAGAAGTCAAAAACAAATACAAAGTCGTTGCAGAAGATCGCGGCTTGTTTATTCGTTTCGGCGATCTTCCACCTAAAGGTGTTAGTCGTGATCATTTTAGAAACAAAGAGCTTAAAGGCGTCAGTGTCTATTGGGCACAAAAGAAAGGAGATCTGTGGTTTGTCAATGGTGACACAGTCCATCCTACCTACGGCAACCTCTGTGAGGAGTTCGCTGAAGGCGAGCGTGAGGCTTATGTAGTCTCAGGTGTTGAGATAGGCGTCGGACCTGACGGCGAGCCTTTGATAAAGGATGCTAAGATCGAGCAAAAGCTTGAGCACGGCGAGCTAAGCGACTACGAAGGAAAGATCTCGCGCTCCTACTATTGGCAGGTTGAGACCGCTATCAAGCACCTAACTGACAAACGTCAGAGGACTGCGGCGCAGGAGTATCTGCGCGCCTTCGCTAAGGAGTACGACACAGAGTTGCGTTGGTACCTAGAACGTGAAGAGTTTCACGCCATGGATCTCCTAGTCGAAGAAGCCATGCTTTGGTACTACGGTGAAGAACAAGAAGTAGCCGCAGGCTCTTCGGTTCTTTACCACTGGACTGAGATCCACAAACTCTTAGACATCTTGACCGAAGATAAGTTTCGTCTTTCTACGTCGTCGGGCACACCCACCGAGAAGAAACTATCCAAAGACAAGCCTTTTTACTTCTCATGCTCTAGATCTAAGACTGGCGGTTATCAGTGGGACAAAGCATCTGGAGCAAAGCTTGTTCTTGACGGCGCTGCTCTAGCGCACAACCACGAAATCAAGCCGATAGACTATTGGGGTTCTGCTCGGAAGAAGGCAGCTCGTGACTCCAACAACGCCGAGAACCTCCGTCAGAATACGGAAATGGAAGACCGCGTCTTCTCCGACAAGAACATCATCAAGAACGCTTCTAAGTACATAAAAGAAATCCATCTAGGGTTACCTTCTGAGTCAGCTAACGAAGACTATCTAGTGGCGGATAAAAGTCGTGCCCGTAAGGTAGCTATCTTAGCTAAGAAGCTAGGCATCCCTGTCTATTTCTACGACAACAAAAAGGACTTTCAGACTTTCAACAAAGCCAAAGCTGTAAGTGTTGAACACTTATCTACGCCAGGCTTTAAGAAAGAACATTGGGTTGACTTCGGTGGCTCACGCCGCTTGCACAAATACATCGCTTTGTACAAAGCACCCAACCATGAGTCTCTTCCAGAGGATGCTCAGAAGCAGGTCTCCAATCTTTATTACAAAGACGAAACCGTGCGTGACATCGAGCAGTGGCTCCACAACTCGAAGATGAATTCGTCTAAGAAGGAAAAAGAAAGCGCTGCCGAACTGACGACGCTGATGCACCGAAAGAAATGGTCAACTGGCGACTTCGTGGATTTTCTGCGCAAGAAGTGGATCAATAAGTAGCTTAGGCGGCTTTGCCGTTCTCTTCGACGACTTTTGCTAAGGTGATCTTAGTCTTGATCTTCTCTTCAATGACCGATTTCACCATGTCCCATACTTTGTCTTTTGGCTTACAGTCGTCGAAGAAGCCCAACGGCTCTTGAAACCCTCCAGCGTTTTTGCGCCCGCCACCCGTCCCATTGACCACAAAACTCACCATGAACTTCTGAACGTCCATCGACGAATCGGTGGTGCGGAAGCAGCCGTTCACGTAGTCTTTGTCTTCTTCGATTATGGCGAAGACTAATACGTTGGAAACTCCGGCTTGCGTCAAGAGAAAGTCGGCGGCGATTGCAAGGGAATCCCTGTACTCAGCCGCTACGAAACCTATTCCGCTGTAGGCGAACGTGCCCTTGATCTGATTGTGCTCTAGAGCCTTCTTGATAACTTCCATCGTCTGGGTAGAATGCTTGACGTGGATTAGCTGCGAAAAAGTCTCAGAGTCGTAGAAGTTTTTTAGGTGAGCTAAAGCCTCGAAGTCTCTTGAGTTGGCATGGAGAAAACTTGCGGTGTCCGTGTAGAGCCCGTAAGCAAGACCTAAGGTGATTTTAGAAAGCTGCTTGCTGTCTTTAGGCTCAAGCTCTTTTAGGTATTCAGTCATCATCGTAGAGGTGGAGCCTGCACTCGTATCAACGACGGACATCTTGGCAGAGCTAGGCATCTCTTTGTGGTGGTCGATGTGAATCCAACATTCAGCCTTTGGAAACGCTTCTAGCTCTTGGTATTGGTAATCAACAATTGCATAAGCTTTGATATCTTTTGCATCTGCCAAGTTAGCTAGTGGAATGTCTAGAAGGTTGACCATCATTTGATTGTTGGGGTGGGAAATGCTTTTCTCGGCAAAGATCTTGGTCTTTACGTCGAGCTGCTTCAGAATGAACGCCAGTGTCATAGCACTGGCGATAGCGTCGGGATCGGGGGAACCGAAGATGACAATAGCTAGGAGATCAGGCTTTTCTTTGGAGAAAAGCTCTTTTATTTGAGAAAGACTCAAGCGGGACTCCCGTAATACGTTTGCTCTCATACGTACTCCGACACCAGTCTGGAGTCAAGCAAACTACAACGTTAGTCTTTAGCTCGCTTGATTGCTTTGAACAGACGGTTTAAAGAACCAAACCCTCTTACAACCATAGTGATCTTCCCAATCAAACCTAGATGTTTTGCTTCATCTTCAATTTGCTGGAAGTGCTCTTTTACTACCCATGCTTGATCCCAAAGGGGTTGCAAGGCAGCGAAGTCTTCTTTACCGAGTTTGTCGTTAGAGAACACTTTGTCTAGTGTTTCTGCCACACGGTCAACAAGGTCTACAACTTCGTCAAGCTCGTAGCGGGCTACGGGCACAATCCCAGCTCCGAGCATTTCGGCGGCTTGGCGGATTTCTGCTTCTGAATATGTTTGAGTGGTATCTGGCATTTCGTCCATGAAAATGTACCTCCTTCGTCGTGATGGGCTAGACAAGGAATCTTGTTCATGTATGCTTATGCGAAAATACCCAGAGGAAGTTGTTATGCCTATCGCTCAAGTGTTGTCGTCGGCAAATGCACCTGTAAAAATTTGGACAAACGAGATCGAAAGCTCAGCTTACGACCAGCTTAAAAACACGGCGGCTTTGCCCTTTGTCTTCAAGTGGGTTGCCGCCATGCCCGATGTCCATTGGGGCAAAGGTGCTACCGTTGGCAGCGTCATCGCCTCGAAGACCGCAGTGTGCCCCGCTTGTGTCGGCGTTGACATCGGTTGCGGGATGATAACGGTGAAGACAGAACTCAATTATAAGAAGGTCTTAGACCACCTCGACCTTCTCTACGATAAAATCGTCGAAGAAATCCCCGTTGGTCGAGAGTCCAACAAGAAGGTCAGCTCGGTCGTTCTCAATTGGTCAGGGTGGCAATCGTGGGCAGACCTATCGCTGTTCGACGAATCCGCCAAGTCCCGAGCCCTCAGCCAACTTGGCTCGCTTGGTGGCGGAAATCACTTCATCGAAATCTGCTTGGATGAGGAAAACAACGTCTGGGTGATGCTGCACAGCGGCTCTCGGAACGTCGGAAAAACTTTGGCGGAATATCACATCGACAAAGCCAAAGGATTGATGAAGAAGATGTTCATCTCTCTTCCCGACCCTGACCTCGCCTACGTCGTTCAGGGCACCGCCGAGTTCACGCAGTACATGCATGACTTGCGGTGGGCACAAGACTACGCCTTTCAAAACCGAGTCGAGATGATGACTAGGGTCAAACGGATTCTAGCCGATCTCTTTAATGATGGTGAGCGGCTACCGGTTAGTTCCGAAATCAACTGCCACCACAACTACGTCGCCGAAGAAGTGCATTACGGCGAGAAAGTTCTCGTGACTCGTAAAGGTGCGATCAAAGCGCATTTAGGAGACCTAGGAATTATTCCGGGCAGTATGGGTGCGTGCTCCTACATCGTCGAAGGCTTAGGAAATAAGGATTCATTCATGTCTGCTCCACATGGAGCGGGGCGCAAGATGTCTCGGAACCAAGCAAAGAAGCAGTTCACCGTTGATGACCTCCGTCAACAGACGGAGGGTGTGAAATGCCGTAAAGATGAAGGGATCGTCGATGAAATCCCAGGTGCTTACAAGAGTATTGATACTGTGATTGAGAATAGCTCCGACCTAGTAAAGGTCGTTGCAAAACTGAAACAAGTGCTCTGCGTGAAAGGCTAAGACTATGCTTATGCACTGTCTCTCCTTACTTGAAAGACACGGCGTCTTCGCCGCAGGGCAAGAAATTGCAATTTTCTACAAGCCGCAAAAGGTCAGCTCTCTGATCCGTATCAAGAGTGCTGACTGTTCAGTCTTTATCCCTTTGAAAAATCCAGATGCTTACGTTGATATTTTAGAGATGGAATTTGACGATATCGACAACATTGGTAAGGAAACAGTCGAAGAGATCTTAGAGAAAGGCTTCACTGTCTTTACGCCGAAGCACGCAGCATTGATCGTGGACTTTTTTGAGAAGTATGAAGCCTACCCCCTCGTAACCCACTGTCAGGCGGGATTGTCAAGAAGTCCTGCGGTCGCAGTTGCTTTTTCCTATTATAAGAGGGATGTTGCGGGGTACACCTCTCTTAAGGTAGAATACGCCGCAGCAAACATTCTAGTTTTAAACGAGTTGAAAGCCGAAATCGACAGGAGAGCTGTCAGTGCAGGACTTGATCCCTTTAAAACCGCTTTGTCTCAGACTTGGACTCTCGATTCAGCATGAGATCTACCGCTGTCAGAAGCTAGGCTTGGAGGTGGTCTCCATTCGCCACCCGGCTCTCGACGGACGGATGCGAAACTGCTCAGCGATTACTCGGCAGGGAGCTACTATGTGGCTTGCCGTCATAGCAGAAGCCTCGCTTCAGCCGACGACGAAGCTTTGCCGTCCTGAACGCAAACAGATCGCCAACAGTATTACAGCCGAATTACGGTCGGTAAATACTTAAGCACGTCAAAAACGTTACGGCGATCTGCTTCATGACCTCTTCAGGGATCTCCTTTATCGCATGGTCCCTACGTAGTTTTTCGACAAGTTCGTTCGTCTTGTCGAGCTTCGCAGTGTACTCCTGCGTCGTAAGATCTCCGGCGTTGAACCGCTCCGTGTTGATATGATTTGAAATTACCAAGAGCAGTGCTAAAACTTCTGAAAAATCCCGCTTAACAAACGCTTTTGCAAACACGCCAGCCCTCCTCTTATAGTATTACTAAATCTCCTACAAAAGATTATGTGATGCTGGTAGAGCACCCCCACGGTCTCCCCTTATTTTCCTTACAAACAAGCTGAAGAGGAGGAAGTCAACTCATGAAAAAGTTGATATGCGTTGCATTGGTGTATTGCATGGTAGCTTCGACGGCATTCGCCTACGAAGGTCTTGAGCCAAAACCACTTTCTGCCGAAGAAAAAGCTGCGGCAGCAGAGTTAGGAATTACAGATAGCGAACTTTATCAAGTATCAGAACCTATGACCCGTTGGGAGCGTCGTCGCATCGAGAATCAACTCGGGGATGAAGCTCAAGACATGGACAAGCTTGCAGAGAAGACTGACCGTTCGATTGAAGGCATGGTGCGTTACGCAGCGTGGGCACTTAAGCGTAAAGGGTACGACGCAGACGCCGACCAACTCGTAAATGAGTACAACGGCTTCTACACGCACGCAGTCGTCAATTACCACGACGGTATCGTTCCTGTTGACCTCGGCGACCACAAACCCATCTGGGAATGGCTCGCAACTTGGTACGACAAGATCGAAGCGAAATTAGGCGTGAAGCTTTGTCAAATTCTTCACCTTCAAGACCTCAAAGTTTTGAACTTCGGTATCCCTGTCGTCTTCCGTCCTAAGAAGGCAGAGCAATGGTGTCTTGAGACGACCGACAAACCTTGTCAGGACGAATACAGACTTCACTTCGCAGGTCAAATGACCGGCAAATGGAGCTGGGAGTACCACGGCGTCCTCAACGTCGCTGCGTATTGGACGACTTGGGGTGTCTGCGTAGCGGCTACATTCGGTGCGGGTGCAATCGGTTTCATCTGCGGACCTATCGGTACCGTAGTTGAGATGGGCGTCGGCAAGTATGTTTCCCCGAAGGCGTCCGACTTTGTGTTCTGTAAGGTCAACAAAGACTGCTAAAGAGGAAGGGGATTCCTTTTAAGCGTTTCATGCCCGAAACGGAGAATGTTTGCCGCAGCGTTTGTATCTCTGTCATGGCTAGAGCCACAACCGCTGCATATCCAATCTCTTACTCCGCAGTTTCTTAGTCCGCTCGGACCTGTCTTCGACAGGCAAACCGAGCAAGTTACCGTGGAAAATCTTTCTTTAATTTCATGCATCTCTCCTGAGTGCTTGTCAGAAGCCATTCTCTTCAGAAGGTTCTTGGTAGAAGCGTCTTTGACTCTGAAGTTGTAGGTTAGAAACATGTAAATATGATATATTAGCACTAGTTTTAATGCCAGCTTATATCCCCACGGCTAAAGCAGGGGGTTTTACGCTGAGTTTCGATAAGTAGGTAAAGAACTACTATGCCATTATACCCTAACGGGATCGCCATCACAGGCGGCATTGCTACGGGAAAGTCCACTGTCCGTGGCATCTTAACCGACTTGAAATATCCGACCTTCGGTGCTGACTTTTTTGGTTACGAAGTAGTCAGGAAGGGAACTCCAGGTCTAGCTGCTGTAGTTGCCGAGTTTGGACCTATCGTGTTGACTTACGACGCCGACGCACCTTCTGTCGTCACCGATGGGAGGCTTGACCGCAGCAAACTAGCTGCCATCGTCTTCTCAGATCCCGTTCGCCGAAAAGCCTTAGAAGCCATCGTCCACCCTTTGGTCCAAGCTCGACTCGCCGAAGAGGTAGCGAAGCTAGACGGCAAGCTCTTCTTTTACGAAGCAGCTCTCCTTTACGAGATGGGGATTGAGGACGAGTTTTCAAAGGTGTGGGCGACTTACTGCACACCCGAAGTTCAGTTGGAGCGTCTTCTTTGCAGAGACAACCGCACTGAAGAAGAAGCTTTGAAAATTATCGCATCCCAGCTACCGGCTCTCGATAAAGCGGAACGTGCGGATATTGTCTTCAGTACCGAAGACTCCTATGCAGGCTTAGTGAAGCAAGTGAAGACGGCACTGAGATCGGTAACTGATGGCGCTTAGATATCCAAAGAAAGCCAAAGCGACCTTCAAGACAGAGGTCGAACTTGCTTTGTCCGTAGCTTCGTGGGCAGAAGCTCACGGCTGGGAAGTCTTTAAAGAAGTTCATACGGCGGACGGCGACATTGATCTTGTCTTGAAGCAAGGTGAAGTGCTGTGGGCAATTGAGACAAAGCTGCGTCTTAACTGCGAAGTTCTCGAACAAGCCTTCAGGCGTCTGCTACATGTTCATTACGTTTCTGTGGCAGTCCCCAAAAAGAAAGGTGACTTGCCTTTCGTCTACAAGAAGTTCATGGACGCCTACGGCATCGGGCTTCTAGAGGTCAAACACCCCGACGACTGCCGCATCAAGGTCACAGACCTCGGCGACGGCAGGCATACATTCAAGTCAGGGATGGACTACGAAGTCAATTGGCGTTACGCCGCTTACGAAGAAGTCGAAGCGAAGGTGTGGCGTCCGCACGATCTCAGCAAACGAGTGAAGCAGGGCAACGCTAGAGTAAAGAAGATCAAAGCTTTAAAAGCTTTCCTTTGCGAGAAGCACAAGACTCTGATTGCGGGAGCACCCAACGGCGGTCAGTGGACGCCTTGGAAGTCTACGGTGGAAAATGTAAAGACCTACTTACAAAAAGTAGGTTCTGCAACGACGGCTACCATCATCGACAACATCGAATACCACTACCGCACCAAGCGAGCTGCGAAGGCAGGTATCTACCGACTTATGAACGTCATCGAAAAAAGAAACTTTAAGAAAGAATACGTCGGCAAAGAGCTTGTGTGGTCTTTGAAGTCAGCATGAGCTAGGCGTTTACCCATCCTCGTACTTTGTCAGTTACCGCTGCGATTTCTTCGATCTTCAAAGCCTTCACCGCTTTTATCTTCGGTTTAGTATAGTTTTGTTCAGCGGTTTTAATGGCGGCACAAAGACGCTCAGTCGTAAAAGTCATAGGTGCTACGCAGAGGTCGCCGAGGAGGTGCTCGTGGCAGAAAAGCTGCGTCTTTCTAGTAAGACCAATGTTGACGAACGGAGTCCCCGTCAAGGTCGAATAGATGACGCCGTGGAAACGCATCGTAATGATTAGATCCATTTGACTCACTACGTCGATCACCTCCATAGCTCCCAAAGGAGGAAGCAATTCTTTGTCGAGGTGGCGTGGTGGCATATAGGACATGATCTCGTAGAACATCTTTGTGTCGTAGGCGTAAGGCGCATGACTCATTGGTATGAAGACAATTTTGTACCATTCAGACAGGTACAATAAGGCGTCGGCTAGTTCGGCTTTGAGGTATTGACCGTAACCGATCTGCCTTGGATCTTTTTGGCTGTAAGAGCTGCTGACGTTATCAGCAACCATTACCCCTAAGAGTTTCTTAGGGGGCACCCTTTTGATGTCTATAAGACGAGTCTCAGACGGCTCCAAAGCAAAGACGAGATCGGGAGTGTAAGAGGCATTGATGCCCTTTGCCGCTGCAAGCTCGGCGTCTTTCTTGTTTCGAAAAAGAGCCTCTTTGATGTTGTAGTCTTTGAGGAGATCAAGCTCTGTTTCGTAGCCGAGCCCACAGCCGAGCAAGTAAAGCTCGGAGTCTTTTGGGATACGGTCTAGGAAAAACTGATTGACGACATCGCCGCCACCTAAAATCACCTTCTTACTCGTGGCATATTTAGGAAAAGCTAAGTCAACACCGTGCAGCATTTTTTTGATAGCAAGTTGCAACGCATCGTCGCCGTTGTTGTTGGCGTCGTAGTACCCAATTACGTCGATGGTCATCGTTGCCTTCTGTTGATGGGGGCTGACCAGTCGGAGCTATTTTGGGGAGCTTCAAGATACCACCGAGCCACTTTGTCCCATGACCGCTCCGTTATAAACGTATGTTGATTGTCACGGACTTCTTGGGCGTAAGTTGGTTCTTCGAAAATCTTTTTAATCGTGGTCACGTATTCTTCTATAGAACGACAGACCGGAATGTAGCCTTTGAACTCGTGGAAGAAGGGAACGTCTCCTACGATTGTCGGCGTGCCGCTAGCAAGAGCAAGACGGACGGCACCGGACGCTCCATGCACTCGCCAATCGGGATGGTTCCAATATGGAAACAGGTTGATTTTAGCCTGTTTCATGTAGGAGAAAAGAACTTGTTCCGATCTGAAGCCTTTATGTAGCACTACGTTGCTATAGAGACTTCGCTCTTCGAGCTGCTCCATCAACTTTTTGTAATATTCTTCGTGGAACGACATGTAGAACTTAGACATATTGAAGATGCCGATGTAGGCAACTTCTGGGTAGTCTTTGATAAGCGCATCGACGACATCTGGAACAGTTGACCACCCTTTGTATTCAAAGCCAAAGCCGAATTGGAAAAGCATGTTCTGATTGTGGAACGTGGAGTGTTTGATTTCGGTTTCAGTTTGCTGCATACAGCCGTGGGGGATGTAGTGGATCGGTGCGTGGGTGATGCCTTTCTGGCGTAGGAGGTCTCTTGCTGTCTCGCTGTGAACGATGATCTCTTGGCAAGGTGATTCAAAGACGAGCTTATCGACGTGTTCGTAAACCGAGTGCAAGATGACGACGGTCTTGTAGCGAGACGACAAGTAGCCGATCAACATGTTCCAAGACACGGGATTGTGAAAACTGCCGTACTCATGTTGGACGTAGATGATGTCGGGGTTGTATTCTTTGATAGCTCCCAAAATCTTACTGTAGTCGCCCTTCGTTCTATCCCAGCAGCGGACAATGTTTTCTTCCGGTGGGATGTCGTCAGCCTGCTCTGCGAAGATGCAAATGTTTCCGACGAGCTTTGACATTTCTTCTACAAGCATTTTGCAGTAGGTGGACATCCCACAGTTTGTCCCATAGCTAGAAATGATAGCTACTTTTTGGTTAGTTTTCTCTTGCTGTGTCACGACTCGCTGACCTAAAGCAGTTGTGGCTGGACTCGTTGAGGGGCGAGACTTAGAGGTTCCCTGTGCTGCGATTTTATTAAGCATTGCAGCGGAAGTCCCCCTACGGGCAACTTTGCCGTCTACGACTTCGTAGTCTGCTTTTAGAATTTCGGGATCAATGTTTGCTAAGTCATTGTCTAGACGCACGAAGGTTGTGGTGCTGTTGTAAAGCAAGGTCTTGGAAACGACTTCTATTTTCGAACCACGATAGCCAATATACAAAGCAGCTTCTCCTAATTCTTTTGATTTCAAAAGAGAATCTAGGAGCGATGGGCGGGAGTGTCCAACCTACCTATTTTGTAGGGTGAAGGTCCCAAAACTCCTTGAGCCAGCGAGTGACACGGGGACGGTTGTGCGCCATTTGCTCTTTGAACCCACGGTCAAGCCCCATGAAGTCAGAGTCTTGTTTGTAAGGGTCAACATCCTTAGTGGCGAAGTCGTCGAACATCTTCGAGCCTTCAGTAAGGTCGATCCTCGTGTCGCCGACAACTGCGTAGACGTGATCCGAGTTCCCTCGCATCTTACCGCCGAAGAGCTTCACGGCGAACATGGCAGCGAAGATGCAGGCGTTGGTGAGGTCTGCCGGGTTGCTTTCGCCTCGCTCCGTGGAGCGTTCCCACCACTTGTCCAACAGAAACTTCTTCGCCGACTTGATGTTATCCGGCGTCGGTTCGAGGACACGTTTCTCGCCTGCTACGACGACGTATTTGCTTGTGATTTTACGAATGATGCTCATGGCACCTAATCTGTGAAACGACGAAGGGTGGTTCCCCGTAGGAAACCACCCAAGCTTAGACTACGCTTTTAGTTCCTTCTGAAAGAAGCCCCCGTCCTCCGAGGGCGGGGATGAATTTCAGTTAGTTAAAACCTGAAATCAGTGTAATATAGTTCCATGTTTCTAACCTACAACTTCAGAGTCAAAGACGCTTCTACCAAGAACCTTCTGAAGAGAATGGCTTCTGACACAAACTTCGTTTGGAACTTTTCAAACAACATAGTCAAAGACAACTGGCAGAAATCTAGAAAATATACCTCTAAGTATGATTTGAACCCTCTCTTAAAGGGAAGTTCTAAATACCTTAATATAAACTCGCAGACAATCCAAGCTGTAGCTCATGAATGTGTTTTGAGGACACAGAAAGCAAAGAAATAAGTCAGATTCAGAACCGCAAAAAGAAACTTGGGGTGGGTTCCAATAAACGGGCAGACCTTCAAACTCCAAGGCTCAACTCTCATTTATAATAAGAAATACTTCAAACTTTGGAAATCTAGAGACCTGCCTAAAGACGCCCTTATTAAAACAGGATGCTTCTCCCAAAACTCTGAAGGAAAGTGGTTTTGTAATATAACGTTTGAAACTAAGCTTCTAGCTCGGAAAGCCCCCGAAAGGGAAGTCGCTCTAGATCTCGGTTTAAAAACCCTCTACACAACTTCAGACGGTTTAAAGTACGAACTGAGAGTTAATAACACTAAGAAATATGCTTTAAAGCTGGCTAAAGCGCAAAGAGCTAAGAAGAAAAAACAAGTTACTAAGATCCACACCAAAATTAAGAACTCTAGAAAAGACTGGAACCACAAAGAAACCACAAAACTAGCATCGAATTACAACCTTATTTTCGTCGGAGACGTAAGTTCTAAGGCGCTGAAGAAAACTAAGATGGCGAAGTCTGTTTCAGACGTAGCCTGGTTTCAGTTTAAAACTTTCCTGAAGTATAAAGCTATTAAGCACTCAGGAGAGATGCATGAAATTAAAGAAAGATTTTCCACAGTAACTTGCTCGGTTTGCCTGTCGAAGACAGGTCCGAGCGGACTAAGAAACTGTGGAGTAAGAGATTGGATATGCAGCGGTTGTGGCTCTAGCCATGACAGAGATACAAACGCTGCTTCAAACATTCTCCGTTTCGGGCATGAAACGCTTAACTTAAAAGGAATCCCACGGCTAAAGCCGTGGGGAGGATGTCAACGTACCTGGACGTTCAAACATCTGCTTAAGCCTAAGGCTCTCTGCCGTAATGCGGTAGAAAAGTTGATCGGCGTAGGTGCCGTAGGTGGTAGCTGCATACGCTGTGCGGAAGCCTGCGTAAGTCATGCGTTCATAAATACGGTACGCATCTTCGACCTTGAAGTAGGTCACTTCGTTAAGTGCCGTCTCCAAGTTCTCAAGGGAGAGCGTAGCCGTATCTATAGAATCACAAAGAGCCGAGTAGGTGTTTACACAACCTACCGGCGAACGGATGTCGGTGTAGTCAAGGCGAAGTGTCGTAAGCGAGCTTAAAGCTTCAGCACGACGGAACCAACGGGGATCATTCTCAACCGGAGCTTCAGGCGTAGGAGCTGAATCACTCTTCTTAGAAGAGCTACCGCAAGACACTAAAAATGTGAGACAGCACAAAGCTACAAGCCTACGCACGCAACAACTCCGTCAGTTATCCTGTCTGTATAATTTTACCGCAGCACTTTCGGCGGTGAACGCAGCCATAAGTTGTTCTTTGGTCGCTACAGGCGAATGCCGAGGACCGCCAAAGACGTAGGTCTTTCTCTTTTTCTTCTTGGACATAGGCTTGCGGGTCCGGTCAGTGATAGCTCCGGGTGCGGCAGGAACCGATGAAGTAAGATAGAATCGCATAGGAAATACCTCCACGGCAGATAGTGCCATAGTATTCTAATGAATACAAGCTGCATTCTATAAACTGCTTATCATTTCAATAACTTGTACTTAGAAAGGACACGCTCTCTGAGGGAGCCTAAGACACGATTCCACACCGGAAGGTCTTTATCGCCAAGCCGTGCTATCTCTTTTTTGAAGCCTAAGTCTCGGGGCAGGTTCTTGTAAAAATGCTTAGCCTTCGATTGGCTGATCTTATACTGTTTTTTCACTTCTTCGTCTAGCATGATAATTTTTTGGGCACCGGCTTTTTTTGCCATATCAACTAAGGTAGCCAAGAATTTCTTCTCCCAGCCGCCTAAGTGTTTGACCAAGAACTCTTGAAGCTGTTTGGTTTCGTCTACGTTGATGACGGACTTCATAAACGTCTCAAGGCTTTCGGTCATCGACGAGAAGTCTTTTTCCCAACCTACGTAGTCCGACTGCATCTCTTCGACGATCCACATATCTTTCAAAGTGTAGACCCGAGCCCATGCGAAGGTGTGGTCGCCCAAAGGGTGTTGTGAGCCTTTGTACTTCTCAAAGACTGCCGTAAAGAACTTGTTGGCGGCTGGGTCCGCTTCGATCTTGGTAATCATCTCTGGTGTGAAGTTGAGCTGGAACACCTTCTGAGCCGAAGGTAGGATCTTTTGCAGGTTCATCTTCCATTCAGTTTCCGAAAGCCAAAACTTTTCGTCTTTAGGATTGATTTGGCTGATTTCATTCTTGAGATCTTTGACGCTGATTTTGTTGGTCTTCGTAAAAAAGATGCTTTTGAGATTCTCCGCAATCTCAGGGTAAGCCTCTTTGACATCGTTATAGTGGATGACCCTATCGTCAGGTACAGCTTTTAGATCTTGATGGATCATCTCTTTAATAGGGGCAATGACCGGAGCGTTGCCTTTTTTGACGGATATTTTTGCGTTTACTTCGAACACGGTAGTTACCTCGCTAACGGCAAGAGAAGTTGGAGGAGGTCTAGCTTCTCGTCCGATATTACATCTTGCTTAAGAGCAGTTTTGGGATCAATAGCCTTCTTAAACCTTGGCAGTAAACCTTTGTCTGCAAACGCTTGGAGGAGTTCTTTAGAAGATTTCAAAGCTGGGATGGTGAGCAGTCGTTTGATAGTCGCCTTGTTGTATTCACCGATTTGTTCCCGGTGCTCAGCCATACGCTCCAAATAGTCCATTACGACATCTTTTGGATATTTCGATTTACGGTCGAGAAGCTTATTGATCGCAACCGCTTGCACATTGAACTCTTTAACTTCTAGCATCTTCAAAAGCGTCTTCGAGTTCATTAGATCTACGAACTTTGTAACACGGTCGTTCACTTCTCGAATTTCAATCTTTGTAGGGTTTGCGATCCAGCCTGCAAGTTGTTTGATGTTATGGTTAGACGCCTGCGTGAAAACGGAAGCATCGTCGCCAAGCTCATTAAGCAAAGGAGCTATCTTTTCGACTGTCGTAGCTTGCGGAAGTTTTTTGGCGAAGGCTTCCCACTCAGTATCCGTAAGCGAGATATCAACATCTTCTTTCATTGCGATGAGCAGGAGGTCCAACGCAGAGTTGACGTTCACTACATTAAGCCAATCCGACGCATCGACTTGGGTCAGCAGCCTGCTCCTAATAAGGGGTGCTGTAAGCGCCATATCGACGAGGGTCTTAAACTGTTTGCTTTCTGGTCCGTCTGAGATGATCTGGTCGATAATTTCTGGATGCTTGAATATGAGATATGCTTTTTCTTTTTTATAATAGTCGTGGTCTATTAAAGCCTTTGCGTCATGGGTAACTAAATCCTTTTCGGAGATGTCGAAAAGATCAAGCAGATGCTTAAAGTCTTCGTCGTTTCCTTTTAAGTTAATTTCGCTGACAATACTTGCAACTAGCTTAGTTCCTTCGGTCTTAGCATTTAACACTACTTCTTGTTCATCATCGTCGTCTTCGTCGTCGTCTTCCTTAGCTTCGTATCTTCCCTTAGATGGTTTTAGGATGCCTAAAACACGAGGAATAAGAGCCTTAACCCACGAAGCATAACCTGACCTTTTATACAACAGGAAGAAGTTGTAAGCATCGTAGGGGTAATCGTCAGATGCTAGACTTAATTTATCCCAATCTAAATTGAGGCTTTGGATCTCTTCGGGTTTTAAGCCCAACATAACTTTATAAAAGCTGTTGCCACGGTAGTCGTAGAGCGCCTCTTTAAATTCGTCAGGTCCGAGGGACTCCAGAATTTTGCTGAAATCCATCTCATGGGCACTCATGTAGGGAAGAAGACCGCTGATATGTTTCGTCTCCATTCCAGCGAAGATTCTGTAGTCCGTGGCGTCATCACCATTGTTGGAGATGGCATCTTTTAGCTGTGAAACGAAGTCGTCTTTGTCTGCTGCTTCTTGGTAAAACCGAGGGACGAGCAGCGGCTTTTTTCTGTATATTTCGTGTACGATATCGTAGTCAGGATTTAAGATTTCGGGGAGATACTTCTCTCCGACTCTGAGAATATCTCCGAACAGGTCATGCTTACCCGTTGCATTGCTCTTGAAAAACTCGTAGGCAAATGACTTAAAGCGCTCTGGCTTGGGTTTTGTTCTTAGGTAAGCCTTTAAAAGTCTCAGTGCCGTTAATGAGGAGTCGCCTTCCTCAGCGTCATCCAACTGCTTCTTAAAAGCCGGACAAGAGATAAGAGCCTTAGCGACGGCTGGATCTGGCTCGTTAGAAGCAGTCAAGCGATTCACCATGGCTGTGAAAATGTTATCGTAGGACTCGTCTGTTCCAGTCGTCAAAATATCGAGAAGTTCTGTGCTGTAGTCCCTTTCAAGAACATCAACGTCTTTAGAGAGCAAGTCTTCGTCGCCGTGCTCTTTAATGTCATCGAAAATCATTTTTCTCTGCACGTCATCTTTTAAGTCCATGAGGATGGAGAGAAGATTTGGACGGTGCTGATAGAGTGCGAACCTGTTCTCTAATGTAAAGGCTTTGGGTAGCGCCGTCATATAGATGGGAATAAGCTTTTCGTTTTCTCGAAAAAAGTCCACGAAGAAGTCATTATCGTTGATCCCTTCGGCTGCTTCAAGAGCAGTCTCTTTGTCTTTAGCGGCGTACTTAATAAAGACTTTTTTAAGGATGTTCTCAGACATTGATGCTACCTTTGATTGGAAGTTCGTAGCATTCAATCTTCCTCTCAGAGTTCCCCAAAGTGATTATAACGCCTAAGCAATTGTCTAAAGAGCGCCTCGACATTGGTAACGCTTCCGGCATCTACGTTATGTCTCACGATCAAGCCCGAACGTTCTACCCGAAGAGGGACGCCTTCTGTATCCGCATTAGGTCGGCGAACTTTGAATGCCAGCCGCTCGTCCACGCCGACCGCTACAAAAGCATCGACCTATTCACGTTCGCCGACGTAGACTTCGACGACAAAGACTTTGAGCCCTTCACCACGGCGCAAGCCGCAGCTATGGTTGATCTTTTCGAAAAGTTCAAAGACCTCAACCTCGTCGTCCACTGCATGGCTGGTCTGTCGAGATCACCGGCTACCGCTTTGGCTTTCCTCTACTTCAAGCAGGACGTTGAAGGCTTCAGGCAGGCTTCGCTCTACTTCACGATGGCTAACAGCCACGTCTACAGTCTGCTCAAAAACGAGATCGACCGCAGAGCCGAAATTTATACCAATAACGTTATGCCGTAGACTTTCTGGAACCGTAAAATGGCGTCTACGAAATGTGAGGGCAGCCGTTTGAAGGTCTCCACCACCATCATCTTCGGGATCTTACGGTAGTGAGCTTCCGCAATTGCTCCGGCAATGGACGCCTGCGTATCGGCATCTCCACCTAACGAGATCGCAAGCCTTATCGCCGACTCGAAGTCCGTGCTCTCCAAGAAGGCTCTGATTGCTTGCGGAACGGAGCCTTGGCAGGTGGCGTCCATTTTGTATTTCTTACGGATCATGTCGAGCGGCGTCGAGAGGTCGTAGCCGAAGCGAGTTTCTAGTTCTTGCCGCAACTTGTCTTTGCAGTAGCCACCATGAACGCACTTGTTCACCCAAACGGCATAAGCAACAGCTTGAGCCCCCTTAATGCCTTCGGGGTGACTATGTGTGGGGTACGCCGACGCCGCAGCTTCACGTAGAAGGTCGGTCTCTTGGCACTCGCTGTAGGCAACAGGAGAGACCCTCATAGCTGATCCGTTTCCGAACGAGTCGCCGGGCTTGGGGTCGTCCGACATAAACCAAGCTTTGAACGTCTTGCCGTAGCCTGCGTCAGGGTAGCGGCGACACCAATGAAGAAGAGCAAGCTCGTAGTCTTTGTGGTGCATCACGGCTTCAGCAACGGCTAAGGTGCAGACCGTATCGTCGGTGAACTTAGAGAACGGTGTAAAGAGTTTGAAGTCCGTCCGTTTCGTAGGATGAAATTCATAGGTACTTCCAACCATATCGCCAATAAGCGCACCTAGCATAATTTGATCCTAAGCTATGTTAGAAAGCTCTTCTTGTTGAACTACGGGAACGTCAAGCCAGAGGGGTGCGTTTTCTTCATCTAAGAACTGCTGCTGCAAAACCTTATCAGGAACTCGCAACATGCGTCCATTTTGAAGAGAGACCACATGTCCCCTCTCAACGTAACGAAAGACCGGCGTGACTAAGTAGTTTTTACCTTCGATCTTTTTGAGCCAGCCGTTCGTCATTTGACCTCCGTCACATCTTCTAACTGGTAAACTCTTCTCACCCAACCGTTCGACACGTTGTCCATGCCGTACCAAACATGTACTTCCGTACAAGCAGGATCATAGTAAAGACCGTTTACCTTCTGGCATTGGATGCCTACTACGGTTCCGATGCCGTCTACTGTTTTGACTTTACTGAAGATGGGAAGACGCAGGATGTCAACGTGAGGAACATCACCGACTTGGCAGTGTGGATAGCAAGGTAGGTTTTCCATACGTGCCACGGTCTCCAGTAAAAGGTTTCCAATTGGAAATCTCCACGGCGGAGATCCTGACAATCTGGTCAGACCTTACACGGCACGGCGTATGCACGATGTTGTACCAGTCTACGATGAGCGAGATTGTCCCGTTGTCATCTTTACCTAAGTAGCCTCGAAATTCAAGAGCTACGTCAGTGTTTCGGTCATGTTTATAGAGCTGGTGTCTCTCGAACATTTTTCAACTCCCTTCCGCTGAAGCTGCTACCGAGGCAGATTACCTTTGACATCCTCCCCACGGCTAAAGCCGGGGGATTCCTCTTTTAGTAAGCGTTTCATGCCCGAAACGGAGAATGTTTTTTGCTGCGGTGTGCTTACGAGCATGTTTGTTTCCAATGCGGCTTCTACTTTGGTGCCCCTTAGACGCATTTTCACGGGCGGTCATCAGTTTCAAATTTTCCGGTCTATTATTTGTCTTGTCATTATCATGATGATCGACCGTCAAGTCCCCTTCGATGCTCTCATTAAACTTCGTGTAAACAATCCGATGACTTAGGATGAAGCCGCTTTTGTACCTGACATATAGGTAGCCTTTGCTATCAAGCCGCTCGGTTCGTCTCCACTCAGCTTGAACGCCTGACCCGTTCCGATTTCGAGTGGTCCAAATGGTCCCGTCGTCATCAATACGGTAGCGTTCGTCACAAAGAAGAAGTTCAATCAACTCAGAGTTCGAGAAACGTTGTTTGGATTTTTTCATCCAACGAATGTAACACCAGCACTATTGATCCGCAACTACCTCACAGTACACAAAGCCAGTAACATATCTTTAATGGAGCCCGAGGTCGGAGTCGAACCGACGACCTTCACATTACAAGTGTGCTGCTCTAC